>Ga0209426_1000700_pt1 | contig 29355 bp, 23 predicted proteins | sample Deesub1362B_J571_FD_187697 | JGI IMG/M metagenome (GOLD analysis project Ga0209426, IMG submission 187697) | Deep oceanic, basalt-hosted subsurface ecosystem from Juan de Fuca Ridge flank, Pacific Ocean, CORK Borehole 1362B_J2.571 (SPAdes)... ...
AAGAAGTGAGGGGGCAGGAGGTGATGATATGGGAGCGAAAAGCTAATGATTGAGGATATCCTCGAGCGGGCCAAACAGGTTGTCCGCATTGAAGCCCGGGCGGTGGCGGCGCTGGAAAACCGGATCGATGAGAACTTCCGCAAAGCGGTGGAACTGCTGAACAAAGCTCGGGGAAAGGTAATCGTGACCGGGATTGGCAAGTCCGGGATTGTGGGCCGCAAAATTGCCGCCACCTTCACCAGCCTGGGGAAAGCGGCCTTCTTTTTGCACCCGGCGGAAGGGGTACACGGCGATCTGGGCATGGTTACGAAGGACGATGTGGTCATCTGCATCTCCAAAAGCGGAAATACAGAGGAAATTGCCCAGTTGCTGCCCATTTTCAAACGGCTGAAAGTCCCCATCATCGCCATGACGGGCAATCCGCAGTCGGAACTGGCGGAGCGCAGCGATGTAGTGCTGAATGTAGCGGTGGAGGAAGAAGCTTGTCCGTTTGACCTGGTTCCCACAGCCAGTACTACAGCCACTATGGCCATGGGAGACGCCCTGGCGGTGGCCCTCATTCAGGTCCGGAACTTCAGTCTGGAAGATTATGCCCTTCTGCATCCGGCAGGAAGCATTGGCAAAAAACTTACTCTGCGGATCGATGATGTGATGTATTCCGGAGAGCGGGTGGCCAAGGTCCCGGCCGATGCCACCCTGAAAGATGTGGTTATCGAAATCACCTCAAAACGGTTCGGGGCCACCTGTGTGGTCAACGGCGACGACAAACTCATTGGCATCATCACCGACGGGGATCTGCGGCGGCTCATTGAGAAGCGGCAAGATGTGTGGGAATTCCGGGCACGGGATCTCATGACGCCCAATCCTATCGTGGTAAAAACCGGGACCATGGCGGCCGATGCTTTCAATGTCATGAAAATTTATGCCATCAATCAAATTGTAGTGGTAGATGCTGAAAATCATCCCATTGGCATGGTGCATTTGCATGATCTCCTGAAAGCGGGGATCTCATGAGAACTAGGCTGTTTGTTGGATTATTTTTTCTGATTTCGGCAAGCTGGGCCTGTTTCCGTTCTCAACCGGAGCAGGGGGCTGTTCCGGAAACGGACCAGCGGGTCCCGGATCAGGAGAGTTGGAATTCGGTCATCGAAACCATGGAAATGAACCGCCTGACGGCCAAGATCTGGTACGGCCATATGGCGAAATATCAGGATGAAGGGGTGTACGAATTCGATCAAAATATTCGGGTGGAGTTTTTTGACGAACGCGGCCGGCGGAGCAGCTGGCTAACGGCTCAGCGCGGCAAACTGTGGGATGAAACCCGACGCATGGAAGCCTGGGGAAATGTGGTGGCTCATTCCGATAGTGCCAATATCACGCTGTTCACGGAACATCTGATCTGGGACGATCAGCGGAAAAAGATCCTCTCCGATGTGTTCGTGACTTTAACTACGGACCAAGACACGCTGTACGGCGTTGGGTTTGAGTCGGAGGCGGACCTGACCCGCTGGTATATCAAGAAGCCGCGCGGCTATACGCGGCGCCCAATTGATGTGGAGCTGGAACCCGGCAAGTCCAAACAGCCGGAAGGAAAAAAGTGAGCACACCGGTCCCAAATTGTTGGAGGACAATCTGCCTGGTTGCGGTGCTGCTGGCATTATGGGGAGCAGGGTGGGCCCAGACGCCAGATCCGGAGAAGCTGCGGCTGGAGCATGCTGATTCTCTCCGATACGACCGGATCGGCGAAAAAGGGGTGATCTATTTTATCGGTAATGTGTTTTTTCGCAAAGGGCAGAAAACCCTCCGCTGCGACCGGGCCATTTACTACCGCAATCGGGAGGTTACGGTTTTTCGTGGAAATGTGGTCTTTGAAGACAGCGCAAGGACCCTCCGCGCCGATTATGTGGAGTATCGGCTGAAACCGGAAACCGAGCTGGCTCGGGGCCATGTTTATCTGAAGGTGGACGAAAAAGAGATTCGGGCCGAGGAACTGATTTATTTTGTGGAAGATGGGAAAGTGCAGGCCACGGGCGATGTCTGGCTCAAAGACCGGGAGAACCTGATTGAGCTTCTTTGCGGCCGGCTAAATTACGACCGCAAGAGTGAAAAAGCCGTGGCAGAGTTAGAACCGCAACTGGTTAAGAAGGATACGCTGGGGCAGATTGAAATGACGGTCCGCGCAATTCACCTTCTCTATGACGGAAAGGCCAGAACGGCTACAGCCGCCGACAGTGTGGTCATCAATCGGGGACGGATGGTGGCTACGGCTGATTCTGCGGTCTATTCCGATACGCTCCAGCAGATCCTGATTACGGGCAGCCCTGTGGTCCGTGAAGGAAATCAGGAGCTTTCGGCGAAACAGATGGTTCTCTTTGTGGAAGGCGAGCAGCTGCGGAAGGCCCATCTTCTGGGCCGGGGAGTGATGCTTTCCCGTTTCCGGGTGGATGGCAAACTGGCAGCGGATCGGCTGAAAGGCGAAGAAATCTGGATGGATGTTGAACAGGATACCCTGCGGCATTTGATTGTAAAAGGGCAGGCGACCAGTGTGTATCATGTAATCGATGAGGGCAAAGTACAGGGGGTTAACCAAGTTCTTGGAGATGAGATCGAGCTTTTTTTTGAAGGCGGGAAGGTAACCTATGTGATTGTGCGCAGTGATCCGGATGTTTCTAAAGGGAAATTTCACCCGCGCAGATTTACCGCATCAGAGCTGAGCTGGGGACCCGGGCAATGATCGAACTGGAAGAAAGAGCAGTTCAGGCGGAGCGGGCTGGGAATCTGAAGCAGGCCATCGACCTGTGGCAGCAAGTGCTGGAGGGGGATCCAGAAAATCTGCGTGCCCGGACGGCCTTGGGTGTGCTTTATTACCGGCTCAAACTGTACCAGAAGGCTACCTCCTATCTTGAGGAAGCCCTGAGCCGTAATCACAGTGATGTATCTCTCCGCATGATGCTGGCACAGTCCCTGGTTCAGCTGGGCCGTTTCTCCGAGGCGGAGGAAGAATTCCGCACAGTGATTGAACAGGCACCGGAGCACATTCCGGCCCGGGTGGAGCTGGCACGGCTTTACCTTAAACAGCAGGAAGTTCGGCCGGCGCTGGAACTGCTGGAAGAGGCGCTACGCCACAAACCCACGGATCTGCAGGTTCACTGGCAGCTTGGCCAGCTGTACCGGTCGCTTGGGAATCTGGAACAGGCGGAAATTCACCTGCGGAAAATCCTGGAGATCCGTTCGGAAAGTCCGCTGGCGCAGGAGGCCCGCAAACTGCTGGAGGAGGCCTATGCCGAGGCGCGCGGAGTTCCGCGGGAAAAACTGGACGTATTGCGGGCCGAAAATCTGGTAAAATATTATGGCAAACGGCCAGTGGTCCGGCATGTGAGTATTGAGGTTCGCCAGGGAGAGATTGTGGGGCTGCTCGGACCCAATGGGGCCGGAAAGACCACAACGTTTTACATGATTGTGGGGATGATCCGTCCCAATGCAGGCCGTATTTTCCTCAACGACCAGGATATTACAAAGATGCCCATGTACAAGCGGGCCCGTTTGGGGATTGGTTATCTGTCTCAGGAGCCGTCCATTTTCCGGAAGCTCACGGTGGAGGAAAACATCCTTGCCATTCTGGAAACCCTGAAGCTCCCGGATAACGAGCGAAAACGCCGGCTGGAACAACTTCTGGAAGAATTTGGTCTTCAGCATATCCGCAAGAACAAGGGATATAACCTTTCCGGCGGGGAGCGCCGGCGGGTAGAAATTGCCCGGGCGCTGGTTCTGCGGCCCAAGTTTCTGCTGCTGGATGAACCCTTTGCTGGAATCGATCCAATTGCAGTGGAAGATATTCAGAATATCATTCACCGGCTGCGGAAAAAAGGGATTGGAATTCTTATTACAGATCATAACGTGCATGAGACGCTGGAGATTACGGACCGGGCCTATTTGCTGTACGATGGGAGGGTGCTCAAATCCGGTACCGCCGAGTTTCTGGCAAACGATCCGGAGGCCAGAACCCTGTATCTTGGGGACAAATTCCGTCTGGACCGATGAATTCATCAGCAAAATACGGAAAATGCGGGCAGGAGCCGAAAAAAATTGCCGACATTTTTGGAACAGGAAGATCAAATTTGTTTATTTAACTGACGATGATTAAATTGAAAAGGGTCGGGAGATCGGGCGAAGGAATGCAGGATAAAACGCAGGAAGTGGGCCTATGGTAGAAATCAGTCAACGGATGGCGCTTCAGCAAAAGCAGTCACCGCAGCAGGTGCTGCTTTCCACACTGCTTCAGCTACCGGTCCTGAGCCTGGAACAGCGAATCAAGATGGAGTTGCAGGAGAATCCGGTTCTTGAAGAGGTCTTGGAAGAAGAAATGGAAATGGAAGAGGAAATGGAACCGGAGCTGAAGCTGGAGCAGGAAAAACCGGAAAAGGAAACGGAAGAGGAGATCCCGGAAGAAGAGCGGGAAATTGAGATCGATGAAAAAAAGGACGAGGACATCGATTGGGACATGGTTCTGGATGAGGAAGAGTACGAATTCCGTATTCCGCGGGATCCCAACGAAGAGGTATACGAAGCGCCACCGGTTAGTGTAAAATCGCTGCAGGAACATCTGCTGGAACAGCTGCATCTGGTGCCCGATCTCACCGAAAAGGAAATCATGATTGGGGAAAACATCATCTGGAACATCAATGAAGACGGATATCTGGGGGCAAATCTGGAAGAGATTGCCCTAAATCTGGATGTTTCTGTGGAAGAGGTGGAGAAGGTTCTCAAAATTATTCAGCGGTTTGATCCGGTGGGGATAGGCGCGCGCGACCTGCGGGAATGTTTGCTAATTCAGCTGGAAGAACGGGGTGGTAGCGAAATTGCTAAGAAAATCTTGCGGGAACATTACGAGGATTTCCGCAACAAGCGGTTTGAAAAAATTGCCAAAAAGATGGAAATTTCGCTGGATGATGTGCGGGAGGCCATGGAAGAGATTTCGCACCTGAACCCGAAACCGGGAGAAGGGTTTTCATCTCCAGCGCTGAATTATGTGGTTCCGGATGTAATTGTGGAGCGGGTAGACGATGATTTTGTGATCTCCCTCAACGAGTCGCATATTCCCAACCTGCGGATTAGCCCGGTGTACCGGCGGATGCTGGCCAATAGCCGCAACCTGCCCAGAGAAGTGCGCAGCTATCTGCGAAAGCGGGTGGAATCAGCCCGGTGGCTAATCAATTCCATTCACCAGCGGCGTGCAACCATTTACAAAGTGGTAAGCGCCATTGTCAAACGCCAGCGCGAGTTTTTTGAAAAGGGACCCGGTCACCTGAAGCCCATGATCCTCAAAGACATCGCCGACGATGTTGGCATGGATATCTCTACCATCAGCCGGGTGACCAATGGCAAGTATGTCCAGACGGATTACGGCGTTTTTGAGCTGAAGTACTTTTTCAGCGAAAAGCTGCGTACGGCAGACGGGGAAGAGGTTTCTAACAAAATGATCAAGGAGCGGATCCGGCAAATTATTGAGAATGAAGACCCGCACAAACCGCTCACGGACCAGCAGATTGTGGAGATTCTGAAGAAGGAAGGTGTTCCCATTGCCCGCCGGACCGTGGCGAAATACCGCGAGCAACTCGGCATTCCTGTCGCCCGATTGCGTCGTAGAATCTAACCGAAGGGGCACACACCCATGAAAAAACGAACGGTTGTTATCGGGGATTCCGTGGTGGAACTTCCGGATATCCCGAAGAACTGGCTTTTGTATGCTGTTCTGGCCGCTGTTCTTCTCTGGGGGATTTTTTCTTCCTTTTACACGGTAAATGCAGACGAGACCGGGATTATTCAGCGTTTCGGGAAGTACGTCCGCACCACCGAGCCCGGCCTGCATTTTAAGCTGCCGTTTGGCATTGAGACAGTGAAAAAAGTCCGCACCCAGCACGTTTTCAAAATGGAATTCGGTTTCCGCACGATTGAGGCGGGCATTCGCACGGTGTACGAAGAGAAAACCTACGAGGACGAAGCCCTGATGCTCACCGGCGATCTCAATTCGGCCGTGGTGGAGTGGATTGTTCAGTACCGTATCAAGGACCCTGTAAAATTCCTGTTCCGGGTGCGGAATGTGCAGAAGACGCTGAGGGATGTGAGCGAGGCGGTCATGCGACAGGTGGTGGGTGATCACAGCGTGGACGAGATCATCATTCTGGCGCGGCGAGAGATTGCCGATTCCGCCGAAGTGTTGATGCAGGAGATCCTGGACGCATACGACATTGGGGTCGACATCCAGACCATCCAGCTTCAGGATGTAAATCCGCCAGACCGGGTGAAACCGGCCTTTAATGAAGTGAACGAGGCCAAGCAGGAACGGGAGAAAATCATCAACGAGGCTTGGGAAGCCTACAACAAGGTGATCCCGCAAGCCAAAGGCGAAGCTCAGAAGATGATTCAGGAAGCGGAAGGGTATGCCCTGCAGCGGGTAAACAACGCCCGAGGTGACGCTCAGCGGTTTATTCAGGTTTATCGTGAATATGTGAAGGCCAAGGATGTTACCCGCCGCCGGCTATATCTGGAAACCATGCGAGAAATTCTGCCGCAAATCGATCAGATTTATGTGATCGATGCGCAGCAAAAGAACATCATTCCGCTTCTGCAGATGATCGATAAAGGAGAGCAAAAATGAAGAACCTAAAATTTTATCTGCTCGGTTTTGTCGGGTTTTTGCTGGTTGTCCTTCTGATTGATGGCGCATACATCATTGACGAAACGGAACAGGCCATCATTACTCAGTTTGGGGAACCGGTTGGCACACCCAAGATTGAGGCGGGGCTGTATTTCAAGATTCCGTTTATTCAGAAGGTTCACAAGTTTGAGAAACGCCTCCTGGAGTGGGATGGAGATCCGAATCAGATTCCCACGCTGGATAAGAAATACATCTGGGTAGACACCTTTGCCCGGTGGCGGATTGCCGATCCGCTGAAATTTTACCAGGCGGTACGGACGGAAGCTGAAGGGCAGGCCCGGCTGGATGACATTATTGATAGCTTTACCCGCGACCAGATTTCGTCGCACCTGCTCATTGAGGTGGTGCGCAATTCCAACCGCAAAATGCAGCTGGCCTCTCAGGAGCTGCAGGCAGAGCTGGAGGCTTCTCTGGAAAAGGTGCGGGAAGGCCGCGAAAAGCTGACCCGGAAAATTCTGGAACAGGCATCCAAACTGGTACCGGTGTACGGAATCGAACTGGTGGATGTCCGTATTAAACGCGTCAATTATGTAAAAGAAGTGCGGGAAAAGGTATACGACCGGATGATTTCCGAGCGGAAACGAATTGCCGAAAAATACCGGTCCGAAGGAATGGGAGCCAAAGCGGAGATTGAAGGCCGGATGCAAAAAGAGCTTCAGCGGATCCGCTCCGAGGCCTACCGGAAGGCTCAGGAAATTAAGGGCAAAGCCGATGCGGAAGCGACACGTATCTACGCCGAGGCCTACGGCCGCGATCCGGAATTCTACTCGTTTCTTATGACCCTGGAGACCTACAAGGAGACACTGAAGAAAAACAGCCGGATTATTATCTCAACGGACAGCGATTTTTACAAGTATCTGAAAAAAATCAGGGGAAGGTGATGAGCGGGAATCAGGGATCCATTCACGGGACCACTATTTTGGGGGTAATCCGGGACGGGAAAGTGGCCATTGGAGGGGATGGTCAGATTACCATGGGCCAGACGGTGATGAAGAGCACCGCGCGAAAGGTCCGCAAGATGTACAACGGGAATATTCTGGCCGGATTTGCCGGAGCGGCGGCCGATGCCATCACCCTGTTCGAGAAGTTTGAAGCGAAACTGGAGCAGTACAGCGGGAATCTCTACCGGGCTGCAGTGGAGCTGACAAAGGAATGGCGTACGGATAAATACCTGCGGCGGTTGGAGGCCTTGCTGGCTGTCATGGATCGGGAGCATGCCCTGATTCTGTCCGGCACGGGTGAGGTGATCGAGCCGGACGACAGAATTGTGGCTATCGGATCCGGTGGGCCCTATGCCCTGGCGGCTGCCCGTGCCCTGTACCGGCACACGAGCCTGTCCGCACGGGAGATCGTGGAAGAATCATTGAAAATCACCGCTTCGATTTGTATATATACCAATGACATGATGACCGTGGAAGTGCTGGAGTGAGGTGGGTATGGAGGAACTGACGCCCAGACAGATCAAAGAGGAACTGGATAAATACATCATCGGCCAGGAGGAAGCCAAAAAGGCTGTGGCCATAGCTCTGCGCAACCGCTGGCGGCGGATGCAGGTACGGGAGGAACTGCGCGAAGAGATTATGCCCAACAATATTATCATGATCGGTCCTACCGGAGTGGGAAAAACCGAAATTGCCCGCCGCCTGGCCAAACTGGCAAAAGCTCCTTTTATTAAGGTAGAAGCCTCCAAATTTACCGAAGTGGGGTACGTGGGTCGCGATGTGGAGTCCATTATCCGGGATCTGGTGGATATTGCGGTGAACATGGTGAAACAGGAAAAGATGGAGCAGGTGCGAGAAAAAGCGCGCAAACATGCCGAGGAACGGCTGCTGGATATTTTGCTTCCGCCTCCACGCTCCCGGAGGGTACGGCCCAAAGTGGAAGTGGGCGTAATGGAGGAAGGTGAAACGGAGGAGGATGAGGAAGATTCGTATCTGGAGACGCGGGAAAAAATCCGTGAACTGCTGAGAGCCGGAAAATTTGATAAACGCCAGGTGGAAATGGACGTCCCGCGTGAAACTTTCCCGATGATGCAGATTATTTCGCCGCTGGGTGTGGAAGAGATGGGCCTGAACCTGCAGGATCTTTTCGGCAATATGATTCCGCGGAAGACCAAAAAGCGGCGGATGACGGTTGAAGAGGCCCGGGCCTATCTGGAGCAGGAAGAAGCCCAGAAGCTGATCGACATGGACGAGGTGGTGCGTGAGGCCATCCACCGGGTGGAAAATTCCGGAATTGTCTTTCTGGATGAGATTGATAAAATCGCGGGAGAAAAATCCAAAGTAGGACCGGATGTATCCCGTGAGGGGGTCCAGCGAGATCTTCTTCCCGTTGTGGAAGGCACCAGTGTGGTTACCAAATACGGGATGGTCAAAACCGACCACATTCTTTTCATTGCGTCCGGGGCGTTTCACGTCTCCAAACCCTCGGACCTGATCCCCGAGTTGCAGGGACGGTTTCCGATCCGAGTGGAGCTGAAAAGCCTCACAACCGAAGATTTTGTGCGGATTCTCACCGAACCGGAGAATGCCCTCACCAAACAGTATGCCGCCCTGCTGGCCACTGAAGGAGTGGAACTGGAGTTCACCGACGACGGCATTTACGAAATTGCGCGCTACGCTACGGAGGTCAACGAGCGTACGGAAAATATCGGCGCACGCCGCCTGCACACCATTATGACCACCCTTCTGGAGGAGATTCTGTACAACGTGCCGGACGAAAAGGTGAAGCACGTAAAAGTTACGGCGGAATTTGTGCGTGAGAAACTGGAGAAGATTGTGAAAGATCAGGATCTGAGCCGCTATATTCTGTGATGGATGGAGAACGGATCAAAACGGAAGGAGGCCAAGGTGAAAAAAGATTTCCTGTCTATTGCCGATTTGACCCGGGAGGAGATCTTTGAAATTCTTGAGCTGGCGAAAGAGTTAAAGGATAGGCAGAAGCGGGGGGAGGTTTTTCAGCCGCTGAAGGGAAAAACCATGGCGATGATTTTTCAGAAGCCTTCTGCCCGGACACGGATTTCTTTCGAGGTGGGGATGTATCAGCTGGGCGGCTATGCACTCTATCTTGCACCTAGCGACATTCAGATCGGGAAGCGGGAGGCCATCAGCGATATTGCACGGGTTATTTCGCGCTACAATGATGTGATCATGGCGCGCCTGTTTGGCCACGAGGATATTCTCGAACTGGCCGAATATGCCAGCATTCCGGTCATCAACGGCCTGACAGATCTGCTGCATCCCTGCCAGATTATGTCGGATGCCTTTACCATTATTGAGAAAAAGGGAAAAATCGAAGGATTAACCATCGCATTCATCGGCGATGGCAACAATGTGTGCAACTCCTGGCTGAATTTTGCTTCCCGTGTCCCCATCACCCTGAACCTGGGAATTCCGGAAGGATACGATCCGGACAAGGAAATCCTTTCCATGGCCAAAAAAGCCGGTGTAAGCCAGATAGAGATCTTCCGCAATCCCAAAATGGCGGCCAAAAGCGCCGATGTGATTTACACCGATGTGTGGGCCAGCATGGGACAGGAAAAGGAGGCAGAGCAGCGGAAGATCGATTTCAAGAACTACCAGGTAGACGACGCACTGGTTTCCGTGGCCGATGATGATTGCATCGTGATGCACTGTTTGCCGGCCCATCGCGGCGAGGAGATCACCGATAGCGTGATCGACGGTCCTCATTCCGTGGTGTTCGATCAGGCCGAAAACCGGCTGCACGTGCAAAAAGCCATTCTGGTTAAGCTTTTGGCTTCGTAAGCGGCGGTTCGGAATGGGTCCCTTTTCCAGCCGGAAAAGGGACCTTTTTTTATATCCTCATCCCGCACAACGTCTACCGGAGGAAAGGGTGGAAGTACGGTTATTTGAGCAGAAGGAGGCGGATCGCTGGGACCGGTTTGTTCAAGAGGCAAATAACGGAACCCTGTTCCACACCCGGCGGTTTCTCAGCTACCATCCCCCGGAGCGGTTCGAAGATCATTCGCTGCTCTTTTTTTCGGAGAATCGACTGGTGGCGCTTTTGCCAGCGGTACGGCGGCCAGATGATCGTGGGATGATGCTCATTTCCCACCCGGGGGCTTCTTACGGCGGTTTTGTGGTTTCCCGGGACATCAACCTGCGCCTCTCCTTTGAACTGGTTCACGCTCTGGTGAACTATGCCCGCTCCAGCGGTTTCGATGGGATAGAAATGACCCTTCCCCCCATTTTTTATTCCTGGAAGATCAATCACTATCTGGATTTTGCCCTTTTCCGAAACGGCTTCCAATACCGCAAGCGGGAAGTTTCCAGCTTCGTCGCCCTGGATTTTGGCGAGGACGCCGTGCTGGAGACATTCAAAAATGAAGCCCGAACGGCAGTCCGCCGAGCGCAAAAGTTGGGCGTGGAGGTCAGACGGTCGGAAGATTTTGCTGCTTTCTACCCCATCCTGAAGCGCAATCTGAAACTGCGGCACAATGTGCAGCCCACCCACACGCTGGAAGAACTTCTGCGGTTGAAGAAACTCTTTCCGGAAAGGATTGAACTTTTTGGAGCTTATTTGGAAGCAAAAATGATCGCCGGTGTGGTGATGTTTCACTGCAATCCGCTTGTTACCCTGGCTTTTTACATCAGTCACGATCAAGATTACCAGCGCTACCGGGCAGTGAACCTGCTTTTCTATGAGATTATCCGCTATTCCATCGCGCGGGGATTTCGCTACCTGGATTTTGGCATTTTTACCGTCAACATGGAGCCAAACTGGGGCCTGGCACGGTTCAAGGAAAATTTTGGCTCCAAAGGCATTTTCCGCGATACCTTCATTCGCCTGTTTTCATGAAAAAAGCGTCGCTTCCGGTAGACGGTTGCCGCTCATTGTTTTGCCATGCTTTATCTTTTCCCGCAAATCTGTGTTTCTCTACGTCAGGGGCAAGTCCTACTACGGAGGCAGCGCAAATCTGAACCTTCCGGTTGCGATTCGGAAATTTTTCATATTACTTTTAACGGTTGGGTCAATCAGGCTTGTGAATCGGAATATTCATCTGCAACGGGGAACAGAAAAAACAGGTCGGGGTTTGTACTCACAACACAAAAACGCCGTGCGGATTCTGCATATCGCTCCATTTAATGTGGCCAATGTTCCGTTTACATTTGTGAGGGCCGAACGGCAGCTGGGATTTGACAGCCGACTGATTACCTTTGGGCGCAATCCGCTGGGATATCCGGAGGATATCTGCCTGGATCTACCGCTGATGGATGCACCCTGGTTGCGGGCCGCAAAGCGGCGTTTTTTGCCAGCAGGAAGAATGCAGGTGAGCAATGTGCACCAGATTCCGGATGAGATCCCGCCCAAATGGCGTTCCAGTGGCTTGTTGGAAGACCTTTTCTGGAAGCTGCGGCACGTGCTTTGGCGGTCCCGGATCCGCCGTGCGCTGGTTGAGGTGGACGTTAGGGGCGTGGATGTGATTCAGCTGGACGGAGGGGTGGAATTTTACCGGGACGGCCGGAATGTGAAAAAATGGAAGGCGGAGGGCAAAAAGATCATCTGCTGCTACACCGGCAGCGATCTACGTGTCCGGGGCGTGATTCCGGAAATCGATGCGATGGCGGATCTTCATGTTTCAGTGGAATTTGATCATATTTACTTTCACCCAGATGTTCACCATGTGTTTTTCCCTTTCGATGCTTCTTCCCTTAAGCCGGTGCAACATGGCTCCAGAGAAGTGGTCCGGATTGGTCATGCTCCCACAAACCGCGCTGCCAAAGGCACGGAGGCTATTTTGGCCCAGCTCGACGTCTTGAAGGCAAAACATCCCATCGAGGTGGTACTTATCGAAGGGCTTCCCTACGAGAAAGCACTGCGCCTGAAAGCCAGTTGCGACCTTTTTGTCGACCAGGTTGGCGATCTGGGATACGGTATCAATGCGCTGGAGGCGCTTGCAATGGAGATCCCGGTGGCCACCTGTCTGGTTCGCGGTTTTGCGGAACGCTATCCGGACCATCCATTTATTGAAGTAAATTCCGCAAATTTGGCGGAGCGTCTTCTGCCTTATGTGCGCGATGCATCGTTGCGCAAGGAAACCGGGGCGCGGGGACGGGAATGGGTGAGGAAGTATCACGATCCTGTGCGGGTTGTAAAGACCATCCACAGGCTGGCGGGACTTCCGGATCAAACATCCACAGAAAGTGGGTGAAACACGGGATGGAGGAATACGGACATGCCAGGAGAAAGGGGTGCGCGGATTCTGATCGGTACATCGGGCTACAGTTTTGCAGACTGGAAAGGGGTGTATTATCCGGAAGATATCCCGAACGGCAAAATGCTGGATTACTATGCCCAAGATTTCCGCACAGTGGAAGTGAATTCCACCTATTACAGAATACCCGCAGCTGCTGTTTTTTATCACATGAGCGAGAAAACGCCAGAAGGCTTTGAATTTATTGTGAAGGTTCATCAGGATGTCACACATAAGCGGGAAAACCCGGTGCAGAGCTTGGCGGATCTGAAGGAGGCGCTGCGTCCGCTGTTTGAATCGGGGAAGATGAAGGGATATCTGGCGCAGTTTCCCTGGGGGTTTAAATTCCATCCTTCCCACCTGCAATACCTCAAAATCATTGCAGAAGAATGCCGGCCCTACCCACTTTTTGTGGAGTTTCGCCATATTGGTTGGGTGCGTCCGGATGTGTACAGATTTTTGCTCGAAAACGGCATCGGCTACTGCTGCGTGGATGAGCCACGGTTACGCGGGCTTATCCCGCCGCAGGATGTGGTGACCAACCGAATCGGTTACGTGCGGTTTCACGGGCGCAATGCAGCAGCATGGTGGGATAGCAGCAAGGGCGACCGGTACGACTACCGCTATTCAAAAGAGGAGCTGAAGGAATGGCTGGAACGGATCCGCAAGATGCACCGTCAGGCTGAGAAGATTTACTTGTTTTTCAACAACTGCCACATGGGGCACGCGGTAATCAATGCCCAACAAATGGCAGAACTTCTTCAGCAGGAGGGGCTGTTTGAACCCTGATTGGGCTTGGCCGCAAACACGCTCCTCGCGTTTTGGAGTGATCCGCTGTTCCGCAGGCCGGTACCGCATCTTCTTCGAGCTGGGAACTGTTTTGACGCAGGTCCCGCTTCTGGTCCGGCTAGAAAGGCGCGCCCGCAGAGAAAGTTCTTTTTCCGGCAGGCCAGGTACCTGTTTTGCGGGATTTGACCGGCAAAGACCGTACGGGCCCGGTCCAGCGCGGTGACTCTCTGCATTTTCGGTATTGGCAAAGAGTTTGCGAGATTTACGTTGCTTCTCTGCCAAAAAGCGGGTAATTTAATTTTTGTTATGAAAATATAGGTATAACGGCCCAAAATTGTTCTGCGGGAGCTGCCGGTAGGTTGATCCTGAGCCCTTTCGAGTTTAAGCAGCTGCGGAAGACTGGGCTGGCCGGAGCGCTTAAGGGGTACGAAAGAATAATACCAATGACCCCAGCCAATCTGCGGGACAGAAAGAGGAAACCAGACCGGCAGGAACTTCGAAAAAGCATCGGGCGTTAGTTATTCGCGGCATTTGGTGTCGTCTTTCATTCCCGTCTGGGTGAAAGAAAGAGGGGAGGGGAGACCATGACAAGGGAAGAAGCCCAAAAGCGGATTGAGGAACTCCGAAAAGAAATTAACTACCATAATTACCGCTATTATGTTCTCTCCGATCCTGTGATTTCCGATGCAGAATATGACCGTCTTTTCCGGGAGCTGGTGGAATTGGAAAAACGGTTTCCGGACCTGGTGACACCGGATTCGCCGACCCAGCGGGTTGGGGCTCCGCGGCCGGAAGGGGTCGGGTTTGAATCCGTCCGCCACCTGGTCCCCATGCTGAGCATGGAGGATGCTTTTGATGAGGGGGAGTTTATGGATTGGGACCGCCGGGTCCGCGAAGGGCTCGGAACAGACGACGTGGAATACACGGGCGAACCCAAATTTGACGGGCTGAGCATGTCGTTAACCTATGAAAACGGGGTGCTGGTCCGCGGCGCAACCCGGGGAGACGGTACCACCGGGGATGATGTCACACAAAACATCAAAACCATTAAAACAGTTCCTTTACGTCTGCTCGATATCAACCGGCCGGTTCCGCGACTGGTGGAAGTCCGTGGCGAGGTGATCATGTCAATTGCCGATTTCCGCAAGCTGAATGAGGAACGCATCCGCAACGGTGAACCGCCGTTTGCCAACCCGCGCAATGCGGCTTCCGGTTCAGTGCGGCAACTGGATCCGGCGGTGACGGCATCCCGCAACTTGCGATTTTTTGGCTGGGGCATCGGAGGCATTGAGGGAGCCACCTTTGAGACCCAGTGGGAAATCCTACAGGCCCTGCGCGATTGGGGCTTTCAGGTGTATGATAGAATCCGTCTATGCCGTGGTGCTCGGGAAGCCATCAATTATTACCAGGAACTCCTTTCGATTCGGGACAGCCTTCCGTTTGAAATCGATGGCGTGGTTTTCAAAGTGAATTCTTTGGAAGGCCAGCGCCGTCTGGGCACCACGACGAGGGCACCCAGGTGGCTGATCGCTTACAAATTTCCTGCCCGGCAGGAAACCACACGTTTGCTGGAGGTAAAATTTCAGGTGGGGCGAACCGGCGTGGTTACTCCTGTGGCTATTCTGGAACCCGTTCAGGTGGGCGGTGTAACCGTTTCCCGCGCCACGCTTCATACCGAAGATCTTATTCGCCAGAAAGACATCCGCATTGGAGATGTGGTGCTGGTGCAGCGGGCGGGCGACGTGATTCCGGAGGTGGTGAAGCCAATTCCAGAGCGCCGGACCGGCAACGAAAAGGAAATTGTAATGCCGGAACGCTGCCCGAGCTGTGGCTCTTCTCTTGAGCGTGAAGGTGCGTATTACATCTGCCCGAATATGAGCTGTCCGGACCAGCTGAAGGGGCGAATTCTGCATCTGGTTTCCAAGCGGGCTTTCAATATTGAGGGATTGGGAGAAGAATTGGTCGATCAGCTGATGCGCGAGGGGCTGCTGAAAAGTCCCGCCGATGTTTTCTATCTACGGAAAGAACAGCTGGTCCACCTGGAACGCTGGGGTGAAAAATCGGCTCAGAATTTGATGGATCAGATCGAAAAAAGTAAAACCATCTCTTTTGACCGGTTCATTTATGCTCTGGGAATTCACGGTGTTGGGGAATACGCGGCTCGGCTGCTGGCGGAACACTACACATCTCTCGAAGAACTGGAACGGGCTTCCGAGGAAGAACTGATGGCTATTCACGGGATTGGCCCCAAAGTCGCCCACGCCATTGTGGAATTCTTCCGGAACGAACAGAACCGCAGGACCATCGAACGGATCCTGGACGCTGGGGTGCGAATCCAGTATCCGTCGAAAGAGGAAGCAGCAGAAGAGAATTTCCTTGCCGGCAAGACCTTTGTTTTTACGGGCGCGCTGGAACGCTACAGCCGAGACGAGGCCCAGCAGCTGGTAATGCGCTTTGGAGGACGGGCAGCGAGCAGTGTGTCCTCTCGGACGGATTTTGTGGTGGTGGGCAAAGATCCCGGTTCAAAATTTGACAAAGCCAAAAAGCTGGGCATCCGGATCTTGAATGAAGAGGAATTCGTCCGGATGATCGAGTCCAGAAAGCTGCCCGACTGACAGAATTCTGAAAGATCTTTCGGATTCTGAAGGGTTTTTTCCGCCAGTCCGGAACGGGTGCTTCGGGGGGACCGTGAAAAAATGAAAGTGGAGTTCAAATTGAGGTACGCATGACACTACGGAATTCCGGAAACGAACGGAAAAAGGAGGTTACCATGAAGCGGTTTCTCCTCATTCTTTTCCTGCTGGCTGGAATGCCAGGATGGCTTCAGGCACAGACGGATTTTTCGGACGCGTTTGCCGCTTTAAACGAACACGTTCTGCGGGCACACATCAAATTTCTGGCGGACGATTTGCAGCAGGGGCGGGCGCCGGGAAGCACAGGCAGTCGGCTGGCCCAAAAATACATCGCGGCTCAGTTTGAGAGGCTGGGACTGGAACCCGGCTACAACGGCAGCTATTTTCAGCCGTTCGATATTGTGGAAGTGGATATTGATCCGGATATGACACTGTCGGTGAAAGGCAAAAAGGGGCAGATTGTTTTCCGCTATTATGATGAATTTATTGCCAACCCGGGCCAGATACGGGAAGAAGTGAGAATCCGCGGGGCCGAACTGGTGTTTGTGGGGTACGGGATTCAAGCACCGGAGTACAACTGGGATGATTTCAAAAACGTGGACGTCCGGGGCAAGGTATTGCTGGTCATGAATAACGATCCGGATCACGGGGACCCGAATTTCTTTGGCGGGAAAGCCCGCCTATATTATGGACGCTGGGATTACAAATACCGCCAGGCGCAGAAGATGGGAGCGGCAGGGGCCATTATCATTCACACCACACCGTCCGCCGGCTATCCCTGGAAAGTGGTACAAACCAGCTGGAGCGGCAAGCAGTACGTTCTTCCGGAAGACAAAGAACCCATGGTACCCTACGCCGGTTGGGTCACGGAGGATGCGGCCTACCGGATTGCCAGACTGGCAGGGTTCGATCTGGATGAGCTACGAGCCCGCGCGGAGAAAAGGGATTTCCGGCCTGTTCCGCTGGGAATCAAAGTGAAGGCTGTAGTACGGGCCAGGTACCGTACATTCAAGACCGCCAATGTGATTGGCGTTCTGCCCGGGAAAGATCCGGAACTGGCAAAGCAGGCCGTGGTTTTCACAGCCCATTATGACCACCTGGGAATTGGAACACCGGTTGAGGGAGATTCCATTTACAACGGAGCGCTGGACAATGCCTCCGGGGTAGCTTCCCTTTTGGCCCTGGCGGAGGCGTTTCAGCGGCTTCCAGAACGGCCCAGACGCTCCCTGGTGTTCCTGGCCGTGGATGGAGAAGAATCTGGACTGCTGGGTTCGCAGTATTATGCTGAACATCCCACATTTCCGCCGGAGAAAATAGCTGCCAATGTGAACATCGATGGGGCCAATATCTGGGGCAAGACGAGGGATGTCTCCATCATCGGGTCTGGCAAATCCACCATTGACGATCTGGTAAAGGAGGTTGCCAGAAAATACGGCCGTGTGGTACTGCCAGATCAAATGCCGGATAAGGGGTATTTCTACCGTTCGGATCAGTTTAATTTTGCCAAGATTGGTGTGCCGGCTCTGTATCTGGACAATGGGCTGGATTTTATCGGCCGGCCCAAAGATTGGGGGCGCAAGAAAGTAGACGAGTGGGTGGCCGTGCATTACCATCAGCCCACAGATGAGTACAATGATGATTGGGATCTGTCCGGCCAGGTGGAAGACCTGAAGCTTATTTTTCACGTTTCTTATTTGCTGGCTAACCGGGACCGCATGCCGGAGTGGTTGCCTACAGCGGAGTTTCAGCGACCAGGTCAATAACGGCCGGGAGATACTCCGGCTCCGGCAAGCGCCACAGAGGGGCCGCGTCTGACTGCGGAGCGAGTGGGAGGTCGGATTTCAGCCTGGTCGGCTGGAAATTTGAAGGAGAAATGAAAGTTAAGAGCACAAGAGAACCAAGAAGCGGGAGGAACCCATGGCTGCGTATGAATACAAACCGGTAAGGGCGCCGCGTGGAACGCAGATCAGCTGCAAAGGATGGCAACAGGAAGCCGCCATGCGGATGCTGATGAACAATCTGGATCCGGATGTAGCTGAGCTTCCAGAGCAGCTGATCATCTACGGCGGTTCCGGGAAAGCGGCGCGAAACTGGGAATGCTATCATGCTATTGTCGAGAGCCTCAAACAGCTGGAAAACGACGAAACCCTGCTGGTTCAGTCTGGAAAGCCGGTGGGGATTTTCAAAACCCATCCGGACGCTCCCAGGGTTCTCATTTCCAATGCCATGCTTGTTCCAGCCTGGGCCACTGCCGATGAATTCCGCCGGTTGGAAGCGCTGGGACTCACCATGTACGGCCAGATGACGGCTGGGAGCTGGATTTACATCGGTACCCAGGGGATTCTCCAGGGAACATACGAAACGTTTGCGGCGGCAGCCCAGAAGCATTTTGGCGGCGATCTGACCGGCAAACTGGTGGTCACCGCCGGATTGGGAGGCATGGGAGGGGCTCAGCCGCTGGCCGCAACCATGAACAACGGGGTCATCCTGGTGGTGGAAGTGGACCGAAAACGCATCGAACGCCGCCTAAAAACACGCTATCTTGATAAGATGACGGAAAGCCTGGATGAGGCTCTAAAGATGGTAATGGAAGCGAAAGAGAAAAAGCGGCCGCTTTCGGTGGGACTGCTGGGCAATGCCGCCGATGTCCTTCCAGAACTGGTCCGCCGAAACGTGGTTCCGGATCTGCTGACGGACCAGACATCCGCCCATGATGAACTAAACGGCTACGTTCCGGCCGGCATTCCTTACGAGGAAGCGTTAGAGCTGCGGAAGAAGGACCCGAAGAAATACATCCACTTGGCCTATCAGTCCATGGCGAAGCACGTACGGGCCATGCTGGAGCTACAAAAGCGCGGCGCCGTAACGTTCGATTACGGGAACAATATTCGCGGGCAGGCCAAAAAAGCTGGTGTGGAAAACGCTTTTGATTTTCCCGGGTTTGTGCAGGCTTACATCCGTCCGCTTTTCTGTGAAGGGAAAGGGCCCTTCCGATGGGTCGCGCTTTCCGGGGATCCGGAAGACCTTTACCGCACAGATGAAGCCATTCTGGAGCTATTTCCCGAAAATAAAACCCTGTACCGCTGGATTACCATGGCTCAGAAGCGGGTGGCATTTCAGGGACTACCGGCACGCATTTGCTGGCTGGGATACGGGGAACGTGACAAAGCAGGACTAAAATTTAACGAGCTGGTGGCCAGCGGGAAGGTCAAAGCACCGATCGTCATTGGGCGGGATCATCTGGACACCGGTTCCGTGGCATCGCCCAACCGGGAAACGGAAGGAATGAAGGATGGAAGCGATGCCATTGCGGACTGGCCAATTCTGAATGCTTTGCTGAATGCTGTGTCCGGCGCTACCTGGGTTTCGGTACACCACGGTGGCGGTGTGGGGATCGGCTATTCCATCCATGCCGGCCAGGTGATTGTGGCCGATGGAACACCCGAGGCCGGGATCCGCCTTAAAAGAGTTCTGACCAACGATCCCGGAATAGGGGTTGCGCGGCACGCCGATGCCGGCTACGAGCTGGCCATCCGGACCGCAAAAGAAAAGGGTGTCAAAGTCCCCATGTTGAAATAGAACAGTCCGGCCCTGCCGCGGGGGCGCTGCAGGGCCTCCCTGCGGCTCGGGAAAAAACCTGAAAATCTCAAATCCGAAGCGGGAGGACATCCGATGAGCAAAAATGCGTCCTGTATTCTGCGGAAAGGTGTATTCTTTTTTGCCGGTTTCGCTGTACTGTTAACGGGATGCGGGAGGAATAAGGTGGAGAAGGAATTTGAAATCTTTTTGAAACAGCATGTTGCGACTGTAGAGCCGCTTTACCAGGAAGCAAATTTGGCTTACTGGGAGGCGACCGCCAGTGGGAAGGATGAAGCATACAAACGTAGTGCGGACCTTCAGCTGAAGCTGAAGAAAGTTTACGCCAACCGCGAGGAATTTGAGAAGATCAAGCAATGGAAGGAATCGGGGAAAATTAAAGATCCGCTGCTAAAACGGCAGCTGACGATTCTTTACAACGAGTATCTGGGAGCCCAGATTGATACGGCCCTGATGCGCCAGATTGTGGAACTTTCTTCGGAAGTGGAAAAAAAGTTCAATACTTTCCGGGGTGAAATCAATGGGAAAAAAGTTACCACCAACGATATCTATCAGATCCTGGCTGAAAGTAAGGACTCCCGTCTGCGGCGCAAGGCCTGGGAAGCGCAGAAGTCAGTGGGCGAACAGGTGGCTGATGATGTACGAAAACTCGCGCACCTCCGGAATCAGGCAGCCCGTTCACTCGGGTTTTCCGATTACTTTGAGATGTCGATGAAACTGGCCGAACAGGATCCCGATGAGATCCTCCGGCTGCTGGATGATCTGGCCTGCCAGACCGATGAACTGTTCCGCCAGCGCAAACATGAGATCGACAGTGTGCTGGCCAAGCGCTACGGCATTGCCGAAGGAGAGATGATGCCCTGGCATTACCACGATCCGTTCTTCCAGGAAAAACCACAAATCTTCGATGTGAATTTTGATGAGTTCTACAGCAAGCACGACATCAAGGAGCTGGCAATCAGGTTTTACAGTGGCATTGGGCTGGATGTGAAGGATATTTTGGCCCGTTCGGATCTTTACGAGCGCGAAGGAAAATATCCGCACGCCTACTGTACAGACATTGACCGGAAAGGCGATGTGCGGATTATGGTAAATCTTCGCAACAACGAGAACTGGATGAACACGTTGCTCCATGAACTGGGGCATGCCGTGTATGCAAAATATATCGATCGGGATCTTCCCTTTCTGTTGCGTACTGAGGCGCACATATTTACCACTGAGGCGATTGCCGAAATGTTCGGGTCGCTGGCTTATTCGGCAGCCTGGATGCGGGACATGGGGCTGATCGGTGAGGAGGATTACGGCCGGCTGGCGCCTCTGGCAGAAAAGGGAATCCGCCTTTCCAACCTCGTCTTTGCGCGCTGGGTGATGGTCATGGTTCATTTTGAGCGGGAACTGTACCGCAATCCAGCCCAGGATCTGAATTCTCTCTGGTGGCAGCTCAAAGAGCGTTATCAGTATCTGCGAAAACCGGCTGGGCGCAATAAACCAGACTGGGCGGCTAAAATTCACATTGCGGCTTATCCAGTGTACTACCACAACTACCTGCTGGGTTACCTGATGGCGGCCCAGCTGCGCCATGCCATGATGAGGGACAAACAGGTTGAGAATCCACTGCAGTGGAGTATGGTGGGTGACCGGAAGGTCGGTGAATTCTTGCGTGAAAAGGTATTTGCGCCGGGTGCCCGCTACCGCTGGGACGAGCTGATCCGCCGTGCCACGGGTGAGGACCTGACACCCCGATATTTTGTGAACGAACTGTAGCTATCCTTCCAGAAAATGCTTTCCCATGCCGGGCCGTTTCTGCAGAAGTGCTGTAGCGGCCCGGCTGGTAAATTCAATAGGCCGGAAACTCCTTTTTTGCAGGACGAACGGAAAAGTGCGTCCGGGGAGTGCTTCCAGGAGGAGAAATGGTCCGGATGTTCCGCAAGCCGAGCGGAAACAGTTCCCGGTTTTTGGACCGCAATCCGGCGACCTTTCGCCAAACGGATTCATGAAAAATGAGTTTCTTCTGTTCACACTGGTTCAATTGGTGGGCAAACAACCGTTTTTCTTGCCTTAGGAGCTTATTTTTGCTACATTTGCTTTCGGCTTTTGCACAGGAGGAGAAAAAGAGAGATGTCCAGACCGAAGGCGACCTTGCTCATTGGCAATGCCGCTGAACTGCTGACTTTTAAACCGGTCCGGGATGAGAAAGGACGGGAGAGCTGGAAGCCGGAAATTATCCAGAACGGCTGGATTGCGGTGTCCGGAACGAAAATTGTGGCGGTCGGGACGGAACAGGAGGTAAAGGGATCGGTTGACTGGCACCGCGATACACCGGCGCTGGATGCCACCGGACGTCTGGTTACACCCGGGCTGGTGGATGCACATACCCACCCGGTTTTTGCCCGGACGCGCGAGAATGAATTCGAAATGCGCTGTCAGGGCAAGACATATGAAGAAATTGCCCGGGCAGGTGGCGGTATCCGCAGCAGTGTCCGTGCTGTGAGGGAGGCCAGCAAGGAGGAACTGAAACAGGCTGTCCGGCCACGGCTGGACCGATTTCTGGAATACGGTGTAACAACCATTGAGGCGAAAAGCGGCTATGGACTTTCACCTGCGGATGAGATCAAGAGTCTGGAGGTGATTGATGAGCTAAACCGCGAACATCCGCTGGATCTGGTACCCACCTTTTTGGGAGCCCACGAGATTCCCGATGAGTACCGCGACAGGCGTGAAATCTACATCCAGTTGCTGACGGGGGAAATGATTCCGGAGGTAGCTCGCAGGCAGCTGGCCGAATATTGCGATGTTTTTTGCGAGCAGGGTGTCTATTCGGTTGAGGAATCGCGCGAGATTTTGCAGGTCGCCCGCAAGGAAGGGATGGGAATTCGCGTCCATGCAGATCAGCTGCATGCCACGGGGGCCACAGAAATGGCTGTAGAAATGGGAGCAGCCTCCGCTGACCATCTGGACCAGATTTCCGAAAAAGGAATCAAGATTCTGGCGGACTCGCAGACGTTTGCCGGCCTTCTGCCCGGCGCCGTTTTTTTTCTGGGAATGCACCGCTATGCGCCGGCCCGAAGACTTATCGATGCAGGTGCCCGGGTTTTCCTTTCTACCGATTTCAATCCCGGTTCCAGCATGACACAAAATCTCGCTCTGATGATGACCATCGGCTGCGTGTACATGAAAATGACACCAGCCGAGGCCTGGCAGGCCTGTACCATTCATCCGGCGGCATCTCTTGGTCGGCAGAACCGCATCGGAACCTTGCTCCCTGGCTATCAGGCGGATGTGGTAATCTGGGAGGCAGACAATTACCGCATGGTCCCCTACTTTTTTGGAGTGAACCTGACACACTGTGTAATCAAAAAAGGGAAAATTGTGTTCAGCCGCAACGGGGCCCGTGATTGGGTCGGACGGAACCCTGGGACGCTTTTTCGGTAAAAGGTAACAGTATCTCGCTCGGGATTTGAGAGGTAGAAAAGGGTAGAGGATTTATGAACAGAAACGGCTATGTGATCGGCTTTGGCGTGCTTCTTTTTGCCTTCCTGCTGGCTTGTTCTTCGGAGCGAAACCCGTTCCGGTTTGATGAAATCACACAAAATGCTGTGGGGATTCTGGAACGGCTCGTTCAGATCGGGACGGACCGCGAGCAGACAGTGGCTTTTGAGACGGAGGATTTGCGGTACAATGATGAGTATTTGCTGGGAGATCTCTCCGGCGAACGGGCCGAATTTGTGGTTCGCTGGGGAACGCTGCTTTCCCGGCTGGATTCGGCACGGGTAATTTCCGCCAGTGTGCGCTTTGCCATTCGCTACTGGATGCCCGAGTCCCTGACGGACTCCATTGCGCTCTCCATTCATACCGTGAACGGGGAATGGGATGAAGAAACCGTAGCACTGCGGCAATCCTTTACTTCCATCGATGAACCCGGAGATACCACCCTCCGGTTTATGCCGGATACGACCATGATTGTTGTAATGGGTTTACCGGCGCGGGTTGTAGAGGATTGGCTGTTCAGCAGGAAGCCGAATTACGGGCTATATTTCAAACCGGCTTCCAGTGGATATCTCATTTCCTTCGGATCGGACGAGCACCCGAAAGGACCGGTATTGATTATTCATTATGAGAAAGCGGGAAATCAGGATTCTCTGCTGATTGCTGCAAGTGAGGGGGTTACGTTTTTGACTTCGACATTTACACCGCAAGAAGATAGACTGGTGGTGGGAAACAGCGATAATTACGCCACCTTCTTTTACATTGACGAGAAGAAATTCCCGGATCTGGCTTCCATCAATTCTGCGCGGCTGATATTGCAGGTGGACACGACCCAGACATTGATGCCCCCCGGGCACGTGATGGTGATGACACAAATGCTGTGCACCAATTCCAACTGGGAGGTGGATCTGGGCCAAGTGGATTCCACCGCGTTTGATACGACGCATTACCGCGGGGGCCCGGAGCTGGTTGTTGACGTTACCCGTGAACTACAGCAGTGGATGGACGGACAGTTCGAAAACCACGGTCTTCGCCTTGCACCGCGCTACCCGGGAAATGAGTTCTTCCGAATTGTTTTTCATTCGAGCGCCGCGGCGGACTCCACGAAGCGACCGCGGCTGGAGGTCTATTACACCCGCGCACCACAATTTGGCCGATAATTATGAGGATGGAGGATTCATGCGCCGCCGACGGAATATCGGGTTGATTGCTGCCAGTTTGCTGCTGATACTGGTTGCAGATGGCTGGGCAAACGGATCCATTTATTCGCTACGTGGATTTGGCGTACTTTACCACCGTGTAAGTGGCCGAGTTGCCGGTATGGGCGGTGCTGGCCTTGCCATGGCCGACACAACCCATCTCAACTGGCTGAATCCGGCTGCGCTGACTCTGGTTCGAAAAGTGCAGGTTTCAGCCGAGTTCTTTTACCAGAATCTCAGCATCAGCAACGGGAGGCAATCGTTTTACACCAATTATGCCAATTTTCACGGTTTTATGGGAGCTTTTTCGGTGGGGTACGGCATTGGCATCGGTTTTGGCATATTTCCCTATTCAAAAATCGACTACCGATTTGAGGATCGGAGCGAGTTCGAAGGGAACGATTTTTACCGGGTTATCAGCGGCCGTGGAGGATTAAACCGGGCATCGATTTCGGTGGGATTTACGCCGGTTTCGTTCCTGCGCGTGGGCGCCGGATTCGGATACCTCTTTGGCAAAGTTGATGATGAGCTGCGGATTCTCTATATCCGGCCGGATTTCTGGGACAGTTACGACCAGGTTCGCTCAAAGTACTCGGGTGCCAATGCGCATTTTGGAGTAATACTGATGCCCATGCGGCGATTCCATGTGGCGGCGTACTATGAAGGAAAGGTGAATCTGAAAAAATCGAGCCAGTACCGGAAAGTGAATCCGGCGAACGGGCTGGTCCGGGTAATGCGAACCCTGGAAGAGAGTGCTGGACTGCCGGAGAAATGGGGAGGCGGCATTTTCTGGGAGGTGAGACCACGTCTGTATCTGGCGGCGGATTATATGCGGCAGGACTGGACAAAATATTCTGGTAGCACACCCTCCATGTATGTGACAATGGAAGAAATATTCTCCGGGTTAGAGTGGACGCCATCTGACCGGTATGATGCACCCTGGTATCAAAGAATCGCTTACCGCATGGGATTTTCCTGGCAAAAACCCTACATGCTTGATTTTACAGGAAGAGAGATGCGAGAGTGGACCGTAACGTTCGGTATCGGGATCCCTTTTGCTCACGGCTTCGGTTCACTGGATATTGCTCTGGAATATGGAAAAAGAGGGGCCACACCAACCACAGCTTTTGAAGAGCAGATGTTCAAGGTTCGTGTTTTCGCCACGGGCAGTGAGTGGTGGTTTGTCCGCTAAACAGCCGGTGGGCATCTTCCCATTCGTTCTGGCCCGCTGGGCTGCACCGCCCTTTTTCAGGCCAAGCCTTTAAGCATTGCGGATTGGAGAAAGGCCAAGGGGGAATTGGGCAGGCTTTTTTTGGGTAACGGTTTTCTTTTTTCAGGTTTTCAAAAAAGAGTTGCGCAGGCTGAATTTTTGTCATATCATTTAACCAAATGATTAAATAAATAAGCTAAATAATATGATCAATAGCGGAACCGAAAATACTGAACAGAGGATCCTGGCAGCTGCCCGGCGGGTATTCCTGCAGAAGGGAAAAGATGGAGCTCGCATGCAGGAAATTGCGCAGGAGGCAGGCATCAATCAGGCCCTTTTGCACTATTACTTCCGGACAAAGGACCGGCTTTACGAAATGGTCTATCGCCAGATTTTTGATCAGTTTTTTCAGCCGCTTATGCCAATTCTGGAGGCCGATCTGCCGTTTGACCGCTTTTTGCAGCAGTTCATCGAAATATATCTCGAAAGCCTTCGGAAGAATCCGGATATAGTGCATTTCATCTTCTGGGAGCTCCGCCGGGGAGGAAAGGTGGCGGCCCGGCAAATCCGGCGCAGGTTTCGCAGTCTCGGGCCCGATAACCCGCTGTTGAAACGTATCCACCGCGCTGTGGAGGCCGGGGAGATCCGCCGTGTGGATCCCCTCCATTTTATCCTGAGCATCCTGGGAATGTGCATCTATCCGTTTCTCGCGAGACCCATCATCAGCCGGGTATTTTCGGAGCTGGATGTGCTGTCCGATGAATTTCTTGCCCGGCGCAAAAAGGAAATTTTTCAACTGATCTGGGAGGGAATTGCTCCCGGAAACGAAAATATGGAGGAAAAATGAACCGGCCAGTACACTGGGTAATGGCAGTTCTGGCATTGGTTGCCGGACTGACGGAACGTGGGAGGGGGCAGGAGGTCCTGCAGCTCCATGAAGCATGGGAATTGCTTCTTCAGCAGAACCGCACGCTCCAACAGCAGCAGGCCCTGGTAAAAAAGGCTGAAAAAGAAGTTGTCTATTTGAGCCGGGAAATCCTTCCCAAAGTTCGGATCGGAGCGGCCTACCGGTACACTTCGGAGATCGCGGAAATGGATCTGCCACGGCTTTTCCCTTCTCAGCCGGCCCTTTCCATTCGTGCTGGAGTGCATGATGTGTATGACATGAATGTAGAGGTTCAGCAGCTTCTATTCACCGGGGGCCGCCTGAAGAACCAGAAAAAAGTGGCGGCAGCCCTCCGCGGAAGTGCGGTCTGGCAGTATCGTGCCCTCCAGCAGAAGCTGCTGCTGCAAACCGGAAAACTTTACCACGGCATTCAGCTCCTTTCCCTTCAGCGCGATGTGCTGGAGCGTGCTATTCAGCGTGCGGAAATTCATCTCCAGAAGGCCCGGTCTCTTCTGGCTGCCCGTCAAATTATGGCGTTTGATACGCTCCGCGTCGCTAACCAGAAATTGCAGCTGCAAAAGCAGCTCCAGGTGCTGGATGGGCTGATCCGTATTCAAAAAGAAAGATTTGCCCGTCTTCTTGGAATGGACAGGGCGCCTGAGATTGCCCCCTACGCGCAGAAAGGCGCTTTTCCGCAGCTGGCCGAAATTGCTTCCTATCAGAAAGAAGCATTGAAAAACCGTCCGGATTTGTATGCTGTGGAGCACAGAGTCCGTGCTGGTTTGGCCAAAACCCGGGTGGCCCGTTCCGCTTATTTTCCGCAGGTTGCCGGGGTGTTTGCTTACCATTATGCTCGACCGGGGGTCAATTTTTTTGTGGATGAATGGATGACGTATTACACGGTCGGGATTTCCCTTCGCTGGGAGCTGTGGAACTGGCAGCAGACCCGGACACGCGTTCAGCAGACGAAGCTGGAAACCCGCGCCGCGGAAATTGCCCATGAAGACCTCCGCCGCCAGATTCTGGCTGAAGTTAGAGAAGCCTATATCCAGGTTCAAAATCGGCAGGCAGAGCTTGAATACCAGCAGCGGATTGTGGCACAGGAAAAGGAAAGGTATCGTATTACTCGGACCCAGTTTGAGCAGGGGATGGCCACATCTCTGGATCTCAGTCTGGCGGAGCAGGATGTGGCCTCAGCTGAATTGCAGCTGCAAAGGCTCCGCATAGAGCTTGAAAACGCCTGGTTGCAATTGAAATATGCTACCGGAACCATCGGGAAGAAGGAGGAATGATGATCCGAATTTTTTGGAGCTTGGCCCTGACCGGCCTTGTGCTGGTCGGATGTGGCCGCGGGACGGAAAAAGACGTTTATGTGGGTGTTCTGGAAGGCAAGAGCGTTAAGGTTTCTGCGCTGGTAGCCGGCCGTCTGGAGCGGCTCCTTGTGGATACGGGAGATCGTGTGGCGAAAGGGGATACACTGGCAATTATGGATACCCTGGAGCTGTCGCTCCAGCGCCAGCAGCTTATGGCCGCAAGAGAGGAAGCCCAGATCCAGCTGAGGATCGCACGGCAGCAACTTCAACAGGCCGCAAAAGATCTGCAATACGCCAAAACCCAGTACGAACGTATCCGCCTGCTTTACGAACAGAATACGGTCCCACAGCAAAAGCTGGATGAGGCGGAAAATCGACTGAACCGCGTGCGGACGGGCTATGCCAACGCCCGGAATCAGGTAGCCCGGCTGGAGGCTGCGTTGCGCAGAATAGGGGTTCAGCTAAAAACGGTACAGAAAAAGCTAAATGACGCTGTAATTCTCAGTCCTTCGGATGGAGTGATTGCCAGCCGCTATTTTGAAACAGGGGAGGCGGTTGCCCCCTTTCAGCCGGTTGTGGAAGTGCTTTATCTGGATGAAATGGAAATCCGCGTGTACATTGCCGAACCCGATCTTCCCGCGGTACGTTTGGGACAGAAAGCGGAGATTCGCATCGATGGGCGTGACGAGCCCTTCACCGGAACGGTCGTATGGATCAGTCCGCGGGCCGAATTTTCTCCCAAAACCATTCTCACGCCTTCAACACGAACCTCGCTGGTTTATGCGGTAAAGATCCGGGTTCCCAACCGCCAGGGCATTTTAAAACATGGAATGCCGGCGGAAGTTGTGCTGAGGTAACCATGGCTGCCATCAATGTCAGGGAACTAACCAAGCGGTTTGGAAATACCGAAGCACTTTCCCAGGTGAGTTTCCGGGTGGAAGAAGGAGAGCTTTTCGGCTTGATCGGGCCGGATGGTGCCGGAAAGAGTACGCTGATGCGCATTCTCTGTACCCTGATTCCGCCCGATGCAGGGAACGTGCAGGTGCTGGGCCATGATGTCCGCCGGGACTTTCGCGCGATCCGGGAGCACATCGGTTACATGCCGCAGCAGTTTTCCCTTTATTCAGATCTTTCCGTTGAGCAAAATTTGCTATTTTTTGCGGAGTTATTCCGTGTGCCGACGGCCGAGAGACAGAAGCGGATGGAGCAACTCTTTCGTTTTTCGCGGCTCGGCCCGTTTCAAAAGAGAAAGGCCGGCCAGCTCTCCGGTGGGATGAAGCAAAAATTGGCCCTTTCGTGTGCCCTGATCC
>Ga0209426_1000701_pt1 | contig 29325 bp, 33 predicted proteins | sample Deesub1362B_J571_FD_187697 | JGI IMG/M metagenome (GOLD analysis project Ga0209426, IMG submission 187697) | Deep oceanic, basalt-hosted subsurface ecosystem from Juan de Fuca Ridge flank, Pacific Ocean, CORK Borehole 1362B_J2.571 (SPAdes)... ...
CGGTGTGCTTAACCCTACAGCCCTTATTTTTGGATTTTCTGGATTCCATTCTCGCCAGAACTTCTCAATTTCATCTCTTGAATGATGATCCAAACCTCTCACACCTATTTTTGTTCGACCTTCAATGTTGTTATCAGATGTCATTGACATTATGTCTCAAAGTATCAGTATATAAGAATTTCTTACATGTCCTTTTTTTCCTATGAAAAAAGAAAAACATAATCAAATAAGCATTGTAAGAGTTAAAAGCCCAGTCATGTTTGGTGCATAGATAACAAGAGCTTTCCACTCATAGTCTCTAAACTTGTACTTCTTAACCTCAATCCATTTTTCAATAATCTCCCTTAGCTCCTCATTCGTTATATCGCAACCATTTGCTGATCTCACAGAATAACTCTTCTCAGCGTGGTGGATTGGCAATCTTATCTTCCCGCTAGATAATTTCGATTTTCCTGTTGTGCAAGTGATAAAGGCAGGAACTGGATTTAAGCTGATTCCAGTAAATAGGAGCGGACATTAAATACATAAGTAATTCTACCAGAATTTTAATCTTGCAACAAATAAAAACCATAACAACTTTAGTCTACCAGAAAGTAAAAAATAGGAAAGAGAATTTGGAGCTGGCTCTACATCTTTTCCTTTAAGCCAGGGCCCGGATTCGAACCGGGGTAAAGTGGATCTGCAGTCCACCGCATAGCCCCTCTGCCACCCTGGCACTTCTCAACAGTGCATTATGTGAGGTGCAAGGTTGTGGAATGTATCAATACCCGCTCACACTGAGGCAAGTAACTTACAAGGCACGAGGTACAGCTACATTCTACACTACTTTTTACTTTCCCGAATAAGTTTATTAAGTTTATGGTCAGTCCAAGATGTCTGTGTTGAAATCCACACACGAGCTACACATCCTCAAACACACCATAGATCTCCATACCACACCTACATTTACCCCCCAAAAGATTGTTTTCCAACACCCTCACCCCCCTCCTCCTTATCAAGATTCTCCCGCATCTCGGACAAAAAGTACTCTCAAGCTTATGAGGGAGATTTCCAATGTAAACAAAGTGGATGCCCATACTCCTCGCCTTCTCTGCACTCTCCTCCATGAAGTCCACAGGTGTGGGTGGCTCCTTGGACAGATACGCCGGAAAATACCTCGTGAAGTGTAGAGGCACATCCGATCCCAAATATCTCAAATGACTCTCGATCACCTCGTCCACGATCTCAGGATTTCTATATACGGGAGGAGACTGCAGGAAGACCATCTCAACATGAACCCCTTTCTTAAATGCGAATCTGGCGTTTCTCCAGATGTACTTGCTTTTCCCCTCTGAGATCATTTTGTAAACAGCATCATTGCCTTTTATGTCAATATTCATTGCATCCAGTCCGGCAGATATCAGCATTTTAAGGCATTTCGGAGTCATGTAGCCGTTTGATACAATAGTATTGAGCAGATTTTTTCTCCTTGCTATGGGGAAGAGGTCGAGAAGGTACTCAAAAAGCAAGGTTGGCTCGTTAAGGCTCGCACATGTGCTTCTATCTCCTCGTTCAACAGCCATCTCGATAATCTTCTCAGGAGGTATGAGTTTGCTCTTAAAGAAGGTCTTGGATATGTGCCAGTTCTGACACCAAGGACACGACAGGTTGCATGAGTATGTTGAGAACGTTATGCTCGTAGATCCGGGCAAGAAATGGTAGAAGGGTTTTATTTCTATAGGTCTGCTCTCAACCGCACTAAGATTTCCGTAGCTCAGTGTTTCAAGCTTCCCACCTCTATTAACCCTGACACCACAGTAGCCTCTGTCTCCGTCCTCAATCTCACATAGGTTCCAGCAGACGAGACACTTTACGCGCCTATCCTTCAGGTACAACTTAGCATTCATCTATTCACTGAGGATATAAAGCTTAAAAGCTATTTTGGTGGTTAATAGAGAACTGGGAGCTGGTGTTTGAGATTGTAGAAGGGCAAATCAGGGTTGAGAAAGGGTTGGAGAGTGGATTGGAGTTGAGGATTACCCAAGATTGCTCGAGTTGACTGAATGTGTATGAGTAAACCGGAATTTGGACTCTCAAACTTCAATTCTCGAGATTTTAAACTCAACCCACCGCCTAAGGGCTAAAAACCAGTGTTGAAAATTCGTGTCAAAAAATATATATGCTGTGAGAAATCAGTGGGAAATCACACATATCACAAACATGAGCTTAACCCACCCATAACAGGTGATGTAGATGGTATGGCAAGGTAGAAGCAGAAGAAAGTACACGGGAAAACTCCTCAGACGAGCAAGGAAGAAAAGAAAATACGAAATGGGAAGACCGCAGGTAGAGACACTAATAGGCGATAGAAAGATCAAGAAAGAAAGGTGCAGAGGTGGAAATATAAAAATCAAGCTCGTAAGCGATAAGTTCGTCAATGTTTATGTGCCATCAGAAAACAAGGTCGTGAAAGCAGAGATAATGAATGTTCTGGAGAACAGGGCCCATGTCCACTATGCAAGGAAAAATGTCATTACTAAGGGCGCAATAATCCAAACTTCCGTCGGAAAAGCGAAGGTAACAAACAGACCATCCCAAGAAGGCATCATCAACGCGGTGTTAGTTGAGTGACTGGAGAGAGGTAGCCAACCCTACCCAACTCGAACTTATTTTTCAAATTTAAATAAAGATATTGGCTAAAATTAGCTTATCAGCTAAAAATAGGCAAGAGAGCTTAAATAGCTAAAAGCCCATCTCTAAACAGCTAAATATCATGTAACTATCTCTCCAAGCCTCCCCAGCTCTTTCGCCTTTATTATCTCCATCATAGTGAGATCCAAGGGGTCCTCAATGTTCACTCCATGCTTAAGCTTCAGGTTTCTCATTTCTGGAGATGTGGGACCTATGGCTGGATCTCCGGGAACTCTAGGTGAGACATCGAATATGAAGAACTCCAACCTGTCGTTGTCATATCCTACAGCTCCCTGCAGTCCGAAGAGACCTATTATTCCCGGTGGAAACTCCTCTCTGCATGTTTCTATAAACCTTTCCGCACACTCATAAACCATCTGCTGTTTACTCTCCCTCATAGTAACTCCAAAATGACCTATCTCCTCATTCCTTACGGGTACATTAATTTTAAGCTGATCCTTTGCGGGTAAATTGAGAAATCCCTGTAGGTTCACCTGCCTTCGATCAGAAAACCCAACGAAATCAAAATTCCCAAAAACATCTTTTAAAGCGTAGCTGTGAAAGTTGGCATTAAATCTAGCTCCCAAAACATATTCCTCAATTCTCGCCCTCTTTAATCCTTCTTCGGTTATAACTCCTTTTTTTATTAGCTCTTCCGCTTGTCTGTAGTAATCTTCTGGAGAGTCTGCATAGAAGAATGCTCTTTCCAGCGGATTCTTTGCTTGCTGAACCTTAACAATAACGAGCCTGTCTATCTCCTCCGGAGTATCGAACTCTCTTGGATACCTCAACTTGGCTTTCTCCAACAGATAGTACTGCCCCCTCTCAAAGTTTCTCTCCTCTGCTCTCAGCATGAACCTGTTGCCATATATCGGAACCTCAAAATCCCTCTCAATTCCATCGTACCCCACATAAACCGCAAAGCTCCTATTAGGGATGAAGATCGTGTTCATCTCAATCAGTTTTTCTTGCACCTCTGTGTTGAGAATGTCCTTAAACGAGTCAAGAACTATCACCTCATCGTAAAGATGGCGATTAAAGTCCGTGTAAAGCCTATCTCTTCCTCTCTGCACGACTATTACCGTTTTCAAGCCGAAACTTTTGGCAGAAATTCCCGTTTCCTTTGCGGAATGAGATCCAAAAATGCCAACAGTTACATCTTCATACTCTCCCGCAGTTTTTCTTGCTTTTTCAATCGAGCTTTTCATAATCTCACTCACATTTTCCATAATATCACCAAAATCATGTCTCAAGATCTTTTAAAATCCTTCAATATGCTCTCTCCAGCAATCAATCCGGTAACCGCTGCACCAACAATCCCTCTACTTATCCCCGCTCCATCCCCAATGGCGTAGATGTCCTTTATGTTTGTTCTCATCTCGGAGTCGACTTGCAGTTTCAGGGAGTAGAACTTTATCTCTGGAGCATACAGGAGCGTGGAATCGTCTGCAACTCCCGGTATGACCTTATCGAGCTGTTCAAGAGCATCAATTATGTCTGTCACAACTCTTCCCGGATAAGCTAAGCTTATGTCTCCCGGTATAGCCTTTTTCAAGGTAGGACGGACGAGTATGTTGTTTCTTATCCTGTTTTCCGTGCTTCTCCTGCCGAGCCTTAGGTCTTTCAACCTCTGAACTATCGGATTCCCACCACCAAGCTTGGTTGTGATTCTTGCCAGGTCTCTTCCCCACTCATTTGGATGCTCAAACGGTTCTGTGAACTTATAATGCCCAAGTAAGGCAAAGTTGCTGTTGTTTGTTTTTTCTCTTGCTTTACTGTGTCCGTTCACCAAGCAGAAGTCTCCGTAATCCTCCCTTATCACCCAGCCCCTCGGACATGTGCAGAAAGTTCTAAGATAGTCGTCATGCTTTTTCGTCACCACCTTGAGTTTTGGATCGTAGATAACAGATGTTATCTCATCCATGATAGATGCTGGAACCTCCACCCTAACACCAACATCAATGCTCCTCGCCTCCGAGTCTCTGCTCAAAGCCATTCCATGTTTTTCAGCCCATTTTTCAAGCCACTCCGCACCCCATCTTCCAACACCGATTACCAGTTTCTCGTATTCGTATTTCTTGCCTTTCGAAGTCCTCACTACCTTTTTCTGCGGGTCTATGTCCACTACAGATGTGTTCGTGTATATTTTCACCCCGTTTCCCTTCAGGTAGTTCTCGATGTTCTTGATTACCTTGGGCAGTTCATCACTCCCCACATGCCTCTGCTTCAGGGGGACAAATTCAATCCCAACAGAGTTCGCTTTTCTCAAAAACTCCTCAAGCTTACCGTTATCCATACCATAAACTTCATCAGGAGCCCCATTTTCAAGAAATATGGAATCTACCTCGTTCATCTTCTCAAGCAGATAGTTCGAATCAACCAACCCTAAAAAATCTCCACCAACGGTATAGCTTGAGGGATACTCCGGCTTTACAAAATTCAACTTTCCATCGGAAAGTCCACCAGCCCCCCCAACTCCGGATGTGATGTTACACGGGTCGCATTTCAGACAAAATGTCTCAGAAAGGTCGCTTGGACACTTCCTCTTGTTAATATCTCTTCCCATCTCAAAAACAGCAACTTTTGCTTTGGTAGCGAGTTTATGTGCTGCGAACAACCCTCCCGGTCCTGCTCCAATAATTATCACATCAAATTTCATACATTTTTCAACTCCTTATACATACCTTATTTAACATTTTTCCTTCCGCTGTTTTCATCCGTTATTTTTTGTTTTCATTCTTTCTGTTTTCAGAACAGAACCCTATTTTTTAAGTGATTTTCCGATCTTGTATCCCTTGAACATCAGAAAAACAGCTATTAAAATAGAGATCACGGTAAAAAAGATGTTATAGGGGTTCGCTAAAAAAAAGATTGATATTATCGTCCCCAGTATAGCGACAAGCATTCCCGCATGGAAGGTAAGTAATGCTACCCTAACATCGAACTTCCTCGTCATCGTTCGTTTAACTGGGATTTCGTTTGATTTTTTTCATCGGGTGCTTCCACAACCTCAAAGCGAGATTTTCAAAGTGTTATCCCGCCTGAGGACTAAGCATGGATTGTACCTTCTTTTGAAGTTCCACAAGCCTCTCTCTAAGCTTTTCCTCCTGTCTCTCAAGTGTTTTTATTCTGATTTTCAGGGTCTCGGTTTTCTCCTCAAGCTCCTTAACCATGTTTTCTTTCGTTGATTTTATGAGTATTCCACCTACGGTTTTATAAACTACAGTATCTTCGGTCTTTTGCAGTTCTTCAAGAGCCATTTCCGCTTCTTTTAATCCCGCATCGAGTTGCAGTCTTTGGTTTACCACAATCTGAAGCTGTTGCTGGAGTTGTTGCAGTTGAGCAACCATATTTTGAAGTTGGGGTGGGAGTTCAGTACTCATCTTCTAACACCTCTTCACATATTTTTAAAAGCCTCAACCACGAGTTGAGCCCCGCTCTAAATGATGTTAAATCTTCAGCTTTGAGCCTTAGGATTAAGGCATCTCCCTTTAAATAAATTTTTGCCTCACTCCTTATGCCCTCACCCTCCTCCGGTTTAAGGGCGGAGTAGATTAAATCCGCATCTTTCTCGAACACGAACCTGAACTCCCCAGTAAACCGCTCCATTTATCCATCACCATCTAAGTTCACTCTCTTATGTAGAGCACTATAACTGTTTTCCCTTCGTACCTGAAATTGAAGTACTTCCTCCCATTCCTTCTTCCGAATATCACTTCCTTCCTAAGAGACTCTCTCAACCTCATCTTCTTCTTCAGTTTCTCACCCGCCCTATTCAACGGAACCGCTTCGAGCACGGAGGGATCGAACCACACCTTCCCAACAAAAAACACCGGAGAATCATCCATTTTTGTTTTTTTGATTATTCCCGGACTGAATTTCAAAGAGAGAACTTCTTCTTTGGATTCAAAAACCCTTAAAATGGCTGGATTTCCCTTAATTTCCTCAATGATTGCAAACTTACCTAACTCGTGAAGCTCCTCAAGACTCATTTTTCCCCGATTCACATATTCCCAGTTCATGAAGCTCGACAAAACCTTCGATAAGCTTCTGGTTTTTCTGCTGGGCTTTCTCGATGTCGTTAGTATCACAAGTTTTCCTAAACCTCTATTGTATTAATTCTTAACCCTAATTCCTAACCTTCATCTTTTTTGTTCGCAAAATTAAAATTCATTAAGATGATTTAAAGATTGATGTTTAAATTCTTGCTCGAAAAAACAGTTGAAATTGCCAGAAAACTGAATGAGGATAAAATATTTATCGTATCCGACACTTTTTTTGAAGGTAGCGAGTATAAGGGTTTGAAAATCTATAATGTTCCGAGAAAATATTCCACCTACATTGAATCCGTCCTGTTTTCCCTCGAAAAGGAGTACGACCTCGAAAAGGTGTTGAGTTCCGAGTTCATTGAGAAGATCGTTCTAACACATCACACATCCGAGTACCTCGTATCCTTGGCGTATCTGAGCAGTATAGAGATCACAGACAACTTCATAGTCCTACTAAACTTGAACTCTGTTCAGGGAATATTTGTCGTGAATCCCAAGAATAGCGTCTTTTATAGAGCCATGAAGGAGTGTTCCGAGAGAATTAGCCCAGAGATACTGAGGGCGGTGCTGAACATTGCAATCACCCTCGCGGTGAAGGGAAGAGAGGGGAAAAAGATTGGAACCGCATTCATAATAGGAGACTCCAAGGAGGTCATGCGGAGGTCAAGACAGCTGATAATCAACCCCTTCGAAGGGCATCCAGAGGAGAGAAGAAACATAAAAAATCCGGATATATGGGAGACCGTTAGAGAGTTCTCACAGCTTGATGGTGTTTTCATCATAGATGAGGACGGAACTCTACTCTCTGCAGGCAGATACCTGAATGTCTCCGCCTCCGACCTAAAACTCAGACCCGGTCTTGGAGCAAGACACATGGCATGTGCAGCAATATCTCAGGAAACGGAAGCCATATCAGTTGTCGTTTCTGAGAGCGGAGGAGACATAACTGTTTTTAAAGATGGTAAGGAAATTCTGAAGCTCAGCAGTATACTATTCGCCTGAGCGAGAGGATGTTACCGCGGAAAGTTAAATTTAAAAATCGGGTAAACATTGTGTTGGTGAGCATACCAAACCATGAGAATTCAAAGCCATCAAATCATAACCTTGCAACCTGAAGAAAGACCACCGAAAATTTAAAATGGTAAAATTTAAAAGGGGAAATACCGGAGGTATTGTCATAAGATGAGTTCGGAAATATGTGGAGTATGCGGGTTACCAAAAGACCTATGCGTTTGCGAAGAGGTAGCTAAGGAACAACAGCAGATAACCATAAAGCTCACCAAACGGAGATACGGGAAAGAGGTTACTGTTATTGAAGGAATTGACATGGGTGAGATCAACATCGACGAGCTTGCGAAATTTTTGAAGTCAAAACTTGCGTGCGGTGGTACGGTTAAAAACCGTACAATCGAGCTACAGGGCAACCATGTGAGCAGAGTTAAAGAGCTTCTGATCCAGAAGGGCTTTAACCCAGATCGAATAAAAAGCTGAGAGATCAAGGAAGTGCTGTGAATACTCGAAGAACCACGATAATTTGGCAATTTTACAGACTCAACAGCTCGACAATTTTACCCAAACCACATTGTGAGGATCTCCCCTATTCTGTCTTTGAGGAACGCTGTAATGTCCACACCCGTTACCTGTAGCACATAGTATATCCCAACAAAGGTACCTACCATACTCCCGATGTTCGTGAACGCGGTAACAAGAAGTACCCTGAAAAATCTGTTCTTCATCAAATCCCTGAGAGATTTTGCTTCAGATATTTTCTCCAGATCACCTGTGGTGGGCTTTCTCACCCACGCTTCAACGAGTCCTGAGACCCATCCCGCAGCAATTGCTGGATTCAGTGAGGTCAGCCACGCAAATAAGAAGGCGGAAAGTATGGAGAGAGGGTGCGCTCCCGCAAGTCCTGCCCCTATGGCCGACAGCACACCATTAATCAGAAACCAATACATAAATGCGGTCAGGATCGTTTGCGTGTTAAGGGATAGAAATACCGAGATGAATATTAGAGCTATGAGGGCGAGGATGAAGTAGGAAACAACCTTAAGAACGCTGAATCTACTTTTCTTTACCCTCAACAGGGAATTGATGTCCGGTGTCTCCCTCTCAAACAGGTACTTCCTTATTCCCCTCACATGTCCCGCTCCAACAACTGCAACAACCTTAGAGTATTTCTCAGAAAGCATAGAGATATTTCCAGCCATATACGCATCTCTCTCATCTATCAGAACCTTAACCGCATTGGGTGATACCTTCTCGAACTCCGACACCATCGCGGATATCACATCCTCCTTCAGCATCTCATCAACATCCACATCATCACCTTTGAATAGTCCGCCCATCAGACTGAGAACGAGCTTAATCTTCTCAAAAAACGACAAAGATGTCCAGAACCTCTTAAAGGTTATCGTTATATCTCTATCTATCAGTGCTACATCAGCTCCAACCTCTTTTGCAGTTTCTATTGCGGTTAGCATTTCCTCTCCCGGTTTTACACCGTATTTCTCACCGATTCTCCTCTGAAAATACGACAAAAGAAGCTGGAACAGCATTAAATGTGCTTCTCCTCTTTTTATAACATCGATTATGGACACTTCAGGGTTTTTTCGTTGAGTTAGTGCAACAAATCTTTTCTTATCTAGCTCAACCGCAACCACAGAAGGTTTCTCCCTCAAGATGGTCTCTCTTACCTCTTCAATAGATTTCTTAGATACATGAGCGGTTCCTATCAGAACTATGCTGTCCATGCCTTCCGTGCCCTTTTCACCATCCACCCTGCTCATGCCCTCATCCATGCTCCCGTCAGCACTATCCGGTTTTTGCAAGTTTTTGCACCTCCTTGAAACTCTCTTGAATTCCCAATATCTCCAGCGTCCTCATCAGATCTGTTTTTGAGACTATTCCAACCACTCTGTCCTCGTAAACTACAGGCAACCTTCCCACACCCTTTTCGTTCATAATTTTGAAGGCATCAAAGGCACTCGCAAGAGGTGCTATCGTTATAACATCCTTCCTCATTACCTCTCCAACGGGTACATCCTCATCCACATTGGTTATGTCCCTAAGGGTGACTATTCCCACGATCTTATCCCTATCAACCACAGGATAGCCCAGATGCTTTGTTTTCAGCATTAGCTGAAGAACTTCCTTTACAGATGTGTCCGGAGAGACTGTTATAGGTGATGAACTCATAATGTCAATAACCTTCACTCTCTTGAGCACATTCTCAACCATCACGAGCTTCTCCTCTTCATTTGCCCCCATATATATGAAGAAGGCAATTAAAATAAGCCACGGATTTACAAACAGACCAAATAAGCCCATAACAAATGCAATTAACTTTCCAATCTCCGCAGAGATTTTCGTTGCCTTTATAAAACCTATCCTCTTGGACAAAAAACCCCTCAATATCCTTCCACCATCAAGAGGGAAAGCAGGGATCAGATTGAAGAAGGCAAGGAAGAAATTGTACATTGCAAACACCCTTGAGAACTCGGAGAGTATCGATACTTGAAGAAGATACAGTGCATAAAAGACCACTCCAACCGCTATACTGAAAAGCGGTCCTGAAAACGCTATTTCTATCTCCTTCTTCGGCTCTTCAGGAATTCTATCGAGCATCGAGACCCCGCCGAAGATGAAGAGAACTATGCCCTTTACCTCCACCCCTCTTCTCTTCCCGGTGATTGAGTGGGACAGCTCATGAAACAGGACAGATATGAAAAGCGAGATCGATGCCAGAATTGAAAGGGAAATTCTTATCAACTGGGAATACGGGAGATTCGAGAACCCGTACGGGTAAGGTGTAACATACAGAGCATAACTAAAGAGGAAAAGAACCGCTATGAGCGAGATGTGAACACTAATGTCTATTCCAGCGATGCTTCCAATTCTCAAAGAGGATTTCATAAAATTAGTTATTGAGACGGATATAAAATAATTCTCACCCGATGAGTCCAAACGGATGTTGCGAGAGAGTCCACAATGCAGCTATAAATCCATCTCCCGTACATCCTAAATATTAAATATTTTGCGGTAATTTTTTTAATTGGTGAAATCATGATCGGTGAAATTTCCACCCTTTTTGGACTCAAGGTATATACAGATGAGGGAAGATATGTTGGAAAGGTTGACGATGTTCTGATCGATGCTGAGCAGAGATTGATCAGGGGATTGGCGGTGGGAAACTACAACAAAGCCATCATCGAATCTAAGGCTCCCGGGGTGATAATCCCTTACCGACTTGTAAAATCCGTAAATGACATCGTGATAATAAAGGATATCTTCAGAATGCACAGGGAGAGGAGTAGAGAATACGAGAGAAGGGAAGAGTACGAGGAATATGAAAAGTACGAGGAAGAAGAGGGAGAATACGAAGAATACGAAGAGGAGAGCGATGCCGAGTACATCGAAGAGGGGAAGAAGATTTGAGTAACGATGCATGAATCACGGAGTTATGCGTGCGGAAAACAAAATCCTGTATCTGATTGAGAACTCCGGAGAAAAGGGGATACTCCAAAGCGATATTCCGAAAATCCTCCACCTTTCAAAGTCAACTGTAAGCGATATCCTTTCCGAACTCGAACGGACGGGGGAAATTATTCGGGAAAAGGTATCTTCCAAATCCTATAGAGTTTGGTATGTTCACTACTACCCCTCCCCTATCCCGGGTATTCTCAGAATCGGAATACTGAAATCCACGGAATACTTTCATGTGATAGTTTCCGCACTTAGATGTAATGCTATTTTGAGGTTGTTTGATGATCCAATCGATTTGACAAGAGCGGTAAGTCAGGGAAGAGTGGATATAGCCCTCAGCCCCCTTCTAACACAAACAATGATGGGTCTGCTGATGAAGAGTTACAGAATAATCAGAATTGTTGCCAAAAACGGAAGTGGGATCGTTTATGGAGATGGAGATGGAATCTACGGCACAACCGAGATTTCAACCATGGACAGAAACCTGAGGAAGTATCTGTCAAAAATGGGGAAGAAAAGCTACAGAATAGTCTACTTCAGCTCTCCGGAAGCAATAGTCGAAAGCCTGAAAAAGGGCAACATCAGAGGAATCGCTATATGGGAGCCATTTCTGAGCATTTTAAAGGCTCAGGGATACAGTGTCAGCTATTTCAACGACATAATCGGTGACTTCCTCTGCTGTTCCATGAGCGTCAACAATGAGTCCCTGAGAATAAACGGAGAATTCATAAAAGAGTTCTTGGAGGAGTACGATAACTGCTGTAAGGAGAGAATCACCGAAGACAAAATAGATGTTGTAGGAGATGTGCTTGGATTCGATAGAAACATAATTGAGGACTCGATTAAGAACTACAAGTTCTGCATTGAGCCAGATATGGATGAAGTCGTGGATTACCTGAGAGACTCGGGATTTGAGGTGAATTTGGAAAACCTCGAAAGAATCTTCGACCTAACTGCTTTCAGAGATTGAACGCTAAGTATTGGTTTTAGCTATTCTCGGTTGCTTATTTCAATCCTCAGAACAGATCCTCTGATGTCAGGAGGGGTACGAATTTCACTCCCGCTTTCCTCATTTCCTCTTCTGCACCCTCCATCCTATCAACTACTACAACAACTCCGGAAACCTCGCCCCCGCTCTTCCTCACCCTCTCAACCACGGATAAAGCCGAGTGTCCCGTTGTCGTGACATCCTCCACTACCAAAAACTTTTCTCCACTCTCGATCTCCCCTATCAAATCGGATGTTACACCATAATCTTTCCTCTTCTTTCTGAAGATTAAAAGCGGTTTTTCGAGCTTCATCAATAGTGAGACCGCAAGAGGAACTCCTCCTAACTCAATACAGGCGATCTTATCGAAATCTATCTTCTCTCTCACTATAACCTCCTTTGTAGCCTCTGCAAAAACTTTAAGAAACGATGGATTGGTAGATGCCTTTTTTATGTCCACATAATAGTTACTTCTCTTACCGGAAGACAGCACGAATTCTCCGAATCTCAGGCATCCTATTCTTATCAGCTCCTCTTTGAGCTTTTCTTTCAGTTCTCTTGTTATCACGAGCCTCACCACGGTACATCCTTTAATCCGAGTTTATAGGCGATGTAGTTCACCCCGAGGTGCAGTGCAGGAGTAATTAGTATCCCAGCCAAGATAACATTTTTGGTGAACAGAGTTAAGAAGTACGGAGAGAACGCGTAAGCGAAGATGTATGCGAAGAGGAGAAATGTGAGTTGATCGAAAACAGGAAATGACTTGCCCCGCTCAATTCCGACTCTCCTCTTTATAAAACTTCCAAAAACATCCCCGAACAAAGACCCGAAAGAGAGAAGGAAAAAGAGGAAGATTGCGGAGTTTACATCAATACCTGAGAAGTACCGAATGCCTAAGATGGCTTCTATGTGATACTGCAGTACACCGCAGAAGACTCCACCCACAACCCCAAAAACAAAACCTCGAATCGTCTTACCATCACCAAGAACTCTTTTTCCGTCGATAAACTTCTTTCCCAAGTCGATTGGCATTCCTCCTCCGAAGATGACCGCGAAATTGTTGGGAGTGTATGCAGGGAGCAAGAGCCATATCGTGGTAAGGAGAAGCTCAAGCATAAATGCGGATAACGAAACCTTGATATATCTCTTTCGGCTTTCTTAAAAATATGAGTAATTCCTATCTTTGTGTTGCAGAGTGCTTTACCACGATCAGGAGGTTTAACTATGGTATCAAAATCGAAATCTGAAATCGAATTCCCATATAAAACAACATCACTCTGTCCTGAATGTCTCAAGGTTTTAAACGCTGAGGTTTATACCGAAGATGGAAAAGTGATGATAAAGAAAGTTTGTCCCGAGCATGGTGAGACCACCGAGGTGTATTGGGGAGATGTGGAGATGTTCAAAAAAGCCTACAAATTCGCTCACGACGGTCCGGGCATTGAGAACCCTATTGTTGATTCCGCAAACTGTCCGTTTTCATGCGGGCTTTGCAAAATCCACAAAAGTCAGACCGCATTGCTGAACATCGTCCTAACGAACAGATGCGATTTAATGTGCTGGTATTGCTTCTTCTATGCGAGAAGGGCAGGATATGTTTACGAACCCACAATTGAGCAAATCAGAGAGATGATCAGAGTTGCAAGAAGCATAAAGCCAGTCCCAACAAACGCGGTACAGCTAACGGGAGGGGAACCAACTCTGAGAGATGATCTCATTGAGGTAATCAAGGCTATAAGAGAGGAAGGAATTGAACATGTTCAGCTCAACACGAACGGCATAAGACTTGCCTTAGAGCCTGATCTCGCCAAAAAAGTTAGAGAGGCTGGATGTAATACCGTGTATCTCTCATATGATGGAGTAGATGAAAAAACAAACCCTAAAAACCACTATGAAGTCCCCAAAGTCCTTGAAAATTGTAGGAGGGCTGAACTCGGTATTGTTTTGGTTCCAACTGTCATAAAGGGTGTTAACGATCACCAGTTGGGAGATATAATTCGTTTTGGTGCTGATAATATCGATATCATCAGAGGTGTGAACTTTCAGCCCGTTAGCTTGGTTGGAAGCATGCCGAAAAGAGAGAGGGACAAGGTTAGGATAACAATACCGGATGCAATAATAAAAATAGAGGAGCAGACCGAAGGGGAGATTAGCAGAGAGGACTTCTATCCCGTCCCGAGTGTAGCTCCAATCTCCCACTTCGTTGAAGCGGTGACCGGTATCCCACAGTACGAGCTAACAACACACTGGGCATGTGGAATGGCTACCTACGTCTTCAAAGAAGACGGAAAGCTCATACCAGTTACGAGATTCATAGATGTCGAGGGTCTGTTCGAGTACCTCAACGAGAGAGCTGAAGACCTGAAGGAGAGCAAGCTGAAGAAGATCAAAGCGGTGAAAGGTGTGATCGATCTCAGGAAATTCGTAGATCAATCCAGAGCCCCCAAAGGATTTGATGTCACGAAAATTTTGTTTGATGTTCTCGTGAAGCACGATTACACATCCCTCGGCTCATTCCACATGAAGTCACTGTTCATAGGAATGATGCACTTCCAAGACCTCTACAACTACGACATAGAGAGGGTTAAAAGATGTGAGATTCACTACGCCACCCCCGATGGAAAAATAATCCCATTCTGCACATTCAATGTGATTCCGGAGTACTACAGAGACAAAGTTCAGGCAGAATACGGCATTCCAATTGAGGAATGGGAGAAGTCGACCGGAAAGTCCCTGAGGAAGGACATATACAGGGTTGTTAAAAAACCGAGAGAGTGATTGCATTGAGTGTTCTCAGAGGATTTTTTATCGGTAGATTCCAGCCCTATCACTTCGGGCATCATGAGGTGATCAAACACATAGTGGACAAAGTGGACGAGCTCATAGTAGGAATCGGCAGTGCACAAGAGAGCCACGAACTCGAGAATCCCTTCACCGCGGGAGAGAGGATTCTGATGATATCTGAAGCCTTGGAGGAGCTAGACATAAGGAAGAAGATTTACATAATCCCCTTAGAGGACATCTACAGGAACAGCCTATGGGTATCGCATGTTTGCTCGATGGTTCCACCGTTCCATGTTGTCTTTTCGAATAACCCTCTAGTTGTCAGACTTTTCCTCGAAGCAGGATTCAAGGTGTTTAACACGAGCATGTACAACAGGGACGAGTATCAGGGAACTGAAATAAGGAGGAGGATGCTCGAAGGTGAACCTTGGGAGCATCTCGTTCCGGAATCCGTTGCAAGAATAATCAGGGAAATCGATGGGATAAAGAGGATCAGAGAAATTGGTGGAAAGGAAATCGGAAACGGGGTCATCATCAGCTCCAAATCCGAATTAAAATCCTTGCTGAATTATAAAAGTGAGAAATGAAGGAGATCGTTGTTGTCGAGACGGAGTTATCTGTCCCGTACTTTTTCGCTGTAATTGAGGACGGTTTCGTGGTGAAATCGTACTTCAGCAACGACTCGACAGGGGAGAAAATTACCTCGAAAATCGGAAAGAGGCTGAAAAAAGACCTGAAGTATTACTTTTCCGGACTTAGGGATGTGTCAGACTACCCAACCAAGTTTAAAGCAACGAACTTCACTCTGCGTGTTTTGGAAGAGGTGAAAAAGATCCCCTACGGTGAGACGAGAACCTACAAGGATGTGGCTGAGAGGATAGGTGTGAAAGGATACAGAGCTGTTGGAAGAGCTTTATCTCTGAACCCTGTTCCCATAATAATACCATGCCACAGGGTTGTTGGAAGCAAAGACTTGGGAGGATACATGGGCAAAAAAGGAGAAAGACTCAAAAGAGAGCTTCTCATGCTGGAGAAAATCGAATTAGATAAATAATCGAATTAAATTTGGTAAGATGCAAGTTTATCTCCTGCCGAACTTTTTGAAGATGAAGGCAAGAGCTACGATCGCCAACAATATTATTGCCCCACCAATGATTGATGCGGAGCTTTTTTCTTTCACTATAACCCTAATCTGCTCTTCCATGCTTGTTTGATCGCTTTTTATCGTTAGCTTGATTTTGTACTCTCCCGGAATTTGGTCAGAAGGTATGTGGATTCTCATCGTAATTGGGTGCGAGTCATACGGCTCTATGGCAGGTATAAACGGTGGCTCAATCTCTACATCCCACTTCGATGGCGGAGTAATCGTGAAATTAATGTTAGTTACAGAGCTCGTTCCGGAATTTCTCAAAATTGCTTTATATTCAACTTCACTTCCCTGTTCGGCGGAGATCATGAAGCTCCTTAGCGGATCGAATATCAACCTATGCTCACCACTCAGGCTTAGCTGGAGTTCCTCCATCTTGGTATCATGTCCGATTACAAAAACCGTGAAGTTGTAACTGCCTGTTTTGGCATTTGGCGGAACTAAAATTTCAAGATAGATATTCTTCTTCTCTCCTCCCTCTAAGTAAACTTCTGATATTGCTTCACTTCCACCTTCTTCTCTGAACTTGTAGTAGAAGGTTTCCGGAAGCCCCTCTACCGAAAGCTCATAGGAATCTTCGGAATAGCCCGTATTCTCTATCCTCATTCTGTAAACCGGGTTCCCTGCTCCAATGGTTGCGGATACTTTGGGAGTGTACACTCGAAGATAGAAACCGTACGGCTTTTGCTCAAGCACTATTGTTCCCAAATCGTTTGTCTTTCCAGCTTTCACAACCACATCCTCGATTTCCTTCTCGTAATACCCATCCTTAGATATCCTGAGTGTGTAAGTGCCCTCAGAAAGCTCAATTAAAACCTCTCCTGTCTCCGATGTCTGATATGTTGTCCGATACTCTCCCCTCGAGATGTTCACGGTAGCAGAATATATAGGCTGGCCGTTTTTTCCGTAAACCTTGAGCTTAATCTTGCCCGGCTCTCCCCTATGGGTTTCGGTGATTCTGAAATCGAGCTTGATGGTCTGCTTGTTAAACATCGGAGCGACATGATACAACCCTACATCACTCGAACTGCTGGTTTCAACCTCCAACGACAGAGTTCTGCTCTCTTCCGGCTTTAGAACAATCTTAAATATCTCCATGTTGTTCTCCTTGAACCTGTACTCCCATCCTTCAGGTACAACTGCGGAAAGTTGCACCACATAGTCTGCGTTGAGGTTGTTCGTTACCGTGATTGGTATCTCAACAGTATCTCCTGCTTCAATCGCAATACCCGATATCGAGGGTGTGATTGTCAATGGCTTCTCCGGCATCTCTACACTAACCCTTATTGACAAGCCTCCCCCTGCATCAACATAGACATAGTATACTTTCTCTTCAACTCCCGAAGGTACCTCAATGCTAAGATCTACATCTACCGATTCGTTCGCATCCAAGGACAGACTCTCAACCCACTTTCCGTTGTAAGAAAACCTGCAAATCAACGGATCGCATTTAGCCCTTAGTGGGATGTCTCTCTCGTAGTCTCTGTCGTTTTTAATCGTGATGGGGAGTGTGACTTTCTCCCCCGGCACCACAGTTATCTTTTCGATGTCCGTGTCCACACTTCCGATAAAAGTTGTAACAAGAACGAAAAGCAGAGCCACCCTTATAAACATAGCGTTCACAAAATATCACTCCTGAGGAACTTTATATAGCTCAGCACGAAAAACACCAGAGGATACAGGATGAAACCGACTATGTTCTTCGTAGTATCTCTCGCTCCGAAGCTGTACATTTCGGTCGGTCTTAAGAAATCGATTACAACACGATTGTAGTTGTTCGAGGGTGAGAGCAACTCGAACAACTCGGTAATAGCCCTTACTCTCTCCCAGTAATCATCCATGATTCTGTTGTACTCCACACCCTGAGACCCATCCGGAGTCTCCACATAATGTACCTCTGGAGGGGGTCCCACAATGGATTGAGCTACCATAATGCCTATAAATGGCATCAGAAATGAGACGAGCAAAAAGATGCCGAACGCTATCATCAAGGATGTGCTTGACTTCTTTGCTATCACGGAGGAGAACAGACCGATGGAGAACATGGTGAATATGTAAACGGAAGTTACTACTATGAACTTGACCGCTATCACAAAATCCTCCATGGATGTGGAGAAACCCTTCATCAGAGATGCTCCAAATGTGATTATCGTCACAAGCGTCACCGCAATAACGAATGCTCCGAATGCTCCAAGTGCTTTCCCGTTTATCACCTGATCCCTGAAAACCGGGTGAGATAGCAGGGTTTTGAGGGATCCGCTCTCCCTTTCCTTAGTTATCAGATCAAAGCCAACAAGCAATCCGAGGAAGGAGCCTATAAAGTTGAAACCGAAAGTTGCTATAGCCATGAAGATATTCCTCGCCTCTCTCTCGGATGTGAAAAAACCAGAATAAACAGAGTAAATGCAAACAAGCAAAAGAATGATGAGGAATGCTATGAATCTTTTACTCGTTATCTGATCCGCAAACTCCTTTTTAGCTACGACGATGACACTCATTTTCACTCCTCCAGACCTATGGCTTTCATGTAAACCTCCTCAAGATCAATATCCTTTATATAAAGCTCCTTTAAGTAATACCCGTTCTCAAACAGCTTTTTAGATACCTCCAACCTGCAATCCCTCTCTGAAGTTATCAGAATCATTCTATCACTCATGGATATCTCCCCAAACTCAGAAAGCAGATCCATCAGGTTATCATCAAAAGGCTCCGGCTGTACGAGTATTCTGTATCCAGATGAGAACTCATCTATCTTTCTCTTCGTTATTAATTTTCCACGGTACAGAATTCCCACCGTCTCACAAACATCCCTGACTTCCGATAAAATGTGGGACGAAAAGAAGATCGTTTTTCCCTCCTTCTTTTGTTCTCTGATTATTTTCCTAAAGAGTCTCGCTCCCTGCGGATCGAGTCCTGAAGTAGGCTCATCAAGAAATATTACTTCCGGATCGTTAAGCAAAGCCTGAGCCATTCCGAGTCTCTGTTTCATTCCTTTGCTAAATTCTCCAACCTTCTTATCCGTATCCAATTCGACAAGCTCCAACAGCTCATTTATCCTACTCAAAGCCTCATTTTTGCTCATTCTGTAGAATTCGGAAAAGTATAGGAGATTACTCTTCGCAGACATATTGTCGTAGAATCCGACATTCTCGGGGAGATAACCGCATATCTTCTTTATCTCCCTTGGATGTCTCACAACATCTATCCCCGCAATTGAAACTCTGCCCTCGGTGGGCTGTAGCATTCCCATAAGTAGATTAATGGTGGTGGTTTTCCCGGATCCGTTCGGTCCAAGAAATCCAAAAACCTCATTCTCCTCTATCGTTAAGTTTAAACCATCGAGAGCTTTGAACTTTCCGTAAACCTTACTTAGATTCTCAACTTCTATCAAACTCTCACCTTGATTTAGGAAAATTTTGGTGAATAAATATTTTTTGTTTTTGTTATAATTTATTTTAACATCGTAAAATATTAAGCTCAAAAGAAAATATTATCAACCTCCACAAGTAAAACCTATTCTCAAAACCGTTAAGCGAAAAGATAAGAGCGACCTTAGTGTCGAAGGGTGTGGTTCTGCAACTCGTTTCTCCAAGCTCTTGAGTTCATCACACTTTCCACCGCCTTTACCCCACATTCCACCACCTTCCAACCCACAGAAAACTTTTTCTTGATCTCTTTCGAAGATAACCCATGGACAAACTTATAGAGGTCCTTCTTGATGACAACTTTAGAAAATACCTCGGAGCGGAAGTTGAGGAGATAAGAGAGGGCTACGCAAGGGTCAGGGCAGAGGTTAAAGAGGAATTCCTGAACTTTCATGGTGTAGCCCATGGAGCGTTCATTACCGCTCTTGCAGATTTTGCCTTCGCAATTGCAGGAAATTCAGACAATATTAGAAGAATGGCTGTTAGTATTACCATTGATTTCTTTTCCTCTGCAAGGGTAGGAGATGTCCTAATCGGAATTGCGGAAAGGGTTTCTGGTGGGAGGAGAGTGGGTTTTTACGACTTGAGAGTGATGAAAGGAGAGAACACGATTGCAAGGGGAAGTGCGGTGGTATACGGGAAAGGAGAAAAGATCACTAATGAGTCGGATGATTGATTTTTTTGACTTTTAAGCCTGAAAGCTTAAAAAACCCATTTTGCTAATTGCTGGCACGCAACAAATTACCGAATGATTTATATTGATAAAATCTGACAAAAATTCATGCGAGTCGGTGTTGTAGGAGTTGGATGCACCAAGTTTGGAGTTCATGAAAAAACGATTCAAGAACTTGCATTTGATGCGGTTAAAGAGGCTTTAGAGGATGCTAATCTCTCTAAGGATGATATAGATATCAGTGTTGTGGGTACATCAAACACAAGGGGCTATGAGTTGATGCCCGCGGTTCCAATAAACGAGTACTGCGGTTTTGCGGGAAAAGGTCCTATCAGGGTTGAGGCTGCTTGTGCCACAGGAAGTGCAGCATTCTATACCGCATATTCAAGCATAATTTCCGGAATGGCAGATATTGCAATCGCAATCGGTGTTGAAAAGATGACCGAATTGAACACTCCCACATCCCTTGCAGTTGGTGGGAGATCAGGTAGTTACTTGTGGGAGTTTCATCAGTACGGTACAACATTTCCCGGCTACTATGCCATGCACGCCTCCGCTCACATGAAAAAATACGGCACCACCCCGGAACAACTCGCAATGGTTGCAGTGAAAAATCACAGGAATGCTTCAAAAAATCCAAAAGCCCATTTTCCAAAAGAGATAACCCTCGAAAAAGCGGTTTCTTCAAGGTATGTCGCCTACCCTCTGAAACTATTTGATTGCTGTCCTATAAGCGATGGAGCAAGTGCAGCAATTCTTGCATCAGATAAGAAGATTAAAGAACTCGGATTAGAGGCAGTGTATGTTGATGGAATAGGATTTTCATCCGATTCTGCAAATCTAACAAGGAGAGAAGATTACGCCGGACTGAAGGCAACAGCAGAATCCGCAAAGATGGCGTACAGAAAGGCCAACATTGAGAATCCAGTTAAAAGCTTGGATGTTGCATGCCTGCACGACTGCTTCACAATAGCGGAGATAATGGCTTACGAGGATCTCGGATTTTGCAAGAAGGGAGAGGGTGGAAAATTCGTTGAGGAGGGCAGAAGCGACTTCGGAGGAGACTTGCCTGTCAACACCTTTGGTGGACTGAAGGCAAAGGGACACCCTCTTGGGGCTACCGGACTTGCAATGATCTACGAAGTCGTGAAACAACTGAGAGAGGAGGCAGGTGAGCTTCAGGTTGATCTCGAGAATTACAAGGCGCTGATTCACAACATCGGTGGTACGGGACATTTCGGATGGGTTTTCATTCTGGGGGTGTGAAGATGATTATCGAAGGTAGAGAGCTAACTTTCAAACACAACATTCCCGTTACCTCGTTTGAGAGGTACTGGAAGGGGCTTGAAAATGGGAAGGTGTACGGTACAGTATGTAAAAGCTGTGGAGAGAAGTTCTATCCTCCCCAGCCAGACTGCAGTAATTGCTACTCAAGCGATGTAGAGTGGGTTGAGATAACGGGAGAAGGAGTTGTGGAGTGCTTTACCGAACAACACTCCTTCCCCGCAGGGTTTGAGTTCCTTAATGAGTCGTACATAATCGCGGTAGCAAGGTTCGGAGATTTTAAAGTTGTGGGATGGAGTAGAGATAAAATTGATGTTGGAGACAGGGTTTCTATGGAAACTGACAGGGATGAAACGGGGGTTTGGAAGGTTTACTTCAGGAGGGTGTGATTTATATGGAGGATAAAGTAAGATTCGGTATAGAGGGTCCTAATTCCCCGTGGGATGCGATCTTAGACATAACAACATACTGTGATAAGATCGGTCTCGATTCCTACTGGATGCCTGACCATCTCGTAGCAACGGGGGTTAAGAGGTGGGATGCCTTAGAGGCTTGGGCTTGTTTGAGTGCCCTTGCAATGAGAACCGAGAACATAATGCTCGCCACCGGAGTTAGTGACACATACCGCTATCATCCCGCGGTTCTCGTTCAGAAGGCAAACACGCTTGATATACTCTCAAATGGAAGAGCAATTCTCGGTATAGGAATTGGAGAGGCTATGAACCTTGTTCCGTTCGGTATTGACTACGATAAGCCGGTAGGAAGAACGATTGAGGCTCTTGAGGTTATAAAATTACTTCTCGAAAAAGATTTCGTCGACTTCGAAGGAAGGTATTACAAGTTAAAGCAAGCATTCGTTCACCCAAAACCGCTTCAGCAACCTCACTACCCAATATATGTTGCGGGGAGTTCTCCGAGAACGATGAGAATGGTTGGAAGGTTTGCTGACGGCTGGCTTCCCGCTAACCTATCCATTGAAAAGTACAAGGAGGGTAAAGAGGTTGTCATGAACTCCGCTAAGGATAACGGAAGAGATCCCGAAAAAATAGATATGGCTCACTTCATGTATGGAGTCATAGCAAAAGATAAGGATACCGCAAGGGAGAAAGCCATGCTTCCAGCCAAGCTGTTACTGCTAACAAGACCAAGAATTATCGAAGCAATGGGATTCGAACCTCCAACTCACGATTTTGAGATGACATTCAATCTTGTGTTCCCTAGAGATGCAAAAGCATGGTTTGAGAGCGCAAAGAAGCTATCAGACGAGATAGTAGAGGCTTCTCCGATAATCTACGGTACTCCCGATGACTTCATCGAGAGGTTTGAGGAGTACTACAGGGTCGGATGCAGACACTTCGTTATGAACTTTCAGGTTCATTTTAAGGCCTTGAAGGAGTGCGTTGACCTTTACATGGATGTTGTCAACTACTTCAGAGAGAGCTACTGAAAACGAACGACAAGTGGAAAACTGCATGTGGACAATAAAGCGTGTGAACAAAAAATAAACAAATTTTAATTTTTGCCCTCACAAACAATTTATTCGCCTGATAGGAATTTTATCCTCTCGATCGTTTTTATACCTGTGCCCGTCAGCGGAATCAGAACGCTCTTCATATCTCCAATTCCCACGATCTCATTCAACCCAGCATAAGCTGTTGCGGAAGTTGGCTCAACGATTAGACCCATCCGGTACAACTCCTTCATCGCAGAGACTATCCCCTCATTGTCAACCACAACCACATCACCGTTAGTCCTCCTAAGCACTTCTATGATTTGCTTCAACCTCGGAGGGTTCTTTACCCTCAAACCATCCGCAAGGTCTCCCTTTCCACCATACCATCTACCGTGAACCTCATCATAGATCGGTGTTATCCCCCCCGCCTGAACAACATAGAATGCGGGAAGGTTATCCAGAAACCCCATCTCCACCAAATCCTCAAACCCCCTGTAAACTCCGAGCAAGTGACTTCCACTTGATGTTGGAATTATAACAGAGTCAACAAATATTCCTTCCTCAAAAACCTCGAACGACTCCGTCTTCATTCCCTCCAAAAAGAAGGGGTCCCAAGTATGCCCGACATAAATTTCGTCACCTCTCAGCTCTGATATTGCTCTCTCCGATGCTTCTTCTCTCGTTTCACACTCTACAACATCTGCTCCACAAGCCTTCATCAGCTCCCTCTTCCCTACGGGTGCATCGGAGGGAACATATATCCTCGCTCTAATCCCTGCAGATGCAGAGTATGCTGAATAAGCCAAGCCAGCATTTCCCGACGAGTCCTCAACTATCGTTCTTGCAGAGATCGCTCTTGCTCTAGTCACACCCATGCACGCACCTCTGTCTTTGAACGATCCGGTAGGAGAGAAATACTCAAGTTTAAAAAACACATCGATGCCCCCATGTTTTTTCAGAATAACTGGTGTCAGTCCCTCCCCAAGACTTACACCTATATCAGAAAATGGAAGTAATCTCCCGTATCTCCAGAGACTCCTCTCATTTGGAGAGACCAAATCCGCGAATTTTTCACACTTCGGATACTCTACTATTTCAAGATTTAGTGCCGAACCACAATCGCATCTCCATTTTCTCGATCTTAGATTAAATTTTCTTCCACACTCAGAACATTTCAACTCGAACTCAATCATTCCCACCATCTCCATTCCAACCTCAATCTACTCAGACCGAGAAAGCTGAAAGTACACCTCCTCAATTTTTTTTGCTATATTGTCCCAGTCATAATCTCTTAAGTCAGGTTTTTCGAGCCTAAAATCCCCATCCAATACTTTCTTAGTAAAATCAAGCATATCAGCAAAATTTCTTGCCACATATCCATACATTCTTGCAATCTCGGATGAAAAATTCATGGGATGCTCGATCGTAAGAACAGGTGTTCCGCATGCAATTGATTCGAGTACTGCTATCCCAAAACCCTCTCTTTTTGATGGTAAAATGAAGAGCTTTGCCCCCTTTATCAGAGAATAGTACTCTTCCTCACCCACGGATGTCAACAATTCTATAAAATCCCTTCTCCTCACCTCATCTTCCACCCACTGCAGAAGGGGTCCGTTTCCGATTATCCCAGCATTGAAACTAAGATGTTTGGAGAGCTCATCGCACAACCTTATGAAGATGTCAACACCCTTCTCTTCTACCAACCTACCCACAAAAAGTAAATCGTAAGCACATCGTGGACTTACCGAGTCTATGTAATCCAAATCAACCCCATTCGGTATAACCTTCGCCTCAACTCCGCAACTCTTTAAAACATCTGCTGTAGAACGAGAGACAGCGATGTGTTCAGCGTTTAACTTCAACACCATCCTCTCAATAACCTTCCCGAAAAATCCCTTCCATCCGAGGTACTCGTACCAGTAATCCCCCCACACCTCATGCCATGTAATGAAGAGACCATATTTTTTAAAAATACCTCCAAATCTTGAGGTTATTGCGGGAAAATACGGAAATGCTGTACAATCCACCACATCATAGTTATCCATTATCCCACGAAGAGATTTTAAGGCAAAATAGATAGCTTCGCCTATACTTCTCCTGCCGTTTTTGTATATGCTCTTCCACTCTCCAACACCAAGATAGCTTATGCCATCCGCATCCAATTTGTCTCCATTCTCCCACCACTTCAGGGTTATCCAGTCAACCTCGTGTTTCTCCGCGAGTCTTTTCGCTACCTCGTATATTCTTCTCTCACCACCTCCCTTCACAAAAGGATACGCACAGTCGTAAACATAGGCTATTCGCATTCAATCACCCTTCTCAAGCAGGAGCATGCTCATGAAAAACGCTGAATAGATCACCAAGAGTCCTGACGATACCAGAACAAGCGATGCAATTGCAGGTCCCATCTGACTTAGACTGCCGTATCCAGATGAGACCCACTTGTAGACAATATATGAGCCCACCAAAATTCCTGAGAGTATCAAAACAATTCCCAGAAAAAGCTCCCTCTCGAGGGAATGGTAACTCAGAATTTTCATGGATATGCTCGAGGATGTGTAGCCGTGCACCCCAGAGTATGCGGATATCATAAGCCCAAAAACGAACGAGTTCAAACCAGAAAGGAGAACTATCGCTCCGAGTATAAACGAGTGCATACTTTTCTCTTCCACATTGCCTTTCAAGTAGAGGATTGTCATTAAAACAAAACCGAAGATGGTCAAGACTATGCCGGGATAGATCAGGAAAGAATGGGGGTTGTACAGCAACATCAAGCGAATGTGCCTCCAGCCGTCCTTGAAGCTCCTGAGCTTGGACTCCCCTTTTCTTTTTCTATACTCTATACCCACCTCTGCAATCCTCATCCCCATTCTCTTGGCTTCAATTATCATCTCACTTGCAAATTCCATGCCGTCCGACCTCAGATTCATTTTTTCAAGAGAAGATTTCTTTATAGCCCTAAAGCCGGATTGAGAGTCAGAAATGTTGAGATTGAAAGTTCTATTCAAAAAGTTCGTCAGTACCCTATTTCCAAACCTATGAAGGAGGTTCATCGCTCCCCTTTCCATTTTTCCTTTAAATCGAGATCCGATTACCATATCCGCTCCCCTTAGAATAGCTTCGACCAAATCAGAAATTTGATGAAAGTTGTAGGTTCCATCCGCATCACCCATTACGATTATGTCTCCCTTAGCTCTTTTGAAGCCTTCAATGTAGGCTCTTCCATATCCTCTTCTATCGCACTTCACAACAATAGCACTTTTTTGCTTTGCTATCTCCGGAGTTCTGTCAGTGGAACTGTCAACAACGATTATCTCGTAACCCAAGCCACTATGACTCTTTTCCATCTCCTCCATGCATTCCTTGATTTCATCAATACACTCCGAGATACTTTCCTCCTCATTCAGAGTGGGGAGTACGACTGAAATAAACATCAAAGGTAATCAGGAGGTGTTCATATTTTATTTTTGTTGTGGTCGCTGTGATTTGATTCCAGTACCCTCCTCTGTGATTTGATTCCAGTACCCTCTTCAAACAAAAATATTCAAACTTCCACCCTTAGATCTGGATTTTGAAGATAGATCCTTCCGTTCCTGTATGCTACCTGAATTGCCCTGCAATTTGACTCTGCAAGCAATTCCGCTATGACCTCATCCGCATCCCTGTTGGGCTTAAACGCGGTAACATCCTCCAAGCCCGAAACGAAGACTATCAAAGAATTGTACTTCAGTAGTGTTTTTATCTGCCTTCTTCCCCTTAAAGACGGGCAATCCGGATACATGGCGTACTCTCCCTTCTTCAGCGTGGCACTTTTCAGCTCAACATACATGCTATCGCAGAAAAGGTAGTCGATAATCTCTCCGTCGACCCTGACATTCCTTCTGAATTCTTCACACTCCATCCACGGTATCAGGTTTAGCTCAACACTCCTCTCGAAAGCTTTCGCATGCAGGTTTGTATCTATCAAAGCGTAGCTGTCATCCAGCTCTGCCGATATCAACCTGTAGGAGAGCTTTCTACCCCTGATTCTGATACATTTGCCTCGATTTCCCTCGTAGATTAGCTCCAGCAACCTACCGGAATTGTTCAGATGTGCCAGCTCTCTTCTTCCCTCCACCTCCACCTCAACAACGAACCTATTTACCCTCCTCACAATCCTGCAATCCATGTCATCCAGTTTGAACAGTAGCATTAAACAAGATAGGGGGTGAGAAGATTTAAGTATGTCCTATCAACACTTTACCCCATGGTGGAGTTGTTCGAGAGAGTTCTAATTCCTACAGACTTTTCCGAGTACTCTAGAAAAACGATCGAGTACAGCAAAGAGCTGAGTGATGTTGGAGTCAAAGAGATAGTTCTCTTTCACGCAGGACTGTACGATCCTTTCGTTCTATCTCTGGCTAGAGTGAACATCGACGATTATGTTGCGAAAATAAAAGAGAAAGCAGAGAAAAATTTGGATGAGCAGGCCAATATCCTCAGAGAATTTGGATTGCAAGTTAGAACAAGATTTATCGCAACCTCCAACGATCCTGCAGATGCCATAATTGATGTCGTCGAAGATGAGTATGCGAACTTGATAGTAATGGGCTCAAAGGGTCACAACTGGTTGAAACAGAAGCTTTTGGGCGGTGTTACAGAGGAGGTGATAAGGAGGTCGAAGGTACCGATACTAATCATGAGGTTCGAAATGGAGGAGAAAGAGGGAGAATTCCACCTATACACATCCGAAAGGATTTTGGAGAAGGTAATTTTCTGCTTCGATACATCCGATGTCAAAGAGGAGATTCTTGAATTCATGAAGAGAATCGTAAGCATAAATGGAAGTGTAATTCTACTCCATGTTGTAGATAAGAGCAAACCAGAGATCGAGGAAGCTGTTAAAACTGCAAACGAGAAACTTAATGCACTGAAATCAAGAGTCGAAAATGTGTCGAATGACGGGGCAAATGTGGAGGTAAGGATTAGGCACGGAAATCCCGTAAAGGAAATACTCAAGGAGTCAGAAGATGGTACATTAGTCGTAGTTTGCTCAAAGGGAAAGACTGGAGAAGAAGAAGTTGGAAAAACTGCAGACTCCGTAATAAGGCATTCAAAAGTCCCCGTTATGGTGTTCAAGTAAATTCCTACTTATTTACCCTATCTCCACCCATCTATCATCCCAACAATATATCCTTCCTCCGTATCTCCTTCCTACAGATTTTATCTTACCTCTTACCCTTATTTCTCCTCCGTACATGTTTATTCCAGTCCACTCCCCTGAGTCACCATCGATTACAATTCTTCCACCAATCATTTCGTCACCTGTTCTCCATCCGCATGATCCATGCACCCTGATAATCCCATCCCTCATCCTGTATCCGGTTCTATCGCTGACTCTCCCAACAACATCTATTACACCTCCTCTCATCTCGTGCCCGAGGTAACCGCCCGAGTAACCAATGATTCTCAGCTCCCCCCTGATGTGCCTATACCCGAATCCCCACTTGTTGCCTATCCTGTACCTCAAATGAGGGAACTTAGGAGGGAAACTCCTCAAATCAAATGTGATAGTTTCGTTTTCCTTCAGAACATCGTGGTACAATCCAGAAACAAAATAGCCTAGGAAGCTATCGAACATGTCATCCTGCAAGTTCACCTTAATCTCTTTTTCATATTCCACTATTTTCTCGGGCAACTCAGTATTCACCAACTCCTCTATCTTTTCTATATCCAACCCAAGATTTTTCTGGATTTTTCTACCGTAAAGAAATGCAGAATGTGGTTCAAATCTGTAATCAAGTTCCTTTTCAAGATAATCCGCGATAACATTTTCGAGAAGGATGTTGCTGTTTTCTCCCGCGATTCCCGAGCTTCTAAATGTCTCGCATTCCTCACGAGATTTGCAACCCCTACCTTCATCATCGAATAGGTTATGATCCCGGATAAGTTTTCTTATTATGTCCATCCAGTACTCCCCCTAAGCGTACCTCTCCACAAACCTTCTGACAGCTATGGAGGGTATATCTTTTTCATCCTCAACCTCGAAAATATCGAATTTCCCCGCTATCTTCTCCACCCTTCTCTTGAATTCCCCGATTCCAAAGACATCTCTCTTAACCCATATCACTGTCAGGGAGTTCAACCGAGCGGTGAATCTCGAGACCTCCTCGATGTTCTCGATCCCACCATCCGTTATGATGACCACATCAACCGTTCCCGCTCCCCTCAGATACCTCTCAAGCTCAATAACATCGAGATGGGTCCCCCCACCCTGATAGAGTATTATGGCATCGAAAACCCTTTCACCCCTCATCGGTGGAACGCTTATGTTCTCGTTGGAGAAGTTCACAACTCCTACCTTCACCCCATTTTCGAGATAATTTCG
>Ga0209426_1000703_pt1 | contig 29107 bp, 28 predicted proteins | sample Deesub1362B_J571_FD_187697 | JGI IMG/M metagenome (GOLD analysis project Ga0209426, IMG submission 187697) | Deep oceanic, basalt-hosted subsurface ecosystem from Juan de Fuca Ridge flank, Pacific Ocean, CORK Borehole 1362B_J2.571 (SPAdes)... ...
CATCTTACCAAGCATCGTATCCTGCTTCTCAATCATCAAATCTTGCTTCTCAATCATCGAATCCATCTTACCAAGCATCGTATCCTGCTTCTCAATCATCAAATCTTGCTTCTCAATCATCGAATCCTGCTTATTGAGCATCTTCCCACCGTAGGTTGCAATCTTTGCCAACTGCATCGCTGTAAGGTAGCGGTAGTATGATTCAGTCTTCATAATATTTCCGTCGTAATCTCCAATATCTATCCTCTCAACATCTGCATTTTCGGGTGTTTTTCTTTTTACAAGTTCGATAAAAGCATTTATCTTGTCTTCCGAACCGTCAATCAGAATTTCAACAGCCTGCTTGCTGTTTACGAATATGTTATCTGCAAAGAACCTTTCTATCTCCAAAGATTCAGCTAAACCGAGAAGGAATGGACGATAACCAACATCGTGAACTTTTCCGGTGATTAGAATTCTCTTTTTCATTATTATATTCCCTTCAGAATCGTTTTTAAAGTTTTCTCTGTTATGTTAGCGTACAGCAGTGAGAGTTTGTTGCTGAGGTCTGCGAGCTTTTCCGTGGTTCCCCGGGGGTAACCTTACGCTCTTCCATAGCAGAACGCCTTTATGTGTGATTCCCACTCACTTCATCTATCGAGCCTTTCCACCGAGATTGTGTGCCCTCTATATGCCTCTGGTACCTCACCTGTGCCATGTAAAGCGTCGTAGATTTTTTAAACTTGGTTTGAAAATCTTCACGAGATACCCCAAGCTACCCTACCGGTATGACCTCCCATCATCGCTTTGCGCTCAGCTCAGCCATACCTACAGGTAGCTTTCCAAACTCCTCCTCGAAACCCCTATGTATTTTGCAACGACCTCTATGAACAACCCCTTCTGCACATCAAATGAAAGAGAGAAAACATCAAAAGCCTCTTTTAGCTCTAACTCCTTTAAAATCAATCTGATCTGTGATTGGGTTATTTTTATACCCTTTCTCTCAAAATCCGACCTCATCTTGGACAGAATATTCGCAAAAAACCCCATTCTTTTTGCCCTTAGAGATGATGTATTCTTAACTTTCCCGCAACATCTACAGTACGGGTGTTTTCTAATCAGCTTGTTATCTGAGGGTAACCAATCTTTGTCTATTTCCTCATGTGTGCAAGCCATTAATCTGGAGTATATCGGAGGAATAAAAAACTTTTTATTGTATTCTTGTTTTGGCTTATCGCTCAACCCTTATAGCCTTGTTCCGTCAATTTTAAAAACAATAAAGCCATTCAACTCATGTGAATGAGGATGTTGATGGCATCATTGCAAAGCATAGCTATATAATTCTCACCGCTCTGTTCATCTCCACTCTGTTTAACTACCTCTATCAGGTTCTCATGGGTAACTTTCTATCGAACTCTGATTACGGAATACTCGGGGTATCTCTGTCAATATTTTATATAGCGGTTATACTAACTCAAAGTACTTTTTCACAATCCTCTGCGAGACTTATCTCTGCAGATCCATTTAATACGGGTGTTTATTTTAAAACAACAATCTTGGGAAATTTCTTGGTTGGTGTAGCTGTTTCTTTGGCGATATTCTTGTACTCTCTGTCTTCTGAGGTTTACTTTCTACCCCTTTCCATGGTTGCAATTCTCCTACTGATCACATCTTTCGTGAACTCCATTACCGCTCTCCATAGGGGTCACAAAAGATTCGAGAATTTAGCAATCGCAAATGTTTTAGGCTCATCGGTGAAACTTGTTTCTGCGTTGCTTCTCGTTTTCTTGGGTTTTGGTGTTTTGGGAGCGTTAGCATCATTTATTATCTCCTTGGTTTTGGTGATAGCGTATCTATTCACAAAAACCCTTAAAATAGATCTCGGGAATTCCAAGGGCTGGAGTTTCAGCATGCTCAAGGAAACCATCCCTGTATCGATCGTTTTTCTCGGGCTGGCATTTCTCGTTAACGGTAGCATAGTTCTGTTCAGGTACTTTGAGGGAAGTGATGTTACCGCTGGTAGCTTTAACGCAGCACTTACGGTCTCGAGAGGCACTTACTTTTTCTCAACCGCTTTGATAACTGTGCTCTTCCCGTATTTAGCATCTGAAAAGTCGAAAGAGTACTTCTCCTTCCAGTCACTTAAGTATGTCTTCCTGTTTGTTTTTCCGTTAAGCATATCAATGCTCTCTAATCCGGGGATGTGGCTGAATTTGTTTTTCTCTACCAAGTATCTAAATGCTGACTACTTTCTTATTTTCCTAAGCATATCGGTGGGCTTGCTTTCCATTGCAAATGTCCTTGCATCCAATCTGATAGCTATGGAGAGATTCTCTGCATCTTCCCTGTCCCTCTTGATTTCTTCAGCTGTATTCATTGTACTAACCTTGCTCACACGAAACATTCTGGAATCTCTTCTTGTGACGTCTTTAGTTGTGTTTTTGATCCTGTTCGTGTATTATCTGAGAAGTTTTTACTTCAAGTTCTCATTTTACTATTCTTCTCGAATCGTTCTGAGCTATCTTGCTTTTGGGCTAATCACGCACTACCTACCATTGATTTCGAGATTTTACAGTTTGGTTGAGATCGTGCTAAGTTTTGCGATTTATTTTGTGTTGATATCTGTTTTGAGGCTGTTTGATGAGAGGGATGTCTTAACGATTCTATCCCCGTTTCCGGAAAGGCTTACGAAAATAACTGCAAACATCATAAGGATGTTCAACTCACTTCTTTGAAATTAATTTTGAGTCATTCTTCTTGTGGAGGATCGGTTGAACTAACGAACCTATCTCTTATCGGTTTCAGGCTCACCAGTATCACGAGAGCAAAAAACACCACATCCAAGTACGGGAAGAACTTCAGAAGTTCTTGGGTGTAGTGCGTGAACAGCGAAAGAACTCCAAGTCCAATCGCAATTCTCGGATGCTGGTGGGTGTTTTTGTGCCCTCTCTCCTCCAGCAGATACTCGACAACAAGGTTTCCAACCCCTACAACAAGAAGGAAATAGGACAGGATGGCGATGGAGTTTGCCTTGGCTTCATCGTCAAACGCGAGAGTTATGGCGGAGAGGATTAGAAGCACTATCGCAAAAAACACAAATCTCTGACCAACACTGAGCTTCAGGAATTCCCTGTAGATTTCTCTGCGGTATCTATACGAGATACACACTCCGAACACAAGCATGATAAAGGTTACGATTGAATTTACTCCCGGTGGAACGAAATAGCCCCTCTCGTAGCTCCATTCATCTGATTTTATTGCTATGGTGTAAATCCCGGGAGATATGAAGTATCTGCTTGGGATCTCTATCTCAAGGGAGTTCAGCTTACCCTCTGAAAATTTTGTAGACGCAACGGACTTTGACTTGCTGAACACACTCCATCCGAAGTACCGTAGGGTGGTGGTGTAGGTGACGGAATCCAAGTCAGTCTTCGAGAATATCTTCAGTTCCGACTTAAATCCGGAATCGGAGCTCAACTCTTTAACGAACAGGTATGCAATGTACTTCTCTCCATCAAATCTGTAGTCGGGTTTCAGGATTCTAACCTTCGAGCTTTTTATTTTCACCTCTCCGATCCCGAAAAATTGCAGCTCCACCCTGCTATCTAAATCGGATGGATTGTGAAGGAGCACCTTCTGGCTTTTTAGGTCCACTGCCCCTGTATACCTCGAACCATAGACGACAAATCCCTTGCAGGTTAGATTTCCCTTCAAGTCAAGATTCAGAATTATCTCAGCAAAGTCGTACTTATCAACTGGAATTTCTGCGTAAACCCTTCTGTAACCATTAACTGAGAATGTTTGGGATTTGATTTCCTCATCTTTTGCGTTGTCAGCTTGGAATTTTAGCTCCAAGGTCTCTGAAGCTTGAGAAGGAGAGAGGAATGAAAAACTAAGTAGTGCTAAGACTATCGCAACAGCTAAGGATTTCATCCTCATCATCTCCCAATCCGTCACGCATACTTTAAGAGTTTTTCCATCCGATACCGTTGAGTTGAGAAAGCAGAATTGAGAAAAATGTAAAAAGCATCAGGTTCAATGAATTGTCGAATGCATGTGCTATGCGTTTCGCCGTATTTCCATCCGAAAGTGGGTGGGATGGAGAGATATGCTTACGAGATCTGTAGAAGACTCTCTCGAGACAATGAGGTCACCGTTGTGACATCCGGTAGCGGATTCAACGAGGAGAAAATTGATGGGATGCGGGTTGTTAGGGTACCGGTGGATGTAAGGGTGTCCAACACACCCGTTTCGTTCAGATTACCTCTGAGAATCAGAAGATATGTTGAAATGTGCGATGTTGTATACGCTCACACTCCCGTACCATTCTACGCGGATGTTTCTATTTTGGTATCTGAGCTATTATTCAAAAAACCATCTCTCTTGGTTTACCATTCTGGAGAGGTTCGGGGGGATGGCTTTGTGGGTGTGTTGGCGAAAGCTTACAGAATATGGGAGGAGGGGATGGTTCGAAGGGCTACAGCTGTTGTGGGGGTTTCAGAGTTTGTGAAGGAGAGGATAAATGCGGATGAGGTCGTTACTCCGGGTGTTGACAGCGACATCTACAGACCCGGATCCAAGGACAGGGCGAAGAAAATACTTTTCGTAGGGCAGTTGAGAAGGGGGCATGAGTGGAAGGGGCTCGATTTACTCCTGAAATCGATCTCGAATATTGTTGAGGTGTTGGATACGAAAATCAGTCTTACTGTTGTGGGCGGCGGAGATCTGAGGGAGCACTATCGGAGGATGGCGGAGAAGTTGAAATTGGATGTGGAGTTCAAGGGATGGGTAGATGAAAGAGAGCTGATCGGTGAGTATTCCTCATCGAGGCTACTTGTTCTGCCATCGAAATCTGATCAGGAAAGCTTTGGGATGGTTCTGCTCGAGGCAAACGCTTGTGGGACTGGTGTTGTTGGAACCAAGGTGGGAGGAATACCCAACTACATTCGAGATGGAAAAAACGGTTATCTAAGCGATCCGAATGAAAATTCTCTCTCAGAAAAAATCCTGATTGGATTGGACAATTACAAAAAAATCGGTAGGGTTGGTTTGAGAATATCGAGAAAATACAGCTGGGACAGATCTGCCAGAAAAACTGAGAAGTTACTTGAGAGCATTTAGACTTTGATTTTGAATCAATTGTCTGTCAATAGGTCAATCTTGGCGGTCACTCCTCAACTTTTTCACCATATACCCTCCCTTTTTCCTGTATCCGTGTTTTCTGTAGTAGTCTCTTGCTCCAACTCCGCTAATTACAGCAACTCTATCGTATTCCTCCTTTGCGATTTCCTCGGCTTGTTTGAGCAGTAGCTCTCCGATGCCCCTGTGCTGTATTGCATTTATATCTCTCTCACCGAATGGCAGAGATACACCATATACATGGAGTTCTCTAATCAGGGCGTGATTCTCTATCTCTCTAATCCACGGCTCTCCAAACCTTAGCCTTATGAATCCAGCAAGCACATCCATCTCTGGATTCTCGTAGGAGATGAAAAATTCAACGCCGTTTGAGGCTTTGTATCTTCTAACCATAACCTCTGATTCGGACAGAATCCTGTCGATATTTGAAGTCGACAGCCTGTGCCCTATCTCTCTGCACCTTATACACCTGCATTTCCACCCCTTCTCAGCCATTTTTTTGTGCACTATCTGCCTAAGATTTCCCTTGTCGAGTCCTATAGCGTACTTCACTGGTATGTCTCTCTGGATTCTCTGGACTCTGACCCACACGGGAAAGTCCTTCTTAGCCATGGATATCAAATTTGCGGTTTCCTCCGTTGTGTACGGTTTGTACTCTCCTCTTTTGTACATTTCGTACAGCTCAGTCCCCTCAACAACGAGTGTTGGGTAAATCTTCAGGTAGTCCGGCTTGAAGTCATCACTCTCGAATATCTCTCTGAACATCTTCAGATCCCTTCTGAAATCTGAGTTCGGAAGACCCGGCATTATGTGGTATCCGACCTTAAATGCGGAGTCTCTCAGGAGCTTGGTAGCCATCTTTACATCTTTCACTCCGTGTCCCCTCTTAATTTTCTCGAGAACATCATCGTATATGCTCTGAACCCCCAACTCAACCTTTGTGCCACCGTATCTCAGCATCTCGGTGATCTCCTCTTTGCGGGAGTAGTCGGGTCTTGTCTCGAAAGTCATTCCTATGCATCTTGCCTTAGCCCTCTCATTCAGTCGCTTGGCATTCTCTATCGAGTATGAGATGCTTTTTCTACTGTTGAATGAGTTTAAGGCGTTGTATATTCCCAGAATGAATTTGTCTCTGTTGTTCTTGTCTCTTGCGGGAAATGTTCCCCCCATGACGATTATCTCAACCTTGTCGGTGGAGTGTCCCATGTCTCTCAGCTCTGATAGCCTTGCAATTACCTGCCTGAATGGATCGTAGTTATGCTGAATCCCCCTCATTGCTGCAGGCTCTTTTCCGATGTAGCTCTGGGGGGTATCTTTTCCTCCGGGACAGGGAACACACCTTCCGTGAGGACATGGCATTGGTGAGGACATAACCGATACAACTGCAACTCCGGAAATCGTTCTGACGGGCTTGAGTTTCAGGACTTTAATGGCGTTCTCAACCCTCTCAATTCCGTCGTGGTCGAACTCCTCCAAAATAACTCTGTAGATGTCAGGGTTGGATGGAAGTTTTGATAGCCTGTATTTTCGGGAAATCCTCTTTTTAGCTGTTTCCAGATCCCTCTTTGTGAGATTGTGCTCGATCAGTTCTAAGGCTATCTCCCTACAAGCCTCCCTGTAAGCTTCCTCACGGGCTTTCTTATACCTGTCGTTTTCCGCCCTGCTTGAATCCATCTCCACACATCTCGGATTAATGAGAAGTTAAATTTTTGCCATGCGTTTAAGATGTGATGTGAAATCTAATCTGGGCAGTACTTCTCTCTCACATAACCGAGGATACCTTTTAGCGTATTCCCGATAAAGTAGTCCTCTCTTGGCTTCATATCTCCATCAAGATGCTCGTATCTTGCGAAGATCTTGTCAATCTTCATTAGTTGGTCTCTGCATGCCTCCAAGACTTTTTTCTCCTCTCCGTTTTCAAACCCCTTCTCGCATGCAACATCCCTTACGACATCAACCCATGTATCGAGTTGTTCAAGGGCTATTTTCGCAATCTCACCGCTATCATCTTCGTATCCAAAGTGTCCAAAACAGACCGTTTTGTTCTTGAAATCCAGCAGTTTCTCTATGGACTCTCTTGCGATCTCGTATACGAATTTTGGCGGGGTTGCGGGCCTCATGTAGAAGTCCTTCACTTTCAGGTATTGGTGAACTCCAAGAGCCTCTCCCGCAAATAGGAACTTATCGAAAACATAGCTCTGGTGATGTACGGCATGTCCCGGTGTTTTTATGACTTCTATTACATCTCCCTCGAACTCAATGCCTCCTCTTAGAATCTTATCTTCAGGAATTGGTTTAATCTCTCCGTAAACATAGGCAAGATCACCGAGCACAGATATGCTACCCTTCCACAATTTTTCAGGGTTTATTAGATGAGCTTCACCTTTTTCGTGAACGACAACCTTTGCCTCTGGATGGTGCTCAAGAAAGTCTCCGAGCCCTCCCGCGTGGTCAATGTGTATGTGAGTCAGTAGGACAAACTCAACCCTCTTTATCTCTAAGTATTCGAGAGCCTCGATCAATTTCTTTATCGATGAAGATGTGCCAACATCCACCAAAAAAGCCCTATTACCGCTTTTGAAAACCCATGTTGAGATAAATTTTCTGAAGCCCTCTTTGTTCTGAGGAAGGTCTACCAAGTACAGTTCATCTGTTAGCTCGAGAATCTTCATAGGCTAAATTTAAATTAGGGTGTATAAACTCTTTTTCATCGCTATTGATAATTTGGTGAAAATTAATCAATCTCTCGATACATTTTTTCTGTTAGGAATTCTTGAATTCTTTGTGGAGAAATTTAGCTGGGACGACATCAAAGATTTTGAAAGCCCCGAAAGCAGATTTAAAGATAAAAGCAAGGGTAATAGTAGTAATAATGGAAGTAGGAGGCTTAAAACTATCTCGTTCCTCGTTGCAATCTCTCTCCTCGGAATTATTGCTAGTACCGGAAGCTTAATTCACTCGTTTGGTAAGGTTAGCTTGTCCGCAAACGCAAAGGGAAAGCTTGTGAAGGTTAACGGTATGGATTGTTGCATCGAAGTTCAAATGGAGGATAGCGATTCCGATGGTTTTCCGGATTTTGGTATTTTAAGGGTGACTAATGAGGGTGATTTCTCGTTCAGAGGTAGGGTAGTTGATCTATCGGTCAGAAAGGGTGATGAAGTCTACCTCACGAATCTAACAGGTAACGGGATATGGTATTTCTATTCCGATGAGGACTACAACGGAGAGGTCACACCCTCGGATATTCTGGTCGGGAAGGTAAAGATCGAACAAGGCTCATCATCCCTCGAAAGAGATGTATTTGTGGTTTCAGCGAACGGAGAGAAGGAACTGAGAATCAGAATGTATTACGCTCCGTATGCGGAAGAAGGTGAGTACAAAATAGAGTTCGAAATTATAACACTGTACGAGTGAGCAACTCTGTGTTGGTCGTATTGTTTATCCGTTTGCTTGTTTTATCCTTTCGTCCGGTCGATAACACCCTATTCAACCTCTATGTCGAGGGGATGCCAGCATGCAAAGCTGTGAAAGTCATCTCCTTCCAGTTCGGGTTCGGACTCTTTGCACTTATCATCCGCGAATGGGCATCTCGGATTGTACCTACAACCGGACGGGAGATCAATGGGATTTGATACATCCCCCCTTATGTCCACCTTTAAGTCCCTTTTGTCAAAACTCGGAACCGCTGACAAGAGTGCAGCGGTGTACGGATGCTTTGGATGGTGGATCACATCATCCACATCTCCTATCTCAACTATTCTCCCGAGGTACATCACCGCTATTCTCTCCCCGACCAGCTTGGCAACGCTGAGGTCATGTGTTATGAAAAGCATGCTGAGGTTGTACTCTTCCTTGAAAGAGAGCAATAGGTTAAGGATGGCAGCCCTCAAGGATACATCGATCATCGAAACAGCCTCATCAGCAACGATGAATTCCGGATTGAGAACCATGGCTCTTGCTATTGCAACTCTCTGCCTCTGCCCACCACTCAGCTGATACGGCAATCGGTTAAAGAACTGCTCTCCAGGAACGAGACCGACTCTCTCCAGCATCTCGATAGCCATTTTTCTCGCGGTGTCGTTGTCCGCTATGTCGTGGATTAGGAGAGGGTCGGTTATGTGCTCCCCAATTTTCATTCTTGGATTTAAAGAGGCGTATGGATCCTGAAATATGATTTGAATTGATCGATATATCTCCTTTCTTCTATCTTTCGGAAGCTTGGAGACATCCTCACCTTTGAAGTATATTTTTCCGTCTGTTGGCTCCTCAAGACCGGTTATCAATCTACCAACAGTGGTCTTTCCACAACCGCTTTCCCCAACGAGGGACAGTATCTCGCCTTTCTTTACACCGAAGCTCACTCCATCAACCGCCTTGATAAACTTCAACTCCTTCGAGAGTAGCACCTCTATGAAAGATTTCTGTACCGGAAAGTACTTTTTCAGGTTCTCAACTCTTAGAATCTCCATATTTACACCTCGTAAAGCCAACATTTGACGAATCTTCCGTTAACCGTTGCATCTGTGGGTTCTCTCTCCTTGCAAACATCCATCGCTTTGGGACACCTTGGATGGAACTTGCAACCTCTCGGCGGGTTAACTAAATCCGGTGGCAAGCCGGGCATCGTTTTAATCTTCCTATCAAGCCATAGATCCGGAACGGAATCAAGTAAACCTTTTGTGTACGGATGCAAAGGCTCATTCACGAGCTTGGACGACTCACCCATCTCGACAATCCATCCCGCATACATTATCACTATCCTGTCACTCTTCTCCGATGCCAAGGAGAAGTCGTGGGTGATCAGTATGATTGATCTCCCCTCTGATGTCATGCCCTTCAGGATATTCATGATTTTTTCTTGAACTATGACATCGAGGGCGGTTGTCGGCTCGTCGGCAATCAGTAAAGTCGGGTTCAGGGCTATGGCAAGGGCTATCATCACCCTCTGCCTCTGCCCACCGCTCAGCTGATGGGGGTAGTAATTCACTCTGTTTCTTGGCAAGCCAACACTTTCGAGGAGCTCTTCTGCTTTCTCAAGAGCGGATCTCTTATCCACTTCTTCGTGCATCTGGATGGTCTCGATTATCTGATCTCCAATCTTCTCTAAGGGATCGAGGCTCGTCATTGGGTCTTGAAAGACCATGCCTATTTCCTTGCCTCTAACTCTCCTCATCTCCTCCTCACTTAGCTTGAGCAGGTCTCTTCCTCTGAACAAGATCTCTCCTTCAACTATCTCACCGGGGGGGCTTATAAGTCTCATTATAGAGAAAGCAAGGGTTGACTTCCCGCATCCACTCTCACCAACTATGCCTACGAACTCCTTCTCCTCTATTTTGAGGCTGACTCTATCTACCGCTTTTATGGTTCCTCTTCTCGAGTGGTAGTGTGTGCTGAGGTTTTTAATATCGAGAACCATCATCTTTCCCTCCCCGGTGCGTACAGTTCGCTCAAACCTTCTCCTATCAGGGCAAATCCGAGGGCAAGTATCATAACCATTGCGCCCGGAAAAGTGATCATCCACCAGTAGCCAGATGGAAGGTATGGTCTTCCGGAGCTCAAGTCAAATCCCCAGTCTGGTGTTGGGGCGGAGACGATGAAACCGAGGAAGCTCAATCCCGCTTCCGTCAGAATCGCATCCGCGATGCTCAGTGAGAACACGACTATCACTGTTGTAACAAGGTTCGGGAAGATGTATTTTCTCATTATCCTCAGGTTACCCGCTCCAGAAGCTCTCGCAGCCTCGACAAACAACCTTGATTTCAGGGAGAGAGTTTGCCCTCTCGTCATCCTGAAGTATGTCGGAACATAGACAACTGAAATGGCGATCACCGCATTGAAAACACTCGGTCCGAGAACCGCAGCAATTGCAATTGCAAGAATCAGGCTCGGGAATGCGTACATGCTGTCCATTATCATTGAGATGGCTCTGTCGAGTTTACCTCCGAAATATCCCGAAATTAAACCTATTGGAACTCCAATAGCCATCGACACAGCGGAAGCTGAGAATACGACCATCAGGACAACTCTTGAGCCGTGAATGACCCTTGAGAAAACATCCCTGCCGAGGTTGTCTGTCCCCATCAGGTTGCTTGGAGAGGGAGGACTTAACGGCTTTCCCGAAAATTTTGTTGGATTGTAGGGTGCTATTATGTCCGCGAATATTGCCATGAACAGTATAATGGAGACTATTGCCAGTCCAGCGATTACCATGTTCCTTCCTTCAGCTTCTGGTATTATCGGCTTGAATATCCTTGTGGCAAGATTTTTAACTATCATACTACCATTGAACCTCCTCAGTATCTTATTCTTGGATCGATTAGTGCGTATATCACATCAACAATCAAGCTGATTAATGCAACAAACAGTGCGTAGAAGACTATGGCTCCTTGCACGGAGTTGTAATCTCTGTACTGTATCCTCTCAAGGAGGAATGTACCCATTCCGGGCCATGAGAATGTGGTCTCTGTCAGAACCGCTCCCGCAAGGAGTATTGCGAACTGAAGCCCCATCAGTGTGATAACCGGGATAAACGCATTTTTCATTGCGTGAATAGCAATCTTTCTGTCTTTGACACCTCTCGACCTGTATGCGGTTATATAATCCTGAGACAGCACATCTATCAGGTTATTCCTAACAAGTCTTGTGTAGGCTCCAGACAAAACTATCCCGAGTGTGAGTGCGGGAAGGAAGAGGTGCATAAGGGCTGATGATAGGGCGGATGTGTTGAGGGTGAGAAGGGAATCAACAACATACAGGCTCGTAATTCTTTCGGGCTCGGTGCCCGGAGAAATTCTACCACCAATCGGCAGAATTTTGAGGTAAACTCCAAATATCATCTGCAAAACCATACCGAACCAAGGTATGAAAAGGGAGTATGCGAGAATGCTGTAGATCCTCATGCTCGCATCGATCTTGCTACCCCTCCTAAATGCTGCAACGGATCCGGTAATAATTCCAAGTATGACGCTTATCACAAAACCGAAGATAGTTAACTCAAGAGTTGCGGGGAATCTGTCCATTATCTCTGCGGTTACTGGCCTTTTACCCCATATCATTGATCTCCCGAAGTTACCGTGAAGGATGTTGTAAAGATAGTCGAAGTACTGAACTATCAGGGGTTTGTTCAGTCCCGCCTCTTCTCTTAACTTCTCAAGCACTTCTGGTGGGACTTTCTGCCCGACCATCGATGCAATTGGATCTCCCGGTAAAATTCTCAGAATGAAGAACACGAGGGTTAACAGGATCAATACTGTGGGGATTACAAGTAGGGCTCTTGTTACTATGTATGCTTTTAACGATGTCATCTTTTAATGCCCCTTTTGGTCAGTTTAAAAACTTTATCAAGTTATCTGTGCTTTGTTAGCACTTCTCAACCCTTATTTTAAAAATAAAAAAATGAAAAATTTATTCGAGCAGGTAGTACCTGAACAGCATTGTTGGATCGAGAACGACGCCCTTGACATCTTTCTTCGTAACGATTGTGAGCTTACCTTGGAGGAGTGGTATTATTGGGGCATCTTCTTTCAGCTTGTCTTGTATCTGCTCGTAGTACTTGGTTCTCTCATCCTGTGTCGATGCTATTGCTGCCTTCTCGAGCAGTTCGTCCATTTCTGCATTGCTGTACGGATATCCGAGCCAGCTGTTAGCTCCGGACTTCAGGAATGGTGTGGTGTAGTCGTCCGGGTCGATGTAGTCGGGATACCAGCCGAAGAAGGACGCCATCATGGCGCTCTTTCTCGCGTAGTCAACATATGTTGACCACTCCGCACTCTTAAGCTCTACTTCTATAACTCCGGTCGCCTCGAGTTGCTCCTTTACAACCTGTGCCAAGTCCTTCTCGGTGTCACCGTAGTGTGTTGGTGTCCACCACAACTCGAGTTTGAGCTTGTTGTTCTCGTTGTATCCTGCCTGAGCCAAGTACTCTTTTGCAAGCTCGATGTTGCCGTCACCGTATTCTTGGAATACGGCCTTGTAGCTCCACATTCCTTTCGGCACCAAGGAGTACAGAGGCTCCATGGTTCCGAGGAACACTCTCTGGTTCAAATCGTTCCTATCAATCGCTGCTGCGATACCTCTTCTGACATTCACATCTTTTGTTGGATATTCTGTGCTCTCGTTTCCGTTAAGCACGAGGTATCTTATGAATGCTCCCGGAACCTCTTTGACATTGAGGTTCTTGTTGGCTTTCAGAGATTCGATATCCACCGGGGTGAGTGTTCTCCATGCTATATCGATTTCTCCCTTCTCAATTGCAAGTCTAAGGGTTGTCGCGTCCTGATAGAATCTGATTATTATTTTGGGTGTCTTCGGCTTCTCTCCGAAGAAGTACGGGTTCGCTTCGAGGATGAGCTCCTGATCTCTAACCCACTTGGTTATCTTGTATGGTCCGACACCACCCGCTGTTTGATCGCTGTCGATCTCATTTGGCTTGTAGTTCGGGTGTACGGGGAAGTACGGTGGTGTTGCGGTTAGGGAGAGGAAGTACGCGATTGGTTTTGTGAGTGTGAATTTTACTGTGTAATCATCCACAGCGGTAACATCCTCAACGAAGTCTGTTACGAGCCATGATGGGTCTCCCGCGATCTCCATGACTCTCTTTATGCTTCTGACAACATCCTGAGCGGTACACGGTGTGCCATCCGCAAACTTCAGGTCCTTTCTAAGGTGGAAGATGTAAACCTTTCCGTTTTCCTGTACCTCATAGCTTTCGGCGAGGTACGGTTCGAGTTCCGTTGTTCCGGGCTTGTATCTGTAAAGTCCACCCATCACATTGTTCATTACTTCCCAAGTGAAGAAGTCGTAAGCATTAGCGGTATCCATATCAGTTACTTTGTCCGTTACACCTATCACATACACTTTTTCTGGAGTGGGTGTGGGTTTGGGTGTTTCAGCTGGTTTGGGTGTTTCTGCAGGCTTTGGTGTCTCCTTAGGAGCCTCTTTGGGTTGCTCTCCTGCACATCCACTGAAGAGCAGTATGCCAATCACTAACAATATCAAAACAAGTTTTTTACCCGATTTCATAGCTATCCCCATCCAGTATAAATATTAGGGGGTTAATAAATTTTGGGATTTTTACCGGTGTTAAGTTGGGGGTTCCGTTTTTGAAAAAGCTCGAATAGTAGCACAGGGTATGGAAAATAAGGCATAAAGCTAAATTTCGACCATTTCAAATAAATATGTTTGAGATGTAATTTGAATAACAAGGCTAAAAATTAAATCTAATTCTAATTTTCTGGAAGGTTAATGATTTACAGGTACTTCGAAATTAGTATGCCCAAGTCCCTTCTCACTTCTTCCTTTATGAATTCCTTGGATGTTGTGATCGCAAATTTTAGAGCGTTTCTACACTCACACTCTCCATCTTCCTCGATTACTGGAATCAGCATTCTCAGGAGATTTCTGACCTTTTCCTCATTCTTTGCAGCATTTTCAAGCACTGTTGCGACATCCACTTCACTATCCCTCCACACATCGTAGTCCGTTACCGTTGCAATCGTCGCATAGCAGATCTCAGCCTCTCTTGCAAGTTTAGCCTCCGGAAGGGCGGTCATCCCTATTATGTCGAATCCCAATGCTCTATAGACATTCGATTCTGCCTTCGTTGAGAATTGGGGGCCCTCTATGCAGACATAAGTTCCTCCTGCATGCACATCGTAGTTGAGCGATCTTGCACATTCCACGATCTTCTCGGAAGTTCTCCTGCAGAAGGGATTTGCAAAACCCACATGTACAACAATATCTTCAAAGAATGTGCTAACTCTGTTTCTCGTCCTGTCAAATATCTGATCTGGAACTACTATGTCAAGCGGTTTTATCTCCTCTTTGAGGCTTCCTACTGCTGCTATGCTCAGTATTGTGTGAACTCCGAGTTTCTTCATTGCGAATATGTTCGCTCTGTAAGGTACATGTGTTGGAGAGTATACATGTCCCTTTCCATGTCTGGGTATGAATGCAACCTTTTTCCCCTCGAACTCCCCGATTAAGATTGATGAGGAGGGCCTTCCGAAGGGGGTGTCTATCTCAACCTCTTGGATGTTCTCGAAAGCCGACTGATCGTAAATACCCGTTCCACCTATCAACCCTATCTCCGCTCTGGCGGTGTCCATCTTCAAACTCACCATCCTTTTTGTTTTTTAGTTTTAACACTCTCAGCGGATTAACACCACTTCTCCATGACTACTCTATCAGAACCCAACCTTTCTTGCCATTGTCTTTAACGAATTTTACTATCTTCCTTCTCTCCATCTCCCTCATAACCTCCATGAACCTTCCCGGCTGGGCTATTTCCAAGTGTATGGGGTCCACTTGGTGGTAATTGTACAGTCCCCATTTTATGTCCCACTCCGTCCAGATGTCCTTTTTCTCCTTCGCCATGAGCCTTGAGATTATGTCGATCATGTCCTCCACGAAGTTCCACGGGAAAACAACCCACGCCCACTCCTCCATATACTCTCCAAAGTAATCCGGGATGAATTTGGATGTATAGAGAAGCTGGAGTGTTGCGGTCTTCACCTCCTCAGCTTTCTCCTCCACGACATGCTCCTTTGCTTTTTTCAGGCTACCGCCGGTGTCCGCTATATCATCAACCACAAGCACCTTTTTACCTTCAACCGAGCCGTCGGGGAGTGGGTATCTGATCTTCACCTCTCCGCTTTTTGCTGCGGTCCCCACATAGTGCTCTATCTTCAGGCTCGTAAGGTCGTCGAGGTCAAGAAGATCGCAAAGAACTCTTCCTGCAAACCATCCACCTCTTGCAAGAGCAACAATCATGTCTGGTTCAAATCCATCTTCCTTTATTTGTTCCGCAACCCTTCTACAGAGGGAGTCCATATAGTCCCAGTTCGTTACGACGCACTTGAATTTGTCTGGAAATGCATCCATTCAGATCACCCATTATGAGAAAAGGATTTACAAATATAAGAATTTCTGAATGTTTATCAGGTGTTTTTAAACGATGGGATTTGAAGGGAGTAGTCTGGAATAACAATTAAAACCGCACACCCTGTTAATCCACGAAAACATCAATAACTTCCTGTTTTTCCACATTTACAAGTCCATAGTCTGTTATTTTGAGTTTCGGAATTACCGGAAGGGCGAGAAAACTTAAAGCGATGATTGGAGCTTCAAGTCTACACCCCATCTCATCCAATTGCTGGTGCAACAATTTTAGTTCCTTCATGACCTCATCCACGGATCTTTCGGTCATTAAGCCCGCAATCTCGAGTTGCAACTCAAAAGTTCCGTTCTTGTTTGCAACAACGATACCTCCTTGAAGCTCTATCAGTTTGTTAACAGCCCTGACTATATATTCATCTTCGTTTGCATCTCCAACTGCGATTATGTTATGCGAGTCGTGAGCTATCGTGGAGGCGATAGCCCCTTTCTTTATTCCAAATCCGTAAACGAATCCTTTTCCAATTCTGTTCGTTCCTTTGTGCCTCTCGAGAACTATGATCTTGTTAATATCATTGGATAAACTCTCAACAATCAACTCTTCAGTTATCAACTCCCCTTCAATCAGCTTGATAACCCTTATTTTTCTTCCGTTCAACTCGATTTTGACATCCTCGTCACTAATCTTTCTTGCTTTAACTGTGTTCTTAGCCACTCTTGGATAGTGGTATCTCCTTCGGAAGTCACCCTCCTTCAGAATCTTTCCGTTGAATATAACCCTTTTGACCTTGAAGTTCTCCAAATCGCTCAAAATAACAATATCTGCAAATTTTCCGGGAGTGATTGATCCTATATTCAATCCATAATGCTCTGCTGGATTTATGGTACACATCTGCAAAGCCTTTATCGCATCAACACCCTCCTTAACAGCCTCTCTGTAGACATGATCGAGATAACCATTTTTGATGAGATCGTTCAGATTTCTGTCTCCATCGGTTACGAGCATAACATTTCTGTTACCTTTCTTAACTAACTCGATTAAATCTTTTAGATTTTTTGCAACACTACCTTCTCTTACCATTATCTTCATTCCGAGCCTTAGCTTCTCCCACGCCTCGTCAAAGCTCACGCTTTCATGGTCCGTTTGAATGCCCGCAGAGATGTAAGCGTTTAAGTGCTTCCCAGACAGAAGAGGGGCGTGTCCATCAACTTTTTCAGCCATTATTATTTTCCTCAGGAACCCCTCATCACCTTCAACGACCTCGGAAAAGCTCATCACCTCTGCGACGCCAATCACATTGTCCGCATCAAGCAACCTCTCGATTTCCCTATCAGTTATCACCGCTCCACTCGTTTCGAGGTTTGATGAAGGCACGCATGATGGCGCCATGCAGAAGAATCTTATCGGTGTTTGCCTTGCCTCATCGATCATCAATCTAACACCATCTACTCCGAGAACATTTGCAATCTCGTGCGGGTCTGCTACTATTGTGGTATTGCCTCTCGGAACAACAATCCTTGCAAACTCACTCAGCGTGAGCATTGACATCTCTATGTGGGTGTGGGCATCTACAAGCCCCGGAACAGCAAAAAAGCCTCTGCAATCTACCTCTTTTATCCCGGAGTAGTTTCCCACCCCTGCAATCCTGTTTCCGGCGATTGCGATATCGGACTGATAGATCTCCTCCGTGATAACATTAACAACATTGACACCTTTTATGACCAAATCAGCTTTCCTTCTTCCGCTTGATACATCAATCAGCCTCTTTAATTCTTCCAATCTCGATATTTTTTCCTCCAACCTCATATTCCCTTAAAACATTCCTTATGACATCTAAGCCCACATTGAAGTCGTATTTTTCGGCGAGCAATTTTTGGACATTTTCCGGCTCTTCGTAGAACAGGGCGAGTTTCTCTATGAAGTCTCTCGTGTCTTCATGGTAGCTCCACGGATAGACTATCCACTTCCATGAGTCCATTTTGTTGATGTAGTAGTCCGGAACGAACTTCGATGTCATTTTGTGGTCGAGGACAGCAGTCTTGACCATTTCCGCTCCAAGCTCTTTAACATGCTCTTTGACGAGAATGACTGTCTCACCCGTGTCCGTGACATCATCCACTATCAGGATGTCCTTGCCCGTTAGATCAACATTCAGTCTCTGAACGAGCTTTGCTTTATCTCTGGTTGCAACCCTGCCCCAGTGTTCTGCTTTAACGCTGTAAAGGTCTTTAATGTCGAGAAAGTCGCAGATAATTCTCGCGGGAATCCATCCACCTCTCGCAATGGCAATTATTACATCGGGGTGGAAGGACTCCTTTATTTTATCGCTTAGCTTCTCACACATCTGGTATATGTCGCTCCAACTGTAAACAACACATTTCAGCATTCAGGTAGAAACTTTGATCAACTTATTTATAACGGTTCTGATATATTTTTAGGTTAGTTTTAATGATTTGCAAAATTTTAAAAATAAAAATATTAAAGTTTTAGATATATTTTATCCACCTTTAATTCGTGTCATCGCACTACCACTGGTGGCAGTATCCCATACCCATTCCGTAGCCCATTCCATATCCTCTATATCCTCCGTACCCCATCATGGGCACACCGTATCCTGTGGGGTAGTTCTGGTTTACTATGTTAATGGTCTCCCCGTTAACTTTCAGGCTGTTTGGGACTATCCACCCGTACTCCACTCCTTCTCCACTTACTACATCTCCAACTCTGACGAAGTTGAACGCTCCCGGAATGTACACGGACTTTCCGTTGTCGAGCTGTACGAACATTGGATATACCGCTGTAACATTTCCTACGAACTCGCCTTGCTGAACGCTCTCGGATATGCCGTAGCCTGTTGCTGGCATCCCGTATCCTCCGTACCCCATCATGGGCATACCGTATCCGTATCCCGCAAATCCGTGTGCGGATACCGCTCCTGCGATCAGGAGCAAGATCAAACCGCCAAGCACGGTTGGAAGTAGTACCTTTTTCTTTTCCATCTTTCATCACCTCGAAGCAGTGTTGTCTGCGGGAGCAAAGGAGGTTGCGGGTTGAAATGAATGTAGAAGGAGGAAGATAATGTTTCAAAAGTGTTTTTGGGGATTAGTGTTGTTTCAGATCTAAATCTAATGCGTTGTGGTACCTTTAAAAGCCTTTAAAATCTGGTGGGTGCGGTGTTGGGCATGTGCTCAATTCCTCCTTCCTCAGTCGTTTAAGGATATGGGCTTCCCACACCCACATCATGATATTCCTTTAACTTTTTATAACAGACAATTGGAATTTATACTGTGTCGAAGATCAGGGTAAACGATTACATGACGAAAAGTGTTGTAACCCTTCATCCGGATGATACGGTAGAGGATGCAATAGAGTTGATTCTTAAAACAGGTCATGACAGTTTTCCCGTTGTTGATGATGGGAGGAGGGTCATAGGGTACATCTCATCGATTGATCTGCTGAGGAAGGACCCAAAGCTGAAGATCAAGGACATAATGACAAAACAGCTCTATGTTGCGAGAGATTTTATGGATTTGAGGGATGCTGCTAGAGTTATGTTCAGAACAGGGCACTCAAAGCTTCCCGTTGTTGATGAGGATGGAAGGTTGGTGGGTATAATCTCGAACTCGGATGTTATAAGGAGCCAGATCGAGAGGGTGGATCCCGACAAGGTTGAGAAGTTCAGAAAGACGATAGAGAAGGTTCATGGTGTGAGTGTAGAGTTGAAAAGGGGAGAAGTAGAGGTTGATAGACTAATTCCAACTCAAACAAAGGTTTTTGCCGATGAATTGAAGGGAAGGGTTTATGAAATAAGGAAGGGTCTTGCGGAACCTATCCTGACTGTTAAAAAAGGTAGGAGGTTTTACCTTATTGACGGACATCACAGGGTTGTCGCAGCTAAGAGAATGGGGATAAAGGTCCTCGACGCATACATTCTTGAGGTTCCTGAGAACATCGAGTTGGGGATTGAGAGGTTGATAAGGAAGAAAGGAATCAAATCCCTTCAGGATATTGAGGTAATAGAGGATGTCTCTCATCCTCTCGTTGAAATAACATTCAAGAACACGAAGTGATTGAAATGGCGGAGTGTGTTATTTGGACTGTCAACATAAATAAGAGGAAATCACGGAGAGAAGGAAGAAAAATCCCGAGAAGACTATCCGTGCCGAATGTTAAACTCAGTGAAATGGTCTCCGCATGCAAGGAACTCGGAATCGAGTGTAGGGCTGAGGAGAAAAGATATCCGAGGTGCTGGTGGGAGGATGGTGGAAGGATCATCGTTGAGAAGAGAGAACCCAAAACAAAACTCATGATAAAGATTGCGGGAAAGATCTCCGAACTAAGAGAGGAAAAAGAAAAAGGAAAGGAAAAAGGAAGAGAGAGGGGAAGAGAAAAATCCAAAAAAGAAAAGTCGAAGAAGAAAAAGAAAAAAAGATGAGGTACGGCTTTTTTCTGTCTGGAGATTTGCCGGAGTTCGGGTATTGGGAGGTAAAGAACCTCATCTCCTCGTACTCCAAAGCGGTTGAACTGCTTAGGGATGGCAGAATAGTGGTTTTTGAGTCTGAGAACTTACCATCGGAGTTTTTCAGGAGACTTGCACTTGTGAGGGAGTCATTTGAGTATCTTTTTAGCGTTGAAGTTGATGCACTCGAATCCGCTTTCAGGGATGTTGATGTAAGTAGAGGTGTCTGTGAGGGTATCTGCGTCAGGGTAAAAAAAATAAAGCGACAGACAGATGTTAAATCAACAGAACTCGAGAGAAAGCTCGGAGGAATTCTGTGGAGAAGAGGTTTGAAGATAAACCTATCCTCACCGGATTTGACTTTTCGGGTGTATGTTGGGGAGAAGTGTCACGTTGGGATCTTGTTGCATGTAACTGAAACAAAGCAATTCCTCGAAAGAAGACCCGACAGGAGACCCTTCTTCAAACCCGGTGCTTTACTGCCGAGGCTTGCGAGAAGTCTTGTTAACATCTCAGGCATCAGGGATGGAGTTCTGGTGGATCCCATGTGCGGAACTGGAACCATTTTAATTGAGGCGGGTTTGATGGGTCTGGAGTTCGTAGGTGTAGAAGCCTACAAATGGGTTGCGGAGGGATGCTTGAAGAATCTCAGGCATTACGATCTGCCATTGAACTTGATCCGAGGAGATGTGAAAAGAATTCCCATGAGTGATGAATCAATCACCGCAATCGTTACGGACTACCCTTATCTTAGGTCTTCCAAGAGCCTTGGAGATCTCAAAAGTTTGTACGAAAGATCGCTTGAAGAGTTTCATAGGGTACTGGGAAAGAATGGTTCAGCTGTTTTGGTCTCAAATCAGGATATTGAAAGATTTAATGGCTTCGATAACTTCATTTTGGAGACGAAGCTCACACAGAGGGTGCATAAAAATCTTCAGAGGAAGGTATTTGTTTTGAGAAAATTAGTTTGAGGGAGCACTCTTAAAAAAATTGGAAGGATGGCTGTCACTTTTTGCTCTGTAGCTTGAAGTATTCGAGAATCTCAATTGGTATCGGGAAGACGATTTTTGTTGCAGGATCAGCAGCGGTTTCGTTGATTGTTTGAAGGATTCTAAGCATCATCGCCCCTTTGCTTTCCATCATGATTTCAGATGCCTCTCTCAGTTTCATTGCAGCTTGAAGCTCTCCGTCAGCTCTGATAACTTTAGCCCTCCTCTCTCTTTCAGCCTCTGCCTGCATTGCCATTGCTCTCTGCATCTCTTTCGGAAGTTCCACATCCTTTATCTCGACCGCTGACACCTTTATACCCCACGGGTTTGTCGCCTCGTCAATGATCTGCTGTAGTTTTACATTCAGCTTCTCCCTCTCCGAAAGCACCTCATCAAGCTCGGCTTGTCCTATGACACTCCTCAGTGTTGTCTGGGCGATCTGGGATGTTGCAAATCTGTAGTCGAACACCTCCGTGACCGCTTTATCCGGCTCTACAACCCGGTAGTAAACAACCGCGTTAACTCTAACAGTCACATTGTCTTTCGTAACCACCTCTTGGGCGGGGACATCGTATGTGACAGTTCTGAGATCAACTATCTGCATGCTCTCGAGGATTGGGATGACGAAGAACAGTCCCGGACCTCTCGCTCCAACTAATCTACCTATCCTGAAAATTACACCCCTCTCGTACTCTTTAACCACTCTTATTCCCGATATTATGAAGAGGAGTACGGCTATGCCTATTCCAACCAATAGCAGATCAACCATGTGGTAATCTTCACTTATTTCAATATAAATCTTTCTAACCGTTAGAAATTTAAAGTATATGAAAATTGTTGTAGAAAAAAAGACGATACGATGGTTTTTTATTTTAAGAGTTCAAACTTTTTTCAATGAGGTGGAAAAATTTGTTTTTGTATTTGGTATTTTCGCTTGTCATCATCATCTCCTCGGTTAACGCCATCATCATCGATCTTGATAAAAATGAGTTCTTGGTTGGAGAGGACATAACCTTTAAAATATACACTTCCGGAAACGCAACGATTCAGCTCATCAACACTTCGGTTGTGTGGGAAGGGGTATTCGAATCCGGTACCGTTAGGATACCCACGGGAAATCTGTCTGAGGGAAGCTACACAATCTATGCGGTGGATGAGAAGGGAGAGGCTTTGGAAGACATCAGAATCGTGTCCTTGGACGGAGATGTGAAGTTGAGGTTCATATCGAAGGTTGAGGGCAACCTCACGATAGAGGGTGAGACGAGCCTTCCTGATGGATACGATCTAAAAATTAAGGTTAATGGATACGAAAAGGATTGCAAAATAGAGGGAGGTAAGTTTAAGGTAAAGTTTACGGTTGAATCCGGTTATTACGATGTAAGGGTCTATTTTGGCAGTAAATTGCTGAACGAAAGTGGGGTATATGTGGAAGGATTCAAAATAAAGTCTGTTAAAATACCGAGGGAGATTTACGAGGGAGAACCGCTGATCATAAACATTTCAACGAATTACGAGGGGTTTGACACGAAGATAACGATATACAACGAAACGAGGGAGGTAAAAACGAGATCGAAGGTAAATTCATACACGGGGTTGGTTGTTGTAGAGGACACATGGCTTGAACCGGGGAGTTACAGCGTTGTAATCTTAGTGATCCACGGAAACTCAACGGATGTAGTAAAACTACCACTGTCTGTTAGAAAAACCTTTTTGGATGCGGAGATACTGAGCACATCCGATAATAAGGTGAAAATAAAGGTTTATGCACCACAGAATCACAGAATATGGGTAATTTCAGGAAATGAAAGTAAAAAAGTTTTTATTAATGAGTCAAGGAGTACTGAGGTTGAAATAAACATGGACGGTGAGGTTGAAATATATGATGCAATGAATCTCAGCGATGAGGAGTTCTTCCAGAAATTGAATGAATCTAAGCTCCCCCATCTTGTATTAAATAAAACCGGTGTGAAGGTTTTTGAGGAGAGAAAGGAGGAGAAAGTTCCAGCTCAATCAGATATAAAGTCGGAAAGAGTAGAGCCTGAAAATAGAGTAGAGGATGTGAATCTTGTGGCATTGATCATCAGCGTGGTCATAGTTGGTGGTACGCTTTCTGGGATGGTGCTCATCTTCAGGAAGTAGTTTGTGGTCGAAGGAGTATAGATTAAAATTATAAAAATTCATGATTTTTTATTTGCAAAAAATAGACAATACTTAAATATTAGAGGGGGGTGTGTATTAATCAATAATAAAAATAGGTGATTTTATGAAACTGTATGAATATCAGGCTAAAGAGGTATTCTCCTCTTTCGGTATAAAGATTCCTGAAGGCAGAGTAGCTTACGACCCAGAATCTGCTAAGAAAATTGCTGAAGAGATCGGAGAAGTTGTTCTGAAGTCACAAGTCCTTGTGGGGGGTAGAGGGAAGGCTGGCGGTATAAAAATAGCTGAGAATCCCGAATCAGCGTACAGAATAGCTCAAGAGCTGTTTGAAATGGAGATAAAAGGATTTAAAGTGGAGAAAATCCTTGTAGAGCAGAAACTGAACATTGATAGGGAGATGTATGCTGGACTAACCCTTGATCGGGAGAACAAAGGCGTGGTGATGATTTTCAGTTCGGTTGGAGGAATGGACATAGAGGAGATAGCTGTGAAGTACCCCGATAAAATTGCAAAGAAGGTAATAAATCCGGTTTGGGGACTGCAGGATTATCAAATTAGGGAGATACTTTACGAATCACGGGTATCTAAGGAGCACTTCAGAGAAATCTCCTCGATTTTAAAGAAACTTTATGAGATATTCGTTAGATATGAAGCGGAGTTGACAGAGATCAACCCTCTCGTCGTAACAAAGGAGGGTGAGATTTACGCTGCGGATGGTAGGCTCAACATAGATGACAACTCGCTCTACAGAAACAAGGAAATGGCTGAGAAGAGAGAATATAGTAGCTCAGATCTTGAAAGAGAGGCTGAAAAAAGGGGAATAAACTATGTACGGCTTGATGGAGACATAGGTGTGATAGCAAACGGAGCGGGAATGTCGATGTCAACTATGGATTTAATCTATTTAGAGGGAGGTAAGCCTGCAAACTTCCTTGATATAGGAGGAGGAGCAAGTTCCGAGCTTGTTAAGACCTCAATAGATCTCATTCTGAGCGATCCGAGTGTTAAAGTCATCTTCATCAACATCTTCGGCGGAATCACAAGATGTGATGTGGTGGCTGAAGGACTGGTTTCAGCTCTCGGCGAGGTGGACATCTCAGTACCCATCGTTCTTAGACTGTCGGGAACCAACGAGAATGAAGGAAAGAGAATAATCTCGGAATTTTTACAGAAAAATCCCGGAAAGCTGATTGTTGTGGACACGATGGAAGAAGGTGCTAAAAAAGCTGTAGAGCTTTCTGGAGGTGTTTGAATGGCAATATTAATTGATGAGAGTACGAAGGCAATTGTACAGGGAATTACTGGCTATCAAGGATCATTTCACACCAAAAGAATGCTCTCGTATGGAACGAAGATAGTTGCAGGAGTAACTCCCGGAAAGGGTGGGATGGATGTCCATGGAGTACCCGTGTTCGACACGGTAAAGTCTGCGATGGAAACCGGAGCTAACGCATCGATTATTTTTGTTCCTCCCGCATTTGCTAAGGATGCAGTTTTCGAGGCGGTGGATTCCGGAATCAAGCTTGTGGTATGCATCACTGAGGGAATTCCAGTTCATGATGAACTCGATATGTACTGGAAGGTTAAGGAGAAGTCAGCGGTTCTCATAGGTCCAAACTGCCCCGGGATAATTAGCCCGGGCAAGTCCCATCTCGGGATAATGCCGTACGAGATCTTCAAGGAAGGTAATGTGGGCATAATTTCGAGAAGTGGAACCCTGACATATCAGATAGCCTACAACCTCTCGAGTCTCGGAATCGGACAATCAACCGTTGTTGGGATTGGTGGGGATAGGATAATTGGTACGGACTTTAACGAACTCCTCAGAATGTTTGAAAAGGACGATGAAACATCCGCGGTTATTTTAATAGGGGAGATTGGAGGTACTGATGAAGAAAATGCTGCGGAGTTTATTTCAACGGAATTTTCCAAGCCTGTGGTTGGATACATAGCTGGGATCACAGCACCACCGGGCAAAAGAATGGGTCATGCTGGAGCAATAATTGAGGGTGGAAGAGGTACAGCGGAGTCGAAGATAAAAGCGCTTGAAAAAGCTGGTGTGAGGGTTGGAAAGACACCATATGAGGTTGCGAGGATTACAAAAGAGATTTTAAAATGAGGTGAGGTAATGAGGATCAGGAGCGATATAGTTATCGTGGGAGCGGGTCTTGCGGGTTTGAGAGCAGCAATATCTGCAGCAGAGGTATCGAATCAACTTTCCATAGCTATCATATCTAAAACTTACCCGATAAGGTGCCATAGTGTTTGTGCAGAGGGAGGTACCGCAGCGGTTCTTAGTGAAGAGGACAGTTTTGATCTGCATGCATGGGATACTGTTAAAGGTTCGGACTTCCTTGCAGACCAGCCTGCGGTTGAGCTGTTTGTTAGAGAAATGCCCAATGAGATATTGAGGCTGGATAACTGGGGCTGTCCTTGGAGTAGAACAGATGACGGAAGAATTGCTCAGAGACCTTTTGGAGGACACTCATTCAACAGAACTGTTTTTGCAGCGGATAGGACTGGATTTCATGAGGTGCACACACTCTATGAGAGAATGCTGATGTATCCGAATATAACGAGGTTCGAAGAGTACTTTGTCACTAACCTCGCAATTGAGGATAACGAGGTGAAGGGCTTAACCGCAATAGAACTCAAAACCGGTGAACTTGTTTTGTTTGAGGCGAAAGCGGTGATTCTTGCAACTGGTGGAGCGGGAAGACTCTTTGGGTTCACGACATATAGTCATCAGGTAACGGGGGATGGAATGGCTATAGCCTTCAGGGCAGGAGTTCCATTAAAAGATATGGAATTCTTCCAGTTTCATCCAACTGGACTGATTCCCTCTGGAATTTTAATGACGGAAGCATGCAGAGGAGAAGGAGGTTACCTTATAAACAGGAATGAAGAGCGATTCATGAAAAACTACGCTCCCGAAAGAATGGAGCTCGCACCGAGAGATGTGGTAGCAAGATCGATGTGGAGGGAGATAATCGAAGGAAGAGGATTTGATAGCCCTTACGGACCCTATATCGCACTTGATCTGACTCATCTGGGTGAAGACAAAATCGATGAGCGGTTACCTTTAATAAGGTCCGCATCGATAAAGTTTGCTGGAGTGGATCCTGTAGAGGAGCCGATCCCGGTTAGACCGGTTGCACACTATACAATGGGTGGTGTGCACACGAACATGAACTGTGAAACCAACATAAGGGGCTTGTATGCTGCAGGAGAGGTGGCGTGCGTAAGCATCCATGGGGCTAACAGACTCGGCTCCAATTCAACCGCTGAATGTCTTGTTTTTGGTAGAATTGCCGGTGAAAAAGCTGCAGAATATGCTTTGAAGAAAAATTACTATCCTTCAACGGACTTTTTGAAAGAAGAAGAATCAAAGATTAATTCTCTGCTCAAGGAAAGCGGAGATGAATCTCCGTATCAGATAAAGTCCGAGTTGAACAAAACTATGGATGAAAACCTCTGGATATTCAGGAACGAGGAAGGGATGATGGACGCCCTCAGGAAAATAAACGAGCTTAAGGAAAGGTATGCCAACATCTCTATCACAGACAAATCGAGGAGGTTCAACACGGACTTAACCTTCGCGATAGAGGTTGGATTCATGCTCGACCTTGCGGAGGTTGTGGTTCTCGGAGCACTGAAGAGAAAGGAGAGCAGGGGTGCGCACTTCAGGACGGACTATCCCGAGAGGGATGATGAGAATTGGTTGAAGCACACTCTCGCCCACTACACGAAGGATGGAATAGAGTTCAGCTACATTCCTGTGGAGATAACCAAGTGGGAACCAGTGGAGAGAAAGTATTAGGTTGGTGATGGGGATGGAAGAGATGGAGGTAATTTTCAGGATAAAGAGATTTGATGGGGAGAGAGAGTATTGGAGCAATTTTGTAATTCCAGCAAAAAAGGGAATGACTGTTCTTGAAGGATTGTTCTATGTTAAGGAGAATTACGACAGTTCCCTTGCATTTCGTGCCTCTTGCAGAATGGGAATTTGCGGAAGCTGTGCAATAAAGATCAACGGTAAGCCAAAACTTGCATGTGAGACTCAGATACTTCATTTGAATTCAAACAAGATCAAAGTTGAACCTCTCGACAACTTTAAGGTGATCAAAGATTTGATAACGGAGTTCGAGGGATTCTTCGTCAAACATAGTAGAGTCAAACCTTACTTGATTCGAAAGGAGGACAACTACGCAGAGCCGGTAGAGTTGATTCAGAAACCCTCTCAACTGAGTAAGTATTACGACTACTCTTTGTGCATAAAGTGTGGGGCTTGTTACTCTGTCTGTCCCGCATCATCGTCGAGAGATGACTACCTCGGACCAGCAGCGATGGCTTCCGCATACAGATTTATAGCTGACAGTAGGGATGAAGGGTATAAGGAGAGAATGGAGATAGTTTGCGGAGACTGCGGAGTCTGGAGATGTCATTTTGCGGGAGAGTGTAGTGAGGTATGTCCTAAGGGTGTGGAACCCGCAAAAGCCATACAGAAGCTCAGATTTAAGTCTGCATTGTATATGCTAAGAAAGCTTTTCATGGGATGAGGTGATTAGTATGTGGCTAAAATGGTTTGATTTCAGGAAAAAGAGTCTGTTTCACATCTCGTATTCACTTCATAGGTTGACTGGAGTTGTGCTTGCGGTGTATTTGGTCATGCATCTCTCGTATCTCACATCTCTCAGGCTTGGTAGGGGGGTTTACGAGTACTTTATCTCGACCACTCTAACCCCCGCATTCCTCGGTTTCGACATCCTTTTGGTGTTAGCTGGTGTCTATCATGGTGTTAACGGGATTAGGTTAATTCTTCACGAGTTTGGAATCGCATACGAGCTTAGAAGACCGATTCTATACCTATGCTATGTGGTAGTTCTTGTTGTATGGCTGTATGCATCCTATGTGCTTTATAGCTATGTGATGGGGGTGTAGTGATGGACGCAAAGAGAGATGCTGGAGTTGAATTGCACACCAAGAAAGTTCTTGAATCAGCGGGATGGATATTCCAACTCATTTCGGGATTGATACTTGCGTTACTTGTTACTTTTCACTTCTTTGAAACGCATCTGGTATCTCATAGTGCGATGGACTATGAGAATGTTGTGGCAAGGCTCACAGACATTCCGCACAAGGTAATGTATGCGGTGCTTTTGCTGTCCGTTTCGTTCCATGCATTTAATGGCTTGAGGGCTATTTTACTCGATACCAATTTCGGGGCGGAAAACACGAGATCTGTTAACATCATCCTGTTTTTTGCGGTGTTCGTCGCGTTTGCGTATGGACTACTTCTTTTAATTGAGTTTTAATCGGATTTTTTGAACTCAATTTTTTCCAATTTCGAATAGATGCTGATGGCGAACTCCCTCATCTTTTTATGAACTTCCGCTGTTTGAACGGAATTTGAAGGAACATTGTGATCTACGACGAACACGATTTTATCGGGGCTTTTTACCTTTACTCCTCCCATTTTTCTGAATA
>Ga0209426_1000704_pt1 | contig 29016 bp, 23 predicted proteins | sample Deesub1362B_J571_FD_187697 | JGI IMG/M metagenome (GOLD analysis project Ga0209426, IMG submission 187697) | Deep oceanic, basalt-hosted subsurface ecosystem from Juan de Fuca Ridge flank, Pacific Ocean, CORK Borehole 1362B_J2.571 (SPAdes)... ...
CGGCGGGCGCCGCCGCGGCCGGGCTTTCCTGGGCGTCGGCCATGATCGGCGCGAGCAGGACCAGGATGGGCAGGATGCTGGCGGTCGCGATATGCGCGCCCCGAGCGGTGACAAGACGTGACATTCCAATCTCCCCTTGGCGACGCGCGACCTCTTGACCACGCCCCCTCAGGCGCGGCCGCGGACGGTCTTCACGGCGCATTCACAGCAGCGATAAAGCTTCGCCCCCGGACGAAGCGGCCAATCGCCTCCGGCCCCCCGTTGGTCGGCGACGATCACTGTGGCGTCGGGTGTCTTTGTCTTCCGGGCCCCGAGGAGCCGCGGCGCATTGCTTCCCTCGACGTTCGAAGACTGCCCCGAAGACTGAACGTCATCAAATTGTAATCCGTTATGCCCCTATCCAATTTCTGGATGGCGATAGCTGACCTTGCCGACGCCCCGCGTCAGCTCGGCGACCAGCCACTGGATCACCGGCTCCCGGCTTCGGTAGGGCTGCCACTGGGCGATCAGCGCGGAGGTGGGTCGCGCGAAGTCCAGGTCGACCACCGTCAACGGCAGGATGGCCGCGTTGTATTGCGCGAACCAGCCGCTCGTGGTCACCACCAGGTCGGATCCCACGGCCAGCAGAGGCAGCATCGAGTTCAGGCTGGTCCTCGCGACGATGTGCCGGCGCGCGCGCGGATCGTTGGGGCCATAGTCGCCGAACAGGGCCTTTTCCATCTCGTCGGAAAGGGCGGCGTGACGCGCCGCGAGATACTCCGCCTCGGATATTTTCCGTCCGGCCATCGGATGCCTTCTCGAGACCAGCGCCGACAGGCTGTGCTCGAATAGGGGCTGACGGCAAAGGCTGGGATCCGCCATCACGTCGGGAACGATCGCCACGTCCGCCCCGGCGTCGAACAGCTTCTGGACCGAACCGTGACTGAAGGGCGCCATGTTGATCCGGATGTTCGGCGCGGCGGCCCGGATATCGGGGATGATCCGGCTGACGAACATCAGTTCGATCGCCTCGGGCGCGGTGATGGTGATCTCGCGTTCGGCGGTGGCCGGATCGAAATCGAGCGTCAGATTGAAGGTGTCGTCCACCTCGCGCAGCACGCGGCCGACCCGGTGCAGCAGCGCTTCGCCCAGGGCCGTCAGCCGCCGCTTGTCGCCGTAGACAACCAGTTCATCGCCAAAGTGATCGCGCAGCTGTCGAAGCTTGGCGCTGAGCGCGGGTTGGCTCAGCGCGATGGAATGCGCCGCCGCGGTAAGCGACGGGGAGTGCAGAAGCGCATCCAGCGCATAGAGCAGATTGGTGTTCAGCCGACGTAATTGAGCGCGATCGCGCGGCGGCCATGGCTCGTTGCTGTCGTCCAACATCTCCCTCCCGACGGTTCTCGCGACATGCCAAGGACTATCAGCCTGGCGCGAATGCGTGGATGAAGCAGTATGACGCGGCCAGATCCGACAGCTATCCGATAACGACATCGCCTTGGCCGCCAGCGGCGCCAAGGACGCCGGCCCGACGCCGCTGGCGGCCAAGGCTATTTCGCGCCCGCGTTGGGGGGAAGCTGGGCGGAGATGCGCGACATCGCGCGAAGTCGCATCGCCCGAAGACGATCTACGATTTGATTATAAAGAATAAAGGAGATGGTGGACGCGACAGGGATTGAACCTGTGACCCCTACGATGTCAACGTAGTGCTCTCCCGCTGAGCTACGCGTCCGCCGAAGCGATCCGAAGCGTCTTCGAAAAGACGTCCCGGCCGGGAAGGTGTGGGGGTATAGCGGCGGCTTGGCCGGCGCGCAACCCGCCCCGGAACTTTTGCCCGAATTTTTTCGGGGAGATCCGCTAACCCCTTATGCGGCCATCATCTTTTCCACCTCGGCGACCAGGTCGCGCAGGTGGACGGGCTTGGACAGCACCTTGGCGCCGGCCGGCGCGCGGTCCTGGGCCGAGAGGGCGACGGCGGCGAAGCCGGTGATGAACATGATGCGCAGCGAGGGATCGCGGGCGGCGGCCTGGCGGGCCACCTCGATGCCGTCCATGCCGGGCATGACGATGTCGGTCAGCAGCAGGTCCCAGGGGTGCTCCAGGTGCTGGACGGCTTCCTCGCCGTCGGCGCAGGCCTGGACTTCGAAGCCGGCGCGTTCCAGGGCGCGGGCCAGGAAGCCGCGGAGGGAATCGTCGTCTTCGGCGAGGAGGATGCGGGCCATGAGGTCACGTGTCCGGGGAAATGCGTCGAAAGAGGCGCCCACCTTAGCGTGAAGTCGGTAAATCGGGGATGAACCTAAACGTCGCGGCCTGTGGACGCTTTGCCGTTTGACCGCGGGCGGCGGGGCTTCGATGATGCGGTCATGAGCGCCTGGCGGCCGATCGCGGCGAACGCGCCGGAAACCCCGCCGCTGGAGACCCTGGAGGGACCGGCGTTCGAGGTCGCGCGCGCCGCCCCGGCCGGAGTCGCGCCGCCGACGCCGCTGGTCTTCGCCTCGCCCCACTCGGGCGGCGCCTATCCGCCGGACATGATCGCCGCCGTGCGCCTGCCGCTGGAGGCCCTGCGCGCGTCCGAGGACGCCTTCGTCGACCAGATCATCGCCGGCGCGCCGCGCCTGGGCGCGACGGTGATCCGCGCCCGCTTCGCCCGCTCGTACATCGACCTGAACCGCGAGCCCTGGGAGATGGACCCGGCGATGTTCGACGGCGACCTGCCCGAATACGCCCGGGGCCAGTCGGCGCGGGTCGCCGCCGGGCTGGGGGCGATCCCGCGCCTGGCCGGCGAGGGGCGCCCGATCTACGCCCGCAAGCTGACCTTCGCCGAGGCCAGCGAGCGGGTCGAGCTGGCCCACCGCCCCTATCACGACGCCTTGGACCGGCAGCTGGCGGCGGCGCGCGGGGCGCACGGCCTGGCGATCCTGATCGACTGGCATTCGATGCCGGCCGCCGCCGCGCGCGGGCAGCGCGCCAAGGGCGGCGGCGGTTGCGACATCGTGCTGGGCGACCGCTTCGGCGCGGCCTGCTCGCCCCGCCTGATCGGCCTGGTCGAGCGCGAGCTGGAGGCCCTGGGCTACCGCGTCGCCCGCAACGCGCCCTATGCGGGCGGCTACACCACCGAGCACTACGGCCGTCCGGCCAAGCGCACCCACGCCCTTCAGATCGAGATCAACCGCGCGCTCTATATGAACGAGACCACGCGCGAACCGACCGAGGGGCTGGCGACGCTCACGGCCGACGCCGAGACGCTGACGCGGGTGCTGGCGGGGCTGGACGCGGCGGAGTTGAAGTAGCGCCAAGGCCCCTCTCCCTTGGGAGAGGGTTTTATCTCTCAGCCCCGCCCCGCCGTCGGCCTTGTCCTGGATCAACGACGGCCGCCGCCGCGCGGGCCAAAAAAAAGCCCGGTGAAACCACCGGGCCAGTTCATTAGGGAGGAAACGCCCAGGAAGGGCAGAAGCGGCAGCGCCGCCTCACGGGATTGTTTATAGGGTGCGGCGCAAAAATAGGCAAGCGGAAAAATGAGCTTTAATGTCGATTTTCTGACAGGGATTTCGCTCAACCCGTTGCCCCACAAGGATTACGTTGCGTCGCCCTCCAGACACGCCTAGATTTTAGGCATGTTGCGCCGCACAATTTGTTGCGTCTGAAACCGTCTCTCGCGAGAACGTCGCTCAAGCCCAAGGCGGACAAGGCTTTGGGCTTGACACCGGTTTCCCGCGAAATGGGTTTCGTCGGGGTGGGGGTGGATAAATTCAACGCGGTCGCGTAAAAGCCGCGCGCCTGACGCTTGACTCGTCATCTCCTATTCTTCTCCCGAAAGTCCGTCCGTTCCCATGAACATGCGAAATATCGCCATCATCGCGCACGTCGATCATGGCAAGACCACCCTCGTCGACCAGCTGCTGGCCCAATCGGGCGTCTTCCGCGCCAACGAAGCCACGACCGAACGGGCGATGGACTCCAACGACCAGGAACGTGAGCGCGGCATCACCATCCTGGCCAAGTGCACCTCGGTCCTGTGGAACGGCGAAGCCGGCGAGACCCGGATCAACATCATCGACACCCCCGGCCACGCCGACTTCGGCGGCGAGGTCGAGCGGATCCTGGGCATGGTGGACGGCTGCGTCCTGCTGGTCGACGCCGAGGAAGGCGTCATGCCGCAGACCAAGTTCGTGCTGACCAAGGCGCTGAAGATGGGCCTGCGCCCGATCCTCTGCATCAACAAGGTCGACCGCGCCCACGCCGATCCGGACCGCGTGCACAACGAGACCTTCGACCTGTTCGCCGCCATCGGCGCCACGGACGAGCAGCTGGACTTCCCGCACATCTACGCCTCGGGCCGCAACGGCTGGGCGACGCTGGACATGAACCAGCCGAACGACAACCTGGCGCCCCTGTTCGACCTGATCGTCCGCCACGTGCCGCCGCCCAAGGTGGCCGAAAAGAAGGACGAGCCGTTCCAGATGCTGAACGTGCTGATCGAAAGCGACCCGTTCCTGGGCCGCCTGCTGACCGGCCGCATCGCCAGCGGCAAGGCCGTCCCCGGCATGGCCATCCACGCCCTGGACCGTAACGGCAACGAGATCGAGCGCGGCCGCATCACCAAGGTGCTGGCCTTCCGCGGCCTGAAGCGCCAGCCGGTCGACGAGGGCGCCGAGGCCGGCGACATCGTCGCCATCGCCGGCATGAGCAAGGCCACCGTGGCCGACACGCTGTGCGCCATGGAAGTGACCGAGGCCCTGCCGGCCCAGCCGATCGACCCGCCGACCATCTCGATGACCGTCTCGGTCAACGACAGCCCGCTGGCCGGCCGCGAAGGCGACAAGGTCCAGTCGCGCGTCATCCGCGACCGCCTGCTGAAGGAAGCCGAGAGCAACGTCGCCATCCGCGTCACCGAGACCTCGGAAAAGGACGCCTACGAAGTCGCCGGCCGCGGCGAACTGCAGCTGGGCGTTCTGATCGAGAACATGCGCCGCGAAGGCTTCGAGGTGTCGATCAGCCGTCCGCGCGTCGTCTATCAGACTGGCGAGAACGGCGAGCGCCTGGAACCGATGGAAGACGTCGTCATCGACGTCGACGACGAGTTCACCGGCATCGTCATCGAAAAGCTGTCGGCCCGTAAGGCCGAGCTGAAGGACATGGGCCCGTCGGGCGCGGGCAAGACCCGCATCCAGCTGCTGTCGCCCTCGCGCTCGCTGATCGGCTACCAGGGCGAGTTCCTGACCGACACGCGCGGTTCGGGCGTGCTGAACCGCGTGTTCAGCCACTACGAGCCGCACAAGGGCCCGATCGACCAGCAGCGCAAGGGCGTGCTCGTCTCCAACTCGGACGGTGAAACGGCGGCCTACGCCCTGTGGAACCTGGAAGAGCGCGGCGTGATGTTCGTCGGCGCCGGCGAGAAGACCTACCAGGGCATGATCATCGGCGAGAACAGCCGCTCGGACGACCTGGACGTCAACCCGATGAAGGCCAAGCAGCTGACCAACGTCCGCGCCTCGGGCAAGGACGAGTCGATCCGCCTGACCCCGCCGCGCCGCATGACCCTGGAACAGGCCATCGCCTATATCGAGGACGACGAGCTGGTCGAGGTCACGCCCAAGAACATCCGCCTGCGCAAGCAGGTCCTGAACCCCTCGTTCCGCAAGAAGCGGACGAAGGAAGACTAGACTCCATCGGGCGGCGGCGGACGGACAGTTTCGCCGCCGCTTTCCGTATGGGGATGGTGAAAACCTAGGCGCGGCGTGGGCCAAAAGACGCGCTCTTGACCTATTCTTCGGCCTGACATCGAACCGTCACAAATAAAGTAACATTTTGTATACTTGACGCAGTAGGGGCGAGGTAGCCGCCCCGACTCTCTCGGGCGGCAAACCTGAGGGGGTTTTCATGTCTTTCGCCCGCAAGCTGGCCGCGGGAGCGGCGCTTGGCGCGCTCGCATTCGCGTTCGCCGCGCCCGCCGCCCACGCCCAGCAGACCACCGCCGCCGTCCGCGGCGTCGCCGTTGACGACAAGGGCGCGCCGATCGCCGGCGCCACCATCACCGTCACCCACGTGCCCAGCGGCACCGACCAGATCGTCGTCACCAACGACGCCGGCGCGTTCGACGTGCGCGGCCTGCGCGTCGGCGGTCCCTATAAGATCACCGCCACGGCCAAGGGCTTCGCGTCCCAGGCGCTGGGCGACCTGTTCCTGAACGTCGGCGACGCCCAGCGCGTGCGCCTGGCCCTGGCCCCGGCCAGCGAGGTCTCCGAGATCGTCATCACCGCGACCAAGAAGGCCACCACCAGCCAGCTGGCCAATGTCGGCTCGCGCACCACGGTCGGCCGCGCCGACATCGACGCGGTCGTGTCGGTCAAGCGCGACATCCGCGACATCGGTCGTCGCGATCCGCTGGCCAATCTGGACTTCGTCGCGCGCGGCACCGGTCCGTCGGGCGGCCTCTACATCGCCGGCTCGGCCCCGCGCGCCAACCGCATCACCATCGACGGCGTGCGCTCGGCCGACAGCTACGGCCTGAACACCGGCGGCCTATCGACCAACCGCGGCCCGGTCTCGTTCGAAGCGCTGGAGCAGGTCTCGATCCAGGCCGTTCCGTTCGACGTGGAAGACGGCGACTTCACCGGCGGCGCCCTGAACCTGATCATGCGGTCGGGCGGCAACGACTTCCACGGCTCGCTGTTCGACAACTACCGCACCACCCGCCTGGTCGGTAACGAGCTGCCGAACGTCGGCTTCGTCAACAACGACGTGACCCAGGCCCCGCTGACCGGCTACCGCAAGGTCAAGAACAAGATCCACGAAAGCAACTACGGCTTCTTCCTGTCGGGCCCGATCATCAAGGACCGCCTGTTCTTCGCGGCCTCCTACGAGAAGTTCAAGAGCTTCGACACCACGGGCACCGGTCCCGCCGGGGCCGGCTTCGCCAATAACTTCAACAAGATCCCGGGCGTCTCGACCGGCGCGGGCGCCAGCCAGTCGGACATCGACGCGGTGCTGGCCAACTGGAACGGCTACGCGGCCTCGTCGCTGCTGAAGCCGGGCGCGGTGACCCTGGTCGAGCCGATCCTGGACGAGAAGTCGTCGATCAAGATCGACTACAACATCAACGACAAGCACCGCCTGTCGGCCACCTATCGCCACGCCTTCAGCTCGGTCTGGAAGCGCAGCCCGTCGGCCACCTCGATCAGCCTCGACACCAACTGGTACGTCCAGCCGGAAAACGAGGACAACTACGCCCTGCAGCTGAACTCGCGCTGGACCCCGACCCTGTCGACGGAAGCCCGCATCGCGTTCCGCGGCTATCAGCGCGGCCAGCTGCCGCCGGAAGGCCAGGGCTTCGCCAACGTCACGGTCTGCACCGACCCGAACTTCGGCACGGGCGCGGCCTTCTCGTGCTCGTCGGGCGTGCCGTCGATCGCCTTCGGCCCGGACCAGTTCCGTCAGGCCAACGTCCTGAAGACCAAGGACACCTCGGGCTCGTTCATCGCCAACTTCACCGGCATCGATCACCACCAGATCAAGGCCGGCTACCAGTTCCGCGGGATGGAGATCTACAACCTCTTCCTGCAGGCCGCGCGCGGCGTCTACTACTTCGACAGCGTCGCCGAGTTCCAGCAAGGCCTGGCCAACCAGCTCTCCTACGGCAACTCGCTGACCGGCACGGCCACCGACGCCGCGGCGGTTCTGAACTATCAGGTCCACACCCTGCTGGCTCAGGACACCTGGGACGTCAACGACAACCTGACGGTCAATTTCGGCGTCCGGTGGGACCACTACGCCGCCGACAAGAAGCCGACGCTGAACACCAACTACGTCAACCGCTACGGCTATTCCAACCAGACGACCTATGACGGCATCAACGTCGTCATGCCGCGCGTCTCGGCCAAGTACAACGGCGACTGGTTCGAGCTGTCGGGCGGCTTTGGCCTGGTGTCGGGCGGCCTGCCGGACGTGTTCCTGGGCAACAGCTACGGCGGCACCACCGGCGCCCTGACCAACAGCTTCGCGATCCGCCGCAACACCAACGGCACGATCTCGACGGCCGACGACACCTTCGTCGACACCGCCACCAACCTGCCGGTCGATCCGGCCATCGGCAACGCGCTGCTGACGATCAACAAGGGCTCGGCCTCGTTCATCACCAACCCGGCCGCCGTCGCCCAGACCCTGCTGACCGCCGACAGCGCCAGCCGCCGCAACGCCTACACCAACTCGCTGGCGCCCGGCTTCAAGATGCCGTCGGACTGGAAGACCAACGTCTCGTTCAAGACCACCCAGCTCGGCATCGACTGGGGCATCGACGCGGTGGCCAGCTGGTCGAACGTCAATGTCGCCTTCCGCGACGCCCGCGCGCGCATCCTGACCATCAATGGCGTCCAGCAGTACACGCCGGACGGCCGGATGCGTTATGACGGCCTGGTCATCGCCGGCGCCAACGCCGCGGCGATCAACGCCAACCGCGCCGCGCTGGGCCTGCCGGTCGCCAGCAACCCGGACCTGGCCAATCTCGGCCTGTTCGGCGACATCCAGGCCTACAACCCCTCGACCAAGAACTGGACGCGCACGGTCGCCCTGTCGGCTCACCGCAACCTGTTCGGCGTCGACGCCTGGGGCGCCTATACTTGGCAGTACGGCCACGGCTACGGCGGCATCTCGGAGTTCGGCACCACCGCCGGCGGCAACACCACCAGCGGCGCCTACTATCCCGACCAGGGCTTCGGTCGCGACCCGAACGCCGCGGTCGAGGGCAAGTCGAACAACCTGATCCGCAACTCGCTGAAGCTGAACCTGAGCTACAAGTTCGAGCCCCGTCCGGGCTGGGTCTCGCGCTTCACCCTGTTCGGCGAAGTGCACGACGGCCGTCCGATCACCTTCCTGATGACCGACCCGGCCGGCGGTCGCAACCCGACCTTCGGCACGTCGCGCGACGACGCCCTGGCCTATATCCCGAACCTGAACAGCCCCGACGCGGCCAACCCGCTGAAGTTCGTCAGCGCCTCGGGCACGACGGTGTTCTTCGACAGCCAGGCCTCGGTCGACAAGCTGAAGGCCCTGGTCAAGCAGTTCAACCTGCCGATGGGCCAGATCGTGCCGCGCGGCTTTGGCAAGAACCCGAGCGTCAACCGCTTCGACTTCCAATACGCCCAGGAGATCCCGTCTCCGGTGGCCGGCCACAACCTGCTGCTCACGGTCGACATCCAGAACGTCGGCAACCTGCTGAACCGCAAGTGGGGCGTGGTGAAGGAATACACCAACAGCCGCTCGGGCGGCGTCGTGGTCAACGCCCAGTGCGCCAAGGCGGACGGGACGGCGGCCGGCGCGGCCGATCCGACTTGCGTGGCCTATCGCTACAGCTACACGACGGCCTCGCCGAGCACCCTGGCCACGCCGACCGTCGATCAGGCCGCCAGCCTGTTCTCGGTGGGCATCGGCCTGAAGTACCGGTTCTAACAAGGGCTGGAGCCAGGCCGCGCGGCTTGGCTCCGCTCAACACTTCGGAAAGGCGCGGCTTCGGCCGCGCCTTTTTTGTTGGCCTCACGCCCGCTTGATCAGGCCCAGCAGCCACAGCAGCAGGATCGCGCCGAGGGTCGAGATCACCAGGCTGCCGACCCAGCCCCAGAAGTGAATGCCCAACATGCCGGCCAGGAACGCCCCCAGCAGAGAGCCGACCAAGCCGACCACCAGGTTCACCCAGAAACCATGGTCGCGGTTCATCACCTTCTCGGCGATCCACCCGGCGAACACCCCGATGATGATCGCGCCTATGAACCCAACGCCGTGCATTCGCCTCTCCTCCGATTGAAGCTTCGCCTTAGAAATGCGCGAGCCATGCCGGAGGTTCAATGCTAGAGCGTCGCGCGGAAAAGTGGGCGCCGGTTTTCCGCCAACGCGACGCGAACACCAGAATTTAGAGCCATCGGGCATGGTCCATCCCGTCTTCGACAATCTGCCGACCACGATCTTCGAGCGCATGAGCGGCCTGGCCCGCCAGCACGGCGCGATCAATCTGGGTCAGGGCTTTCCCGACGACCAGGGCCCGCTGCCCGTGCGCCAGGCGGCGGCCCGGGCGCTGATCGAGGGTTCCAACCAATATCCGCCGATGCGCGGCCTGCCCGAGCTGCGCGCCGCCGTCGCCGGCCACTACGCGCGGCGGCAGGACCTGTCCCTGGATCCCGACACCGAGATCGTCGTCACGTCCGGCGCGACCGAGGCCCTGGCGGCGGCGTTCACGGCGCTGATCTCGCCCGGCGACGAGGTGGTGCTGTTCCAGCCGCTCTACGACGCCTATCTGCCGCTGGTGCGGCGGGCCGGCGGCGTCCCCAGGCTGGTCCGCCTGGCCCCGCCCCACTGGCGCTTCGACCGCGCGATGCTGGAGGCCGCCTTCACCGAGCGCACGCGCCTGGTCGTGCTGAACAGTCCCTTGAACCCGGCCGGGATCGTCACGCCCGACGAGGATCTGGCCCTGCTGGCCGAGTTCTGCGTCCGTCACGACGCCATCGCCGTGTGCGACGAGGTCTGGGAGGCCGTGGTCTTCGACGGTCGCCGTCACCGCCCGCTGATCACCGTCCCCGGCATGCGCGAGCGCACCGTGAAGATCGGCTCGGCGGGCAAGCTGTTCGGCATGACCGGCTGGAAGGTCGGCTTCCTGATGGCCGCGCCGCCGCTGGCCAAGGCCCTGGCCGCCGCTCACCAGTTCCTGACCTTCACCACGCCGCCGAACCTGCAGGTCGGCGTCGCCTGGGGCCTGGACAACCACCGCGCCTGGTTCGACGAGATGCCCGTCGCCCTGCAACGCTCGCGCGACCGGCTGACGGCGGGCCTGCGCGACGCCGGCTATGTCGTGCTGGACAGCCAGGGGACCTATTTCCTGAACGTCGACCTTCAGGCCTCGGGCGTCACGGTCGACGACGCGACCTTCTGTGAACGGAGCGTCGTCGAGCACGGCGTGGCCGCGATCCCGGTCTCGGCCTTCTACGCGGAGGATCCGGTGACGACGGTCGCGCGCCTGTGCTTCGCCAAGGCCGACGCGACCCTGGACGAGGCCGTCGGGCGACTGGCCAAGGCCAGGCGCTGACCGCCCCCTTCCCGGACGCGCGAGACTCTACCCCTCCACGAACTCCCGGGCCGCCGCCCCGGCCAGACAGCAGTCCATCACCGACAGCAGGTTGCGCAGGTCGATCGGCTTGGCGACATGGGCGTCGCAGCCGGCGGCCAGGCAGGTCTTGATCTGCGAGGACATCACGTCCGCGGTCAGGGCGATCACCGGCAGGCGGGCGAAGCGCGGGTCGCGGCGCAGGCGGCGCGTGGCTTCCAGCCCGTCCATGATCGGCATGTTGACGTCCATCAGCACCAGGTCGATCGGTCCCGCCTCCAAGGCGTCCAGCGCCTCCTGGCCGTTCTGGGCCTCGGTCAGCTGGCATTCCAGCGGCTCGAGGAACAGGCGGATGACCCGACGATTGACCGGGTGATCGTCGACCACCAGCACCCGCGCCCCGTGCAGGGCGGCGAAGCCGGCCTCCTCCTCGCCGTCCTCGATCTCGCGGGCGGGCTGCTCGGACGGCTCGGCGGAGTCGACGACCATTTCGATCGTGAACGCCGATCCGCGCCCCTCCTCGCTTTCGACCGTGATCTCGCCCCGCATCATCTGGACGAGGCGCCGGGTGATGTTCAGGCCCAGCCCCGTGCCGCCGAAGTTGCGCGTGGTCGAGGCGTCGGCCTGGGTGAAGGGCGTGAACAGCTTGTCGACCGTGGCCTTGCTCATGCCGATGCCGGTGTCGGAAACCCGCAGGCGCACGCGAACCCTGGCCGCGCCCGGTTCGTCGCTCTCCTCGGGATAACAGGCCAGGGAGACCTCGACCTTACCCGTGGTCGTGAACTTCAGCGCGTTGGAGACCAGGTTGGTCAGGCACTGGCGCACCCGCACCCCGTCGAACATCAACGGTCCCGGCTCGGGGCTTTCCAGCTGGAACGACAGCTGCACGCCCTTCTCGCGCGCCGTGGGCTGATGACCGCCGACCAGCCGCGCGCAGGTCCTGACGATATCCCCGGCCGTGGGCGCGATCTCCAGCTTGCCGGCCTCGATCTTCGAAAGGTCCAGAACGTCGTTCAGCAGCACCAGCAGGGTGTCGCCGCTGTCGAGCAGCAGGTCGACCTGCTCGGCCTGCTTAGGGTTCAGCGGGCCGGCGCGCAGGGCCTGGCCCAGGCCCAGCATCCCGTTCAGCGGCGTCCGCAGCTCGTGGCTCATCATCGCCAGGAAGGCGGACTTGGCCTTGTTCGCCGCCTCGGCGCGCTCCTGGGCGTCCTTGAACTTGCGCGAGGCGGCCCGCTGGTTCGCGGCCCAGGCGACGCCGCCGGCCACCAGCGCGCCCAGCAGCAGCGCGATGACGAAGGAGGCGCGCGCCAGGCTGCGGCTGAGGCGGACCTCCTCGGCCAGGCGGCGGCTCTCGTCGCGCTTGGCCCGCAGCTCGGCGTCCAGGGCCGCCGACATCTCGGTCACGCCGCGCGTATGGGCTCGCTGGACCAGGATCTCGTCGGCGCGTCGCCAGGCGTCCAGTTCGCGGAAGGCCTTGGCCCCGCGCCCCTCGGCCTGGTCGATATAGGCCTCGATCAGCGCTTCCTTGTGCGGATCGCGCGGTGACAGCGACGCGGGCGAGGCGCGCAGCCGCGCCAGGTCCTCGCGGGCGGCGGCGACCTGCTTCAGCTGGGCCTCGGCCAGGGCCCGCTCGCCCAGCATCAGCACCTCCAGGCGCCGGTCAGGACGCGCCAGATCCGCGGCGACCGGAGAGAGGCAATCGAGCACGCGCTGGGGCGAGGCGCGCAGCACCGCGATCCGGGAGCATAGGAAGCGGTCCCAGGTCTTCAGGTCCTGGTCGCCCGTCGCCAGGGTCATGCGATGGTGGACCGCGGCGAAGCGTTCCGCGGCGTTCAGCTCGCCCAGCTCGGCGGCGGTAAAGGCGATGTCGTACACCCGCTCGATCTTGCGCATGTAGAAGGCGTCGCGTTCGTCCAGGCGCGCGGCCTGGGCCATGTGTTCCAGCGCCCCTTCCTTGTCGCCGATATCCGACAGGGTGTAGCTGTGCACCTGGTGAAGTTCGGCCAGCACCGGCAGGGCGACGTCGCCGCGCTTCTCCAGCTCCGTGGTGATCTGGGCCGCCACGCGCGCGGACTCGGCCCAGCGGCTGACCTGGCCAAGCTGCCGCACGCGCTCGATGCCCGCCATCATCCGGATGTCGGGGCCCGAGCGGTTCAGAAAGCGATCCCAGTCGGCGTCGGTGAACGCCCGATAGCCCTGGGTCTCGTTGCGATAGGCCAGTTGTTCGAGGTCGGCCAGCGCCGTCAGCGACGGCTGCCGGTCCCGCCGGGCCGCGTCGCGGACGATCGTCGCCCAGGCTTCGAACCGAGCCGGAAGCTGGTTGCTCTTGTAGGCGTAGAGCACCCGCCACAGGCCGTACAGCCGCGCGTCGCCGCGCTCTCGCAAGGCCCGGTGGCCGGCGCTTTCGATGTCGGCGTTGTCGCGCGGCGGATGCCGCGGAATATGGACGCCGATCTCCCGGCTCAGCTGATCAAGGCGCGCGCCCAGGGGCGGGGGCTCGTCCTTGGCGTGGGCCGCGCCCGCCGCCAGAAGCACGCCGATCGTCAAGAAAGCCAGAAGACGCCGCAAGAATCCAACTCTCCAAGTCGTGAGCAACTTGAATCACAGGCGTGTAGGCGGCGTTAAACTGGCCCATGCTGCGGTAAGTGGTCACACCTCCGAAGAGGTTTCGGAGTATTTGTCGCACGCTTGGATCGCGCGCGGGTTGCTTACACTCTATCCGACTGCGCCCTAGATCGTCGCCCCGCCGTCGACGACCAGCGCCTGGCCGGTCATGAAGCTGCCGGCCTTCGAGGCCAGATAGACCGCCGCCCCGGCCAGTTCGTCCGGCTCGCCGATGCGGCGCAGCGGCACGCCCTTGGTGGCCCGCTCCAGCGTCGCGGGGTCCTCCCACAGGGCGCGGGCGAAGTCGGTCTTGATCAGGCCCGGCGCGATGCAATTGACCCGCACGTTGTCGGGCCCGAACTCATGCGCCAGGTTCCGCGCCAGCTGGAAGTCGGCGGCCTTGGAGATGTTATAGGCCCCGATGATGGCGTTGCCGCGCAGGCCGCCGATCGAGCTGATGATGATGATCGACCCATCCTTGCGCGCGCGCATCTCCGGAGCGACCATGCCGATCAGCCAGTGATTGCTGATGATGTTGTTGTCCAGGATCTTGCGGAACTGGTCGTCGCTGATCCCGGCCAGCGGGCCGTAATAGGGGTTGCTGGCGGCGTTGCAGACGCAGATGTCGATCTTGCCGAACGCCGCGCGGGTCTCGTCGACCAGATGCTGAAGCTCTTCCTTCGACGCGATGTTGGCCGGGACCGCGATGGCCGTTCCCGCGCCGTGCTTGGCGTTCAGCGCCGCCGCGACCTCGTCGCAGGGCCCCGCCTTGCGCGAGGAGATCACCACCTTGGCGCCCTGCTCCGCCATCCGCTCGGCGATCGCCTTGCCGATCCCCCGCGAGGACCCGGTGATGATCGCCACCTGGCCGGTCAGATCGAAGAGGCTCATGGCGCGCTCCCTAAAACGCTTGTTTGAATTTCCGGCACACTGGGGCGCGGCGGACCTCGGGTCAAGCGCGTCGACAACTGGCCCGGGGATGGAAGACCTCGAAAAAGTTCGCGGCCGCTGTCGGAATCGGCTTGGCCCCGGCGTCCTAGAAGCGAAAGTTCACGCCAACCTGGAAGGCCCCCGATGCCCCATACCGCCGAAGCCGCCCTCGAGGACCGCGATCTCGTCCTGGAGCGCGTCATCGATGTCCCCGCCGAAAAGCTCTACAAGTGCTGGACCACGCCGGAGCTGATGCCCCAGTGGTTCTGCCCCAAGCCCTGGACCGTCTCGGACGTGCGGATGGACGTGCGCACCGGCGGGAACACCTACCTCGTCATGAACGGCCCGAACGGCGAGCGCGTCCCGCAGCCGGGCGTCTATCTGGAAGTGATCCCGAACAGGAAGATCGTGTTCACCGACGCCTTCACCGAGACCTGGAAGCCCTCGGCCAAGCCCTTCATGGTCGCCATCGTCACCTTCGAGGACCTCCCCGGCGGCAAGACCCTCTATCGCGCCGTCGCGCGCCACTGGACCGCCGAGGACAAGACCGCCCACGAACAGATGGGCTTCCACGAAGGCTGGGGAATCGTCGCCGACCAACTGGCGGCGCTGGCGGCGACGCTTTAGGGAGATTACAGTCGTAATCTAGTTCTTGACATTTCGCCCCAACTCCGCCCGATTACAGACTACAACTGTAAGAACGAGGCGAAGCATGGGACGGGCGCCAGCCTATCGGCGGGACATCGACGGGCTGCGCGCCATCGCCGCCTTATCGATCACGGCACACCACGCCTTTCCCGGCTGGCTTCCCGGCGGCTTCGTCGGGGTGGACGTGTTCTTCGTCATCTCCGGATTCCTCATTACACGGATCATTTCCGAACAGAGGGACGCCGGCGACTTCTCCTGGGGCGGCTTCTACCTGCGACGCGCCCGGCGGATCATTCCCGCCTACGCCGTCGTCGCGCTGACGACCGCCGGGCTGGCGATCTGGATCGAGATGCCTCGCCAGTTAGCCGAGACTGGCGCGGCCCTGGCGGCCTCGGGCCTGTTCGGGGCCAATATTCTCTTCGCGCAAAGCGCCGGCTATTTCTCGCCCGGCGCTCAGCAGAATCCGCTGTTGCACCTCTGGTCGCTGGGCGTCGAGGAGCAGTTCTACCTGGTCTGGCCGCCGCTGATCGCCATGCTGTCGATAAGGCGGTGGAGGGCCGTCCGACCGTGGCTGGCCCTGGGCCTGCTGGTGATTTCCCTGGCGGGCGCGCAGACGATGGTGGCCAGCGGTCAGAGCGTCTGGGCCTTCTTCGGTCCGCCGTTGCGAGCGTGGGAGTTCCTGGCCGGCGCGGTCCTCGCCCTCGGCCTGGTCCGCGCGCCGGCGAGGGAGGTTGTCGCCAACGTCGCCGCGATCCTGGGCGTGCTACTAATCGCCGCCAGCTTGGCCCTGCTGACAGACGCCTCGCCCTTCCCTGGACTGCTGGCCCTCCCCGCCTGCCTCGGGACGGCGCTGGTGCTGTGGAGCGGACAGTCGGGCGAGGTCGCCGGCGGGGCGGTCCTACGCCTTCCGCCGATGGTCGCGGTCGGACGCCTCTCGTATTCCCTCTATCTCTGGCACTGGCCTTTGCTGGTCCTGGCGGCCGATGTCGCCCAGCGTCCCCTGACGCTGACGCAACGCGCCGGGCTGGTCGTCCTCGCCGTCGCCCTGGCCGCGATCACCGGGCCGCTCGTCGAGCAGCCGTTCCGCGAAGGGCCCATGGACCGGCCCTGGCGGCGCCTGCCGCTCATGCTGGCGCCGCTTCTGGCGATCATCGGCGTGGGCGCTCTGCTGTTCTTCACCCACGGCCTGCCGGCTCGCCTGTCGCCCGCCGCGAAGGCGGCGGCGGCGCTGGAAGAGAGCGACGTCAATCCGCTGCGCAAGACATGCTTTGGCCATATCGAGCCCATCGGCTGCCGGATCGGCGCGGCGCCGGACGCCAAGGACTATGACGTGCTGGTCTGGGGCGACTCGCACGCCGACGCCATGACGCCGGGAGTCGTCGACTGGGCGCGCAAACGCGGCTGGAGCGTTCGCGAAGCCGCCCAGGGCGGCTGCCCGCCCGTCATCGGCGTTCGCGTCCGCATTCAGAACGGCGTGGAGCTGAAATGTCCTCACGCGGCGCGTCAGGCGATGACCGAGATCGCGGCCGATCCCAAGCTGAAGCTGGTCGTGCTCTCGGCCCGTTGGCCGATGTACCGCGACGCCCCACCCTTCTATGACGTGAACTCGCCCCGGACCCGGATGAGCGCCGTGAGCGCGCGGGCCCCATCTCCGACGCTGTCGAAGGCGCTGCTCGATACGATCGACGCCATAAGAGCCGCCAATCCGCGCGCCGGCGTGCTGATCATCGGCCCGACGCCAGAGCTCACCTTCACCCCGCCCGAATGCCTGGCTCAGGCGCGTCATCTCGGCTTGCGCGAAGACGGGTGCTTCGCCGCGCCGTCCGACCTGATCCTGGCGCGCCTTCGCCCGACCGAGGCGGAGATCCGCGAGGTCCTGGCCCAGCGGCCGGCGGTTCGTGCGGTCTTTCCTGGCGACGACCTCTGCCATGGGGCGACCTGCGTCAGCGCCCTGGACGGCACGCTGATCTATTTCGACGACGATCATCTCAGCGCCTCTGGCGCGCGTCGACTGGTTCCGGGCTGGATGGACCGAGCGCTGGCCGGCGCGCCTCTCTCGCAGCGCTGAAAGGGCCAAAAGCCTCTTGGCGAGGGCTGCGAAAGCGGCCATGGACCGCCCATGACCGTCCCCGCCCCTTCGACGCGCCTGATCGACCGCGCGCTGGCGCCGCGCTTCGCCCTGCTGTGCCTGGGCATCTGGCTGAACGCCGCCGACACCCTGGTGACGGCGACGATCATGCCCAGCGTCGCGCGGGACATCGGCGGCTATCAGTATTTCGGCTGGTCGGTGGCGGCCTATCTGACCGGCTCGATCGTCGCGGGCGCGTGTTCGGGCAAGCTGTCCCTGGCGCTGGGACTGCGACGGGCCACGGCGTTCAGCGGACTGGTCTACGCGATCGGCTGCGCGATGAGCGCGTTGGCGCCGGAGTTCGTCACCTTCATCCTGGGCCGGCTGGTGCAGGGCCTGGGGGCCGGGGCGGTCGTGGCCCTGTGCTATGTCGCCATCAGCGCCCTCTTCCCCGAGCGCCTGTGGCCGCGCGTCTATGGCGCGGTGGCCACCGTCTGGGGCGCGGCGACCCTGCTGGGCCCGACCCTGGGCGGCCTGTTCGCCGCCGCCGGCTTCTGGCGCGGCGCGTTCTGGCTGTTCGTGGCGCAGGCGGCGATCTTCGTCGGCGCGGTGATGGCGATGCTGCCGGCCGACAAGGGCGACGCCGCGCGCGGCCGCGTCCCCGTCCCGCAGCTGGCCCTGCTGGTGCTGGCCGTCAGCCTGATCGGCGCGGCCGGCGTCGTGGCCTCCCCCCATCTGGCGATCGGACTGGCGGTTGGCGGCGCGCTGGGCATGGCCGCCATGCTGGCCGTCAACGCCCGCACCCCGCACCGGCTGCTGCCCCGCTCGGCGGCCGACCTGTCGAGCGCCACGGGCCTGGGCCTCTTGACGATCTTCGCGACCGAGACGGCGGCGATCGGCTTCACCGTCTACGGCCCCGCCTTCATCCAGACCCAGCACCACGCCTCGCCGCTGCTGGCCGGCTATGTGGTCGGGGCCATCGCCGCCGGCTGGACCACCTGCGCCCTGCTGGTCGGCAAGGTCCCGGCCGAGCGCGACGGCCGCTTCGTGCGCCTGGGCGCGCTGGTCATCCTGATCGGCGCCCTGGCCAGCGCCTGGGCGACGCCGCGCGGGACGCTGATCGAGACCGCCCTGGCCTTCGCCGGACTGGGCGCGGGCTTTGGCCTGTGCCACGCCTTCATCGCCCGCCGCGCGATCGCCGCCGCCCCGGCCGACGAGCAGGCCATGGCCTCGGGCGCGGTCCCGACCTCCCAGCTGATCGGCGGCGCCACGGGCGCGGCCGGCGCGGGGGCCATGGCCAACCTGCTGGGCTTCAGCCACGGGATCGATCCGGCGCTGGCCCAGAGCCACGGCCCGCTGCTGTTCGCCGCCTTCACGCCCCTGGCCGTGGTGGGCGTGCTGGCGGCGTGGCGGTTGGGGCGTTAGGGGTTTTGGATCTCCGCCAGCATCGGCGCAATCACCGCTTCCAAGGCATCAAGCCGCGTCGTCGCGATATCCCAGACGATCCTGGCGTCTAACTCGGGATAACCGTGGGCGACGAGGTTACGCACCGCGACGATGCTCTTCCAGGGCAGGCCGCCAAGCTGATCCTTCAGGCGATCCGGCAGTCGTCCGATGGACTCGCCGATCACCAGAACGTTCATCGACACCGCGTCGAACAGCATCATCTCGGCCTCGAACCGAGCGAAATCCGCGCCCGCGACATAGGAGCGGATGCGCTCGATCGCTTGCAGAATATCGTCGAGGCGAAGCTCGGCGTCCCGTTCGCTCTTACGCATAGGCGACCTCTCGCAGCACTCGGTCTCGCACGAGCCGGTGCAAGCCGTCGGGCGTCACGAGGTCAATCTCGCTCGCCAGCACACCTGACAGATCGTCCTGCAATCGGAAGAAGTCCAAGCCTGGATGTTTTTCCGGCGCGAACTCCACCAGCACGTCCACGTCGCTGTCCGGTCCCGCCTCGCCCCGCGCCGTCGAACCGAACACGCCGACCCGCACGACGCCGTAGCGGTCGAGCAGCGGCTTGGCCGCGCGCAGTTTGGTCAGGGCCTCGTCGAGGGTCATGGGGCGATCATACCACAAAGCGTGGACATCAGCTCCGCCGTCAGGCCCGGGCCGGCGCCCAACCCCATGGCTCCGGATCGCCGCTTGGCTCCTCCGTCTTCGGAGGACGCGGAGCCGACGCGCGCCCGCGCGGCGCGATCCGTCGCGTCAGCCAGGACGCCGCGCGCCCGATCGCTCGCCCAACCATAAGGAACGTGTCGCGCAGGCGCGTCGTCGCGGCGATGGCCAGGCCGACCGCGAGCGCGTCCGTGACCAGCGAAAGCTCGAACGTACCGAACCAGACTCCGATCTCCGGCGCCATCATGCCGAAAACCCGCACGCCTTCGGCGTCGAACAGCCGGAACAGGATCAGGCCAACGAGGGCCAGGCCGACCAGCATGACGATGTGAGCGGGCTTGATCGCGTTGAGCCGCCGCGCCGGCGCCTCCACGAGATATCGACGCAGCAGTCGACCGATCGGCGACGTCGGAAAGACCATAAGCGCCAGCACACAGGCCAATACAAACGTCAGCATTCCCACCGCCCCGTCATTCCAGCGACGCTTTAGGTGGGGGCCGGGGTCCGCCTTCTCAAGCGGCTCACGCCTCCGCCACCGCCGTCGCCTCGACCAGCTTCACCACATCCCCCATGATCTCCGTGATCCTGAAGTCCTTGGGCGTGTAGATCCGCGCCACGCCCATCTGTTTCAAGACGAGGGCGTCGGCCTCGGGGATGATGCCGCCGGCGACGACGGGGATGTGGCCGAGACCTTCGGCGCGCATCACCCGGATGACCTCCTGCACGAGATCCAGGTGCGAGCCCGACAGGATCGACAGGCCGACCACGTGGGCGCGGCTTTCCTTGGCGCGGCGGACGATCTCCTCGGGCGTCGAGCGGATGCCGTCATAGACGACCTCCATGCCGCAGGCGCGGGCGCGAGTGGCGATCTGCTCGGCGCCGTTGGAATGGCCGTCGAGGCCCGGCTTGCCGACCAGATAGGTCAGGGTGCGTCCCAGCAACGCCGAGACCCGCTCGACCTCGGCCTTGACCGCCTCGACGTCCTCGGCCTCGCCGGTCGAGACGACGACCGCGACGCCGGTGGGGCCGCGATATTCGCCGAACACCTCGCGCAGGGCGCCGGCCCACTCGCCGGTGGTGACGCCGGCCCTGGCGGCGGAAATCGAGGGTTCCATGATATTCGCGCCAGAGGCGGCGGCGACTTTCAGGGCGGCTAGAGCCGCCTCGACGGCGGCCGGGTCGCGGGCCTCGCGCCAGGCCTTGATGCGGGCGACGACGTCGGCCTCGAGCCTCGGGTCCACCGTCTCGATCGCCCCCTCTCCGGCCGACAGAGGCGACACCTCGGTCTCGGTCCAGCGGTTGACGCCGACCACGGCGAGGTCGCCGGTCTCGACGGCCCGCACCCGCTTGGCGTTGGAGGCGACCAGTTCGCCCTTCATGTAGTCGATGGCGCTGGCCGCCCCGCCCATGCCGTCGATCAGGGCCAGCTGCGCCAGCGCCCCCTTCGACAGCTCGGCGACCTTGGCCTCGACCACGTGCGAGCCGGCGAACAGGTCCTCGTATTCCAAAAGGTCGGTCTCGTAAGCCAGCACCTGTTGCAGCCGCAGCGACCACTGCTGGTCCCACGGGCGCGGCAGGCCCAGGGCCTCGTTCCAGGCCGGCAGCTGCAAGGCCCGGCAGCGGGCGTCCTTGCTGAGCGTGACGGCCAGGGCCTCGATCAGGATGCGGTAGACATTGTTCTCGGGCTGCTGCTCGGTCAGGCCCAGGCTGTTGACCTGCACCCCGTAGCGGAAGCGCCGGGCCTTGGCGTCCTGGACGCCGTAGCGCTCCAAGAGGATCTGGTCCCAGAGCTGGGTAAACGACCGCATCTTGCACAGCTCGGTGACGAACCGCACGCCGGCGTTGACAAAGAAGCTGATCCGCGAGGCGACGATCTCGAAGTCCTCGTCGGGGACCTGGCCGCCGGCCTTGACGGTGTCGAGCACGCTGATCGCCGTGGCCAGGGCGAAGGCCAGCTCCTGCTCCGGCGTCGCGCCCGCCTCCTGCAGGTGATAGCTGCAGACGTTCATCGGGTTCCACTTGGGAACCTCGCGATAGCACCAGGCGATCATGTCGCCGATCAGCCGCAACGACGGCCCCGGCGGGAAGATGTAGGTGCCGCGCGACAGATACTCCTTGATCAGATCATTCTGCGTCGTGCCCTGGAGTTTCTTGCGGTCGGCGCCCTGCTCGTCGGCCAGGGCGACGTACATCGCCAGCAGCCAGGCGGCCGGGGCGTTGATGGTCATCGAGGTGTTCATCTTCTCCAGCGGGATGTCGCTGAAGAGGGCCCGCATGTCGCCCAGATGCGAGACCGGCACCCCGACCTTGCCGACCTCGCCCCGCGCCAGGATGTGGTCGGGGTCGTAGCCGGTCTGGGTGGGCAGGTCGAAGGCCACCGACAGGCCCGTCTGGCCTTTGGCCAGGTTGGCGCGATAGAGGGCGTTCGACTTCTCGGCCGTCGAGTGCCCGGCATAGGTGCGGAAGATCCACGGCGGATCGGGCGCGTGCTGGTACGGCATCGAGGTCATGGCGGGCTCCCGGGCGGCTTATTGGTCTTGCTTGCCGCCGATCATGAGCCGGGATTTGCTGCGACGCAATATGGCGTTCGCGGATGCGAATTCTTCATGGAAGCGCCCCCTCCACCGCTTCGCGGTCCCCCTCCCCCGTTTCACGGGGGAGGATAGGGAGGTTCTTCCTCCCTCGCGGAGCGGGGGAGGTGGATCGGCGCGGATACGCGGCGAGACGGAGGGGGCGCTCACCGCCCCGTAAACACCGCCCCGCGCTTTCCCATGAACGCGGCCCGCGCCTCGGCGTGATCGGCCGAGGCCGCCAGGGCGGGGATCTCGGCCTGCGTCGTCGACACGCCCGAGGCGACCCGCTTGGTCGCCGCCGTCGCCAGGGGGCCGCGCGAGGCGATGACGCGGGCCATGGCCAGGGCCGCGTCCAGCAGCCCCGCCGCCGGATGGACCTCGGCGACGATCCCGTCGGCCAGGGCCCGCGCCGCGTCGAAGGGGGCGCCGGTCAGCAGATGAACCTTGGCGCGGCTCTCGCCGATCAGCCGCGTCAGCCGTTCGGCCGAGGCCGTCAGTCCCATCCGCACCGCCGAGCAGGCGAAGCTGGCGCGGTCGCTGGCCAGGCGGATGTCGCAGGCCAGGGCCAGCTCCAGCCCGCCGCCGATGCACCAGCCGTCCACCGCCGCGATCACCGGGACGCGGGTCGAGGCGACACGGTCGCACATCGCCAGGAAGTGCAGGATCGCCGCCGTCTGGGCCGGAACGTCGCGGGTCAGCGACTCCGCCAGGTCGTCGCCGGTGCAGAAGGCGCCGTGGCGTCCGGTCAGCACGACGGCCCGGACGGCGGGATCGGCCTCGATCGCCGCGAAGGCGTCCAGCAGCCGGGCGCGCTCGGCCAGGGCCAGCACATTGGCCGGCGCGACGTCCAGCTCGACGACGGCGATCGCGGGCTCGGGATGGGAGAGATGGATCATGGCGCGCAGCGTGGCCCGCCCCGCCCCGCCTCGCAACCTTCCCCGCTGTCCGCGCCCTCGCCCCGCGTCATGTTGCGTCGCACAAAGATTCCGCTTGCCAGGCTTGAGCACTTGTCCCAGCCTCGCGTCCGAGACCCAGAACAAATGGGCATGTCGAGCCGAGTTTGGCGCTCACGCGTTGTTGCAGCGCGGGACGAGCCGCCAGGGAACGGGGAGTGAGATGACGACCGCGACGCCAATGGCGACCGAAGACGCGCCTGTCCTGAAGGACCTCTACGAGATCGGCGAGATCCCGCCGCCCTTCCACGTGCCCAAGACGATGTACGCCTGGAGCATCCGCAAGGACCGGCACGGCAAGCCTTCGACCGCCATGCAGGTCGAGGTCGTGCCGGTCTGGGAGATCGGCGAGGACGAGGTGCTGGTCCTGGTGATGGCCGCCGGCGTCAACTACAACGGCGTCTGGGCGGCGCTGGGCGAGCCGATCAGCCCGCTGGACGGCCACAAGCAGCCCTACCACATCGCCGGCTCCGACGCCTCGGGCATCGTCTGGAAGGTGGGCTCGAAGGTGAAGCGGTGGAAGCCGGGCGACGAGGTCGTCATCCACTGCAATCAGGACGACGGCGACGACGAGGAATGCAACGGCGGCGACCCGATGTTCTCGTCCAGCCAGCGCATCTGGGGCTATGAGACGCCGGACGGCAGCTTCGCCCAGTTCTGCCGGGTGCAATCCCGACAATTGCTGCCGCGCCCCAAGCACCTGACCTGGGAAGAGTCGGCCTGCTACACCCTGACGCTCGCCACCGCCTACCGGATGCTGTTCGGCCACAAGCCGCATGAGCTGAAGCCCGGCCAGAACGTGCTGGTCTGGGGCGCGTCGGGGGGCCTGGGCGTCTTCGCCGTGCAGCTGGCCGCCGTGGCCGGCGCCAACGCCATCGGCGTGGTGTCCAGCGAGGACAAGCGCGAGTTCGTGCTGTCGATGGGCGCCAAGGACGTCCTGAACCGCAACGACTTCAACTGCTGGGGCCAGCTGCCCAAGGTCAACGGGCCCGAGTTCGGCGACTACATGAAGGAGACGCGCAAGTTCGGTAAGGCCATCTGGCAGATCACCGGCAATCGCGACGTCGACCTGGTGTTCGAACACCCCGGCGAGGCGACGTTCCCGGTCTCGGTGTTCCTGGTCAAGCGCGGCGGCATGGTGGCCATCTGCGCCGGCACCTCGGGCTTCAACCTGACCATGGACGCCCGCTTCCTGTGGATGCGCCAAAAGCGCGTCCAAGGCAGCCACTTCGCCAACCTGATGCAGGCCAGCGCCGCCAACCAGCTGGTCATCGACCGCCGCGTCGACCCGTGCCTATCGGAAGTGTTCCCCTGGAAGGACATCCCCGCCGCCCACGAGAAGATGCTGGCCAACCAGCACCTGCCCGGCAACATGGGCGTGCTGGTCTGCGCCCAGCGGCCTGGGCTGAGGACGTTCGAGGAAGTGCAGGAGCTGAGCGGGGGGCTCTGACCGCCCGCCCGGCGCTGCCGAATTCGGCTTTTCGAACGCCGCGCGCTGGACTTTTATAGGGCCGCGACCGGGCTTCGAGCGCGGCCCTGTATCCGCCGGGGGGCGATCCGACATGACCATCCAGACCCGCGCGCTGGGCCGCGCGCCCGCGCCCTTCGCGCCGCGCCATGCCGCCGACGCCTGGTTCTTCCCGGCCATGACCGCCCTGGTCTGGCTGGGCGTGATCGCCGGCTTTGGCGGCGAGATGTGGCGACTGTCCAAGGCCGGACAGCTCTCCTACCCCCTGATCGTCCACGTCCACGCGGCGGTCTTCACCGGCTGGCTCGTACTGTTCACCGCCCAGGTGGCGCTGGTCCGGCGAGGCCAGGTCGCGCTGCATCGCCGGCTGGGCATGATCGGCATGGGCGTGGCGGCCGTGATGACGGCGCTGGGACCGCTTACGGCCTTCTACGTGCAGGCCCAAGCCCTGGGCACGCCCAAGAGCGACCCGCCGTTTCTGGCCGTTCCGCTGAGCGACATCCTCAGCTTCGCCGGCCTGATTCTGGCCGGCTACCGCTTCCGAAGCGACCCCGCCGCCCACAAGCGCCTGATGCTGCTGGCCACGATCGCCGTGGCCGACGCCGGCTTTGGCCGATGGACCCTGGCCCTGTTCGGCGACTGGGTGATGCGGACCCTCGGCGCGGGCTTCGTCGGCTCCCTGGCCGTCGGCAACAGCCTGAGCATCCCCGCCCTGCTGGCGGTCCCGATCCACGACCTCGTCACGCGGGGCCGCGTCCGTCCGGTGGTGGCGATCGCCACGGCCTGGGCGGTCGGCTGGCAGGTGCTGGCCACCGCGCTTTACCTTCAACCGGGCTGGGTGGCGCTCACCAAGCGCTTCGTGACCTGGCTGGCCACGCTGTAGACGCCCCACCCGCGCGCACCGCTCCCAAAACGAAGAACCCCCGCCGGCGGGGCCGACGGGGATGCTTGGTAGGCGCTAAGCGCTTAAGCTTACGCGCCGCCCGGGAAGCGGAAGGGAACCTTCACCGAACCGCTCTTGGCGCCCATGGGCAGCTTCTCGGCGATGCACATGGCGGCCTTGTCGAAGCCCTTGCCGGCGGCGCTGTTGTCGACGACCTTGCAGCCCGACAGCTTGCCGTCGGCGGCGTTGCATTCCAGCATCACCTGCGCGGCGTCATGCGTATTGGCGAACTGCTGCAGGCAGCGGCCCATCTGGTCTTCGAAACCGCCGGCGGCCGAAGCGGCCTGAGCGACGAAGAAGCTGCCGGCGAGACCCGCGGCGATCGCGATCGAGAATTTCATTAGCCCCAACACCCTTCTGGTGAACAAAACTGATGGGACTGTTCTCGCAGGAAGGTCCTAAGGAACGCCCAAGCTTCGCGGTTAATCATTTCCGAAAATGATTAATGCCGGCAGGGTTTGGTTAAGGTGTGGGGCAGGCCCATTGCTCCCCCCTCAGAATGAGCGCGCCGACCAGGCCTCGCCGTCCCATTCGTGGAAGCGCACCGGCGATCGCGGCGCGCGCGCCAGGAACCATGGGTCCCGGGCGTAGCGCCCCTCATACAGGTTCAGGATCACGGGCAGGAACGCGCCCGTATAGAATTCGTCGCGATAGCCGGCCACGCACCGCAGGTGGATGTTGATGGCGACCTCCTCGAGCACGAACAGTCGCCCCATGGCCAGGGCCAGACGGCTGTCGGCCGGCTTCTCTCTCATCCCGTCGAAATAGGCTTGGCAGTAGCTCTCGACATCCTGAGCGAAGCGCTGATCAAGTTCGTAGAGAATCCGAACGGCCCGATAGATGCCGGCTAGGCGCGGCCCCTGCAGGTCGTCGATGTTGATGATCTCCCAGGTCCAGCTCGGATCAACGCCGAGATCGCGCCGCGCCTTGGCGATAAAGTCCCGCTTTAGCGCCAAGTCCGTCCGCTCGTCGCCGCTCCAGGCGAAGTCGAGCCGCTCGTGCTGTCCTCGCGCGATCTGGTTGAACACATGGATCCTGTCGGCCACGAAGATCGTCAGGACGGCGCCGGGCGGAACGTGACGGCTTAGGGCTTCCCTCATCGCGGCGGTCACGACGTCGCCATTCCGAGCGATGCTCAAGGAATATAGGGACTTGCCCGTCACGGAAGACTCCCAAGAAGACCAGGAAAACAACCACGGATATCAAAGATCATTTTGATAAATTTTTCCGATATCTCAACCTGCATCGGGCCAGGCGCGTCGCTGGCCGATCGACCGCCCCTAAAGCCGCCCCCGCCCGCTCTTGCGCCGGTCCAGCCCCCGGGGCTCCGGCTCCGACGCCGCCTCGACGAGCGCCGCGAAGCTTCCGCCCGCCGGCGCCGCCTTCTTCAGGCCGGTCATCGCCGCGACCTTGCGCGCGGCCGCCGCCAGTTCGCCGCAGAGGCGGACCTTGTCGCGGGCCTTGCGGATCACGGCGGGGTCGTCGCTGGCCTCGATCGCGGCCCACAGCGCGTCGATCTTGGCCATCAGCTTGGCCTGGGTGCGGGCGGACCAGTCTTGGACGGAGGATTGGGTCATGCGCATCAGCATGGGGCCAAGTCGGAGGGCGGGGACGAGAAACCTGCGTTTTTCTTCAAGGCGCTGATTTTGCTGGGGTCGGTGCCAGAGAGCACGGGGATTGGCGCGCCATTTCCCCTCTCCCCTTGCGGGAGAGGGTGGCCTGCGAAGCAGGTCGGGTGAGGGGTCGCGCGGGTCTCTCCGACAGGTCCTTCAACCCCTCATCCGACCCTTCCTGCCACCTTCTCCCGCAAGGGGAGAGGGAAACCACCCTGTGGATAACTCTAACACTCAATAACGAGATTGCCGCGTATCGAAATTCGACGCACAGTCCTCCAAACAGGCGAAAGTCCGGGAGGTTTCGATGGGTGTCGGGGGCAAGGTCGCGCTGACCGCCGTGGGTCTGGTGGTGGCCGTGACGGCCGCGGTGACGGTGCGGACGGTGACGTTCAAGGCGCCGGCCCAGGTCGATGTCGGGGCGGTCAAGCTGGCCTCGGCCCGGCCGATCGACGTCAACAAGGCCGCCGAGCATCTGGCGCAGGCCGTGCGCTTCCAGACCGTCAGCCACCAGGACCGCGCCGAGGACCAGCCGGCCGAGTGGGACAAGCTGCACGCCTGGCTGCAAACCACCTATCCCAACGCCCACAAGGTGATGACCCGCGAGATCGTCGCCGAGCAGTCCTTGGTCTACACCTGGCCGGGTTCGAACCCGGCGCTGGCGCCGATCATCCTGATGGCCCACCAGGACGTGGTGCCGGTGACGCCGGGCACCGAAAGCCAGTGGACCCACCCGCCGTTCGACGGCGTCATCGCCGACGGCGCGGTCTGGGGCCGGGGCTCGATCGACGACAAGGGCTCGCTGGTCACGCTGTTCGAGGCGCTGGACGCGGTCGCCGCCAGCGGCTTCAAGCCGACCCGGACGATCATCGTGGTCAGCGGCCAGGACGAGGAGGTGCGCGGCGTCGGGGCCCGCGCCGCCGCGGCCCTGCTGAAGTCGCGCGGGATCAAGGCCCAGTTCACCCTCGACGAGGGCATGGTGGTGGTCGAGGACCATCCGGTGACCGGCAAGCCCACCGCGATCATCGGCACGGCCGAGAAGGGCTATGCGACGATGAAGATCGTGGCGCCGGCGGCGGGCGGCCACTCGTCGGCCCCGCCGGCCGACGGCGGCGGCGTCGTCACCCTGTCGCGCGCGGTGGCCGCGATCAACGACCATCCGTTCCCGATGAAGTTCCAGGGCCCCGGCGCCGACATGCTGAAGGCCATCGCCCCGCACGCCAGCCCGGTGGTCAAGGTGTTCGCCGCCAACACCTGGCTGTTCTCGCCGCTGCTGGTGAAGGTCACCGCCAAGACCCCGGCCGGGGCCTCGATGCTGCACACCACCATCGCCCCGACCATGCTGAAGGGCTCGCCGAAGGAGAACGTGCTGCCCCAGGACGCCACCGCCTGGATCAACTATCGCATCGCGCCGGGCGACAGCTCGGCCAAGGTGATGGCCCAGGCCCAGGGCGCGGTCGGCAAGCTGCCGGTCAAGCTGTCGTGGACCAAGACCCCGGACGAGCCCTCGACGGTGTCCTCGACCAGCTCCGACGCCTGGAAGACCCTGGCCGCCCTGGCCGGCGACGAGAGCAAGGCCCCCGTCGTGCCGGGCCTGGTCACCGCCGGCACCGACAGCCGCTACCTGGCGCCGGTCTCGACCGACGTCTACCGCTTCCAGCCGCTGTTCCTGAAGGTCGACGAGACCAAGATCATCCACGGCACCAACGAGCACATCAGCCTGGAGAATGTCGGCCGCATGGTGCGGTTCTACCAGCGGCTCGTGGAGACGGCGGGGTCGCGGTAGGGCTGTCTCTTGTGGATCTCCCTTCCCCCTTGATGGGGGAAGGGTTGGGGATGGGGGTGATCCGCCGAGGTTGGGCCGCGCGCGGCTTCCGCCGCCGCATCACCCCCACCCCTACCCCTCCCCCATCGAAGGGGGAGGGATTTTGGCGCGCTTGCGCCTGGCCCTTGGCCCGAACCGCCGACCGGACTAGACGTGGGTCCAGCCAACCCAAGGACCACGCTCCCATGCCCGCCGACGACACCGCCGCCCG
>Ga0209426_1000705_pt1 | contig 28948 bp, 29 predicted proteins | sample Deesub1362B_J571_FD_187697 | JGI IMG/M metagenome (GOLD analysis project Ga0209426, IMG submission 187697) | Deep oceanic, basalt-hosted subsurface ecosystem from Juan de Fuca Ridge flank, Pacific Ocean, CORK Borehole 1362B_J2.571 (SPAdes)... ...
CTTGCTTGACCAGACGAGCCACCAGCCCCTTGGTGGCAACGTCCAGCGCCTTGGCCACGCCGGCCAGACTTTGGCCCTCGAACAGGCCAACCACCAGACAGTCCGTCTTCGTGGCCAAGAAACCATTTTGGCCGGCTTTGCTCAGATCCAGGGCTTTTGTGCTAAATTCCATCGCGCTTCCTTCAAGGGGCTCGTCGAAAAGAAACCCCCATTATCCGCGATTTTCATCCGCGATCCGCCGCCGCCGATCCAGAAAGCTGACAGCCCGCGGTCCTGCCAGTCCATCGGCCCCCGGCGCATCGCCCGCTCCGGCCGGCAGCCGGAAGCGTGTCTTGCATGATCTTCCAACAAGCCCTGCGGCGCGAACTCGCCTACACCGCCGGTGCGGTGTTCCTGGTGATGCTGACGTTCATGCTGACGTCGCTCGTGATCCGTATCCTGGGAATGGCCGCCAATGGCAAGGCCAGCCCCAACGACGTGCTGATGCTCATCGGCCTGGCGACGATCGGCTATCTGTCGATCCTGCTGTCGGCCACGCTGTTCATCTCGACGCTGATCGTCCTGACCCGGTGGTACAAGGACTCCGAGATGGTGGTGTGGTTCTCGTCCGGCGTCTCCCTGCGCGATCTGATCAAGCCGGTGCTGCAGTTCGCCGCGCCGTTCTTCGTCATGGCGCTGCTGCTGGGCCTGTTCGCGTGGCCGTGGGCCAACCAGCAGAGCGCGCTGTTTCGCGACCGCTTCGAGCAGCGCGGCGTGCTCTCGATGATCGCCTCGGGCCGTTTCATCGAGCCGGCCAATGGTAACTACGTGCTGTTTATCGAAGGCATCGACGCCGACATGAAGCACGCGCGCAATGTCTTCGTGGCCAATGCCGAATCGGGCAAGATCGGTGTGGCGCTGGCGCATCAGGGCCAGTTCGAGACAATGCCCAACGGCGACCGTCTGGTGGTCATGGAACATGGCCGCCGCTACGCCGGCATTCCCGGCCAGCTCAATTACCGGATTGTCGAGTTCGACAAGTACGCGGTCAAGGTCGACAACAAGCCGCAGGATGCCGCCGCCGACCTGCCGACCAAGAGCCGCGACACGATCGACCTGATCCGCGACCCGACCCGCGAGAACCTGGGCGAACTGCTCTGGCGGATCTCGCTGCCGATCCTGGCGTTCAACTTCGTGATGATCGCGATCCCGCTGGCCTACGTGAATCCGCGTCTGGGCCGGTACACCCCGCTTGTCTTTGCCGTGCTGATCTACCTGACCTACAGCAACCTGATCAACCTGGCGCAGGCCTGGGTCCGTTCCGGCGCGATGTCGTTCTGGATGGCCATCTGGCCGATCCACCTGGCCGTGTTCCTGTGCGCGCTGGTGATGTTCCGCTACCGCGCCAACCGTAGCCTGGGAGGCTGGCGTGCCGTCTTCGGCCTGCGCCGCAAGACCACCGGGGGCCGCGCATGAGGGTGCTGAGCGTCTACGAGCGCTACTTCGCTCGCCTGATCTATGGGGTTTTCGCCTTCATCCTGTTCGCGGTGCTGGCCCTGTTCGTGTTCTTCGACATGCTTAGCGAGCTGGAAAGCGTCCAGGGCAAGTACACGTCGCTGATCGCGTTCTTCCACGTCATGCTGGAGGCGCCGACGCGTATCTACGAGGTGCTGCCGATCGCGGTGCTGATCAGCGCGATTTACGTCTTCTCGCAACTTGCCAGCCAGTCGGAGTACACGATCTTCCGCGTGGCCGGCCTGAACACGCGGCAGGCGCTGTTCTCGCTGTTCAAGCTGGCGGTGCCGCTGGCGCTGGCCACGTTCATCTTCGGCGAGTTCATCGGCCCGGCAGCCGAACAGTACGCGCAGAAGATCAAGCTCGAGGCAATCGGTGCCACCGTGTCATCGGGCTTCCGCTCGGGCGTCTGGGTCAAGGACCGCGATCGCGAGCCCGAGGAGAAGGGCGCGGGAGAAATCACCCGCTTCGTGAACGTGCAAGGCCTGAGGCCCGACCAGTCGATTACCGGCGTCACGATCTATGAATTCGACAAGGACTACCGCCTGCGCGTGATCCGCGTGGCCAAGGAAGGCAAGTACCAGGGCGGGCAGTCCTGGCAGCTCAACGACGTCAACGAGACTCGCTTCATCGAGCTGCGTGACGGCCAGCCGGCCGCCAATCGTGACGCGCTGGCACCCGACTTCCGCGGCGAGCAGGTGCAGTTCCCGAACATCCTGATGCACTCCGAGCTGACGCCGCAGATCCTGTCGGTGCTGCTGGTGCAGCCGGAGAACATGTCGACGGTCAACCTGTTCCGCTACATCCGCCACCTGCGCGACAACAAGCAGGACACGCAGCGCTACGAAATCGCGTTCTGGAAGAAGGTGGTGTATCCGCTGACGCTGTTCGTGATGGTCGCGCTGGCGCTGCCGTTCGCATACCTCCATGCCCGTGCGGGCGCGGTGGGCGTGAAGGTGTTCGGCGGCATCATGCTGGGCCTGTCGTTCCACCTGTCCAACACGCTGTTCTCGCACGTGGGCCTGCTGCATACCTGGCCGCCGATCGTCTCCGCGCTGGTGCCCGGCACGCTCTACCTGATGATTGCGCTCGGCGCGCTGCGCTGGGTCGATCGCCACTGATCATGGGCGCTGGGCGACAAGGGCTCATCCTGTTCGGGCACGGCGCGCGCGACGCGCGCTGGCGCGATCCGTTCGACCGGCTTCACGAAAAGCTCGTGGCGTTGCTGCCGGACTGTGCGGTTCGACTGGCGTTCCTGGAACTGATGACGCCGTCGCTGGAGGACGCCATCGACGAGCTGGCGGCGGCTGGCGTTGGCGCGATCACGGTCGTGCCGGTGTTCTTCGGCCAGGGTGGGCATCTGCGGCGCGATTTCCCGCTGCTGATCGACGCGTGCCGGGCGAAGTATCCGGGGGTGGAGATTCGCGCTTCGGATGCGGTCGGCGAAGTCGACAGCGTGCTCGATGCCATCGCGGCATATTGCGCGCTGACCCTTTCTCCCGCTCCCGCCCCCGATTCTGGACATTAGCCCGGGACACAAAATGCAAAAAGGCCAGAGTCAATCTCTGGCCTTTTTTCCACCGGGCAAACCGATCACGCGGCGCGTTCGGCTTCCACGTACTCCGTCGCCCTGCTCCCCAGGGCCTCGCCGATCATCAGCAGGCTGGGCTGCACCGGGTCCATCCAGCGTGCCGCCTCGCCTGCCGCCATCTGGCCCAGCGTGAACTGGTGGCTGCGCTGGCGCGGCGTCGTAGCGGCTTCCACTACCCATGCGGGTGTCGACGCCGGCTTGCCGCGAGCGATCAACTGCGTCGCAATGCTCGCCGCCTGATCACGGCCCATGTAGTAGATGATCGTGTCTGCCTTCACATCGGCCTCCACGTCGACGGCATCGGCCGCCTTGGCCTGGGTAGCGAACGCCACGCTGCGCGATACACCACGCTTGGTCAAGGGCCGGCCGATCGCGCTGGCCGCCGCGAGCGCCGCGGTGATGCCGGGCACCACCTCGTACTCGATACCGGCCGCTTCCAGCGCCTGCAACTCCTCGTCGGCGCGGCCAAACAGCATCGGGTCGCCGCCCTTGAGCCGCACCACGCGCTCGTACTTCGTGGCCAGATCGACGATCTGGCGATTGATGAAGAGTTGCGCCGTGGAACGCTGGCCGCAGCGCTTGCCCACCTCGACCAGTTCGGCCTGCGGACACCACGCCAGCATCTCGGGCGATACGAGTGCATCGTGCAGCACGACCTGCGCCTTGCCCAACAGTCGTGCGCCGCGCACCGTAATGAGATCGGCCGCGCCGGGACCCGCACCAATCAGGTACACCTTGCCCGTGGCCTTGCCGTGCTGCCTGTCCATCCTGACCCTCGCTGTATGAAATGCCCGACTCAGACGATATCAGGCATACGCACGGATCATGCCCGCCGCCACCGTGTGGTTGGTGGCTTCGTCGATCAGCACGAACGCGCCCGTCGCCGGATTGTCGCCGTATGTATCGCAGACGATCGGCTTCTGCAGCGAGATCTGCACCGAACCGATGTCGTTCAGGTTGATCTCATGGCGGCCGGTTTCGTGCGACAGCGTATGCACATCCAGCACGCGATCCACCGCCGACACGCGCGCGAACACGCTGGCCGTGGTGTGCTTGAGCACGTACTTGCGCGACGGGTTCAGCGACTCGTCATCGAACCAGCACAGGTCGGCAGTCAGCTTCTTCGCCGATTCGGCGGCGGTATCGGCCGACACGAACATGTCACCACGCGATACATCAACGTCTTCGGCCAGACGCACCGTGACGGTGTCGCCGGCGCTGGCGGAATCGGCCGATCCATTCGGCGTCAGCACTTCGGCCACCACGGCTTCGCGATTGGCGGGCAGCACGCGCAGCTTCTGGCCCACGCGGACCGTGCCGGCTTCCACACGGCCAGCGTAGCCACGGAAGTCGTCGGCGGCGGAACCGTCCTGGCGAACCACCAGTTGCACCGGGAACCGTAGCGCGGCATCGCCTACCGGCGCCACATCTTCCACCGGCAGCGATTCCAGCAGCGGCAGCAGCGGCTCGCCCTGGTACCACGGCATGGCGTCGCTGGCATGGACGATGTTGTCGCCACGCAGTGCCGACACCGGCACGTAGGTCACATCCTTCAGGCCCAGTTGCGCGGCCAGTTCGATGTAGGCGGCGCGGATCTCGTTGAAGCGCTGCTCGCTGTAGTCAACCAGGTCCATCTTGTTCACGGCGACGATCACGTGCTGCAGTTCCAGCAACTTCAGGATTGCCGAGTGACGCTTGGTCTGGGCCAGCAGCTCGGCGCGGCCGTCCTTGACCGTGACGCGGGTGGCATCCACCAGCACGATGGCGGCGTGCGCAGTCGAGGCGCCCGTCACCATGTTGCGCGTGTACTGCTCGTGGCCCGGCGTATCGGCAATGATGAACTTGCGGCGCGCGGTCGAGAAATAGCGGTAAGCCACGTCGATCGTGATGCCCTGCTCTCGCTCGGCCTCGAGGCCGTCGGTCAGCAGCGAGAAGTCGATCTGCTCGCCAGCGGTGCGCTTGTTCTTGGCGTTGGCCAGCGCGGTGAGCTGGTCGGACAGCACTGCCTTGCTGTCAAACAACAGACGGCCGATCAGCGTGCTCTTGCCGTCGTCCACGGAGCCCGCGGTGATGAAACGCAGCAGGCCTTGATGTTGGGATTGGTGAGACATTGTCGTATTCCTCTGCTGCGTCGATTTAGAAGTAGCCTTCTTTTTTCCGGCGTTCCATCGACGCTTCGCTCGTCTGGTCGTCCATGCGGGTGGCGCCGCGCTCGGTGATCTCGGTCACCGCGGTCTCCGCGATGATCTCCACCGGCGTGGCCGCGGTGCTAGCCACCGGGCACGTGCAGCTGATGTCGCCCACGGTGCGGAAGCGGACCGACAGCACTTCGCTCACATCGCCATCCTGCTTCGGCGTAATCGGCGTCACCGGCACCAGCAGGCCGTTCTTGCGCACCACTTCGCGCTCGTGCGCGTAGTAGATCGGCGGCAGGGCCAGGTTTTCGCGGGCGATGTACTGCCACACGTCGAGTTCGGTCCAGTTCGAGATCGGGAACACGCGCATCTGCTCGCCTTGGGCCATGCGGGCGTTGTACAGGCTCCACAGTTCCGGGCGTTGGGCCTTCGGGTCCCACTGGCCGAACTCGTCGCGGAACGAGAAGATGCGCTCCTTGGCGCGAGCCTTTTCTTCATCGCGACGGGCACCGCCCATCAGCGCGTCGAACTTGTGCGCCTCGATCGTTTCCAGCAGCGTCACAGCCTGTGCGGCGTTGCGCGAATCGGTTTCCTTGCGCAGGCGCACGGTGCCACGCTTGATCGAATCCTCGACATGGCCCACCACCAGGCGCGCGCCCAGTTCGCCCACACGCTGGTCGCGGAACTGGATCACTTCCGGATAGTTGTGGCCGGTGTCGATGTGGACCAGCGGGAACGGCAGCTCCACCTTGCGGTCGCCCAGGCGGAAGGCCTTGAGCGCCAGATGCAGCATGACAATCGAATCCTTGCCGCCGGAGAACAGCAGCGCCGGGTTGCGGCACTCAGCCACCACCTCGCGGATGATGTAGATCGATTCGGCTTCGAGCCGGTCGAGGTGGTCGTTCTGGACCTGCAGCAGGTGTTCCACGTTGGCGGGGATGCCTGCGCTTGCGATGTCGTTCATGATGCCCATGTCGTTCTCGGCCTCAAATATTCTGTTCAGTGCTTGATGTTCTGTTCGTGGAGCCCGCACTCTTTCGAGTCCTTGCTCTCCCACCACCACCGTCCGGCGCGTACGTCCTCGCCGGCCTTGACCGCCCGCGTACAGGGCTCGCAACCGATGCTCGGGTAGCCCTTCTCGTGCAGCGCGTTGACCGGGACGTTGTGGCGCGACAGGTACGCCCACACTTCGGCCTCGGTCCAGTCGGCCAGCGGATTGAACTTGGGAATGCCGCGCGACTCGTCCGTTTCCTCGAACGGCAGTTCGGCGCGCGTCACGGCCTGCTCGCGGCGCTGGCCCGTCATCCACGCATCGGCGTGCGAAAGCGCGCGATTGAGCGGTTCCACCTTGCGGATGCCGCAGCAGCTCTTGCGCAGGTCCACGCTGTCGTAGAAGGCATTCAGGCCGTTCTTCTTCAGGTAGTTCTCCACGGCTTCCTGGTCGGGCGTGAACTGCTCGATCGTGTAGCCGTAGTGCGTCTCGACCTTGTCCAGCACAGCAAGCGTTTCGGCGTGCAGGCGGCCGGTGTTCAGCGTGAACACGCGGATGCCGGCGCGCACGGCCGGGCTGCCGCGCAGGATCGCGTCGGTCAGCACCATGTCTTCGGCGGCCAGGCTCGTGGCGAAGCGCGCGCGGAAGAAACGCGCCGCGATGCCGGACAGGCGTTCGGCCAGTTCACGTTCCTTCACTTCGAGCGCCTCGATCGTGCCGGCGTACGCCGGCTTCGTCCACAGCGCTGGGGGGCGCAGCGACGACACCGAACCGTCGACGACTGGGATCTCGGAGATCACGGAGCTCATGCCACGCCCCGGGCGGTCACGTCGGCACGTGCGCGGCGGAACAGCGGCAGCGGCTCGTCCACCGAAGCCTGGTAGGCCACCGTGAACTCGGTGAAGCCCTTCAGCGCGTCGTCGATGTTCTTGTCGGCGCGCACCGCGAAAGTGTCGAAGCCGCAGCGCTTCATGAAGTTGAGCTGATCGCGCAGCACGTCGCCGATCGCGCGCAGCTGGCCTGCCCAGTGGTAGCGCGTGCGCAGCAGATAGGCCGACGAGAAACCGCGGCCATCGCGGAACACCGGGAAGTCAACGGCCACGACCGATACGCGATCGAACAGCGCTTCGGCGTCGCCCGGCTCGTCTTCCGGCGCCAGCCACACGCCGGTGATGGCCTTGTCGCGGCCAGCCAGCAGGGCTTCGTTCGCCTTCCACACCGACAGCGGGAACAGCACGGCGTCGGTGCCTTGCGCGACTGCAGCGATCTTTGCCTCGTCGAGCGGTTCGGTTTCGGTGGCACGCAGCACGGTCCAGCTATCGTCGACGATGACAGGACGGAATTCGGCGGCGTCGCGTTGCAGTTGAATGATCTTTGCCATGTTCGGTAACTCCGTTCGTCAGGCTTCGGCGCGCTCTTCGCGCTGCTTGTCCGCGTACACCCGTTCCTTGAACGGCGCGATGCCAATCCGGCCAACGGTTTCGATAAGGCGCTCGTCGCCAACACGATTGGCCACGAATGTCTCGATGATGCGCGACACCACATCGGGCATCTCGTGGGCGCTGAACGACGGGCCGATCACCTTGCCCAGCGCCGTGTCATTGCCCTGGGCGCCGCCGATCGTGACCTGGTACCACTCGGCGCCATCCTTGTCGACGCCCAGCACGCCGATGTTGCCGACGTGGTGGTGGCCGCAGGCGTTGATGCAACCCGAGATGTTCAGCGAGATGTCGCCGAGGTCGTAGACGTAGTCGAGGTTGTCGAAGCGCTCCTGGATCGCCAGCGCGATCGGAATCGACTTGGCGTTAGCCAGCGAGCAGAAGTCGCCGCCCGGGCAAGCGATGATGTCGGTCAGCAGGCCGATGTTGGCCGTGGCCAGACCGGCCTTCTTCGCGTCTTCCCACAGCGCGAACAGGTCACGCTTCTTCACATCGGGCAGCACCAGGTTCTGCTCATGCGCCACGCGCAGTTCGCCATAGCCATAGCGATCAGCGAAATCGGCAACCGTGTCCATTTGCGCGGACGTGGCATCGCCCGGGGGCGACACTGGACCCGGCTTGGTCGACAGCGTCACGGATGCATAGCCCGGCACCTTGTGCGCGTGCACGTTGCGGTTGACCCAGCGTGCGAACGCCTTGTTCTCGAGCAGGTGCTTTTCGAACGATGCGTCGGTGTCGGGCAGCTTTTCGTAGGCGGGCGGCTGGAAGTACTGCGCCACGCGATCGAACTCGGCCTGCGTCAGCGTGCCCGGGCCGTCCTTGCTGAACTTCCACTCTTCTTCCACTTCGGCGGCGAACTTCTCGGCGCCGATGGCCTTCACCAGGATCTTGATGCGGGCCTTGTACTTGTTGTCGCGGCGGCCGTAGCGGTTGTACACGCGGATCGCGGACTCCACATAGGTCAGCATGTGCTGCCACGGCAGATCTTCCTTGATGATCGTGCCCAGAATCGGCGTGCGGCCCAGACCTCCACCAGCAAGGATGCGCAGGCGCGTCTCGCCAGCGGCGTTCTTGTACGCATAGATGCCGATATCGTGCATCTGCACCACGGCGCGGTCATCGGCCGACGACGAGATGGCGATCTTGAACTTGCGCGGCAGGAACGCGAATTCGGGCTGGAACGTGCTCCACTGGCGCAGCAGTTCGGCCAGCACGCGCGGGTCCACCGTCTCGTCCGGCGCCACGCCGGCGAACTGGTCGGTGGTGATGTTGCGCACGCAGTTGCCGGAGGTCTGGATGCCGTGCATTTCGACGCTGGCGAGGTCGTCCAGCACGTCGGGCACGCGCTCCAGATCCATCCAGTTGTACTGGATGTTCTGACGTGTGGAGAAATGGCCGTAGTCGCGGTCGTAGGTGCGGGCGATATGGGCCAGCATGCGCATCTGCTTCGAGGCCAGCAGGCCGTACGGAATCGCCACGCGCAGCATGTAGGCGTGACGCTGCATGTACAGGCCGTTCTGCAGGCGCAGCGGCAGGAATTCTTCCTCGGTCAGCTCATCGGACAGGCGGCGACGCACCTGGTCACGGAACTGGGCAACGCGCTCCTGGACGATACGCTGGTCATATTGATCGTACTGATACATGGTGTGGGTCCGTTCAGTATTCGGTAACTTTAGGGAGGCTGGTCAGGAATGAAGCGAAGCAGTTCTGGCAAGGCCGCGAAACGACGCCTGAATCATTCATAACCGGTCTCATGAAACGAGCTTGATGGCCACGAGCGTCAGCGTCGTGGCAAGTGCGGCGCGCACGATCCGCTCGGGCAGTGCCCGCGACAGTTGCGCACCGAGCCAGATGCCGGGGATCGAGCCCACCAGCAGCGCCAGCAACAAATTCCAGTCGACCGTGCCGAGCCACACGTGGCCCAGCCCTGCCACGGCCGTGAGCGGCACGGCGTAGGCGATATCGGTACCGGCCACTTCGGCCGGTTTCATATGGGGATACAGCAGCAGGATCAGCGTCGCGCCCACGGCGCCGGCACCGATCGACGACACCGTCACCAGCACGCCGATCACGGCGCCCACCAACACGGTGGCCACCACCTGCTTGCGGCCTTCGAGCTGGAAGCGCGGGTTACGCGCCAGCCAGGCCAGCATCTGTTTGCGGAACAGCAGCGACAGCACGGTCAGCAGGACCGACACACCGATCGTCACGCGGATCGCGTGGAGCCACTGCGCATTGAGTTCACCCGCGCTCTTGAGCACGAGGATGGCGGCCACGGCGGCCGGCAGGCTGCCCATGCACAGGCGGCGCACCACCTGCCACTGCACATGGCCGTGCGCGCGGTGGGCCAGCGTGCCGAAGCCCTTGGTAATCGAGGCAAACGCCAGGTCGGTGCCCACCGCAGTGGCCGGCGAGAAGCCGAACAGCAGCGTCAGCAGCGGCGTCATGAGCGAACCCCCGCCGACTCCGGTCAGACCGACCAGGAGACCTACCAGCAGACCGGAAACGGTATAGGCAAGGGACATCGGGGGGGATTCTCGAGTTGCCCGGCTTTCCCCTCGTCCGCGTCACCTATACAGGCTGGGGGCTGGACGCAATACGGGCAGGCCGAACGTTTAACAAAGTTCGAGAATCGTAATAAACTCGCCTCATACCTCAAACTAATAAGAAGTTGTTTGTTTATACGGACGCAGTTATATGAACCTTCATCAATTCCGCTTTGTGCGTGAGGCTGTCCGTCAGAATTTCAACTTGACGGAGGCCGCAAAGGCGCTCTATACGTCACAACCCGGCGTTTCCAAGGCGATTATCGAACTGGAAGAGGAGCTAGGTGTCGATATCTTCACACGACACGGCAAACGGATTCGCAGCCTGACCGAACCGGGGCGGCGCATCCTGACCTCGGTAGAGAAGATCCTGCAGGAAGTGGAAAGTCTGAAGCGCGTGGGCAAGGACTACGCGGCACAGGATCAGGGCAACTTCACCATCGCCACCACCCATACCCAGGCCCGTTACGCGCTGCCGCGCGTGATCAGCGAGTTCACCAAGCGCTACCCGAAGGTGCGGCTGTCGATCCAGCAGGGCAATCCGGCGCAGATCGCCGACATGATCTTGCATGACCAGGCCGATCTGGGCATCGCCACCGAGGGCATCTCGGGCGACAAGAGCCTGGTGTCGCTGCCCGGGTACCAGTGGCAGCATATGGTGATTACGCCACCTGACCATCCGCTGCTGGAGAAAAAGCACCTGACGCTGGAAGACCTGGCCACCTTTCCGCTGATCACCTATGACGTGAACTTTGCTGGCCGGCCCAAGATCGACAAGGCATTCGAGTTGCGCCATCTCCAGCCGGACATCGTGCTGGAGGCCATCGACGCCGACGTCATCAAGACGTACGTCGAGGTTGGCCTGGGCGTCGGCATCGTGGCCGGCCTCGCCTACGACCCCGAACGTGACCGCAACCTGCGCGGCATTCCGGCCGGCCACCTGTTTGGCACCAATGTCACCCACCTGGCCGTCAAGCAGGGGGCCTATCTACGCAGCTTCGTCTATACATTCATCGAGTTGTTCTCGCCGACCCTGAACCGCAAGCTGGTGGAACAGGCGATGTCGGGCGACCACGAAGCCTACGAACTCTGAGCATCGCTCGAAGCACCCTGCCCTATATATATGTCAGTCACTGATTCCCTCCCGACGATCCACTGGACCGAAGACGGCGCCGAGCGCAGCGCGATGTGGCGTTCCGAAGCCGGCCTGCCCCCGCCGAAACGCGTGGTGATCGCCGACGACCAGACGCCGGCCGATACCGCGTTCCGTCTGGCCAGTGAAGGCACCGCCCTGCTCTGGCGCGGCGACTTCCAGAATGCGCGCCAGTTACTGCAGGCGATGGCGCGGCGCGTCGATCGCAAGCCGAAGAAGGCGCCAAAGCCTGCCGCCAGCCTCACCGAGGCGTTCCACAAGCACCGGCTCGCCCAGTCGCAGCGGGCCCGCACGCTGGGCATGTTGCTGCTGCCGTTCGAGGCCGGCCACGTGGTGCCGCTGCGCCGCGCGCCCGATGTGCATGAAGCCTGCGAGCAGGTCTACGGCCAATCCGACACGCCGTACGTGGCGTCGATGCGTGAACTGCTCGGCCTGATCGGCGCATTCGAATGGCGCAAGAAAGGCGTTGAGATCCCGGCGCTCGGCGAGCGCATCCATCCGTGGTACGGCGTGTTTTCGCCTGTGCGCGGCGAGTACATTGAACTCGTGGCGAAAGAACCGCTGCCATCGGGCACCCTGGCGTTCGACATTGGCACCGGCACCGGCGTGCTCGCGGCGCTGCTGGCCCAGCGTGGCGTGAAACGCGTGGTAGGCACCGACCAGGACGCCCGCGCGCTCGGCAACGCCCGCGCCAACATCGAGCGGCTTGGACTGACGGGCGACGTCGAGATCATCGAAGCCGACCTGTTCCCCGAAGGCCGCGCGCCGCTCGTGGTCTGCAATCCACCGTGGGTACCCGCACGCCCGAGTTCGCCGATCGAGCACGCCGTGTTCGACCCGGACAGCCGGATGCTGCGCGGCTTCCTGAACGGCCTGGCCGCGCATCTGACGCCGGATGGCCAGGGCTGGCTGATCCTGTCGGACTTTGCCGAGCATCTGGGCCTGCGCACGCGCGACGAACTGCTTGGCTGGATCGATGCGGCGGGGCTCAAGGTGCTTGGCCGCTCTGACATCCGCCCGCGCCACCCGAAGGCCGCCGATGCCGACGACCCGCTCTTCGCCGCGCGCAAGGCCGAGATGACGTCGCTGTGGCGACTGGCTGCGAAGTAAGCCACATAGTCGACCCCGAAGCCGTCCCCAAAGCCGTCTCCGAAGTCGTCCTCTTCACGATCCTGTCTCGTCCGGGAGTTCGCCCATGCGTCTGCGCAAGCTGCTGCTGCCAGTGATGTCCATGTTGTCTTTTGGTGTCGCCACGGGGTCGGCCCATGCCGATATCCGCGTCGGCGTCGACCTGTCGACCACAGGCCCCGCCGCCGCGATCGGCATCCCGTCGCGCAACACGGTGCAGATGTGGCCGCAGACGCTTGGCGGCCAGCGCGCGCAGTACATCGTGCTCGACGACGCCACTGACCCGGCTGCTGCCGTGCGCAACGTGCGCAAGCTCATCGCCGAGGACAAGGTCGATGTGATCGTCGGCCCCAACATCACGCCAAACGCGATTGCCGCGCTCGACGCCATTGCCGAGAGCGGGACGCCGATGGTGGCGCTGGCCGCCTCGGCTTCAATCATCGAGCCGGCCGGCGACGCACGGCGCCGCTGGGCATTCAAGATGCCGCAGAACGACGCCCTGATGGCGACGATCCTGACCGAGCACATGACCAACCAGGGCGTGAAGACGGTGGGCTTCATCGGCTTCAACGATGCCTACGGCGAAAGTTGGTGGCGCGAGTTTTCGAAGATGGCCGAGATCCGTCGCCTGCGCGTGGTGGGCAACGAGCGCTTCGGGCGCACCGATACGTCGGTGACCGGGCAGATACTGAAGCTGATGTCGGCGAATCCGGATGCCATCCTGATTGCGGGCTCGGGCACGCCGGCAGTGCTGCCTCAGAAGACACTCGGCGAGCGCGGCTACAAGGGCCGCATCTACCAGACCCACGGCATTGCGTCGTGGGACTTCCTGCGCGTGGGTGGCAAGGACGTCGAGGGCACACTCTTTCCGACCGGGCCAGTGGTGGTAGCGCGGCAGTTGCCCGATAGCCATCCGGTGAAGAAGGTGGCGCTCGATTTCGTCACGCGCTATGAAGCGAAGTACGGCCCGGATACGGTGACGCAGTTTGCTGGCGATGCATGGGGCGCATGGCTGCTGCTCGACGATGCCAGCCGACGCGCGCTCAAGAGCGGCGCGCAGCCAGGCACGCCAGCGTTCCGCGCCGCGCTGCGTGACGCGATCGAATCGACGCACAACCTGACCGTGCCCAATGGCGTGCTCAACCTGAGCGCGCAGGATCATCAAGGTTTCGACCAGCGTGCCCGCGTGATGGGCGTGGTGCGCAATGGCAAGTTCGCCTACGCAGGCGACAAGTAAGACAAGTTCTAGGAAGCATTCATGACCACCGTAGCATTTATTGGCCTTGGCGCGATGGGCGCGCCGATGGTGGGCCACCTGATCCGCGCCGGCCATACCGTGCGCGCCTTCGTGCGCCGACCCGAAGCAGCCGATGCCGCGCGCCAGTTGGGCGCGGAACCGTTCTTCACGCCCGCGGAAGCCGCGCAAGGCGCGGCCGTCGTCTTCACTAACGTGACATCGTCCGAGGACGTGCGCGAAGTGCTGCTCGGCCGGAACGGCGTGGTGGAAGGCGCCGCGCCAGGCACGATCTGCGTCGATCACAGCACCATCTCGCCGATCGTCACGCGCGAGATAGCGCAAGCGCTGGCAGCGTGCGGCATCGAGGCGCTGGACTGTCCGGTATCGGGCGGCACGGTGGGAGCGCAGGCCGCCACGCTGACGATCATGGTCGGCGGCAAGGCCGAGGTGTTGGAAAAGGTGCGTCCGCTGCTGGAGCAGATCGGCAAGACCATCACGCACATTGGCGACAGCGGCGCAGGCCAGGTGGCCAAGCTGTGCAACCAGATCGCTCAGGTGGTCAATATCGAAGGCATCGCCGAAGCCATGCGCTTTGCCGGCGCGCAGGGCGTGGACACTGCCAAGGTGTTCCAGGCAATGTCCACCGGCATGGCCGGCAGCCGTATGCTCGACATGCTCGGCCCGAAGATGGTGACGCGCGATTTCTCCGCTGGCATAGAGTCGCGGCTCCACGCCAAGGATTTCGGACTCGCGGCGGACATCGCCACCGAGATTGGGCTTGAGTTGCCGGCGATGCGCGCCACGTCGGCGCAACTCGGCGAGTTGATGGATCAGGGCTGGGGCAAGGACGATACGTCGTCGCTGCTGAAGGTGCTGGAGCTGAAGGGCTGACGAAAGTCACCCTGTAGGCGAGCGACTGGCGTCCGCTCGCCCTCGGCCCCATCCAGCCGTTCAAAACCCCGCGATCATCCCCAGCAGCGCGCGCATCAACGGACTGTCGTCGCACATCAGGTCATCCATCGCATTGAAATGATGGCGGCCCGGCAGCGCGATCTGCTCACGCACATTGTCGGGCCATGCCGCGTGAATCAGCGCGTTGTGGCGGTGATACTCGCTCGATTCCAGTTCGCCCACCGCCGTGATCAGTGGCGCGCGCGTGGCCGGCGGCATGAAGGCCGGCGACATGCGCGCGACGTCCAACTCCGTAAGCTTCAGATCGGCCTGAAGGAACGCGGTGCGACGCAGCGGCTCCAGATCGTACAAACCGCTGATCGACAGGCCACCCTTGACCAGATCCGCCGGCAGATCGGCACCGACCTGCGGCCACAGGGCCGTCATCAGCATGGTCACCAGATGTCCACCCACCGAATGTCCGGCCAGGAAGATGCGATCCGGGTCATGTCCCAGCGCATCAGCCTGGCGATACAGCCATGCCACTGCTTCCAGTGCCTGACGCACAATCGTTTCAACGGTCACGTCCGGGCACAGCGCGTAGTTGACAACCGCCACCGACACACCGCGCCGAGTCGGCACGCTGGCCACGAAACTGTGATCGCGCTTGTCCAGCGCCCGGTAGTAGCCGCCATGCAGGAATACCAGCAATGGCGGACGCGTGCCATCCGGCACGTGCATGGCCGGGAAATAGTCGTATGTCTCGGTGGCGACCAGTGACGAATCCGCCTCTCCGTAGGACAGATCCTCGAAGTACTCGATCGCACCGGCCCGCGCCAGCGCCGAATCCGCCGCCCAGCGCGCCATGTGTACGGGATTCTCGGGCACGTTCGCGCGATTGTTGTACTGCTGCGCGTAAAACGCGGGGTCCTGCGAAGGGAGTTCAGCCAATGCGGCAAACGTGGCGGCAGGGGCAACATCCAGGGGCGGCTGGACTGACATGGCACTCGGCTCCAGTGGCATCTCGGGGGGCACCGCAAGGCGCGGTTGCGCGCTATCCTACCGCAACTGCCGCCCCTCCCTGACTCCACAGGAATACCAATGGTCGTCAAGCGCCGTCTGCGAGAAGGCCGCGATGGCCAACTCGGCCCGCCCCCCGAAGCGCCAACAGCAACCGGATCGCTCTGCCCGCTATGCGGCCGCAGGTTGCTGGACGACGCCACAACCGACCTGCACCACCCTGTGCCACGCAGCCACGGCGGCCGGGCAGTCGTGCCAATGCACCGCGTCTGCCACCAGAAAATCCACTCGGTCTTCACGGAGGCGGAACTGGCCACGACCTATCACGACTGGAACGCGCTGCGCGCCCATCCAGCCATCGCCGATTTCATCCGCTGGATCGCCCGCAAGCCGCCCGGCTTCTACGACCGCAGCCGCGCCACCAACGCCCGGCGCGGACGCTGACACCAAACCCGCCCCGGGTTGTCCGACTGGGCGATTTCCGGCATAATCCGCGATTCATCGCAGTGCGACAGGCATTCTCGCCCGTCGCCAGATACCCAGCCCGGGTGGTGAAACAGGTAGACGCAGGGGACTCAAAATCCCCCGCCGCAAGGCGTGTCGGTTCGAGTCCGACCCCGGGCACCAACTCCCCCATCGATTCCATTGCCAACCTATCCACCGCCAGCGTGGAGGATCCAGGCATGGCGAAACCGACGCTCCAGTCTTTGACCTTGCCCTTGGCATTGTCCGGGTTGCCCCTGGCGCTGGCATCGGTGCTGGAATGACCATCGCTGCCCATCAGGCTCAGGTGCCCCCGGCCCGTGGCGGTCTGGCTACCTTCCCACTTGCCAACCGCGTATAGCCCGCCGGAGGCCGGCTTGTCGCTGTCCCGGTCGAAGCCCTGCTCTTCCACGTACTGCGGCTCACCGAGCCGATCGTGCAGGCTGTGCACGAATACGTAAGACATATCCCGCTGGCGCAAAGGCGCATCCGTTGCTTATTCTTCTACCGTGCGATCGAGCGGGCCCGTCGAAGACCCGCCGGCACGAACAATCCTCGAAAACTGCAACACAGGGAATGAAGATGATCCGACTTACCGCCACAACCGCGGCCGTCGCCTGCGCCGCACTACTGGCTGGCTGCGCCGGCGCCAATATGGATAGCCTCACCCAGGCTGGCACCAGCATGTTCTCGGCCGCCACACTCAGTGATGCCAACGTCAAGCAACTGTCCGACCAGTCCTGCGCCCAGATGGACAAGCAGAACACGCTGGCCACGCCGGACAGCACCTATTCGAAACGGCTCGTGAAAATCATGAGCGGTCTGCAGAACACCGGGCTGCCGCTCGATGCGAAGGTCTACATGACCAAGGATGTCAACGCGTGGGCCATGGCCAATGGTTGCGTGCGGGTCTATAGCGGGCTGATGGACATGATGAGTGACGACGAAGTGCGCGGCGTGCTCGGTCACGAGATCGGCCACGTGGCGCTGGGCCATACCAAGTCGGCAATGCAGGTGGCCTATTCCACCGCCGCCGCGCGTGGACTGCTCGGTTCGACGGGCAACGCCACGTTGACCGCGCTGTCGTCGTCGCAGTTGGGCGCGCTCGGCGAGCAGCTCGTCAATGCGCAGTTCTCGCAGCGGCAGGAGAGCCAGGCCGATGACTACTCGTTCGACCTGCTCACCAAGAACGGCGCCAACCGCCAGGCGCTTGTCACGGCATTCCAGAAACTGGCCAAGCTCGATGGCGGCCAGTCGAGCATGCTGAGTTCGCACCCCGGTTCGGCTGCGCGCGCACAGCATATTCAGGACCGGATCGCCAGCGGGAAGTAGTCTCGCGCTCCCAGGCGCGGGAGCGGGTGTGGAGGTTCAGGATGTGACGTACGGCATATTGAACCGCTGGCCCCCGCTCCTCTCCCGCAAGCGGGAGAGGAACGAACACCGCAGGCGCATCAGCGCGCTTCGACAAACGCCAGCATCGTCTCCAGCATCTTGCGGATAGCGGGCTGGATCGCGGCGGCCTTGGCCTCGCTGTACGCGAACGGGTACACCTCTTCCATGTAGGACGACTGCGTCTGCTCGAGCTGGACCGCGTGCACGCCCTGTGCCGGGTTGCCATACTGGCGCGTGATATACCCGCCCTTGAAGCGGCCATTGAGCACCGCGGTATGGTTCGGCACCGCGTCGGCGATCGCGATCAGTTCGGCTGCCAGGCCAGCGTCGCAGCTCTTGCCATCGGCCGTGCCCAGGTTGAAATCCGGCAACTTGCCTTCGAAGAAGCGTGGCAGCATCGAGCGGATCGAATGCGCTTCCCAGAGGCCGATCGTCCCGTGCTCGGCACGCAGACGCGCCAGCTCTTCCTGCAACGCGTTGTGGTACGGGTGCCAGACTGCGCCACGGCGCAGCGCGACTTCCGCATCGTCCGGCCCGTTCGTGCCATCGGCGTAGATCGGCGTCTTGTCGAACGTATCGACCGGGCACAGGCCCGTGGTGTCCTGGCCCGGGTACAGGTTCTGGTTATCGGGCGGACGGTTCAGGTCGATGACATAGCGCGAGTGCGTGGCCATCAGGATCGACGCACCCAGTTCGCGCGCGCATTCATAGACGCGATCCATGTGCCAGTCGGTGTCCGGCACGGTGCGGGCCTCTGGCGTCAGGCGCTCGGCCAGTTTCGCGGGAAGATGGGTGCCAACGTGCGGCATCGACACCAGCAGCGGGCGTGTGCCGCGATGCAGGGTGAAAGCGGGGATATCGGTGGTGAAGGACATCGTTGTCTCTGGGGCTTCGGGATTGCAGTCCAGGCTCGGTCGGCCTGGCTCAGTCGGCCAGCAGGCGAGCACGCGCCTCGGCGAACAACCGGCCCGCCTCCGCCTGTTGCGGATGCACGCCATGCTGCACGCGGCACATGCCGCCGGTGCGGACTTCCGCTAGTGTCTCATGTCCGTGGCTGGCAAACACGTGCGTGGCCAACGCGCGCGAGCCGTCCAGACCGGCCAGCGTCGGATGATTGCCATCCGGCACGACGAAGTCGGCACGCTGGCCCACTGCCAGCCCCGCCACCGGACGCGCCGACGCGCGCGCGCCGCCAGCCACCGCATCGAGCCAGAGCAGATCCGCCACCTGCGGATGCCGCGCCGATGCCAGCACATTGCGCCGCTGCATGGCCAAGCGCTGACCATACTCGAACAGGCGCAGTTCCTCGGCCACGCTCACGCTGGCATGGCTGTCCGAGCCGATGCCCCATGCGCCGTTCTGCGCAAGGTACGGCGCCGCGTCGAACACGCCGTCGCCAAGGTTCGCCTCGGTGGTCGGACAAATGCCCGCCACCGCGCCGCTGTGCGCCAGGCGCCGGCGTTCGTCCCAGTCCATGTGCGTGGCATGGACCAGGCACCAGCGCGCATCCACTGGCGCGTGATCGAGCAGCCACTGCACGGGACGCACGCCCGTGGTCGCCAGGCATTCATCCACCTCTTTCTGCTGTTCGGCGATGTGGATGTGCACGGGCGCCGTCGCGTCCATCGCGTGCAGGTGCGCGACGGCCTGGGCCAGGCTGTGCGGCGGCACGGCACGCAGCGAATGCGGCGCGAGGCCGAGTCGCGCCCCATAGGCCGCGCAGTGGGGCGCGAGCTTTTCCAGCAGCGCCAGCATCGCATCGGTATCGTTGAGGAAGCGTCGCTGGTCATCCTGCGGAGGCTTTCCGCCGAAGCCCGCTGTCTGATACAGCACCGGCAGCAGCGTCATGCCGATGCCCGCCGTCTGCGCCGCGCGCAACAGCCGCAGCGACATCTCCGCCGGATCGGCATACGGCTTGCCATCGACATCGTGATGAACGTAGTGAAACTCGCACACGCTCGTATAGCCCGCGCTCAGCATCTCGATGTAGAGCTGGGTCGCGATGGCCTCCAGCGCATCGGGTGACAAGCGCAGCGCGAAACGGTACATCAGCGTCCGCCAGCTCCAGAACGAATCGCCACCGGCCGGGTCAGCGGTCTGGCTGACACTGCGGTACTCGGTGAGCCCCGCGAATCCGCGCTGGAACGCATGGGAATGGAGATTCGGCATCCCGGGCAATACCGGGCCTGCCGCTTGCGATTCTCCGGGGGCAGGTGCCACATCCGTCGTCACCGACGTAAGCACCCCGTGGGCGTCCCATTGCAGCCGTACATTGCGTGCCCACCCGCCGGGCAACAACGCGTGCGGCGCAAACAAGCTTGTCACTGCGGTCATCGTTGCCAACCTTCTCCCTTGCGGAATACCCGCCCTCGCCGCACGACGGCGGCGCATGGATTGCGGCCGAACCAGTACGCAAGCTCGGCCGGCGACGCGACCTGCCACAGCACGAAATCGGCGGCGCGATCCACCGCCAGCCGGCCATGCCGGTCGGCCGCGCCGAGCGCGCGTGCCGCGTGTGTCGTCACACCGGCCAGCACCTCGGGCACCGTCATGCGGAATATCGTGCAGCCCATGTTCATCATCAGCAGCAGCGAGGTGGTGGGCGACGTACCTGGATTGTGATCGGTCGAGATCGCCATCGGTACGCCATGCTTGCGCAGCAGCGCCAGCGGCGGCAGTTGCGTATCACGCAGGAAATAGTACGCCCCGGGCAGGAGCACGGCCACGGTACCCGCTTCGGCCATCGCCACCACACCGGCCTCGTCGAGGTGCTCGAGGTGATCGGCGGAAATCGCCTTGTGGCGCGCTGCCAGCGCCGCGCCGCCCAGGTTGCTCAGTTGCTCGGCATGGAGCTTGACCGGCAGGCCGTGGCGCGCGGCGGCCTCGAACACGCGCGTGGTCTGCGCGATCGAGAAGCCAATGCCCTCACAGAACGCGTCGACCGCATCGACAAGCCCTTCCGCAGCCAGCGCCGGCAGCATCGTCTCGCAGACCAGCTCGATGTACGCGTCGGCGCGGCCGGCGTACTCGGGTGGCAGCGCATGAGCGCCAAGGAACGTCGTATGGACGGCGACGCCATAGGTCTCGCCAAGCTGGCGCGCCACACGCAACTGCTTGCGTTCAGCTTCCAGCGACAGGCCATAGCCCGACTTGATCTCGATCGCGGTCACGCCTTCCGCGAGCAGCGGCTCGAGCCGCGCGGCCGCCTGCGCGAACAGCGTGGCTTCGTCCGCCTCGCGCGTGGCGCGCACCGTGGACACAATGCCGCCTCCCGCGCGCGCAATCTCTTCGTAGCTTGCGCCGGCCAGCCGCATCGCGAACTCGTCGGCACGCTGCCCGCCATAGACCAGATGGGTATGGCAATCGACCAGTCCTGGCGTGATCCACGCGCCGTTGGCGTCGTGCCGCGGCAAATGGCGATACACGTCGGGCAGCGCGGCGAATGCGCCGAGCCATGCGATGCGGCCCTGCTCGACGACGATGGCGCCATCACGAATCGCCTGCGCCGGATCGGCGGCGGGCAGCAGATGGCAGTGATGCCAGACGCCGTCGGCTGACTGCGCTTCGTTGAATTTCATCGGACCGGTTCCTTATGCAAGGCCACGCGCAGACACAGCGCGGACATCTCATCGTGAATCATCGTGACAGCCGGCGCTCCAGGCACCATCACGATGCCGTCGCCAGCCGTCATGTGCTGGCCGTCGCCACAATCCCATGCGCCGCGCAGCACCAGGATCAGCACCGTGGCGTCGGTGGGGTCGGCGGTGAACGCCTGACGCATCAGTCGAACCTCCGCGCGGCAAACGCCGCGACGCGTCATGACATTGAAGTCGCGCGTCGGTCCGTCAACCAGCGTCGCGTGGACGGCGCTATCGCCGGAGAATGCGAACGGCTCGCCGAGGTGCCTGAGCTTGTGGCAGAACGAATCGTCGTGAGCCTGCAGTTGCACGCCAGCCCCGTCGATCAGCACGATCTGTCGGTCGATACCCGGAAACGCCGAGAACGGCCCGTCCATGGCGATATCAGCCACGCTGATGCGCCAGTCGAACGTATCCATGCCCGCACCCGGCGGCCATACGGCGATTTCGCGCGTGGTGCCGCCACCGTTTTTCCACGGGGTCGGCACGATCCTGTCGAGTCCAAACTTCATGTACGGTTCACCATCGGCAGATTCAGTCCCTTTTCCTTCGCGCATTCGATGGCGGATTCGTAGCCGGCATCGGCATGACGCATCACACCGGTGGCAGGATCGTTCCACAGCACGCGTTCGATGCGCTTGGCCGCGGCGTCCGTACCATCGCAAACGATCACCACGCCAGCATGTTGCGAGAAGCCCATGCCAACACCGCCGCCGTGATGCAGGCTGACCCACGTGGCGCCGCCAGCCGTGTTCAGCAGCGCGTTGAGCAGTGGCCAATCAGACACGGCGTCGGAGCCGTCACGCATCGCCTCGGTCTCGCGGTTCGGTGATGCCACCGAGCCGCAGTCGAGGTGATCGCGGCCGATCACGACGGGCGCCTTCAGTTCGCCAGACTTCACCATTTCATTGAAGGCCAGGCCCGCGCGATGGCGCTCGTCGAGACCAACCCAGCAGATGCGCGCGGGCAAGCCCTGGAACGCGATGCGGTCGCGCGCCATGTCGAGCCAGCGGTGCAGGTGCTTGTCCTCCGGGAACAGTTCCTTCATCTTGGCGTCGGTCTTGTAGATATCCTCGGGGTCGCCGGAGAGCGCCACCCAGCGGAACGGCCCCTTGCCGCGGCAAAACAGCGGACGGATATACGCCGGCACGAAGCCGGGGAAATCGAAGGCGTTCTTCACGCCTTCGTCGAACGCCACCTGACGGATGTTGTTGCCGTAGTCGAGCGTGGGCACGCCCATCTGCTGGAACGCGAGCATCGCCTCCACATGCTTGACGATCGACGTACGCGCGGCCGCTTCCACGGCCTTTGGATCGCGCTGGCGCAGGTCCTCCCATTGCGCCACGGTCCAGCCCTCTGGCAGGTAGCCATTGACGAGATCATGGGCGGAAGTCTGGTCGGTGACGATGTCCGGCCGCATACCGCCGGCCTGCGCGCGACGCACCAGTTCCGGCACGATCTCTGCGGCATTGCCGAGCAGCCCCACCGAGATCGCCTGGCCATTTTTCGTGGCCTCGGCAATCATCGCCAGCGCTTCATCGAGCGTGGTGGCCTTCTTGTCGAGATAGCGCGTGCGGATGCGGAAATCGATGCGCGATTCCTGGCATTCGATCGCCAGCACACAAGCACCGGCCAGCACGCCGGCCAGCGGCTGCGCGCCACCCATCCCGCCCAGGCCAGCGGTCAGGATCCACTTGCCGGTCAGGTCGCCGTTGTAGTGCTGGTTGCCTGCTTCGGCAAAGGTCTCGAACGTGCCCTGCACGATGCCCTGCGTGCCGATGTAGATCCACGAGCCAGCAGTCATCTGACCGTACATCATCAGCCCGGCGCGATCGAGTTCGTTGAACTTGTCCCAGTTTGCCCAGTGCGGCACCAGGTTCGAGTTGGCGATCAGCACACGCGGCGCATCGGCATGGGTGCGGAATACCCCGACGGGCTTGCCCGACTGCACGAGCAGCGACTCGTCTTCGCCCAGGCGGCGCAGGCAGTCGAGAATCGCGTCGAAGCACTCCCAGTTGCGCGCGGCCTTGCCAATGCCGCCATAGACCACCAGATCCTGCGGGCGCTCCGCCACGTCGGGGTCGAGGTTGTTCTGGATCATGCGATAGGCGGCTTCGATCAGCCAGTTCTTGCAGTGAAGCTGGCTGCCATGCGGCGCGCGGATCTCGCGCGGGCCACGCAGCGTCTGGGTGAATTGGTGTTCGTTGGCGTTCATGGTCGGTCCCGGGATGGATGAAGGCTGCTCGAATGGAGAATGGAGAATGGACTAGCGGTTCACGAAGCTCATGCGCCGACGTTCGTCGGCAAGATCGCCCGCACGGCGTCAGGCCAGCCCGCGCCCGCATCGCCTTGAACCACCCACTGCTTCATGGCCTCGATGTCCGGCGCGAGATAGCGATCGGCTTCGACGAACGCCACACGCGCGCGGATGCGCGCCAGTTCCTGCTCCACCAGCGGCGACGACTTGAGCGGTCGATGAAATTCGATACCCTGCGCGGCGGCCATCGCCTCGATGCCGACGATCACGGCGGTGTTGGCCGCCATCTCGCCCAGGCGGCGCGCGCCGTAGGTGGCCATCGACACATGGTCCTCCTGGTTGGCCGAAGTGGGCAGGCTGTCCACGCTGGACGGATGGGCCAGCGACTTGTTCTCGGACGCCAACGCCGCGGCCGTGACCTGCGCGATCATGAATCCGGAGTTCAGGCCGCCATCGCGCACCAGGAACGGCGGCAGGCCCGACAGGCCGGTGTCGAGCAGCAGCGCAAGGCGGCGTTCCGAGATTGCGCCGATCTCGGCGATCGCCAGTGCGATGATGTCGGCGGCAAAGGCCACCGACTCCGCGTGGAAGTTGCCGCCGGAGACCACATCACCCTGTTCGGAGAACACCAGCGGATTGTCGGATGCCGCGTTGGCTTCGATGCGCAGGATGCGGGCGGCATGGGTCAGGTTGTCCAGGCATGCGCCCATCACTTGCGGCTGGCAGCGGATCGAGTACGGGTCCTGCACCCGGCCGCACAGCTTGTGCGAGTCGACAATCTCGCTGCCATCAAGCATTGCGCGTGCCGCGCCAGCCACGGCGATCTGGCCCGCCTGGCCGCGTGCCGCGTGAATGCGAGCATCGAACGGCTTGACCGATCCCTTGATCGCTTCGAGCGACAGCGCGCCCGCCACCAGTCCGGCCGCGAAGGCGTCCTCCGCGGCGAACAGGCCGGCCAGGGCCAGAGCGGTGGAAACCTGCGTGCCGTTGAGCAGCGCCAGACCTTCCTTCGGGCCCAGCGTGAAGGCGGCGAGCCCCGCATGGACCAGACCCTGCGCAGCCGGCACGCGCTGGCCGTCGACATACACATCGCCCACGCCGATCAGCGTGCAGGACATATGGGCCAGCGGCGCCAGATCGCCCGATGCGCCGACCGAGCCCTTGGCGGGGATGCACGGCGTCACGCCGTGGTTGGCCAGCGCCAGCAGCGCTTCGATCAGTTCGGGGCGCACGCCCGAATGCCCACGCGCGAGGCTGACAGCCTTGATGGCCAGGATCAGCCGCACGGTATCGACGGACAGGTCGGAGCCCGTACCCACGCTGTGCGAGAGCACCAGATTGCGTTGCAGTTCGGCGAGCTTGTCGTGCGCGATGCGCGACTGGGCAAGCTTGCCGAAGCCGGTATTGATGCCATAGACCACCGCGTCGGCGTCGATGATGTCCTGCACGGTGGCCTGCGCGGCACGCACGCCGGCCCACGCCGACTCCGCCATCGCCAGTCGCACTTCGCCACGATGGATGCGGCGCAGGTCATCCAGCGACACGTGGCCGGGGTTCAGCGTCAGGAGCGGTCGGGAATCTTGGGTCATCGTCATTCTCTGCTTGCTTGTCGGTCTTGGATAAAGACCTTGTATTGGCCTGTCTATACAGGTTAGTCGAAAAATAAGCCCGATGACCAGCTGTTGCTGGCCTCAGGCGCAAATATCAGCCGAAGGCAGGATTGCCGTCGGCACGGAAGCGGCTGCCAAGCCGGTAGCGGTTGCCCGGGTGCAGGCAACGCACGAACGTCACCGGCACGCCGTTGGTCCATGTGCGGCGCGTCAGCAGCAGGCACGGCTGCGTCGGGGGCATCTCAAGCTGCGCCGCCTGCTCGGGCGTGGCGGAGATCGCATCGACCACATGCTCCACCTGGTCGTACGGCACATTGCGCAACAGGTATTCGCCGGGCTTGGTGCCGCTGAAATCCTGGTTGATGAAATCTGGCGCCACGCGAGGGTTCACGTAGCGGTCTTCGAGCTGAACTGGCACGCCGTCCTCGCGATGCACACAAACCGAGTGGTACACCGACTCGCCCGTGTGCAACTCCAGTGCGGCGGCGACCTCGATCGGCGCGGAGACGCGCTCCACCAGGATCACGTCGCACGCGTAGTCATGCCCACGCATACGGATCTCGTCCTGCAGGTTGACCACGGAAAGCAGCGTCGACTGCGGCTTCTGCTCGGCCACGAACGTCCCCACACCAGCCACGCGCACCACCCTGCCCTGCTCCGACAATTCGCGCAGCGCGCGATTGACCGTCATCCGCGATACCGAGAAGCGGTTCACGAGTTCCTGCTCGGACGGCACGCGGTCACCGGGTTTCCACACGCCGCTCTGGATCTGGCGCGCGATGTACTCCTTGACCTGCCGATACAGCGCGGCAGGTGCGGTGGCGTTGGTCGGGGTGGGTGCCTGGCTGGCGGACTGGTTCATGGTCTCAATGCTCGGCCGAGGCCATGGCTTCGGCGCGAATTTCCTCGGTCAGCCGTGCCTTCAGCGCGGAGAACTCGGGAGAGGTCTTGATCGTGTAGTGGCGCGGATGGGGGAAGTCCACCGCGATTTCGCTCTTGATCCGACCCGGCCGCGCGGAGAACACCGCCACCCGGTTGGCCATGAAGATGGCCTCGTCGATATCGTGCGTGACGAATAGTACCGTCTTGCGTGCGGACTCCCAGATGCCCAGCAGCAGTTCCTGCATCAGCACACGGGTCTGGTTGTCGAGCGCGCCGAACGGCTCGTCGAGCAGCAGGATCTTCGGATCGTTGGCCAGCGCCCGCGCAATTGCCGTGCGTTGCTGCATCCCGCCGGAGAGCTGCTTCGGATAGTGATGCTCGAAGCCGCGCAGCCCCACGCGCGCCATGAAGAAGTCGCTGCGCTCCTTCTGCGCGGCCTCGCTCATGCCGCGCTCGCGCAGCCCGAAGCGCACGTTCTGCTCGATGGTCAGCCACGGAAACAGCGTGTACGACTGGAACACCATGCCACGGTCCGCGCCCGGGCCGGCCACCGGCTGGCCATCGAGCAGCACGCGACCCCCGCTGGGCGTATCAAGCCCTGCCACGATGCGCAGCAACGTGGATTTGCCGCAGCCCGATGGGCCGAGGATCGTCACGAAATCGTTGTCGCGTACTTCGAAATCCACGGGCAGCAGCGCCTGCGTGGAGCCTCCGCGCGGATTCTCGAACGTGCGGGAGACCTGCTGGATCGACAGCGCGCTCATTTGATCGAACTCCACGGGAACAGGCGCTGGTTGGCCTGCTTGAAGACGAGGTCCGACACCAGCCCGATGCAGCCGATGACGATGATGCCGAAGATGATCTGTCCGGTATTCAGCAGTGCCTGGCTGTCCGTGATCATGTGGCCGATGCCTGACGACGAGCCGATCAGCTCAGCCACGATCACATAGGTCCAGGCCCAGCCGAGCACCAGACGCAGCGTCTCGGCGATATCGGGCGCGGCGCCCGGAATCAGCACGCGCCGCACGATGCCACGCGGCGTGGCGCCCAGCGTGTAGGCCGCTTCCACCAGATCCTTGCGCGCGCCGCCCACCGTCACCGCCACCATCAGCACGATCTGAAAAAACGAGCCGATGAAGATCACCAGCAGCTTCTGCGTCTCGCCGATACCCGCCCACAGGATCAGCAGCGGAATAAACGCCGACGCTGGCAGGTAGCGGCAGAACGAGACGAACGGTTCGAAGAACGCTTCCGCTGCCTTGTACGCGCCCATGAAGATACCGAGCGGCACGGCCAGCAACGCGGCCAGCACGAACCCGCCCACCACGCGCCACACGGTCATGCCGATATCGCCGATGAAGCCGTACTGCGTGAAGAGCATCCAGCCTTCATGCGCCATCGTCAGCGGATCGGCCAGGAACGTGCGCGACACGAAGCCGCCCAGCGTGGCGACGGCCCACACCGCGAAGAACGCGACGAAGAACGACATGCCAAGCAGCCAGCGCGCGCGGGGCGATACCGGCACCAGCGGCGACATCCACGGATGGCGCGCGCGCCGCGCGGGCGCGCCCTGCGCCTCGATCGGCGCGGGCACGCGGGCAGCGGCCGCGGTGGTTGGCGTGGAGGCTTGCGACATGGCCGGGGACTCCGTCTTACTTGAGGAAGCGTGCGTCATAGATCGCCGTCACATCCGGCACCTGGCGAATCACGCCGATGTCCATCAGCACGCCGGCGGCTTCCTTGCTGAAGCTGGCCAGCTCACCACTGAAGAACTTGCGGTTGGCGTCCTTGTCCTGCCAACGCAGGTACGCCGCGGATTTCGCGAACTGCTCGCCGGTCTGCTTGACCGCCGCGCCCATGATCTCGTTGGCCTTGTCCGGCTCCTTGCGGATCATCTCGAGCGCTTCGAAATAGCTATCCACCAGCGCCTGCGCGGCCTTGGGATTGTCCTTGAGCCACTTCGGCGCGCAGCCGAGCGTATCGGTCACCATCGGGTAGTCGAGCGTGGTGGCCAGGATCTTGCCCTTGTCCGGGTTCGCGCGCACCGTCGACAGGTACGGCTCGTACGTCATTGCGCCGTCGTTCTGGCCGGCCACGAATGCCTGAGCGGCAGCCTGTGGCGACAGCGTGGTCACTTTGACGTCCTTCAGCGTCATGCCGTTTTTCTTGAGCATCCAGGCCAGGCCGAAATACGGCGCGGTGCCTGGCGCATCGACGCCGATGGTCTTGCCCTTCAGGTCCGCAAAGCTCTTGACGTCGCTGCGCACGGCCAGGCCGTCCGCGCCATAGGACTTGTCGAGCTGCACGATCTGCGTGATCGGCACCCCGTTGGCATTCCACGCCACATGCGTTTCCACCGTGGTCGCCGCGCACTGGATCGCGCCCGACGCCAGCGCAAGGTGGCGGTCCTTCTGCGGAATCATCTTGATGTCCACGTCAACGCCATGCTTCTTGAAGATGCCGGCCTTGTCGGCCAGTGTCAGCGGCGCGAAGCCGGTCCATCCACTCATGCCGAGCACAACCGGCGTGTTATCCGCATGGGCGGTGGCGGCGGCAGAAGCCGCGAGGGCAAGAATGGCGGTGACTGCGTGGCGTTGCAGCGACATGCGTCGGCTCCAATGGTCGTCAGATGTGGGGGCAGGACCCGTCTCCCGGATCGGGCGGCGCTGACTGCGCTGCCGCCGTGACGGGCAATTTAGCAACGCTGTATATACAAGTCAAACCCGGGGTTTACCTGAGATCAGGCACGCATCGGATTGCCGGAATACCAATAAATATGCGCGATAGCGGTGCGCCGGGATGCTGCGGCGCACCGTTGCCGATCACATCCGGATCCACTGGGATGGCACGCCGCACCATTGCTGTATATACAACAAGCGATGACAAAGGCATACGCAATCGGCGTGCCACCGCGAGATGGCGGGAGCAGATAGGGTCAGCGGTCGAAGAACGACGCGACGGTGGGGTATCGCAGCCGCAGCCGCAGTTCGCGCTTGAGCCGGCGATTGTCGATCCGGCGCGACTCGCTCATGAAGCTCAGCAACGTCGGCTCGATCATCTC
>Ga0209426_1000707_pt1 | contig 28930 bp, 27 predicted proteins | sample Deesub1362B_J571_FD_187697 | JGI IMG/M metagenome (GOLD analysis project Ga0209426, IMG submission 187697) | Deep oceanic, basalt-hosted subsurface ecosystem from Juan de Fuca Ridge flank, Pacific Ocean, CORK Borehole 1362B_J2.571 (SPAdes)... ...
TAAATCCGATTGCACCCGTCCAGTCGTTCAGGTTTCTATTTCCCGCTAACTGATTAGAACCCGGCCGCCGGGAACTCTGAACCAATTTTACGGGATCCCGTCTATCAGGTTTCTTTCCTGCCCATTCCCGGGTGCGATACCCTGAAGAACGGACCAGCCCCATCATCAACCTTCGTTCAATATCCCTTCGCAACGCCATCATGCCGCGGATCCGCACAGCCAAGGCGTACACCGGTTTCATCTTCAATCTGGATCCCCATCAGGTCGCCATACCCGTAGTTTCTCGGTTTCAGTTCATATCCCATCCCCGCCAGCCGGTTCAGAGTATCTTTCCAGATGCCAAAAGGTTCGTACACCAGAACATCCGGAAGCCACTGGTGGTGAAATTTGGGCGCATGAATGGCTTCGGCAATGTTCATTCCATAATCAATCATATTGATGATCGCTACCAGCACCTGGGAAATAATGGTCGACCCGCCGGGGGTTCCAATAACGGCCCAGAGCTTCCCCTCTCTGGCTATGATGGTAGGTGTCATGGACGAAAGCATCCGCTTTTCGGGTGCGATGGCATTCGCTTCTCCATGAACCAGTCCGTAAATGTTGGGCGCACCCGGTTTGGCACTGAAATCGTCCATTTCGTTGTTCATCAAGAAACCGGCCCCTTCGATAACCACCTTGGACCCGAAAGAACTATTGAGTGTAGTGGTGACCGAAACAGCCATACCCTCTTCATCCACAACAGAGTAATGGGTTGTTTGCGGCGATTCTTCGACCGGAATGTTCCCGTGGCTGATTTCGTTGCTGGGTGTGACCTTCCCGGGCTGGATCCCCTTCCGCCGTTCGGCCGCATAATCTTTTGAGAGAAGTCGCTTCACCGGCACAGGATAAAAATCGCTATCGCCCATGTATTCGGCCCGGTCGGCATAGACCCGCTTCATTGTTTCAACAATCAAGCTGATCGATTCCGCAGAATAGGGCGGATACTGTGAAAGATCAAACCCTTCGAGAATATTCAGGGCCTCAATTAGACACAGTCCACCGGAGCTTGGTGGCCCCATGCTGATAATCTCAAAACCGCGGTAGGTACCACGGACCGGTTTTCTTTCCACGGCCCGATACCTGGCCAGATCCTCCAGGGTGATCAGACCTCCATGTTGGGCCATATCCTCCGCGATCTTGCGGGCGATTTCCCCATGGTAGAACGCGTAGGGTCCCTGGCGGGCAATGAGCCTGAGCGTCCGGGCCAGATCTGGCTGTTTGAATATGCTCCCCTCTGGCAGTGGCTGTCCACCGGGAAGAAACTTTCGTGCGGAGGCGGGAAACCGGCTGAAAATCTCCGCCGCTGCACGGATGCTCCGGTGCAGCCGCCCACTGACGGGAAACCCCTTTTCCGCAAGACGGATGGCAGGCCGAATTACCTTACTCCACGGCAACCGGCCGTATTTCTGGTGGGCCATGAACAAACCGGCAACGGTTCCGGGTACTCCACAGGCCAGATATCCCACGCGGCTCAGCTCCGGGATAACATTGCCATTCTCATCCAGGTACATATCCCGGCTTGCCCTAAGCGGCGCTTTTTCCCGGTAGTCAAAGGTGGTTACCGTGCCGTCTGGCAGACGTACAACCATAAAGCCACCGCCACCCAGGTTCCCTGCCTGCGGATGCGTCACAGCAAGAGCAAACCCAACAGCCACAGCGGCATCCACAGCATTGCCCCCTTCCTGCAGAATCCAGACCCCCACCTCCGTGGCATACCGGTTGGTTGAAACAACCATGGCATGCTGCGCGCGGACCGGATCACGAAACTTTGCCTGTACCGCTAAAGGAGCTGCCACAGCCAGCACAACCATTAAAACCCACTTTCCTTTCATCGCCTTCCTCCTTTTCGGTTTCCCACATCCCGCCGCTTTCACAAGTCAGCCTGTTTTCGCCTTTCATTCATTCCAATTAAAAGACAGCTTTCATTTTTCACGCCCCAGTCCTCCCAAAAAATACACATCCAGATAACTTTCCTTCCCCGATCTCGATCCTTCAAAGACCCGCAAGAATTGTCAGCCTATGGTCCAAACTGAATCTGGTGCTTCAATATTCCGGTCCGCCGATCTATACAAAAAAAGCTCAAGATCCTTCCTGTTTATTTCGGGAACCGCCCCTTTGTGGGTGCAAACCAGTGCCGCGTAGGCATTGGCCCGTCTCAGAGCCTCCCTATCTCCATATCCTTCCAGCAGAAATACCATCAGCGCTGCCAGAAATGCATCTCCCGCACCGGTTGTATCAACTGGATCGATCTGGTATCCGGGTGCGTAGTGGGCGGAATCCGGTCTCAGCAGGAATGCTCCTGCTTCGCCGAGGGTCACGCAAATCCAATCCAGCCGGAATTTTTGAACGATAGATCGGAGCCCCCTTTTCAGAGATTTCTGATCTCTCGGTCCCAAAAGCCGGACCAGAAAGACCGCCTCTTCTCGGTTTACCTTCACACCCCGGGCCCGATGGAGCATTTCACGGATCACCTGCTCAAGCCACGGTTCATGCCCGCGGAGGTTCACATCAAAAAGTATGAAGGATGACTGACAGCGGTCCAGCGTATCCCAGATGGCTTTCCTGGAAACGGAATGCCGCTGGGCCAGGGTCCCCGTCAAAATGGCATCTGGCGCACCGTATCGGGCAAGCCAGGCCGAAAAATCGGTGAGATAATCAAAGGCGGTGTTGCGGCTGCAAAAAAATGTGGGAATACCGCGGGCATCCAGCTCGATCCGCACGGTACCGGTGGGATGGGCTTCGTCTACCTGAATGGCTGAGGTGTTCAGCCCCTGACGCTTCAAAAACGCTAACAGCTCCTTTCCGGCCGCATCCTGCCCCACCCGGCTCATGATAATCCCTTCGTGCCCCAGCCGGTGTGCATGCAAAGCGAAATTAGCCGGTGCCCCTCCAGGAAATTTGCCATCCGGATAGACATCCCACAGCAGTTCACCCAGCCCGGCGATCCGCGCCATTCCACACCGTTTGGATTTTAGATCTTAAACGGCACCGGTGTAAAAGAAACAACAAAAACGAAAAACATCAGCACACCCAGGATTTTCCGCTTCCGGTCCAGAGGGATATAATCGGCCATTGTGGGTGGATGGCGAAGAAAAAAGAAGGCCAACAAAAAGAGCATGAAAATCCAGCCCGGAAAGTACAGTGCTGCGATGGCAAACCCTCCCAGAGCAATGTAATACACATACCGGCTTTTTTCTGGCCCCAGCAGGGCATAGGCTATGTGTCCGCCATCCAGTTGTCCCACCGGGAGCAAGTTCAGCGCCGTCACAAACAGGCCCACCCACCCGGCGTAGGCCAGCGGATGAATCAGCACATCCATCCCTTCCGGAAGTGGTCCCAGAACCAGGTAGCGCAAGAACTGAAAAACCAGCGGTTCTCCCATGCTCATTACGTTGGGCCCGAGGGTTTCGGGCCGGATAAACGTGGAATATTTTAGCCCGATGATCGTTATCGGAAAAGCTAGAATTAGGCCGGCAATAGGCCCGGCGGCGCCCACATCGAACAGAACCCGGCGGTTTGGCATAATGCGGTGCATGGCAATCACGGCGCCCCACGTGCCAAAAGGCGGAAAAGGTACCGGAATAAAATACGGCAGCGTAGCAGGAATCCCGTACCGCCGGCACATGAGATAGTGCCCCATCTCGTGAAAAAGAAGAATGGACATTACACCGATCGAATACAGGATGCTTCCCACAACTAGATAGGTCGAAAGAAATGTGAGGACGAAAAGTACAAGATGAAGGGTTTTCCGGTCGGTTCGGAACAGTTTTCTCAAAAACTGTTGCCGGCGCGTGAGCCTCTGTTCCGGAAACTGCTCAAACCAGCCTGACCGCCATTCCGATTCCTGCATCGGCCATTTCCTATTCTTTTCTCCGTTCCATTTCAAACCGGTCACCAAGGGAAATTCCCATTTTTTCCGACGCGTTTTCGCCGTTCAGGGCAAACGCCAGATAGCCGCTGCTGTCGATATAGGCCAGAAGCTCACCCGGCTGGCTGTCAAAATATGATCGGGAGATCCGGTCCACCGTCCTGCCAGCAATTTTAAGAACAAACCGGCGGTACCCCGTCAGCAGCCGCTGCAGTTCTGTCCCATCAATGTTGGAAATAAGGTTCCCAAACCGGTCGATGTACACGATCTCGCCGATGACCGAATCTCCGGCAACCCGTGGCTCCGGAAGCGGATCAAATCGCACCCCGGTAGCGGGCGTTCCCAGTTCTTCGGGCGGAATCCCGCGAGCCAGATGGGCTGCAACCGGCGCAAAAATATCACGCCCGTGAAATGTGTAACTCAATTCCGGACGGAAATATTTCCGATTTTCTACTGAAATAATCCGCCGTATCCGTTCCCTACTGGCCACAAAACGCAATACACCGTTGTCCGGCGCCAGAAACGCATATTCCCCAGCCTCCACGTAAAGAATCCTGCGTTCGCTTCCCACACCCGGATCCACAACGATCACATGAAGGGTCCCTTCCGGAAAAAAGGCATACGATTGGGCAATTACAAAAGCGGCGCTCTGGACGTCATGCGGTGGGATGTCGTGAGCCAGATCCACAATCTTCATCTCGGGCGCGATAGAAAGCATGACCCCTTTCATGACCCCAACAAATCCGTCCCGGTCACCGAAATCCGTCAGCAGGGTTACCAGAGGAATTCTTTTCGCCGCACTCATACTTTACCCATCTTTACCAAACGCCTACCAAGCAATATATACTTCACCCGGGTAAAAATCAACTCTGGAAGGAAAAGAAGGACCCGGGGACGGAGCGACGCGCGCCTCCCACCGGCGATTTTCTCCCCGTGAAACACCTATCAATCCGGGATAGGGATCCCCGCCTGGCGGTATTCGCGGATTTTGTTTCGCAGAGTGCGGACCGAAATACCCAGAATTTCCGCACTTTTGGTCCGGTTTCCGTTGTTTTCACGCAATACCTGCAAAATTAGGCGCTTCTCCACCTCCGCCAGGTTGCGGGTTTCTCCGTTCCAGACGTCGCCCTGTCCCTGGGAGAATGATAGTTCCGGAAAAGTGAGAAAATGCTGCGGCTGGATAACCTCCTCCCGGCAGATTACCACTGCCCGTTCGATGGTGTTTTCCAGCTCCCGGACGTTGCCTGGCCAGTCGTACGCCATTAGCATGCGCAGTGCTTCTTCGGAAATACGCCGGGCGGGACGGTTGTTCTCCTGTGCGTATTTTTTGATGAAATGTTCCACCAGCAGCGGAATATCTTCCTTCCGCTCTTTCAGTGGGGGCAGATAAATGGGCACCACATTCAGCCGGTAATAGAGATCTTCCCGAAATTCCCCCTTTTCCACCATTTCTTTCAAATCGCGGTTGGTGGTGGCAATGATCCGCACATCCACCTGAATGGTCTCGGGATTTCCCACTTTCTCGAAGGCTTTTTCCTGAAGCACTCTCAGCAACTTGGCCTGAAGATGTAGGCTCATCTCGCTGATCTCATCCAGCAGCAGCGTACCGCCATCGGCCAGTTCAAACCGCCCTTTGGTGCGGCGTATGGCACCGGTAAAGGCCCCTTTCTCATGACCGAAAAGCTCACTCTCCACCAGCCCCTCCGGAATAGCGGCACAATTTGTTTTGATGAAAGGCTTGTTACGGCGCGGGCTGTTGTAATGAATCGCCCGCGCCACCAGCTCTTTCCCCGTGCCGCTGGGTCCCTGAATCAGAACGGTAGCATTGCTATCGGCCACCATGCGGATGATTTCGAACACCTGCAGCATCTTCGGACTGCGGCCGATGATGTTCTCCATCCCGTAGAGTTTGCCCAGCTGCGAACGCAGCAATTCATTCTCGGCTTTGAGGCGGTTGTATTCAAAAAATTTCTTAACCACCATTTCGATTTCATCCGCCGAAAACGGCTTGGTGAGGTAATCATAGGCCCCGATCTTCATGGCTTCCACGGCATTCTCCACGGTGCCATAGGCAGTGATCACAATCACCCCCGTGTCCGGCGAAACCTTTTTTGCCGTTTGCAGAACGGTCATACCGGTGTCATCCGGCAACCGTAGATCGGTAATCACCAGATGATAGGGTTTGGCCTGAATCTGCGATACGGCCTCCTGGGCTGTGGACGCCCCATCCACGGCATATCCGTTGCGGTCCAGAATTTCGATCAGAAACTCGTGCAGGAGCGGATCATCATCCACAACCAGAATGCGGAACTTCTCCATTGCACCATTCCCCTACTTTTTGATTTTCATGTTTCCGTAAAATTCTAGCGTTACCCGTGTCCCCCTTTTTTCGCGGCTCTTGATTTCAATTTTTCCCCGGTGGAGTTCCACAATTTTTCTGGCAATTGGCAGTCCCAAACCGGTTCCTCTCTGCCGGGTGGTTGCAAAAGGGTGAAAAAGCCGTTCCTGAATTCCGGGAGGCATGCCCCGGCCGTTATCCCGAAGGACGACTCGGAATCCGCCTCCCTGAATCTTTTGCAGCTGAAGGCTGATTTCCCCCTCCTCCTCAATGGCCTGCACAGCATTCCGGAAAAGGTGAAGCATCATCTGCTGGAAGAGCTGAGGATCGACATATCCTTCCACTTTTTGACGCGGAAACTTCTTTGCGAAACGGATGGCTTTGCCCTCGGCCCGCGATTCAAACGCAATGTGCTCCAGGACATCGTTCAACAGCCATTTGAGATTGACCTTCCGGAAATTTGGTTCGACCGGCCGGGCCAGAAACACCAGGTGCCCGATAATCCGGTCCAGGTTGCCTACTCCTTCGATAATTTTGCGGATGAGCCGTTTACGTGGATCATCCTGGGCAATGTCACGGTCAAGCAGTGCAGCAAAACCGGCAATAGCTCCCAGCGGATTTCGGATCTGGTGGGCCACCTGACCTGCCATTTCGCCCAGAGCCATCAGAGTCCGTGCGTGCTGTAGCTCCCTTTCCCACCGGCGGATTTCAGAAAGATCTTCAAATACCTCCACCACACCAATCGGAACATTTTCCTCCGAATAAAGGATAGACAGGCTGAACTTTACTGGAAGAAGTTCGCCGTTTTTCCGGACGATCTGCTTTTCATGATGCAAAACAGGTTTCCGGCGCCGTAATACCTCCAGCGGACGGTATTGGGAGGGCAGATCAGTACCGAACAGGGAATCATAGGGTTTGCCAAGCACTTCCGAGGCCTGAAACCCCGTAAGCTGTTCCGCCGCCCGGTTGAACACAGTAATATGTCCTTTCAGGTCGCAGCAGATCACCCCCGCGTTGATGCTGGAGAGGATGCTGTTCAGATAATTTTTCAGCTCTCTGGTTTCGTGCAGGCTGGCCCGGAGTTCTTGATTTTTGCGCTGAATCTCATCGTTGAGCCGCGCCACCTGTTGCTGCAGAACCAGATAAGCCTGCTTGAATTCCTCCGTGGCCGCTGTGAAATACTCAACCGCTTCCGAAAGAGCCTGAATTTGCGTCAGGTCTTTCTTTACCGCTGTGGAATTGCTCATGCCAGCACCTTCTTCTCAACCCCCGTTGCCCGCATCAGATATTTTACCGAATGGAGTTTTCGGGTAATCTCTTCACGGAACTGGTTCATGTTGATGACCACTCCCGGGAAGATCCGGAAATTGGCCTGGATGAAGGGCGTGTGCTCCAGCCACTCATCGCCGAGCCCCAGAACTTCATCGCGCTGCCGGATCAACTCGTTCATCTGTCGACGGAGCTCCTCCTGTTCCTGAAGCAGCTCCTCCACCTCATGCTGCTTGTCTTCCGGCAGCTTTTTCAGTCGCCGTTCCAGCACCTCAAAAAACTGAAGCTGCTTTTCGATTTTTTGAATCTGTTTCTCCAATCCCTTGATCTCCTTATTGATGGCGAGCGCTTCCAGCCAAAGTTTTTGCTCAATGGGCCGGCCCACGGCCACCAGTGTTTTCTGATTATTGGGTGATCCAATGATTTTAGCTACAATCCCCCGGTCGCTTTGCAGCTTACCACCAATGATGCTGCCGCGCGGAATGCGAATAAAACCACGAGCGGTTAATTCACTGGACAGGATGTACTTATTTACCTCGATATCGCCACCGGCTTCCAGCCGGGCATGCTGAATAAAATCTGCCCGGATATCTCCCCGGGCCTTCAGGTAGGCCTTGTGTTTCCCGAAAACGCCTCCGTCAATGACAATATCACCTTCTTCTGAGATGAGGGTGGCCCCATCCACATTCCCACGAACCAGAATATCCCCTTTCGTCTTCACGGTGAACCCGGTCTTAACGTCGCCGTTCACGATCACATTTCCAATGTAATCGATGTCACCTACTGAAAAATCCACGTCATTTTTGACAACATAAACGCTTTCAATGTGAATCAGGCCGCCCTCCATGTAAGCATGGCCGCTGATTTTGGCATGCAGATGCAGGTCATCTGGCGAGACATAAGTGTTGATTCCCCGAGGTAGCTTCAAATCTTTTCCCGGCCGGTAAGGGATGGGTTCCCCAAAAACGCTGAGCCCTGGCTGCCCTTCTTTTGCCGGTGTTTTGGTTACCAGAAGCTGGTCTTTCTCCACGATGTGGATGGTCTTAATCCGGCGGTAATCGACGCTCCCATCTTCCCGGATGAGCGGCCGGGTGCTTTTGGTAAGGTCCACATGAAAGGTAAGCCGGGCATTTTCGCCATGAACCGGCGGGCGGCCTTCTGCAACCACTTCGTTGATCACCGTCTTCTTTTCATTGACGATTCTTTGCAGTTTTTCCCGGTCCCAAGGAACGCGGATTTTCGCTTCCCATAGCTTGTATTCAAGGTCGCCCAGGGTAATCTGTATCTGGGAATCCTGGGGAAAGCGTACCGTCAATAGGGCCTTTACGCCATCTTCCGCCACCCGCACATAAATGTATTTGTCCTTTATTTTTTCATATTTGCGGAAGCGTTCCCCGATCCAGCGAAATTCGCCGCTGGCTTCTTTCAGGACGACGGCAATCCTTTCAAAATTAGCATTCACAATTTTCCGCCCGTAGAGCTCTTCTTTCACATCCTCCAGACGGATTTTGCCTTTCACAGAGGGCGGAACGCTGAGGTAGGCGCCGTCATCAAAATTCTGAAATACCAGCTGTTTTACAAGTGGGTTGGCCATTGTCAAGGAGATCCCTGAATCCGGTTTTAGTGCGTCTTTTCACCAGGTACCAGCCGCTTGAATTTCCCAGACGCCCCCGGTTCATATTCCAGCACAATGCGTGCCTGTTTCCCGCAGCTGCAGCGGTAACGAATTGCTTCAACGAAATCCCCTTTTTTCTCCACCTGCAGCTCGGGTCCGGCTCCGCCTTCAAGGACCTCCTCGAATTTTCGGAAGGGAATTTGCGAGACCTCTTCTGCTTTGATGAGGTTTCGGTTCGTCCTGCGGCTTTTTGCCTCGCCAGAAATCAGCTCTGCCGTCCATTCTTTGAAGCCGTCCCTGCCCATCGCAACCTCCTCTTCAACATTGCCTTCATCCATTAATTACAAAGACCATACCAAGAAAAATTTGCAGTGCGGCAAAACTCTCCCTGAATGTGCGGAAAAAGATGCCGGATCTGGTTGAAAATCACAGGAATAAAACTGACGGTTTCTTCCCTGTTCGGATTCCGGTGCGCTGGCAGCAGAAAAAAACCACCCCGATGCCTGATATTCAGCCAGGGTGGTTGGGAATTTACCACAGCGGAATAATGGCAGAACGTTCGAACTATGGAGTCGAGGATTTCCGAACTACGGCACTGATGTCACGAAAACGGATTTTTTCCTTTTGCAGGGCAGCCCGGAGCCGCTCCATTAGCTCAATCCGCGTAAAGGTCCGCGTTCGATCAAACTCGAACAGCTGGTATTCTCCCATCCGGTTGGAATAGAAAAGGATGTGATTCCCATCAGCAGAATAAACGGGCGCGAGATCCCGTGCAGAATGGGCCGTTAAGCGCACCAGTTCGTTCGTTTCCAGGTTTAGTTCAAAAACATCAAAATTATCGCCCAGCTTGCTGAAGAACACCACTTTTTCGCCATCCGGTGATGGGCGTGGCGCGCCAAAATGCATCTGGAGATCGGTCACCCGGGAATAACTTCTTTCCTCGAAACGGTAGCGGTACAAGGCATAAAAATCTCCTTCTTTGCCTACGAAGTAAAACTCTTCTCCAGAAGGTGCAAATGCGGGCGCTCCAACCGGAAAAGGCGCACGGACCAGTTCACGCACCTGACCGTTTTCGTAAAGAAAAATGGCGGTGCCCGTCTGGCCTAGGGAATCGCTGCGGTCCGAAACAAATAGAAATCGTCTACCACCTGGTTCCGCTGCCGGAAACCAGTCGTCTGCAGGAGAAGAAACCACCGCCTCAATGGTTCCCGTTTGCAGGTCAAGCTGGTAGATATCGCGCCGGTGCAGCAGCGGGTCTACTTCGCGGGTGAATAGGATTGTGGTGGCATCCCAGAATACAGGCGACTCATCATTGAGCGGATCGCTGGTAAGCTGCTTCACCTCCTGCGTCTCACGATCGAGCAAAAACAGATCCCAGTTCTGGTTTTTGTTGCCCTGAAAAACAACGTAACGGCCGTCCGGCGAACAAGCCGGGTTGGCATGATCCCAAGGCTCCGATGTAACCTGGCGCAGCGGATATAGCAGCCCAATGGATTCGCCAACTTTCTGGCTCCATATCACCGAACTATCCTGTTCCAACAAAACCAGGTATTCCTCAAAAGCGGCACGGATCTGGCGGCGTTCATACAGCAGGTTGCCTTTCAAAAGACGTGCCTCCGAATAATCGGGCTTCAGGGACAGTGCCGTGTCCAGATGGGCAAAGGCACGGATGGTATCTCCAGACTCCAGGTAAAGCCGGGCCATTTCATAATGGGCCTCGGGATTGTTGCGCTTGTGCCGGAGTTTTTTCTGGGCCGCGTGAAAGCGTTCCAGAAAGTCGCCGCTTTCATTTTTCTGCATGACCAGCGATGATGAACAGCCGCTCAGCAAAAACGCCAGCAGCAAAACGGTCAGCTTCTTAGATCGAGACATGGGACCTCCCGCTTTCTTTGCAAGCAAAACCCGCATTATGTTTATCGGCAGGTTGACCGATATTATAAGTGATTTCAAAAGGTTAGCGAAAATCAGAAATGATCGCTGATAAATTTTTGAACAACCCTGGCGTAATCCAAACACATGACTGTTCTATTTTGAACCAATTCTTGGCGGGCGCAAAGATTCTCAGAGGATGATTGGAGGCTGCAATACACTGAGATTCAATAAGTTACAACACCAATACCCGGAGGCTATCAAGGTCCAGTAATTCATGGCATAGCATTTGCACAAACTTTTACCGAAAAGGGAGGCGTTGATGGGTGAGAAAAAAAGAAGAAAGCGGAAACCGACCGGAAAAACCGCAAAAAGGTCAAAAAAGATGTCTCAGATGAAGGAAGAAAACTGCCACATCGAAACGCCGCAGGAAGAAATGACCGCAACGGAATTGGAAGCCTCCCACACTGAAACCTCTCCAGAAGGAGTGCCGCAGGAGGCTATAGCGAATGAACAAACAGAAAGTGAAACTACTCCCCTTACCGGCGAAGAAACCACCATGGAAGAAGATACTTCCGGTGATGTTCATTACCGGAGTTATCCGTTGAGCCGTCGCTTGGGTATCCGATGAGGTGAATTATGACTGCATGGCTGATTAAAATTAAGCTGCTGGGATTCCGGATAAAATTCAAATCGCTGCGGAAAAAAATCCGTGGCACCCTGCAAAAGCAGGCCCAGAACTACTGGCTGACAGGTTCCCCTTCCTGATTTTTTGGCTTTTACCGGCACAGAAACGCTGTGTCTTGCCCCCCAGAGAATAGCGGATTTCCGCCGGAAACAGAGTTTTCTGTGCTCCACGCAGAATCTGCCCAGGAGATGGATTTCCGGTTTCGGATGAAGGCTTACCTTCGGTTACAGCCGTTTCAGTTCGGAGAAACGCACAATTCGGGCCCGAATGCCGTAGCGTCGCTTCAGGAGTCTTGCCTTGCGCCTGGCTTCTCCCTCGCTACCATAACTCCCCACACACACCACAAAATACCGCCGTCCCCCCACTTCCTTCGAAAAAATATCGGCGCGGTATCCCTTATTTTCCAGAAACTGCTTCTGGATTTTGGCATTGGAATAGCTGGAGAATGCCCCAGTTTGAAGGGTAAAAATGCCACCGGAAGTTTCCGTCTTCCTGCGGGCGCGGTATCCATCCTGGTAGGATTCCGCCTCTCTGGATGATAGATCAACGGAGCTGAGGAGGGCAAATTGTTTGGTTACACGGTAAGATGAAAACTGCCTCAACAGCTTCCGCACCGAATCCTGCTGTCCAATGGCCTGCCAGCAGCGAATCCATTGCAGTCGCGCCCGGTCCGCCAGGCGGTGATTCGGGTATTTTCTTACCAGATAAGAAAAAGTGGCCCGTGCCGTGTTGTATAGTCCACGGGCAAACTGGTATTCACCAATTTTCTCCAGCAGAACAGGAACGTACTCAGTCTCCGGGTGCTCATGCACAAACCGTTCGTAGGTGGCAACCGCCACCTGCGCATCTGTGGTAAACAAAGCAGTCAATACCCGGCGTGATTGGGCATCCAGTTTCTTCAGCAAAGAAGGAGATTTGTGAATCTTTTCCAGTTCTTGGATTCTGTTTTCCAGCAGAAGTTTGACGATTCTATTTTGAGCCACCGATGCCGGAAGGCTCAGTCCCAAAAGCACAAGAAGACATAATGCTGTCCGCCGGAACGCCGGAAGCCACACCGTGAAAAATTCTTTTCCCCACTCCCTCACCTTTTCCCCCCAACCGGGATTCCCGCTTCCAGAACATCCGGTACGGCAATGCGGAGACTTACTCGATGTTCCCCCCGCTTGCTTGTAAGAACGTTCAAAACGCTTCTCCAACTCGCACAAAGCTGTTCCAGGAGCGGCATTTGGGACAGTGCCATTCCATTTTTTCCGTGCGGAAATGGCAGATGCTGCACTCAAATTCTCGCGGTTTGCTCAGAAGCTCGTGGGCCATATCATCGGCAAGTTTTAAGGCTTTTTCTTTATCCCCTTTGCGCGCGTACAGCTGAATCAGTTTCATTCGCACCTGAAGGGCCTCGGGCACCTTTTCCAGGAGGCTTTCACAAAGGTTAATGGCCTGATCGACCTCGCCCTTTCGCAGCTTGATATCGGCCAGGGAAAGCGCTACTTCAGGGATATCCGGGTATTCCCCATGCAGTTCTTCCAACAGACTTTCAATTTCACTATAACTGCCAATGGAGTAAAGGATTTCCTGAAGGCGGTCAAAAACCAGATAGGCCTGACGCGGCACTTTTCTTACGAAATCCACCCAAACCTTTACGGCATCGGTATACCGACCTTCCCTCACATACGAATCGCCCAAGGCAATGTAGGCCGCCGAACAGTTGGGATCAGTTTTGATGGCCTCGCGCAGCCGTACGCGGCCCTCTTTTTCCCGGCCTTCTTCCATGGCCTTCTGGGCCTGCTTTACCCGGTATAGAGCCAGGCGTGTGGCTGGTGCTGGTTCCTTCCGCCATTTCGAAAGCGTTTTGAGCGTCTTAAAGGCATTCTCCCAATCCTCTTTGGCCTCATAGATGGCCAGCTGGGTTTGCTTGCCCCATTCATTCTTCGGTTCTATAGAAAACAGTTCGTTGAGCATTTCCAGGGCCTTATCGTAAAGCCCGGCTGCCTGGTAATCTTTTACGAGACTGCGGATCACATTTTCACGGGCCACCCGGTCAATATTTCTGCGCACCAGCAGTTCTTTATGAATCTTGATAGCCCGGTCATATTTCCCGTCTTCCCGAAAAATGTCGCCCAGCCGGACATAGGCATCCACGTTTTCCGTATTGGCTCGCACACTCTCCAGAAAATACTGAATGGCCTGCTTGCGATCCCCATCCAGCAGTGCGTTCAACGCCCGGATGTAGAACAGATCAGCTCCCGCCGTTTTCTTTCGCCTGCGCCTCACCCAGGACGCCAGCAGCGCAACCAGAATAAGAACAAGGACGGCGGCTCCACCTACATAATAAAATGCAAGCGACTGATTCATAGATGCTTACTCTCCGCTTTTCTCTTGACCGGTTTCCGGTAGCTCCTCTGCTTTCACCGCCTCTTCAACCGACAGATTTCGGAGCCGGTTCAGCTCTTCCTCCAGCTCTTCTGTTTTACGCTTCCACTGCCTGCATTCTACCCTCAGCTGCATAATCCGGAAAATGGAAACAACCAGCCAGGTAAACAGACCGAACGCGAATGCAATATACACGATCAAATACAGCGGCAATTCGGGTGAAACCCAGTTCAATATGTAGACCTGAACCATCTGATGCTGATTCTGCAGTGCAAAGCCGAGAATGATTACAATGAGCAATGCCCCAAGAATCCATTTCAAAATCCACATGTCTCTCTCCTCAAAAAATGGAATGGCCTTACTCTTTCCGGACTGTTTCCATCCAACGTTTGGTCTAACTGCCATAAAATTAACAAATTTCGCATCAAAATCAATGATTTTTGCCCGCACAGAGAGGCATCCGTTTCTCCCGGCTGGAAAAGCCCGGCTTTTTCTTCGAAACCGTCATGCCCCTCCTCTGGCCAACAACTACTATCTCCACAGCTCAATAAGTAACATACTGGGCAAACCCCTCTGCCACCATCAGGTCATTGACGTTAATCATCCGTCCGTCCTTTTCCAGCCAGATTTCTCCCAGGTAGCGCCCGTATTTTCCTTTCCGGTCTTTAATGGTGGCAAGCAGGATTTCCCTGTTCAGAATCAGTTTTCGCAAAAAATCCCTGGCGGCAAGCCCCTGTGGACGCTCCGTACCCCGGATCTCCGGCGCGTTGATCCGCGCCAGCCGGATCTTTTCACCCCGGATCCAGATTCCCAATCCCAGGTCGATGTCTACGTGAATGGTATCCCCATCGTAAACCTTCACCACCCTTGCCCGGTAGTGATAAAGAAAATCCCAGGTAATGGGTTGATTCATGGGATGGCCCTTTCTTCCACGTTAAGAAAAACGATGAATTTGTGGCGGTCCAGTGTCTGGAGGTGCATGGAAAGACGGTCGTACAGCGGTTCGATTCTTTCACCAAAGGCCGAGCGCAATTCCCGGCCAATCTCCTCCACCGTCCGCTTGCCATCGATGAGATTCCAAACCGCACTGCCAATTTCATCCAGATGCACATAGACATGTGTTCCGAATCCAAGGCGTTCAAAAAACGCCCGCAGAAATCTGGATTTGAATTTAGGCACCAGCAGAGTTACGTTCCCTTCTTCATCCTTGCGGTACTCACAGTTGTGACACGGGATTAGAGCAAGCAAATTTAATGTAGCGGATTCTTTATCCCTTTTCCGGATCATTTCAACCTCCCGAACTGACCGCCAGAATTACCATGTAAAAGAAAAATGCACAAATCTTCCGGTTTTTTCCATCTATTTTGGCCCAACGCTGTGCGGACTTCACATGCCGGATACGGAAACGCAGCGCTTTACCGTTTCGGTTCCTGGTTTCTTTCCCCTTCCGGGGAGATCTGAAATACTCCAAAAAATAGGACACTGTTTTGCAGCCCTGTATGCGCATCCAGCAGTTGAAATGTCCGGCTGAGGCAGCAGCCGCACAGCAAAAAAAAGGGCGGAGCAAGCCCCGCCCAGAAGGAATCTCCTTACCGCTTCTCAATTACTTCTCAAGTGCCTTTAACGGGATGCGGATAAGGATATAGGCCAGAATCATAAAGACGACCAGAGAAAGCAGAGAGGTTAGCGTCTTCAGCCCGCCCGTAGCCGTGGCCACCAGCGATGGCAGATGGATATTGGCGGTCACCAGCACTGCCAGGATGATCCCCATCAGTGCTTCTCCGGCCACCAGACCGCTGGCTAGCAGTATGCCCGTGTTTTCGATCTTTTCTTTGTCGCTTTCGGCAACAGAGCGCTTTTCAGCCATTTTGGTCACCATAAACTTGATGACGCCACCGATAAAAATGGCAAAGGTGGTATTAAAGGGCAGGTACATTCCCACAGCAATGAGCATGGGAGAAGGCGACTTGATCAGGATCAGCGCGAAGCTGAAGAGCATTCCGGCCAGTACCAGAGGCCAGGCCATTTCGCCGCCCACAATCCCTTTGGCCATCATGGCCATCAGGCCGGCCTGCGGTGCCGGCAGGTTTTCGCCGCCGATGCCCCCGGGTGTACCGCTATGCAGCCACATCAGCGGGAAAACCAGCACCAGAGCAGCTGCTGTGACGCCGATCATCCCGCCTATCTGCATGCGCCAGGGTGTACCACCAAGAATGTGACCCACCTTCCAGTCTTGCATCATATCGCCAGCCACGCCGGCCACAACACACACCACCGACGCCACTGCAAGAACCGCTATGATACCGGACGTTCCGGACTGCCCGAGCAGCACCATCAGCACTGCCGCAATCAACAGGGTGGTTAGGGTCAGCCCTGAAATGGGATTGGACGAACTACCGATAATTCCAACGAGGTAACCGGCTACAGCGGCAAATACAAAGCCAGCCACTGCCATAACCAGGGCCGAAACCAATCCCGCACCAAAGCTTTTGGTAAAAAAACTGTACAGGAAGACCATCAGAATTACGATAGCAAAGATGGAAAGCAGGACAGACGAGAACCGCAGATCCTTTTCGGTGCGGATTTCTTCCATTTCACCGGCCCGGGCCGCTTTTATGTCCGCAAACCCCCGTGAAATCCCGCTGATGAGGTTTTGCCGCATATTGTAAAGGGTGTAAAAAGCCCCCACCAACATGGCTCCTACGGCCACCGGCTTGATGGTGGCACTGTAGGCGGCTTTGGCAATGTCGGCCCAGCTGAGCCCCTGGGCCACCATGGCGGAAAGAGATTCTCCGTTGAGAAAGAGAACCAGGGGCATAAGAAACAGCCATCCAAATACGCCGCCAGAGAAGGTGATGGATGCAAGCCTCGGTCCAATGATATATCCCACACCGGTCAGTGCCGGTGAAGCGAGCGGTGCTTCAATCAGCGTACCGCCTTTAAAGGATTCCACGGCGACTTCCTTGCCTTCAATAAGATAGCGGACCTTTGAGGTTCCGAGATCAATAAAAGTTTTCAGGCGGTCATTGATAATCTGCAACCCGCTTGGATTTTTAAGGAATTCTATCAGACCTGCCACGCCAATCATGGAAAAAACGTACCCGGCACCGGTGGCACCTCCCTGTCCTGCTTTCACAATTTCTGCACAGGCCACACTTTCGGGATATGGGAGCGATGTATCGTGGATCAGCGCCTTCCGCAGCATGATCACAAACAGCACTCCGAGAATACCGCCGATGAGCATCAGAGCCGTGCTCTGCAGATAATTGAATTCCTGCCAGACACCAGCCATAATGAAGGCAGGAATGGTGAAAATGGCCCCCGCCGCCAGGGCTTCTCCCACTGCTCCTGTAGTCCGCGCCAGGTTCTCCTCCAGAATCGTCCCTTTAAAAGGACGCAAAACCGCCATGGAAATGACCGCAGCAGGAAATGTCGCCGCGACCGTCATTCCCGCCTTCAGGCCCAGATAAGCATTGGCCGCTCCCAAAATCATCGCGAGAAAAATACCGGTTAGCACAGCTTTGAATGTAAACTCTGCCATGGTTTGTTCGGGTGGCACATAGGGTTTGAATTTCGGATCACTCATCCTCGTTACCTCCCTTTAGTCCCGAATTATCCTCGTATGATTGCTTGCCTATCGTGCACATCCTCCAGAAGCCCCACAACCAGCCCAAAGGAATTTCACAAATTTTTTTAAAAAAGCAAAGAAAAAAATTACGTTTTTTTAAAATTCAAAAAGAAATTTAACTGTTTTTCCCGTCCGACAAGTTTTCCCCCTTTTCCTGAGAGCCAAAAACAGGAAAAAGAGAATCAGCACGGCATGAAAATAGCGGCACCAGAGGGAAACAGCAGGCACCCCGCAAAGAACCATTCCGGAAATTGTTTCTGAAAATATCGAAGATAAATACCGCAATTTGTTCTCAGCCCCGGCGGATCCCTGCTTTTTTGACTTTCGTCCCGGGATTTTAAAAAACAGCCGCGAATTTCATCCTGTCCAATCTTCCCCCTGCTTTTGACTTCCCCATGCAATAAAAAAGGCTCCGGCCATTTCAGCAGCCGGAGCCTTCTGCATCCGAAAGGAATGGTATTTTTATTCTTCTTTTTTCTCCTCAGAAGGACTTTGCTCCTTATCGGCTGGTTTTTCTGAAGAAGTATCCTGTTCGGTCTGCCCGGAATCGGGCTCCTCTTTTTCAGCCGGAGCTTCCCCTGGTTCGGCCTTCTCTTCCGGTGCCGGCGATTTTTCAGCCGGCTTTTCGGCCTTAGCCTCCCCTTCCTTTTTCGCCTCTTCGGATTTCTCCTCGGCTACCTTCTCTTTCTCTTTTTCAGCGGCTTTTTCTTTGGCCTCTTTTTTGCGTGGCCGTCTGGCTCGGGCCGCTTTTGCCTTGTCCTCTTCCTTTTCCTCTCCCTTTTTGCTTTCATCGTGTTTAAGCGGTTCCTCTACCAGACCTTTTTCGGAGAGGACGATGCGTTTGTTCTCTTTATCGAATTCGATCACCGTGAGATCCAGCTCCTCGCCAACACGGTAGTGATCGGTCGTCCGCTTGGGCCCCGGCCGGTCCAGGCGTACCAGATGTGAAAGCGGTACAAATCCCTCCACCTCATCGGGAATTTCCACCACCAGCCCTTTCTCCATGCAGCGAGTAATTTTCCCTTTTACCTGCGTACCGACCTTGTACTCTTCCGCCAGTTTTTCCCACGGGTTTTCGAACAGCTGCTTATATCCCAGAGAAATCCGGCGATTCTCCCGGTCAATGGCCAGAACTTCCACCTCAATCTCCTGATCCTTCTGCAGCACTTCGCTTGGATGACGGATCTTTTTGGTCCAGGAGAGGTCCGAAATATGGATCAGGCCGTCAATTCCCTCTTCCAGTTCCACAAAGGCACCGAAGTTGGTCAGGTTACGTACAATACCTTTATGGCGGGATCCGATCGGATATTTCTCTTCGATTTTCTCCCACGGATCAGGTGTGAGCTGTTTGAGCCCGAGTGAAATTTTATGTTCGTCCTTATTTACATTGAGCACAACGGCCTCTACGATGTCACCCAGGGAAACCACCTCGGAAGGATGCCTGATATGCTGGGTCCAGGACATTTCGGAAATATGGATCAAGCCTTCCACGCCCTTTTCCAGCTCCACGAAAGCACCGTAGTCCGTGATGTTTACTACTTTGCCCGTAACCTTGCTGCCAACGGGATATTTTTCTTCCACCCCTTCCCACGGGTGTGGCTGCAGCTGCTTGTACCCCAGCGAAATCCGGGTCTTGTTCTCATCGAAATCCAGGACCATCACTTTAATCTTCTGGTCCAGTGAAACGATTTCCGAGGGATGATTGATCCGCCCCCAGGAGAGATCGTTAATGTGGAGGAGGCCGTCCACGCCGCCCAGGTCAATAAACACCCCAAAATCGGTAATGTTTTTGACGATCCCTTCCAGCACTTGCCCTTTGTGGAGTTCGCGCAGGATCTTCTCCCGCTGGTCTTTCATTTCTTCTTCTACCAGAACCCGGCGGGACACCACGATATTTTTCCGGGCATGGTTGATGTTAACTACTTTAAAATCATAGACCTGGCCAATTAGGGCATCGAAATCACGGATGGGACGCACATCGATCTGGGAGCCCGGCAGAAAGGCCTCCACACCTTCCAGATCGACCACCATGCCGCCTTTGATACGGCGAACAATGCGGCCCTTCATGATCTCGCCCCGTTCCGCCTTCTCAATCACACGGTCCCAGGCCCGCAGAAAATCGGCTTTCCGCTTGGAAAGGATCAGCTGGCCGTCTTTATCTTCCAGCGTATCAATGTAAACTTCAATTTCGTCCCCTATTTTCAGATCATCCACATTGGAAAACTCTTCGATTGGGACAATTCCCTCGGTCTTGAAGCCGATATCCACGGATACTTCACGGGCATCAATAGAGATAATTTTCCCTTTGACCACCTGACCTTCGGTGTACTGGTTCAGCGTGGCCTCATAGATTTGCTCAAACTTTTTGATTTCGTTGGGATCGTACTCTTTTTCCTCTTCCAGCTCATCCAGTTTCAAAGTTTGTCCCGGCTTGAAGCGGGCTGCTTCGCTGGGTTCTTGAGGATCGGCCCCAGCAGCTGCCTGCTTAGCAGGCTGAGGGTCGGATTGTGGTTCTGCAGCCTTGGTTTGAGATTCCGGCTGCCGCTCCGCCGTCTCCTTCGTTTCCGGCTCGTTTCCTTCCGGTTCTACGGGCTGATTCTCCTCCGCTGCCTGAACTTTTGGGTTCTTTTCGTCCTGTACCATACTTTTTCATTCCTCCTTTCTCTATTTTTTGCTTCTTGCGAAGCTAATGCTCAATCTCCTGCAAGAAATGGGTCACCTCGTCCCGGAGCTTTTTGATCTGATCCATGACGTCATCAGCAATCTTCTGATACACCTTTTTTCTGGGCAGATTCAGGCGCATATAGCGCCGGATCGGTATCCGTTCCCCAAAGGCCACAATAATTCCCGGGTAACGGAACAGACTCTGGCGCAATCGAAAACTGCCGTGAATATAAGTCGGCAGGATGTCTGCCCTGTTCTGATAGGCTAAAAGCCCCACACCGCTTTTGGGCGGCAGAAGCTCACCCGTGCGGCTTCGCGTTCCTTCAATGAACACAACCAGCGAGTGCTGATCCCGCAAAACTGATCCCGCCTTCCGGATCGCCTCCAGATCAAACGCTTCCCTCCGTACCGGAAAGGCATTGTATTTTCTGGCCAGAAAACCGATGACCGGCCAGGAAAATATCTCTTTTTTGGCAAAATAATACAGCTCACGCGGAGCTGCAGTTCCAATCAGGATCGGGTCCAAAAAACATTGGTGGTTTGAAGCAATAATTAAACCACCCGCCCAATCCTTCTTCTGACTCCCCCAAACCCGGAATCCGTAAAGTATTCGAAATAAAATGTTTAAAAATTTACGAGTTAAAAAATAATAAAAACTCATACGCTTGTCAACAAATTTCCATCCCTAATGCCAATTCTCGTATGTCTAAGTCCTTATTTTTCAAAATTATTTACGCCCACTCCTCTATTTGTAATCAATTCGACAAAAAATATTACGAATTCGAAACCAAATCAAAATTTTCTTCCACAAAATTTCAACTTTCCTTTCTTTTTTACACCCTTTTGCCCGTACAAAATCGCTCCTGCCCTTTCTCCCAATCCATACCCCAAGAACATATCAGATCCTCCACGGAACGAATTTCCTCATTTTGCATCGCTATCGCTTGAGCAATCATATCTCCAGCTTCGAAGAATGGCCGGCATGGGGAAACAACTCGCCAATGAGGGTTACGGGGGACAGGAGTTTCGCTTAGGTTCCTTCTTTTTCCAATTCAAGAATCAAACGCAAAATTGGCCTTTTCACCAAAGCCTCATCATCAGATCAAAATTCCAAAACGTCGCCAAACCGCTCCTGAATTTTTTTCAGGAGCACTTCCACCTGTTCCTCAATGGTCAGATGGGTTGTATCGATTTCGATGGCATCGTCAGCCTTTTTCAGGGGGCTGATATCGCGGGAGGCATCGATTCGGTCACGCCGCTCCAGATCGCGGATAACTTCTTCCAGCGGTATGTCGATCCCCTTCCGTTTCAGATCCAGCCAGCGGCGTTTGCCGCGTTCTTCCAAACTCGCCACCAGAAAAAACTTGATATCGGCATCAGGGAAAACCACCGTTCCCATGTCCCTGCCTTCGGCCACGATCCCCCCTTTCTCGCCCGCCTGCCGCTGAAGCGACACCAGTTTCTCCCGCACCTCCGGGATCTGACACACCCAGCTGATTTCGCGGTCTACCTCGGGCGTGCGAATTTCTTCCGTCACATCCTCGCCATCCAGCCAGACCCGAACCCCGTGATCCGCCTGTTCCAGCTCCACCCGGGTATCCGGTAGAAACCGGACGATCTCCGGAATCTGTTCTTTTGAAAGGCCACGGCGAATTACCTTCACAGTAATGGCGCGGTACATCGCACCTGTGTCCAAGTACAGATAGCCAAGACGCTGGGCCAGAAGCCGGGCCGTGGTGCTTTTCCCCGACCCGGCGGGCCCATCAATTGCTATCACCAGTCTTTTGCGTTTCCGTGTGGCAGTCATCTTCAGCTTTTCATTCTTAAACCACGTTCTTCTTCTGTAAAAATCCAGCTCACCACTTTGCCGATATTGATCGACTCATCCTCCAGCCAGTATTTACGGTCGTGTTCGAAGCGAGAGCTGGTGTCATCCGGAGGGATGGATTCTACCTGTTTGAGGATCCGGTCCATGCGGTCTTTCCAGACACGAATATTCTTGGCCCGCAAATCCACCCAGCCATCGTGGGCCCATCGGTCAATATTCTCTTCAGTGATCTCAAACGTTTCGTACCCCCGATAGGGCGGTATTTTGATTTCGGGCCCTCTCAGCAGCCGCCTGCCATCCGGCATTAAGATGGGAATACCGATGGAGAGAATCTGGGCCCTGAGCTGGGAATTGGACGAAACCAGATCCTCTAGCCTGGATGCCACTTCCTCCTCGTTGCAGCTGCGCAGTTCCTGCATGGTGGGACAAATCTGTTTGAGCAGGTAAATTTCGTACAGCAATTTGGATAGCCGCGGTGGGCCCAGCAGCTCGAAAGCCACACTATCCACGCCATGCTTCTTCTCCAGCTCTTCCATCTTCTGGATGGCTGCATGGCGCATGTAGCCGGCACGGTAGGTGGGCCCCATGCAGGCGTTATCTAGGGCGTTGATGATATCGTGCCCCGTGTTCCCGCCTTTAATCTCGTACACCACGTTGTAGGCAATCTCTTCCGGAGTTACGTATTCCATCTGGCCTGTGGCTGAAATTGCCATAAATTCGGCCTTGGAGAAGATGCCGTTCTCGCCCGTATCTATGAACACATTTTTTAGCACTTTATTCCCCAGGGCCTTCCATTTCGGCCTGGGTTTCAGTTCCAGTACATCCTCCAAAACATAGGCCTGATCTGGCGGGCAATCGTACATCCGCAGCGGTCGACCGTGTTTGGTAATTTCCCCAAATCCGATCCGCTTCCAGGCGATGGCTGCCGTCGGCTTGATTTCTTTGGTAATTGGCCCATCCGGCGTGCGGGCCATGAGAAACAGGAGCAGGGTGTGGGCACCTGCCACCGATGATTTGCTGAGCAGTACCCTGGAAGGTTTCTCCTCACTGTGAGTGTAGGGTATGTTCAGGCCCATCCCCCCCGTACCGCTGGTTCCAATCTTTACGTAAATCTTGGATCCAACCCGGCGCATGGATTCGTAAAGGATCTGCACATGCCGAATGAGCTGAGGAATGTACAGGGTGCAGAGCAGCTTTTCGACCTCGGAAATCAACGTCTCGGAGTAGCTTTTTTCTTCTTTGGCCTTTGCCAGTTCTTTGCGCACCCGATAATAATTAAGGAACACATCCTGATAAGCCAGGGCTGTGGCAGTATTTACGCTGTCAATCACAATGTCCGGTTTGTACTTATGAATAATCTGATAGAGATGGGAGTGGGTAAGAATGTCCTCTGTCAGGTCGCCCAGAACGTCTTCGATGATTTGCATCCTGTACTCGGATTTTTCGATGAGTTCCTCGCGGCTCAGACCCTGAAGGGAATCCCGGAGGAATATATTGCCCCATGCGGGAATGATCCGGGTTTTTTCCCCATAGTCTTTTTTAAGCTGTGCCACCGCTTCTTCGGCCTGCCATTTTTCCAGAGAGAGGACTACCAGCTCACTGGGTTCCTCTTTCAGCACCTCGCGGCAGACGGCAATGCCCACAAGGCCCCATCCGCCTAAAACCAGCACGCGTTTTCCTTTAATTTCCATGGCTCAGCCTCACCAGTTGTTTCAGTTTCTCAACTTCAACGTCGCTCAAATAGCGCCATTCACCCGTTCCAAGACCTTCCAGATCCAGAAAAGCGTACCGTTCTCTGAGCAGATAAACTACACGGTAGCCCAGTTCAGAAAAAATGCGTTTCACCTCCCTTTTCCTTCCTTCGTGAAGTGTTACCCGAATTTCCTGGTTATGGATCACCTCAAAAGAATCCACCGTGGCGGGCCGTTTTTCGCCGATGTCGATGCCCTCTCGCAACCTGCTGAGCGCCTCCGGTGTCAGGGAACGGTCCAGGCGTACCCGGTATGTTTTGGGAATTTCATACCGCGGATGAGTCAGCCGGTGGGTCAACTCCCCATCGTTGGTGAGCAAAAGTAACCCTTCCGTATCTTTGTCCAGCCGGCCCACCGGGACAAGTCCTGGAACAGAAGGAACCAACTCCATTACTGTTTTGCGGCCAAAAGGATCTTTGACGGTGCTGAGGTATCCGGAGGGTTTGTTCAGCAGGATGTACGTGAAACGAAAGAAAGGCTCAACCGGTTGGTCATCGACCATTACCTGGTCTTTTCCCACCTCAACCTGAACGCCAAGCTCACGGACTACCTGGCCATTGATTTTTACCCGGCCTGCTTGGATCAACCGGTCTGCGGCGCGTCGAGATGCTACTCCGCACCGTGCCAGGTAGCGGTTAAGTCGCATCCGGCTGGGTGTCGGATTCTTCCTCAGAAGCGACCTCCTCCGAAGATTCTTCCGATTCCGCCTGGCGGGACTCTTCCCGCTGGCGCAGCATGGCCTCGATCTCCTCCATTTTGGGAAGCTCGGAAAGATCGTTCAGGCCAAAATAGCGCAAAAATTCTTCTGTGGTGCCATATAATAATGGACGGCCCACGGTTTCCGCACGGCCCTTAATTTCGATCAGATTCCGCTCCAGCAAGGTTCCAATAACACCGTCGGAATTTACGCCGCGTATCGCTTCAATCTCGATGCGTGAGACAGGCTGCTTGTAGGCGATGATTGCCAGCGTCTCCAAGGCTGCACGGGACAACCGGGACCGTGTCCGCGATGTGTACAGAGCCCTTACCCAGTTGTGAAATTCGCGGCGCGTCACGATCTGGTAGCCACCGGCCACCCGGATAATCTGAAAGGCATGGTCGCGGTAATGTTCCTGCAGGTGCTGAATCGCCTCTTCCAGCTGACCATTCCGGACATCCGGAAGCAGCTCTTTGAACCGCCTCTCCGGAATAGGCCGGTCTGCAGCAAACAGCAGGGCTTCAATGATTTTTGCCAGCTCTTGCGTTTCCATATTCAATTGTTCACTTCGGGCCGGAAAATCCAGATTTCTGCAAAAGGCCTGGGTTGCTTTACCAGCACCTGCCGCCGGCGGATCAGCTCCAGCAGTGCCATAAATGTCGCAACCAGGGCCGCCCGCGTTGGTACATGCACATGTTGCATCAGTTCTGTAAAACTCGCCTGTTCCCTGTCCCCTATAAACCGGACAATAAAATCCATCTGTTCTTCCACGGAAACTTCAGGAGCTATAACCCGGTGAACCGGCTGATTTTCCAGCCGTTTCATTACGTCGTAAAAGGCTGCCACCAGATCAAACAGAGACACCGATCCCGCCTCCCTCTCTGTGGGCGCATCCTCTACCTCGGGGATGGATTCCGCGCTGCGCGGGAAATGGAGCAGCTGAACCGATTCCTGACGGGCCAGTTCGTGCGCGATTTCCTTATATTTGCGGTATTCCAGCAGGCGTTCTACCAGCTCCTGGCGCGGGTCGATCTCCTCAATCTCCTCCTCCACATTGGGTTTGGGCAGCAGCATCTGGGCTTTAATACGGATCAGCGTGGCGGCCATTACAATAAATTCGCTGGCCACTTCCAGATCCAGCTCCTCCATAATCCGGATGTATTCTAGATATTGCCGGGTGATGAGAGCAATGGGGATGTTGTAAATATCCACCTCATTTTTGCGGATCAAAAAAAGGAGCAGATCCAGCGGGCCTTCGAAATTCTGCAATTTAACCCGGTAGCTCATAAGCGGCTACACATCCCAGAATTTGCCGATTTTCATTTTTTCCCGCACCAGATCCATGGTGGCCTGGGCTTCCTCCCGTGCTTTGCGGTTTCCTTCAAGGATAACTTCGCGAATGTAGTTCCGACGTCCTTCCAGTTCTTTGCGCTTTTCCCGCAGTGGGGCAAGATAATCAGCCAGTTTCTGCGCCAGGTTCTTTTTGCACGCAACACAGCCCAGCACGCCAGAACGGCAATCCCTCTCAATTTCCGGGACTTCATCCGGATTGAACTTTTTATGGTAGGTAAACACTGTACAGATCTCGGGATGGCCGGGATCTCCCATGCGAACCTTGGCCGGATCCGTTACCGCCAGCCGCACTTTCTTTTCGATCTCATCCGGCGGATCGGAGAGCAATATGGTATTCCCTTTCGACTTGCTCATTTTGGTCCCATCCAGGCCGGGCAAACGGCTGAACGGCGTGAGCAGGGCTTTGGGCACCGGAAACACCTCGCCGTACAGCTGGTTGAATCTCCGGGCGATCTCCCGGGTTAGCTCGATGTGCGGTACCTGATCTTCTCCCACCGGAACGCCGTGAGCCCGATAAATCAAAATATCCGCCGCTTGTAGCACCGGATAGCCCAGATGGCCGTAAGAGACACGGTCTTCCAGATGCAGCTCGCGGATCTGCTCTTTCACGGTGGGATTCCGCTCCAGTCGTGGCACAGTGACCAGCATGGAAAACAGCAGATGCAGTTCCGCATGTTCCTTGATGTGCGATTGGACAAAAATAACCGCCTTTTCCGGATCGATGCCAGCGGCCAGCCAGTCAATGATCATCTCCACCGTATCGGGCCAGATTTTATCCGTATGCTCGTAATCGGTGGTAAGAGTATGCCAGTCGGCCACAAAATGAAAGCTCTGATATTTGTCCTGTAATTTCACCCAGTTTTCCAGTGCGCCAGTAAGATTCCCCAGGTGCAGTTTCCCGGAAGGGCGCATTCCACTCAGGATCCGTTTCTTTTCCGCCATTCTTTTTGCCTTTCCTTTCTGCTAATCCGCAAGAAACAGGTACGGTTTCCAGCGATCGTCGATGGTTCCGTGGAAATTCTGGATGAAATGGAGATAGTTCGGCTTTTTCGGCACCTTCAGGAGAGGCATGTTGGCCTCTTCAGGTGTGCGGTTCCCCTTGCGGGTGTTGCATTCCACGCAGGCAGCAACCAGGTTTTCCCAGGTCTCTTTTCCCCCGCGCTCTTTTGGAATTACATGATCCACCGTGAGCGGTTTGCCGCGGGCACCGCAATACTGGCATTGAAAACGGTCGCGTTTCAGAATATTTTTCCGGGTGAGCAAAATGCGCCTGTTCGGCACCCGGACATACCGGTCAAGCCGCAACACACTGGGAAGCGGTAGTTCAGTCGATACCGAATGTACCATCAGCGAATCGTACCGCTCTACAATTTCCGCCTTTCCAAGATAGAGCAGCACGATGGCCTTCTTCGCAGAGCAAATGCTCAACGGCTCATAGTTCTGGTTCAAAAGCAGAACCCTTTTGCTTAAAACATCCAGCATAATTTTTCCAAACGGCGATGCCGCTTTCTCTTTTTCTCACCCAGGTTTCCCAATTAAAGTTAAATCTAATTTAACGCCCAAATAACAATTTATCAACCATTTTCGGGAATGTAAAAAAGGCGGGATAGAAAGACACCCCCTAAAGAAGGGATAAAATTATCCGCAAGTCTATCCGGAAGATTTCGCTTCCGCCGATCCGTTCAGCCCATCGGTACAGCCAATGTCCTGTGCCGGGTTTAAAATTTCTCCGCCTCATCAATCAGCATAATGGGGATCCCATCCTTGATTTTGTATTTCAGGCGGCATTTGTGACAGATCAGCTTTTCATTTTCCTGATCGTATTCCAGTTCGCCTTTGCATTTCGGACAGGCCAGAATATCCAGAAGTTCCTTGTCAATCATCTTTCCTCCCGGTTTCCGTTGGTTTATTTCACCCTATCATTTTCCAGTGCTTTGCGCAGATGGCGAAGAAATCCTTCCGGAGGGCGCATGGCCCTGCCCGCTTCGTTCATAAATGCATGAACCGTAAATCCCTCCGCAACCAGTTGACGGCCCGGTTCAAGATACACACGGTAGGTAATTTTCATCCTTGCTCCGGGCACTTCGGTAATAGAGGCCTCGAGCCGCAGCAAATCGTCGTACTGGATAGCCCGCCGGTACTTGCAATATGCCTCGATTACCGGCAAAAAGCAGCCTTCTTCTTCCAGCTGGCGATAGGAATACCCGATATGCCGCAACAGCTCAGTACGGGCACACTCGAACCATTCAAAATAACGGGAATGATGGGCCACCTTCATCCGGTCGGTTTCCGCATACCGGACACGGATCTGCACTTCGGAACGGATCATTTTTCCTCGAAAACGCCGATTTCCCGGTACTTCTGGATCCGCTGCTGGATCAGCTTATCCACAGGAACCTGCATCAGCTCTCGCAGATGACGGAGAATATGATCTTTGAGGATGGCTGCGGTGCCGTCATGATCGCGGTGGGCGCCTCCAATGGGTTCTGGAATGAGTTCATCGGCGATCCCCATTTCCAGCAAATCCCGCGCTGTAACCTTCATTGCATCAGCAGCCTGGTCTGCCTTTGAGCTATCCCGCCAGAGAATGGCAGCACATCCTTCCGGAGAAATCACCGAATACCAGGTATTCTCCAGCATTAGAATCCGGTCGCCCACTCCAATTCCCAGGGCACCGCCGCTGGCCCCTTCGCCGATTACCACAATCAGGATGGGCACCCGCAGGTGCGACATTTCGTAAAGGTTGCGGGCGATGGCCTCCGCCTGGCCGCGTTCCTCCGCACCTATTCCAGGATAAGCCCCTGGCGTATCTATAAACGAAATCACCGGCCTGTTGAATTTCTCTGCCAGCTGCATTACGCGCAGAGCTTTCCGGTACCCTTCCGGGTGCGGCATACCAAAGTTGCGATAAAGTTTTTCTTTGGTCGTCCGACCTTTCTGGTGCCCTACAATG
>Ga0209426_1000708_pt1 | contig 28851 bp, 24 predicted proteins | sample Deesub1362B_J571_FD_187697 | JGI IMG/M metagenome (GOLD analysis project Ga0209426, IMG submission 187697) | Deep oceanic, basalt-hosted subsurface ecosystem from Juan de Fuca Ridge flank, Pacific Ocean, CORK Borehole 1362B_J2.571 (SPAdes)... ...
GTGCCACTATTGTAAGAATAGCACCCCATAATGCAAGATACCAAAGACCTGACCTTACACCAGCAAGAAATACATACAGTTTTCCCCAGAACCCCGCAACAGGAGGAATTCCACCGAGTGATAAAAGAATTATGAGCATTGAAAGAGAAAGAACAGGTGCTTTTTGAGCAAGACCTCTTAAATTATCAATATCTGTTTTATTTATAGTGATTCTGACTGTCTCAGCAAAGAAAAAGGCACCCATATTTGAAAACATATAAGCAAAGAGATAGAAAATCACCATTGCAATTCCTTCTTTTGTTCCTGCAGCAACACCCACAAGAACATAACCTATATGTGCAATACTTGAATAGGCAAGAAGTCGTTTAAGATTTTTCTGTGGAAGTGCAAGAAGGTTACCGATAAACATTGAAAAAGCGGAGAGAATTACAATTAAAAGTAAGAACTCTGCTCTACCAGTAGGTATTACCTCAAAAATTATTCTAAAAATAGCAGCAAATCCTGCTGCTTTAGGAGCAACTGATAAAAAGGCAACATAGGACTCAGGTGCACCTTCGTATGTATCAGGTAACCAGGAATGAAAGGGGAAGGTGGCAATTTTAAACCCCATTCCTGAAAGTACAAATACAATGCCTGTGGCAAATAATGGAGTTATCTCAAAGGTAAGACTTTTAATTTTGAGAAAGTCAAGATTTCCTGATGCACCGTAAATTAAAGAAATTCCGAAAAACATTATTCCTGCAGAAAAGGCACCAACAAGAAAGAACTTCATTCCAACTTCAGAAGCAAATTTATCATACTTTTTGATTGCAGAAAGAACATAAAGGGGAATACTCATCAATTCAAAGGCAATAAAGAAAAGGAGGAAATTTTTAGAGGAAACAAGAATACTCATTCCAAGTATGGAAGTTAGAATCAGCATATAATATTCAGCTTTTCTCTTTTCAAGTTCATTCTCAACAAAATGAATACTCCCAAGAATTCCAAGAAGACCTGCAGAGAAGAAAAGAAGCTTCAATGTAAAGGCAAATTCATCAAGGTAAAAATCACCAATAAAATTCCCTATAAAATTTTTGAAATAGAAGAATAGAAAGAGACCTATAAGAAGTAAAACAGCATTCAGATACCCAAGGATTTTTCCCTTGCCCTTTTCAGGAACAAAGAAATCAAGGACAAATGTTAAAAGGATTAAGAAAAGAATGTAAAATTCTATAATTAATGTTTTAACCATTTTTCCCCTCCTTTAAAATCTTGTTAAAAATTCAATAACACCGGCATCAATAAATTTCACGAGCAGGAAAGGAAACATTCCGAATATGATAAGGGTAAATGAGAGTATATAAAGTGCAACCCATTCAGGTCCTTTTGCATCTGTAAGATCATGCCACTGAGACTCGTCAAATTTCCCATAAAAAATTATCTTCAACGCTCTCAAAACATATACAGCGGTTATAAATGTTCCTGTTATTGCTGCAAGGAACCAGAGAAAATGACCTGATTTAACCGCCCCAAAGAAAACAAGAACTTCGGCAACAAAACCAGAGAGTCCTGGTAGTCCCAGGGAGGTTAAACCTGCTATTGTAAAAGCAGTTGCAATTCCGGGCATTACTCTCCCGAATCCTCCCATTTTCAGAATATTCCTTGTATGAGATTTTTCGTAGACAAGACCCACAAGAGCAAATAAGAGTCCTGTCATTATTCCATGAGAAAACATCTGGAATACTCCTCCATTCACACCCCATTCCTGAAGGGTCGCAAGTCCGAGCATCACATATCCCATATGAGAAACAGAGGAATAAGCAACAATATATTTGAGGTCATACTGGTTCATTGCAGAAAGAGCACCATAAACTATATTTATTGAAGCAATTAAGCCTACAAGCCAGACAAGATCCTGAGCTCCCTGAGGGAAAAGTCCCCATCCCCATCTGAAAGCTCCATATGCTCCCAGCTTCATGAGAACTCCCGCGTGAAGCATTGAAACAGCTGTTGGAGCTGCTGCATGTCCGTCAGGAGACCAGGTATGAAGCGGGAAAATACCCGCAAGAACTCCAAATCCTATATAAAAAGTTAAAAACAGAACTCTCTGAAATTCCCTGGGATATTCCTGTGCACTCAGGACTGTATAGGAAAATGTATGAGCACCTTTAAAGTAGAGAACGAGCATACCAACAAGAATAAAGGCAGAACCCAGAAGCAGGTAAAGGGTTAATTTTGCAGCAGCATATTCCTTTGTTCCGAGTGTAACATTTCTCATCGCTGTATCAATGGGTCTCATTATATACTGAATAAAGTTGTTTGGAGGAATTTTGGGTTTTAAATCAGCACCAGAACCCCATATTCCTATAAGAAGATACATGGGAAGAACAGCAATCTCATAAAACAGGAAAAATACAAAGAAATCAAGGCAGGCAAAAACACCAAAAACACCTGTAACAAGAACAAGAAGAAGCATATAGAATTCCTGTGACCTAAATTTAATAGTCCAGGAAGCAAAAACACCAGCAAAAATAATTATTGCTGTAAGAAGAAGGAGTGAAAGAGAAATTCCATCAGCACCAAGATAATAGGTTATCCCGAGTGAGGGGACAATTGGGACCTTCTCAATAAACTGGAATCCTCCTTTGCTGAAATCATACAGGAAGAAAAGGGATATTGAAAAGATAAGTGATATTCCAGAGGCAATTGCGGCTGTAATTCTTACGAGGAGGGGATTCCTCCTCATAAATAACATCAAAAATGCTGCTACAAATGGTGAAAAAATAATTATTGATAAAACTGGTATTTTCACTTTGCGTTTTTAAATTTATAAATAAGGGATTGAACCTTATTAATGGAAGAATGAATTTTTAAGATTGAATTTTATGAAAAAAAATATATCTTTTTCAAAAAATCGGCGAAATAAAGAAGAGTTTAAGAAACTTTCAAAAATAAAATTGAGTATTTTCAGAAATTCTCACTCAAAAATATAAAATAAACTTAATTGATTCTATTGAATTTCAAATCATTTCTCATTTAAAATTTTTACTCGGGTTCTAATCCCATTTAAAAATTTGAAGGTCTAAAAATGCCAGTAAAATTACATTACAATTTCAAAGACGTTTTCAGAGCTGCAAGATTTGGGCTTTCAATAAAAAAAATGTGGGTGATGTTTCTGGGTCTTATACTCGGGACATTTTTTTACTCGGTTTTTTCATATATTGCTTTAATTCAAAATGGGTGGTCATTCAATAGAATATGGGCAACCTATAAGTTAATTCCCCTTGCATGTTTTGAGCCACTTTCAGGCTGGGGCTATTTTCTTCATATAGTCGGGGTAATCATATTTATTCTAATTTTCTTTATTTTCGGAACAGCTGTTGCAAAAATTCATTTTGAACAATTAAAAGGTGATGAATTTTATGAAATAAAAGAATCCCTCAAATTTTCTATATCAAAAGGAAAAGCTTCCTTTTTAACACCCATTCTATTAATAATTTTAATGCTTCTTATATTAATTACAGGATTTATCTGGGGACTCATAACCCGCATACCTGTGATAGGTCCAATAATCTTTATACTTTTTGCAATCCCGGCTTTCTTTACCTGTTTATTTTTAATATATTTATTTGTATCCTTTATTGTTTCACTCTTTATTTCGCCTTCAATAGTCGGAACAACAGGAAACGACACATTCGATACCCTGTTTGAAATATTTTCCACAATAAATGAGGAGCCTTGGCGACTTTTTCTTTATGAAGTGCTTCTATTTGCTGTAATTCTTGTTGCAGGTTCAATCTTTACCTGGTTTGTTTCGAAAGCAATTCTTGTAGCCTTTGTGGTCTTATCAAAAGCTTATCCCCTGTTTCCGCAGATTATTCAAAAAGCTCATTCCCTTTTACCTGACTGGAGATTTCTGGGACAGTTCTATGATTATCTGGCTCTTATAGGTGCAGGCTCACTGACTCAGATTCCTTCAGACCCTGGCTCTCTCGGATTCTGGGGAAATCTTCTTGGATGGTTTCTCGGATTCTTTGGTTATGCAGTAATATTCATGGTTTTATCATATGTAACAAGTATGTTCTTTTCAGGAAACAACCTCATTTTTATCGCACTTTATAAAAAGAAGGACGAAATTGATCTTTTAAAAGAAGAGGAGGAACCCGAAAGTTATATGCCAGAAATTGAAGAAGAAAAAAAAGAAGAGAAAACAGAGGAAGAAAAAAAGGATGAGGATTAAAAACCGGAAATAAGGAGGTAAATAATGGATCACACCGAAACAGTCCTCAAGGAACTTACAGAAGCTTTTGGACCACCTGGATTTGAAGAGGAAATAAGGGAAAAAATTTATAATTTCATAAAGGATGTTGTTGATGAAATAAAAACTGATAAGCTCGGCTCAATCATTGCTATAAAAAAAGGTAAAAAAGACAAACCCAGAATAATGTTCATTGCTCATATTGATGAAATAGGTCTTATGGTTAAAGGGTTCACACAGGAAGGTTATGTAAAATTTCTTCCACTTGGGGGATGGTGGACAGGTGTTCTGATTGGACAGAAAGTTGTTTTAAAAACAAGAGACGGAAAGAAATTCAGTGGAATAATAGGTTCTACACCTCCTCATTTATTAAGGAAAAAAGAAAATGCATCAAAACTCCCTGAGATTGACGACCTGTGGGTAGATTTTGGAGTTGACCCAGAATTCAATCCAAAAGAAAAACTGAGTATAGAAATCGGAGACATTATGGTGCCGCATTCTGAATTTGAAATTCTCGGAAATGAAAAAGTTTATTCCTCAAAAGCTTTTGATAACAGATATGGAGCAGGATTGCTTGTCAGAATCCTTGAAGAATTGAAGAACAAAGAATTTGAGGGAACCGTATACGGTGTATTCTCGGTTCAGGAAGAGGTGGGTCTCAGAGGTGCTGCAACCTCTCCCTGGATAGCAGAACCTGATGTTGCTATAGCTCTTGATGTTTCAATTTCAGAGGATACACCTGGTATAAAGGATAAAAGTGAAGCAAAAATGGGAAACGGATGCTCAATTGTTGTTCTTGATGCAACAATGATAGCTAATAGAAAGCTCACAGAATTTCTCAAGGAAATTGCAAAAAGGGAAAACATAAAACATCATCTTGTAACTGTTCCTATGGGAGGATACGACACAGGAAGAGTTCACATGTTCAAAGAAGGGGTTCCTTCAGCAATTATTGGAATTCCCACAAGATACATTCATGGCTTTCACTCATTAATGCACAGAGATGATTTTGATAATGCTTTAAAACTTTCTACAAATTTTGTGACAAATTTAACAGAAGAAAAATTAAATGAATTTACAAAATATCTATGAGAATAGGAATAATAGGTGCTAACGGTAGAATGGGAAAAGCACTTATAGAGGTGGCAGAGGAAGAAGGGATAGAAATAGGTACACTGATTGAGAGGGAAGGCATAGAAGGAGAATATAAAGGAAAAAAATTTGAAAGTGATTTGAGAAAAGTATCAGAAAATGTTGATGTATTCCTTGAATTTACCGATCCATCTGCAACACTCGAGAATACTGAAAAACTCATTGAAACTCCAAAACCCTATGTGGTAGGAACAACTGCTCTTGATGACAAACATTTTGAAAAATTCAGAAAGCTTTCGGAAAAAGTTCCTGTCTTTTATTCACCCAATATGTCCCTGGGAATTCATCTTATAACAGGTTTTTTCAGAAAATTCTCTGAGATATTAAAAAACTATGAAATTGAGATTATGGAGATACATCATACAGGTAAAAAGGATGCACCGAGTGGTACAGCACTTTATCTTTTTAAAGAATGGAAAGAAAATGTAAATAAAGATGCCTATTCTGTTTTTGAAAGAAGAGGTAAAAAGGAAAAAAATGAAGTTTTAATATCAGGTTTCAGAATAGGAAACGTTCCAGGAGAACATACAGTTTTTCTATCAAACGGAGATGAAATTATAGAACTTACACATAAGGTTTATTCAAGAAAGGTCTTTGCAAGAGGGGCAATTTTTGTTGCAAAAAAGATTTTAAATTTTGAGAAGGGGTTTTATACTTTCAAAGATTTATTTGAAAAAAATTAAGGAGGTTTTATTATGCTTTTGTGGGTTTTTATATTATTCATTTTATCACTATTAAATTTTATTTACGATGCTTTAGTCTGGGCAGGCAGCGTAAAGGAAATAGACCCCATGTATCTTACTTTCTTTGATGTTCTTTTCCTTTTAATAACTCTTGGTATTCTTTACAGAATGTACTTTCTATCAAGGAAAGGTGAAAAGGAAAAGTTGAGACAAAGAATCGAAGAACTTGAAAATGAAATAAAAAAATTAAAGGGTGAAGAATAAAGGGTGAGGAAAGATAGAGAACCGGGTGAAATTCGGGAGATTATAATAGAAAAGGGTAAAATACCCGCTGAAGGAAGTGTTTTCATTCAGGCAGGCAACACAAGGATAAATATAACAGTCACAATTGAAAACAAAGTTCCTCAATTTTTGAAAGGTTCTGGAGAGGGGTGGATAAAAGCACAATACTGGATGCATCCAAGAGCTGTAAATGAGTGGAAATCAATTGAGATGAGAATAAAAGATAAAAGGGCAATAGAAATTTCAAGAATAATAGCAAGAGCTTTAAGAGCAGGAGTTGACAGAAAAGGACTTTCAGAATTTACACTGCTCTGCGACATTGAGGTTATTCAGGCAGATGGAAGCACAAGAGCTCTGGCGGTCACAGGAGCATCATGTGCTGTATATCAGGCAATCAATTTTATGAAAAAAAATAGATTGATAGATGTAATGCCTGATTTTGAGCTTATATGTGGTATCACTGCAGGAAAAATTGGAGAAGAAATATATCTTGATTTAACCTATGAGGAAGATTTCAGCTGTGATTTTGACTTAAATTTATTTTTTTCGGAAAGCGGAAAACTCGTGGAAATACAGGGAACAAGTGAAAAAAGAGGAATTTCTCTGGAAAAATTAAATTTAATGATTGAAAAAGCAAAGGAAAAAGCCCGGGAGATTTTTGAGATTCAGAAAGAATTTATAAAAAAATTTCCTTATGGAGAGGATATTTGAGAGATGGGTAAATGATAAATCAAAGGGTAAGCGTCTTGATGTTTACCTTGTCCAGAGTGGATGCGGGTTATCAAGAGAAAAGGTTAAAGAAGCAATAGAAGAGGGTTTTGTTGAGGTTAATGGAAAAATAATAAAAAAGCCGAGTTACAGGGTAAAAACCGGAGAACATATTATTATAAAAATAAAAGAAGAACCTAAAAGAGAATTAATCCCGGAAGAAGTCCCTTTTGAAATACTCTATGAGGATGACCACATCGCTGTTATAAACAAACCAGCGGGTCTTGTTGTTCATCCTGCAAAAGGACATCATTCAGGAACACTTGTTCACGGTCTTTTATTCAGATACGGAGAATTACCTGCTCCTGAAGATGAGGAAGAAGAAAAAGTAAGAGCAGGAATAATACATCGTCTTGATAAGGACACAAGTGGTTGTATGGTAATTGCAAAAACAAATGAGTCTCTCTCAAAACTTGGAATAATGATGGCAAAAAGAGAAATAAAAAGGGAATACAGAACCCTTGTATGGGGAATAATGCCTCAGACTGAAGGAGAAATTGATGCTCCTATAGGCAGAGACCCTGTAAACAGATTAAAAAGAAAGGTAACTTTTGAGAATTCAAAACCAGCAATAACCCTTTACAGGGTTTTGAAAGAATACGACAGATTATGTTCTTTACTGGCGGTAAAACTTCTAACAGGTAGAACCCATCAAATAAGGGTCCACATGGAATACATGGGTCATCCTGTTGTGGGCGATCCTTTATATGGTGGAAGAGAAGGAAGAAAAATAATTAAACTTACAGGACCTGAAAAGAAAGAAGAAGTGCAGGAGCTTTTGAAAATTTTCCAGAGGCAGGCACTACATGCATATAAACTTGAATTTAAACATCCTGTATATGATAAAAAAATAGAGGTAACAGCAGATTTTCCCGAGGATTTTAAAAAAGCTCTTGATTATTTAGAAAAATTAAAAATGTAGCCGCAAACTTTAGTTTTCCTATAAAAAAAATTTATAATAAAAACATGACAAAGGAAATTATTAAAAAAATCAAAAAGAGAAATCTTAAAATCGGAATAATAGGACTCGGTTATGTCGGGCTTCCGCTTGCAGAACTGTTTCTAAAAAGGGAATTTAAAGTTATAGGCTATGATATTTCAAAAGAAAAAATTAAAAATTTCAAAAAAGGAAGATTCAATATAGAGGATATAAATCCTGAATTTTTAAAAGAAAAAATTAATAAAGGTGAATTTGAAGTTACCTTTGATGAAAAAGAAATCAAAAATATGGATGCAATTTTCATATGTGTTCCAACACCTGTCACCAAAGAGAGGGTACCTGATTTATCCTATGTTAAAAATGCTGCGTATACAATAAGAAAAAATTTAAAAAGGGGACAGATAATAATTTTGAAGTCAACAACCTTCCCTGAGACAACAGAAAAAATTTTATTACCAATTTTTGAAGAAAGAAATTTAAGAGTCGGAAAAGATTTTTATCTCGGATTTGTTCCGGAGAGGGTGAATCCTGGAGACAAAAAATTTCCAATTGAGAAAATTCCTGTTGTTGTGAGCGGTGTAACAAAAAACTGTAAGAAATTAATAAAAGCAATTTACACTGAAATTGTACCTCAGGTCTTTGTGGCTTCATCTCCAAAGGTTGCAGAAATGACAAAACTTTACGAAAATATTTTCAGAAATGTGAACATTGCACTTGCAAACCAGATGGCTCTTTTATGTGATAGAATGGGAATAAATTTCTGGGAGGTTATTGAAGCAGCAAAGACAAAACCTTTTGGCTTTATGGCTTTTTATCCTGGCCCTGGTGTTGGGGGTCACTGTATACCTGTTGACCCTTATTATCTATCATTTAAAGCAAAAGAATATGATATGGAAATTGATTTTATAACACTTGCAGCAAAAGTAAACGATGAAATGCCCTATTATGTGGTTGATAAGGTCATTCACATTCTGAATAAAGAAAAAATTTTGCCTTCTGAGGCAAGAATACTTATTTTAGGAGTCGCTTTCAAAAAGAATATATCTGATTACAGAAATTCTCCTGCAATTAAAATAATAAGTTTACTTGAAAAAATAGTGAAGAAAGTTGAATATATAGACCCTTATGTAACAGAAATTAAAGAAATCAAAAAAAAGAGTATAAAATATAGCAGGGAATTAATAAAAAAATTTGATCTAATTTTAATTTTAACAGATCACTCAAATTTTCCTTATAGGGAAATTTTCGAAAATTCAAAAATAATATTTGATACAAGAGGAGTCTTTAAACCCATCACAAAGAAAGTTTATGCTCTTGGAGCAGGAAAATTAAATTTTTGACATTTATAAAGTTTTTATTTTAAAATTAAATAAACTTTTAAATAGATTGAACTTAATTTTTATTTTTTAAAAATTTTTGATAATATAAATAGGAAAGGAGGAGATTTATGTGGCATTTAATATTAATCTCTCTTCTCATATCAGGGGGAGAAACCAAAGTATCTCCCAAAGTAAAACATTACTTACGTTTATATGAAAAAACTCATAGGAAAGAAAGACTCCTGAAAAGTATTCAAAAAGAATTATCTCACAAAAAGGACCCTGAGCTTGAAAAAGTCTATAAAATTCTTCTTGAAAAAGAGAAAAAAAGGAGAAATAAGAAATGAATATATTCATAATATTTCTTATTTCTGCCAGAATTTTTCTTATAAATGAAAATTTTGATGGCAACTGGGGACCTTATGGAGACAATCCCCCTACAGGATGGACAATAATTGACAATGGAAATGAAAATCCTGCACAATGGAACGAGAATGACTGGCATAAATACGAATATCCTGCTGGTTCAGGTAACTTTGTTGCAAGGGTCTATTGGAGCCCAATAGAACAGCAGGAAGAGTGGTTGATTTCCCCTTCTTTTGACCTTTCCTCTGCATCTGCCTGTTCTCTTTATTTCTGGCTTAATTATCAGGACTATTCAACAGACAACACAGATACAGGTTATGTTTTATTATCTCTTGATGGTGGGACAACATGGACAGAAACCCTTTTTGTGTTTGTTGATATTGATTGTACTGATAAAGATACCTTTTATGATCTAACACCCTATGCTGGAAATGCAAACTGTAAAATCGCCTTTTTATATAAAGGCGATAATGACCTCTATTGGTATATCGATAGTGTAAAAGTGATTAAACAACAGGCACTCTCTGATGATGTAGGAATTTCAACGATAACTACACCGTCACAGACTATTTTAAATAGAACTATACAGATTCAGGTAAATGTAAAAAATTATGGAACAAATAATCAGACAAATGTTCCCGTTCGATGTAAAGTAATAAAAGAAAGAACAGGTACCGTTCTCTTCAACCAATTAAAAACCATTTCAAACCTTCCTGCAGGAGCAGAAAGCACAGTTACTTTTAATTATACTGCTTCTTCTCCCGGTAATTTAATAATAAGGGATTCAACCGAATTAGTCGGAGATCAGAATACGCAGAATGATAAAAAAGAAAGTAATTTAATGGTAATAAAAGTTGTTACACCACCTTGGTCAGATAATTTTGATGCCGACTCTTCTTTAGATCTCTGGACTCATAATGGGGTAAATGACGAATGGCAAATAGGGAGACCTGTAAACAGGGGACCTTCCTCAGCTTACTCACCTCCCAAATGTGTTGCTACTGACACTGCAGGACTTTATGAAAATAGCTCAGATAATTATTTATATACTCCTTACTTTGACTTAACATCTTTTATTGCCTCTGATTCTGTATTTATATATCTTTATCATTTTGATTCTCTTGAAACAAATTATGATTATGTTTATGTAGAAATCAAGAGAAAAGGAGATTTGAACTGGTCACAACTTGATACCTTCAATGGATACCTAACAAACTGGCAGAAAGACTCGGTTTTGATTCTCAATACTTTCTATGGAGATACAGTTCAAATTAGATTCCACTTTACAAGTGATGGTTCTGTGCAAAAAGCAGGGTTCTATATGGATGACTTTTCAATAAACTCCAAATTTGGAACTCCTGTAATAAACCCCATGGAATTTGATGATGGCAACTATCAGGTAAAGTGGAGTAAGGTAAATAAAGCAGATTATTATGTCCTTTACAGAGCTACCGGAAGTAAAGTTTTTGAAGATTTATGTAATTCAACTACAAACTGGAATATCTCCTATTTTATTTTAACAGAAGATAATGCTTTCTCAGAAAGCTATTCATTCTGGAGCGGAGAATTTGAAAGGACAAGTCCTAACGGTGGAGTAGCAAGGTCTGTAGATGCTTGGGTCTCTACAAAAAATAACTACTGGATACAGTCAGGTGGTGCTTATGTGGAATTTTATGCAAAATGGGAGATAGGAAGTGATATTATTTATCTTGAATATTCAAATGATGGGGGTAATACATGGACCTCTGTCTGGAGCCCAGATACAAATATTCAAAGTAAATGGAAAAAGATAAATGTTCTAATATCAACATCAGGTTGGACAAAATTCAGGTTTCATTATATAGGTGATGATACGCTTAATCCGGGTTTTTATTTTGATAACTTTAAAGTATATTCGCTCTCAGCCTTTTCAGCAGTTGATACAACTACGGATACATTCTACACTTTCACAAATGAACCAGATGGTATTTATTTTTATAAAGTGAAAGCATTCACGAATAATGGAATGGAAAGTAAGTTTTCCAACACAGAGAATATAATAATAAAAAATTCATCAAATACTCCTCCTTCAATAACCCTTATCTCTCCTTCTGTGAACACAAACGCTGATGGTTATCTATTTATAAAATTTAATGCAAATGATGTTGATGACAGTGCCCTCATAGCTGTTTATTATGACAACAATCAGGGAGGATATAATGGAACAGAATATACAAAATGGATATTGGAAAAAGGAGGTATTGATTCTATAAGAATAGATGTAAGAAATATACCTTTAAATAATTTCTATATCTACTTGATGATTACAGATATAACTGATTCTGCCTACAGTGGATATTCAGGCAGAATTACAAAAACTTCTCTGATAGCTCCTGCAGAAGTTCCTGCAAACGGAACAGATACGGTGTATAACAATTATGTAAGACTTATACATCAGGATGACGAAACTGACGGAACAATTGGACATATCTCAACAATACTCGGTGATACAGCAGTAACTTCCGATGATAGCATTAACATCCTTTTCGGCACATCCTTTGACCCATGGTCTTCTGATGCTGTAATAAGGGTTGATGGGAAATCTTATATATTTGCAAAACCTGGGGAAGGTGTAAGAATCAGACCGTTAACACGATTGATAGGTGATCAGGGTATACCAACAACTCAACCCTCCAATCCCTCAATGCCTGATAATTCTGTAGGTCTTTCACAGGGATGGTGGTATGATGGGATTGAAGTTTATCAGGATATGATTTTTGCTTATGGAAAATTTTCGTGGGCTCCAGATTATTATGACCAGTTACTCTGTAAATTCGTATTAAAAAATGTATCAAATTCTCCGAAATCGGTAGCCTTAAAAATAGAATGGGACCTGGAAATTGAATCAGAAGATGGTGCAATAACACAGCCATCCGGAGACCCATTGATATTTGTTGAATGGAGATACACTTCGGATGTAATGAGAGAATACTTCATTTGCCAGGATTCAACTCAGGGAGACACTTTACCACCACTTGCCAGAACAGCAGGTTATATTAAAAACTGGGGAGTTGCAACACCTCCTGATGAATTTCTGATTGTAAACTGGAGACACTTAAATTCCTATCCCGGTATCACCTATCGTGTTATGACAGACGATTCCCTTGACTGGGATTCCGCACTTGACCTTATATGGTATCCAAGAGTTATACAACCAGGGGATTCTCTTGTTTACTATACTTATTATGGAAGCACAAGGTATGATATATATGATCAGTTAGGTTATTTTGAAGAATTGTTGACAGCTCAATACAAACAACCATTTGTTATCCTTAAATGGAAAATAAAAGATAAATACAGAAAGGTTGAAATTTTCAGGCAGAAAAAGGGGGCACTTAGTGAAAAAATCGGTGAAATTGATAAAGAAATTGAGGAATATAAAGACATTCCTGATTCTCCTGGTGAATATCTCTATAAAATAAAATTTACACTTTTAGATGGGAAAATTAAAGAGCTTGGTCCTGTAAAAGTAAAAGTTAAAAGATTCCCTCTAATGGCAAAATTATCAAGAAATATATTGAAAAAAGGAAATCTCACCATGAATGTTTCCATACCCCATAAAGGAACCTTAACTCTGAACATAATTGACATATCAGGAAGAAGGATTCTGAAAAAAGATATAAAACTTAATTATCCTGGATGGTATAATATAAGTACACCGAACAAATTAAAATCGGGAACTTATTTTGTAAACATATCATTCAATGGAGAAGAAATACATAAAGAAAAAATAGTTGTGGTAAAATAAGATATAAAATAGCAGGTTAAAAAAAGTGCACTATCCATCTGTTTTGCCTATTACACACTTGCGAAAACAGAACTTAATGTATTTCCTTTTAATACACTAAAATATGAAATAAAAGCAATCCAAAAATTTTTAAGAAAGTTCAAAAAATTAAAAATAAAAAGAGAAGAAAAGAAAATTATTGAGTTAAACTTTCATGAATGGATAGGTATTTTAAGAGATAAAGGTATAATATCAATAAACAGAGCAATAAAAAAATTTGAAGAAATTTGTAAACAGAAGATATATTCTTTTGAATTAATTTTAGAAGAATTTGAAATAGATAAAGAAAAACTTGAAAGAATTTTAAATAAAAAATTAACTCTTTTGAATAAAATTGATTTTAAGAAACTGTTAAAAAATAATGAAAAACTCACAGACATAAGTTATGATAAAGGAAAAGTTTATTTTTACTACCATTTTCTCGATAATATCTCCTGTCAATCATGGAAAAATAAATTTATAATAGGTGGATATAATTTAAAAAACAAAAAAATTTTTGAAAAATTGTTATACCATGAATTAAGACACATATTACTTGAAAAAACAGGCTGGCAGAAAGATAGGGAGATCAAAAATATTTTAAAAAAATTAAACCTTCCTTCTGAATTTTATAATTCCTGGGGGGATAAAGAAACTTCAATAGAAGAAATTCTAAATATGGCTTTCGATTGTATCCAGTTTGAAATGGATTATAAAAAAATATTTTTTTTCCCTCAGCAAGAAAAATTGGCGAAATATTTTTAAAAAATTATTCACATACAAAAGATATTAAAGAACTTATAAAGGTAAGCTTATATGAAATAATATAAAATTATACTTTACCAATTTTTGCAAGCATCTTATCCCAGTATCTGTTTGCTCCCTCTATATATTTCTCATAGGGTATAATAGGTTCTTCAAGCTCTCTCATGGTTTCATCCGATATGCTCAAATTCTCAACTACCTCTCTACCTGCTTTTCTCAAAAGATTCCTGTATTTTTCAATATAGGGCTTTAATAAAATATTTCTTGCTCGGAAAATTTCACCTGCTCCTCTGTATATTTCGCCTATTATTTCTGAATGTAGATTTCTTGCCACCCTTCTGAAAAAAAGCCTTAAAACCTGAAAATGTGATTGTTCAGGATAACCACAATTTGAGATTATAACGATTTTTGGATATTTCTCATACCTCTTTTTATGTCTTGTTTCTCCCTTTTCATCCTTTTCAAAATGAGGGTCCACAATAGGTATAAGTCTATCCATAAAGGCTTTCATAATTCCTGTTACATTGTCCACATATACAGGAGTTGCAAATACGACAATATCAGAAGAAATAAACTTTTCAATCAGCTCTTCCATATCATCCTTTATGACACATTTACCAGGAGTTTTTCCCCAGCATGTAAAACAGCCTTTGCAATATTTTATGTTTTTTTCAACCAGAAATATATTTTCAACCTCTGCCCCTGCCTCTTCAGCACCTTTAAGAAATTCTCTGATCATGAAATGGGTATTACCTTTTTCACCCCTCGGACTTCCGTTAAAAACCGTTATTTTCATAATTAACCTCCTTAAATTAATTTACTCCCCTATAACTTTCACCACCATCCTTTTTCTTCTTCGCCCATCAAATTCTGCATAAAATACTCTCTGCCATGGACCCAGGTCAAGTTTTCCATCTGTAACAGGGATTATAACCTGATGATGAATCATTAAGGATTTTAAATGAGCATCTGCATTATCCTCTCCTGTTAAATGATGTCTGTAATCCCTTTTATAAGGAGCAAGTTTTTCAAGCCATTCCATTATATCCTCCATTATTCCAGATTCATAATCATTAACAAAAACCCCTGCAGTAACATGCATTGCAGAGACAAGACAGAACCCTTCCTTTATTCCGCTTTTATCAACAATTTCCTGTATTTTGTCTGTTATATGAATCAATTCCTTTCTCTTTTTTGTATTAAACCATATATATTCTGTATAGAATTTCATAATTAATTATAGGATGAATTAAAAAAGGAATTAAAAATGTAGCGGTGCGATTTATCGCGCAAACCAAAAGTTACTTTTAAGGTTACATAAAATTCAGAAAATGGTTTCTAACCGCAAATTATTTTAAAATTATTATCTAACTCTTCTTAAATAGGGAAACAAAATATTCTATGCTTCTGTCATAGGTTCTTTCTGCTTCGGGTGGAAAAAGACAACCCGGTAATTTTCCCATCTGTTTATGATAAAAAATACAATCACAGCACCTTCCCTTTCTGGGGCAGGGTTCATAAGTACATGTGCATCTCTGTTTATTTTTTTCGATATTGCATTCAGGCATGATTTTTATATTCTGGTTTTTATGCGGAATTGAACCGCGTTAATTTTAATTATTTAAGATTATTATAAGATTATTAAAAGAATTACCTTTTTCTCAACTCAAAAAGGGCATCCCTGTATTTTGCTGCTTTCTCAAACTCAAATAAATCAGCTGCCTCTTTCATTCTTCTTTCCAGTTCCTCAATCAAACTTATTTTATCAAGTGTTGCCTTTAAAACCTCTATCTCCTTCTCCACTTCCTCATATTCATCTCTTGATTCAAGTCTTGCATCAGCAACTATTGTTGTTTTTATTATCTGTTCTTTTGATTTTTTAATTGTTTCAGGTGTAATTCCGTGTTTTTTGTTATACTCCATCTGAATTTTTCTTCTTCTTTCTGTTTCTTTAATTGCCCTTTTCATTGCTTCTGTCATTTCATCAGCATAAAGAATAACCCTGCCTGCCTTATTTCTTGCAGCCCTTCCTGCTGTCTGAATTAAGGCTGTTTCGCTTCTCAGAAAACCGGTTTTATCAGCATCAAGTATTGCAACAAGTGAAACTTCGGGCAGGTCAAGCCCTTCTCTTAAAAGATTAACTCCTACAAGACAATCAAATCTACCGAGCCTTAAATCCCTTAATATTTCAACCCTGTCAATTGGATGAACTTCTGAATGAAGATATCTTACCCTGAAACCTGCAAGGGATAAGTATTCTGCTAAATCCTCAGCCATTCTCTTTGTAAGAGTTGTAACAAGAACCCTTTCACCTCTTTCTTTTACTTTTCTTATCTCCTCCATTAAATCATCCACCTGTCCTCTCGTTGGTTTTACAACAATTTCAGGATCAACAAGTCCTGTGGGTCTTACAATCATTTCAACAACTCTTCCTTTTGCCTTTTCTATCTCGTACTCTCCTGGTGTTGCTGACATGTATATGACTTTATCTAAAAGTGCTTCAAACTCCTCAAATTTTAAAGGTCTGTTATCAAGGGCAGAAGGTAATCTGAATCCGTGCTCAACAAGAACCTCTTTTCTTGACCTGTCTCCCCTGTACATTGCTTTCAATTGAGGGATTGTTACATGGCTTTCATCTATGATACAGAGAAACTCTTCCGGAAAATAATCAAGCAAACATCTGGGTCTTTCTCCTGGTTTTCTTCCATCAAAATGCCTTGAATAGTTTTCAATTCCAGGACAATAACCGATTTCCCTTAACATCTCCAGGTCATACCTGGTTCTCTGTTCCAGTCTCTGGGCTTCAAGTAATTTACCCTGCTCTCTTAATTCCTTTAATCTCTGTCCAAGTTCTTCTTCAATCGTTTTCAAAGCTCTTTCAAGTGTGGGTCTTGTGGTAACATAATGGGAAGCAGGGTATATTGCCACTCTTTTTTTTCTTTCAAAAACCCTACCCGAAACCTTATCCCTCAATTCTATTTTTTCAATCCAGTCATCAAACATTTCTATTCTAACGATATAATCCTCATAGGCAGGTATCAATTCTATCACATCTCCTTTAACCCTGAATCTTCCCCTTGCAAGTTCAAAATCATTTCTTGTGTAATAAAGACCAACAAGTCTTCTTAGAATAACCTCTCTTTCAATATTCTGCCCCTGTTCAAGAATAAGATAAAGTTTTTTTACTTCTTCAGGGTTCCCCAATCCGTATATACAGGAAACAGAAGCCACCACAATAACATCATCCCTTTCCAGAAGGGAGGATGTTGTTCTGAGTCTCAATCTTTCTATATCCTCATTTATGGATGCATCCTTTTCTATATATGTATCAGTATCAGGTATATATGCTTCGGGTTGATAGTAGTCATAATAGGAAATAAAATATTCCACCGCATTATGGGGAAAAAGTTGTTTTAATTCTCCGTAAATCTGTGCTGCGAGGGTTTTGTTATGGGAAATTATTAAAGCAGGTCTTCCCCATTCTTTTATTACATTTGCAATTGTAAAGGTCTTACCGCTTCCCGTGACTCCGAGCAGAACCTGATGCCTCAAACCACTTTCTAAACCTTCAACAAGTTCCTTTATTGCTTTCGGCTGGTCTCCTTTAGGTTCCAAATCGGTAACCAGTTCAAATTTTGCCATATAATTTAATTTAATGTTTTTAAGGAGAAAAATCAAATGAAACCTGTAATTGCAAAAAAACTTTTTAAAAAATATGATGGGCTAATTGCTGTTGATAGAATATCTTTTGAAATAGAAAAAGGAGAAATTTTCGGGATACTCGGACCCAACGGTGCAGGTAAAACAACCACATGTAGAATGATTTACTGTTTCTTTCCCCCTGATGATGGAGAACTTTATGTCCTTGGCATGGATGTAAAAAAGCAAAAAAGGGAAATAAAAAGAAGGATAGGAGTTGTCCCTCAGGAAAACAACCTTGACCCTGATTTTTCTGTGATAAAAAATCTTTTAATTTATGCTTCTTATTTTGGAATCAATAGAAAAGAAGCAAAAAAACGTGCAATTGAATTGATGAAGGAATTTGAAATCTTCAATAAGAAGGATGAAATAATAGAACACCTTTCAGGCGGAATGAAAAGAAGACTTGTTATAGCAAGAGCTTTCATCAATGACCCTGAACTCATAATATTTGATGAACCCACAACAGGACTCGATCCCCAATTAAGACATTACATCTGGGAGAAAATAAAATTAACAAAAGAAAAGGGTAAAACTGTGATTATAACAACTCATTATATGGAAGAAGCAGAATATCTCTGTGACAGAGTAGCAATAATGGATAAGGGCAGAATTCTTGTCATAGACAGTCCTAAAAATTTAATAAAAAAATTCATAGGAAAAAGAGTTATTGAAATATGGACAAAAGAAGAAAAAGAAAATAACCTTATTGAATTTCTGAAAAAGAAAAATTTCAGATTTGATGTGCATTCAAAAAGAATATTCATTTATTTAGACGAAGATGAAAAAGTGCCGGATATAGTTTATAACCATGAACATACAATAAGGGAATCAAATCTTGAAGATGTTTTCCTTAAACTCACAGGGAGGAAGTTAAATGGAGATTAGTTTAAAAGGGACATTTAAGGTTGTATGGAGAAATTTTGAACTTTATAAAAGGTATTTCTGGAATAGATTTATAAATGCAACGTTATATCCCCTTTTATTTCTTTTTGCCATGGGATTCGGACTCGGCAAATTTGTCGGTGAAATAAATGGATTATCCTATGAAAAATTCATAGCACCTGCACTTATTGCTGCCTCCTGTATGTTTGGAGCAAGCTTTGTCACAACCTACGGAACATATGTAAGGATGAGATTTCAGAAAACATTTTCTGCAATGGTCGCAACACCCTTATCTTTTGATGATGTAATACTTGGAGAAATATTAACAGGTGCCTTCAGGTCTGTAATTGATGCCTTTTTTGTCTATATTGTCACAATATTTTTCGGGCTAACAAAAAGCTTTTTGAGTATCCTGATTTTTCCTGTGTTGTTTCTAAGCGGTTTTGTGTTTTCCCTTTTAGGAATAATAATGACTTCATTTATAACAAATATTGACCAGTTTGATTACTATTTCACCCTCTTTATTTCTCTTATGTTTCTCTTTTCAGGAACATTCTTTCCTATTGAAGCTCTTAATCCAATATTTAAAATCCTATCCTATTTTCTTCCTCTAACCCATACAATAAATCTTGTAAGACCATTATATAACGGTTTAATTCCTGCAAATTATCTATTTTATATTGCTGTTCATTTTGTTTTTATATTACTTTTATTTCCCATACCTTTTATCTATCTTAAAAAAAGGATTATAGAATTCGGGTAAACTAAAGGTTTAAAATATTATTCAGAACCAGAAAGCAGGGCAATTATGAAAATTAGACCTTTCTTTTTGGAAAGAATAAATTTAAAGCAGGAGGGTTAAAATGAAAATTAATAAAGCATGTGTTCTTGGTTCAGGAACCATGGGCAGTCAGATAGCTGCCCTTTTATCAAGTGTGGGGATAAAAACCTATCTTCTTGATATAGTTCCAAAAGAAGGAAATAATAGAAATAAGATTACAAAAGAAGCTCTTGAAAGGGCAAAAAAGCAGTTTCCTCCTCCCTTTTATTTACCGGAATTTGCAGATGATATTGAAATCGGAAATTTTGAGGATAATCTGAATATTGTTTCTGAAGTTGACTGGGTAATTGAAGCGATAATAGAAAATCTTGAGATAAAAAAGGGATTATTCAAAAAGGTCTCAAGTTTTTATAAAGACGGAACAATCATTACAACAAATACATCAGGACTTCCTTTAAAAGAGATAAGTGCAGAATTTCCTGAAAATATGAAAAAACACTTTTTCGGAACTCATTTCTTCAATCCTCCGAGATTCATGAAACTTCTTGAAATCATCCCCGGTCCTGATACAGAACCCGAATTGATAAACAGGTTTAAAGAATTTGCTGAAAGAAAACTCGGAAAAGGAATTGTTTTAGCAAAAGATACTCCGAATTTCATAGCAAATAGAATAGGAATCTTTGGAATAATGTATACATTCAAACTAATGCAGGAAATGGAACTAACACCCGAGGAAATTGATGCACTTACAGGAAGGGCAATGGGAAGACCCAGAACAGCAACCTTCAGAACTTTAGACCTTGTTGGACTTGATGTACTTTATCATGTCGCAAAAACTGTCTATGAGAGAGGTGAAAATGATGAGATGAGAGAGATATTTAACCCCCCCGAATTTCTTGAAAAGATGGTTAAAGAGGGTAAACTCGGAGACAAATCAGGAGGTGGATTTTATAAAAAGGAAAAAATAAATGGTGAAACAAAAAGATATACCTTTGATATAAACAAATGGGAATATAGGGAGCGGATAAAAGCAAGTTTTCCTTCTCTTGAAAGAGCTCTGCAGGAAGAAGATGTAAGGGATAGAATAAAGGTTCTTATCAATGGAAAAGATAAGGGAGCTGAATTTGCATGGAAATCACTCTCAGCACTCCTTCTTTACTGTGCAAACAGAATTCCTGAAATTTCTGATGATGTTTTAAATATAGACAATGCGATGAAATGGGGATTTAACTGGAGATACGGTCCTTTTGAAATATGGGATTATCTCGGAGTTCAGGAAATTGTGAAAAGAATGGAAGAGGAAGGTAAAAAAGTTCCTGACTGGGTTAAAGAAATTAAAAGTTTCTACAAAAAAGAGGAAATTAAAAGGTCCTATTTCTTTTTCCCTGAAAAGAACTATAAAGAAGAAAAAAGAAGCAAATATGAATTTTACATATCTGATTTAAAAGAAGAAAAGAAAATAATAAAGGAAAATCCTGAAGCAACACTTTATGACATGGGAAACGATGTCCTTCTTCTTGAATTCCATACAAAGGCAAATGCAATAGGACCCGGTATTGTTCAGATGGTTTTTGATTCAATTGATTATCTTGAAAATTCTGATTATATCGGAATGGTAATAGGAAATCAGGGAAGGCATTTTTCAGCTGGTGCAAATCTTGCAATGATTTTGATAAGTATTCAGGAAGAAGAATGGGATGAACTGGAACTCATGGTTAAAAGGTTTCAGGAAATGAATATGAGAATCAAATACGCGGATAAGCCGATAGTTTCTGCACCTTTCGGAAGAACACTCGGAGGAGGTTGTGAAGTTGTTCTTCATTCCCCTTATGTTCAGGCAAATGCAGAACTTTACATGGGTCTTGTTGAAATTGCAGTCGGAGTTTTACCTGCAGGTGGAGGAACCAAGGAGATGCTTTTAAGACATAAAAAAATGATTCCTGAGGATACAAACGTTGATTTCTTCCCTTTATTAAGAAGAATTCTTGAAATTATAGGAATGGCAAAGGTTTCCTCCTCTGCTTATGAGGCAAAGAAATTCGGATTTTTAAGGGATAGGGACGGAATCACAATAAATAGTGACCATCTTCTCCATGATGCAAAAAGAAAGATTATAGAAATAAATGAACTCGGATATGTTAAGGAAAGAAAAAGAAAAATAAAGGTGGATGGTAAGGACGGTTATGCATACCTTGATATGATTATTTACAATCTTTTAGAAGGAAAACAGATAACAGAACACGAAGCATTGATAGCAAGAAAAATCTCAGAAATTTTAACAGGTGGTGATGTTCCTGCAGGAACACTCGTAACAGAGGAAAGATTGCTTGAACTGGAAAGAGAAAATTTCCTTTTCCTGTGCGGAACACAGAAAACAAGAGAAAGAATTGAACATATGCTTTTAAAGGGGAAACCTTTAAGAAATTAAAAGGAGGATTTTAAGATGAAAAAGGCAGTTATAGTGGCAGGGGTGAGAACCCCTGGTGGAAAGGCAAATAAGGGTTCATTTAAAGATACAAGACCCGATGAACTTGCAAGTATTGTTGTGAATGAATTGATTGAAAGAACAAAAATTGATAAAAAGGAAATTGAGGATTTAATTCTCGGATGTGCTTTTCCTGAAGCAGAACAGGGAATGAATGTTGCAAGGGTTGTGGCTTTGAGAGCAGGGCTTCCTGTGGATGTCCCTGCATTTACAATAAACAGATTCTGTGCATCAGGACTTGAAGCAATTGCAACAGCTGCATCAAAAATAATGAGCGGAATGGCTGACTGTATAATTGCAGGAGGAGTTGAAAGCATGTCAAAGATACCCATGGGAGGCTTAAAAACATCACCCAATCCTGAATTAATGGAAAAAATCCCGGGTTATTATCTATCAATGGGGCTAACAGCTGAAAAAGTTGCTGAAAAATACGGAATTAAAAGAGAAGACCAGGATAAATTCGCCTATGAAAGTCACATGAAAGCATGGAAGGCAACTCAGGAAGGAAGATTTAAAGATGAAATTGTTCCTGTAAAAACAAGGGTAATAAAATATGAAAACGGAGAACAGAAAATAGAAGAAATAACACTTGATTATGATGAAGGAATAAGACCTGATACCTCAATTGAGGCATTATCAAAATTAAAACCTGCATTCAAACAGGGAGGAACAGTAACAGCAGGTAACTCTTCTCAAATGACGGATGGAGCGGCAGCAGTTCTTGTAATGTCAGAAGAAAAAGCAAAATCACTCGGGTTAAAGCCAATATTAAGATTTATAACATATGCAGCCTATGGAGTTGAGCCTGAAATAATGGGAATAGGTCCTGTTAAGGCAATCCCAAAGGCATTAAAACTTGCAGGTCTTAAAAAAGAAGATATAGGTTTAATAGAGTTAAACGAAGCCTTTGCTGCTCAGAGTCTGGCTGTGATAAGGGAACTTGATTTAAATCCTGAAATAATAAATGTAAACGGAGGAGCAATTGCTTTAGGTCATCCCCTTGGGTGCACAGGAGCAAAATTGACAGTTACACTCATGAATGAAATGAGAAGAAGAAAAGTTCAGTTCGGAATGGTAACAATGTGCATAGGCGGAGGAATGGGAGCAGCAGGAATCTTTGAATTGATTTAAAAAGGAGGATTTAAAATGGAGGAAAAAATTTATAAAAAGGGAGGAGGATTTTTAATAAGTGAAGCACCGCCTGAAGAGATGTTTACTCCTGAGGATTTTTCTGAAGAACATAAAATGATTGCGAAGACTGCAGAAGACTTTACAGTAAAGGAAGTTTTACCAAAAACAGAAGAAATTGAAAAACAGAACTTTGATGTGCAGAGGGAATTAATGAGAAAGGCAGGAGAACTCGGACTTCTGGGTGCTGATGTTCCTGAAAAATATGGAGGACTTGAACTTGATAAGGTTTCTTCAATGTTAATTGCTGAAAAGATAAGTATGCAGGGTTCATTCACAGTAACATGGGGAACTCATACAGGAATAGGGACATTGCCCATTGCTCTTTTCGGAAATGAGGAGCAGAAAAAGAAATATCTGCCGAAACTTGTAACAGGTGAATATATAGGTGCCTATGCCCTGACAGAACCCCAGGCAGGTTCTGATGCAATGAGTATTCAAACAAAAGCGGTTCTTGAAGGAGATTACTTCATACTGAACGGTTCAAAACAGTTCATAACAAATGCAGGTTTTGCTGATGTATTCACAATTTTTGCAAAAGTTGATGGAAAGGACTTTGCTGCTTTTATTGTTGAAAGAAACACACCCGGATTAATAATAGGTAAAGAAGAAGAAAAAATGGGAATTAAAGGTTCTTCAACATGTGGTTTAACTCTTGAAAACTTAAAAGTTCCGAAAGAAAACCTTTTATATGAGATAGGAAAAGGACATCACATTGCTTTTAATATTCTGAATATAGGAAGATACAAACTGGGTGTTGGAACTATCGGAGCGTCAAAAAATGCTTTAAAAGAAGCAATCACCTATGCAAAAGAAAGGGTTCAGTTTGGAAGACCTATTGCAGAATTCGGGTTAATAAAAGAAAAAATTGCAAACATGGTAACAAGGATATTCATGGGAGAGAGCATGGCATACAGGCTTGCAGGAAACCTTGATGATGCTTTAAGTGAATTGAATTCCGAAAGCCCTGATTATCCTAAGGAAGTAATGAAAAGAATAAGGGAATATGCTGTTGAGTGCTCCATTTTAAAGGTTTATGGTTCCGAGCTTCTTGATTATGTAGTGGATGAAACCGTGCAGATTTACGGTGGATACGGATTTGTTTCAGAATACCCTGTTGAAAGGTATTACAGGGATTCAAGGATTAACAGATTATTTGAAGGAACAAACGAGATTAACCGTCTTGTAATAACAGGGATGCTCATGAAAAATGCCCTTGAAGGTAAATTGCCTCTTTTAAAGGAAATTGATAAAGTTTCAAAAGAATTTCTTACCTTCAGTTCATCAATGGTTAAGATTGCAGACGGACCTGTTGGAGAAGAGAAAACACTCCTCTCACTCATGAAAAAGGTCTTACTTCTTTCAGCAGGAATTGCTGCACAGACATATAAAGAAAATTTAAGAGAAGAAGAGGAACTCCTTGCAGCAATTTCTGACATGATTATTGAAACCTATGCTTTTGAAAGTGCTATTCTAAGATTTGAAAAACTGAGAAAACAGGGAAAGGAGAATGAGATAATGGCTGCCTGTATAAAATATTATGCTCCTGAGTTCATGGACAAAATAACAAAACTTTCAAGAAAAATTCTGACAAATTGTAAAAAGGGAGATGAATTCAAATTATTAATCACAGGTCTCAGGAAGTTTTCAAAATGGTATTCACCTTCTGACATTGTAGGACTTTCCAGAAAAATTGCTGACAAGGCAATTGAAATGGAAAAATATCCCTTCTGGGTTGTTTAAAGATTTTTCCTTATTAAAACAGGATTAAGGAGGTTTTAAAAATATGTAGCGGCGTGATTTATCACGCAAATTAAAATCCACCCCAATCCCCGATCCCTAATCCCCAATCCCTAAAATTAAAACCTGATTCCGACCCCTGTTCCCATTCCGAAAACAAAAATATATTCCGGTGACATATTATAAATGAGTTCAGCTCCGGGAGTAATATCAATTGTTTCACCTAAAAATGACTCCAGATAAAATAGAAAATTTCTGTTTTCAGAAAAGGAAAACTCTGAACCTATATTTAAACCTGCAGAATAAAGGGGAAATTTAGATGGCACAGGTCCCAGTATGATTTTACCACTGGCATATAAAGATATATTTTTGTTTACTCTTTTTCCTACTATAGGATTTAACTCAAAAAATACATAATAAGGAAAGGCATATCCAATTCCTGTCTGCAGGGATAAAAGGAAGAATCTTGTATTTAATATATTATGACAATATGTAACCATAATACCCGGAACAAACAACTTAACTCCTGTCTCACCTCTTTTATGCCCCCATCTGAATATGATTGCTGGAGAATCATATAACAGTCCATTATAGGTGCTGTGTTTAAGTATATAACCGGTTAAGGTAAAGGATTTCTCCCCTTTTTTAAGAACCTCAGCTGTTCTGAAAGTCCCGAGACAGGAAAGAAATAGAGGGAACACAATAAAACTCAGAATAATCTTATGTAACGAGATGAATTTTTTGCTTCTTAGCACTGTCTATAATTTTAGCATATTTCATGTACTTTTGACACTTTCGTAGGAAAATTTTTTATAGGAAAAATTTTTAAATTTTCTTATAAAAAAGTCTGAGTTTTTTGAGACTTTAACTCAATCTTTTCTAAGTTTTAAAATTGTTTTCGCTCATCTATCCTAAATCGGGGCGCGGGGATTTGAACCCCGGACCTCTACCACCCCAAGGTAGCGTCCCGCCAACAAGGCGGGACTACGCCCCTCTAATAAGTTTCTTAAAAGCATTTCCACCCTTAAATCTCTTTAATTGCCTCTCCCTTTTTAAAGCTTCTCTTTTATCTGAATACTCTTCAAAATAAATTAACTTATAAGGTATTCTCCCTTTTGTAGAACGCTGTAAACCTCTATTATGGAATTTAAGTCTTTTCTCAAGATTCCTTGTAACTCCGATGTAATAACTTCCGTCTTTTAAGCTCTGAAGAATATAAACGAAATATTTCACTGATTCTGAAATCGGGGCGCGGGGATTTGAACCCCGGACCTCTACCACCCCAAGGTAGCGCGCTAACCGGGCTGCGCTACGCCCCGATTAATTAAATTATAAACTTTAAAAACAAAGGTTTTCAAAAATTTAAGGAGGAGTTGCATTCTGGTTAAATAAATTATAAAATCCAAAGAATAAGAATCTGCAAATAATAATTGATAATTTTATTCTTTAAAATCATATTCTATAAAATTAAATCAATGAAACGTAAATATTTTATTTCAATGTTCTTTGTGTTGAATTTCTGTTCATCTCAATACTTCATAAAAATAAAAAATAATATTCCTGAAGAAAAAATTTTTGAGAATAAAAAAATAAATATAGAAGTAAAACTCAACCCTGATGTGAAAATCCTGAGATTAAATTTTGATCCCGAGCTTGACGAACAAATAAAAAAAAGCTTTATAAAATTCTTTACAAAAAAGGGAATTAAATATAGCAAACAGGAATACGATTATAAAATAATTCTTAAAATAAAAACTTTTGATATCCAAATTCAGAAATCCCCAAAAATTGAAACACTCGAGGGTATATGCTTAGGATTAGGTATAATAGGTGCTGCACTACTTTTTCCGGGAATATTAACTTACTTAACCAAAGACATAGGATTTGACCAACCTAACCCTAATCAAAAGAAAATTGCCTATTTTTTCTTAAAAGTGAGTGGAGGACTCGTTTCTCTATCAATTATAATAAATCACATCTTTCTTAGAAATACCGATGTTGATTATATAACTACCTTATTATGTGAATTGACAATCTTAAAAGAAAATGAAAATGTTTTTAAAAAAGAGTATAAACTTTCGTCTTTTAAAAAAGAAAAATATAAGAATTCTGACAATCCCGAGTTTATTTCAAATTTATTATCAAGAGTTTTGGAAAATTTCTACGTAAAACTAAATAATGACCTTATAAAAGTGCTGAAATAATAACTCCTCACTTCACTCCCATCAATATATGCAATCTGTCAGAGAATTTAAAACCGTGTTTTTTTGAGAGTTCAAAAACCATTTTCCTTTTCTCTTTTAACTCCTCAGGAGTTCTCCCTTCAGGCATTAAATAAATCCTCTTGCTTTCAATCCCTATTTTTTCTTTTAAATCCAACACCTCTTCTATATCCTTCTCATTTTGTATAACAAATTTAAATATTACCCTTTCCCTATTGTTAAATTTTTTAAGAATTTCAATTTTTATTCTTTTTTCAAAATCTTCCCCTGAATTTGAAAGCTTCGGAGAAACATTGAAATAAACTTCTTCAGGCAATTCCGGTGCTATTGTCCCATTTGTTTCAACTTCTATAATAAACTCCTTATTTAATAATCTCTCAACAAACGGATAAAAATCCTTTTGCCATAACAGAGGCTCTCCACCTGTTATTACAATATGAGTTAAATTGTATCTTGAAATTTTTTCTTCTATTTCTCTCAAACTCATTTTTTTATAGATAATACTACCTTTCCATGCATAGTCCGTATCACACCACACACATTTTAAATTGCAAAAGGCAAATCTCAAAAAAATAGAAGGAGTTCCTGCAAAAGGACCCTCTCCCTGAATTGACTCAAAAATTTCTGAAACAGGAAGCATAAAAGATTATATAAATATTTTTTTGAAAATTCAAGATCCTCTATTTATAATTTTTTAATAAGATGAAAAAATTTTTAATTGTTGTAACTCTCTTATCCGGCTGTATATCTAAATCCTTAATCCCTTTATATAACTTTAAACACTCCAAAAAAAACGGCATTGACTTGGAAATTACTTTACCTTACAAAAATACACAATTTACCGTTAATTTTGAAGAAGAAAACACAAATTATCCTTATCTCAATTTAAGATTTTGGAGAAAAATAAAATTAAATCGATTCTTCAATATATCTTTAAGCACAAATTTTCTCATCCATGAGATAGGATTTTCTATGAGAATAACAGATAATATCAATTTATTTTTAAACGGAGGACTCCTTTTCCCATTTCTATTTGGTCTATATTTATATCATTATGGAACAGGAATAAACATGAGATTAAAGAAATTTTATTTCTCATTCAGATATCTTTATGCCTATGGTGAAAATGGTAGAGTCACAGATATTCCTTACATCGGATACTATATAAAAACTTACACATATCAAATTACCTACAACTTTAAAAGAATGTATCCTGGAATATCAGTGTTTGATGTTTATTCTAAAAAACACTATGAGAAGGATTTTAAACACTGCGGGCCTTACATATCCCTAACAATAGGGTATATTTTTTAGTTCATTCAAAATACACAGCCGAAGAGGTGGGAGTTTCCTCTATCTTAACTGATTTCACAGGTAAACCCCTTTCTTTCAACCTTTTAAAAGCCCATTTTGATAAATTTTCGGATGTAGGATTAAAGGGCAAACTTATAACTCCTTCTGTCTCTACCATTCTATCATCCTTTTCATATTTAAAAAATACATGGTCAGGGAAAATTTCTTTAATAATTTTTTC
>Ga0209426_1000709_pt1 | contig 28816 bp, 30 predicted proteins | sample Deesub1362B_J571_FD_187697 | JGI IMG/M metagenome (GOLD analysis project Ga0209426, IMG submission 187697) | Deep oceanic, basalt-hosted subsurface ecosystem from Juan de Fuca Ridge flank, Pacific Ocean, CORK Borehole 1362B_J2.571 (SPAdes)... ...
ACTCCTGAAGATGCCTTCTGGAGCAGGTTGCCGGTAGAGGTGAGGGTGGGTGTTGCTTCAAAGCTTTTCGATGAGGTGTTGGGGGAATGAGTAGGGTTTATAAGGTCAAAAATTTCAGGACTATACAGATATTGAAGAGGACTCAGCATCTATTAATCTGGCAGAGCTTCCTTTAGACTTGAGAGCTGAGATAACAACCAAAGTTTCTGAACTGCTTAATGTTGGGATTGATTTGGCTAGGAATGTTCTGGCAGAGTTTCCAGAAGTTAAAGAAGAGAATGAGAAGATAATACTACTTGCAAATCCTATTAATTATTCAAAGTATTTCTTGGGATTTGCGGAGGATATTGAAGCATGGCTTAAAGTTGGAAGACTGATAAAAGCCGTGGCGAAGTCGCAGGAGAACGGCTACGCTGTGATGGACAATTTTGTCATAATCTCGGGAGTTAGAACAATTTTCGTATACGATGGGAAAACTGGATATTTCATCCACGAAAAGAATTTTGATCAGTTCATATACTATGCAGTCTTTGGAGAGAATGAGCTAAAAACTGCAAAGCCGGATGATTTTGAGATAAGGACTGTGCTTGAGACAATTAGTGGAGTAAACATTCCACATAAAGACGATTTGCTTAAATTAATTCTTGCTGAGAAGATCTAGTTTAGTTTTTGCGCAAAGAGGAGTTTGCTGAATTTGTTTTGGATTTTGAGGAATGGAACTCTTTTAGGAGGTGTCATTTTGGGTGAGAAGGTAGTTTGGAATTTTGAGCTGAATGTTGTTAAGGAGTATTTGAGCAAGTTCTACTCCTCAAACTTTGCCTGCATAAGAGAGTATTTGGCGAATGCGATTGCAGCCCAAGTTAAAGCCAATGTAAACGACCCAATTAAGGTTGAAATCTATCCAGACAGAATCGTCATTGAGGATAAAGGCATTGGAATTAGCAAGAAAACGTTTAAGGAAGTCTTCATGTGGTTTGGTAGAAGTGAGAACAAAAACGTTAGCGGAGTCCAAGGAATGTTCGGTTTGGGAGCAAAGTCTTTCATGATGCTTACCGGCGAGAAGGGCAAAATGATCATGAAGACGAGATCAAGAGAGACAAATGAAGCATATTCAGCCATTTTAACATCTTACGGTGCTGAAATAATCGATGATGGCGGCAAGGAAGACTACGGCACGAGATTTGAGATATATCCTGAAGAACATTTTAGCTCTAGAACAATAAACAGCTTTGTCGGAGAGATAAGAGAGCTTTTCGACTTTTCGAGGATTCCGATCAAGCTGCTCGCTGTTTTGGAGGATGGTGATAAAATAGAACTCAGCGTAGGTGTTCACAACCACGAAATTGAAATGTTAGAGGAGAACGAGGTTTATGAGCTTGGACTGTTGAAAACAGTTCCAGCCCACGAGAGTTGGAGGAGCTGGAGGCATGACAAGTACGCGATAGTCCTCGGAGATGTCCTGGCGAAGAGGCTGATGTACTCTCCACCGCAGGGATTCTTCTTAAGGATAAAGGTCGAGGATGGCCGAATAGTGGACGTACTTGGGCGAAAGGTTAGGACACCTGTACCCACACCAAATAGAGACGACTTTAAAGAAGGACACAGAGATTTTACAACTCTAATGGAGCTGAAGTACAGGATAATCCTGTTCAAAAGGGATTTCCCAAAGTTCCTACACATGTCCGCTCAGGATCTGTCATCGTACTCTTCCGAACAGCTTGAAGAGTTACAGAAGGCGTTGAACAAGATACACAGCTACTGGGAATCGTACAGTGACGCAATAGAAAGAGAGATACCAAGATTCTTGAGCCTAAAGAGGACTGTTGATCTCCTCCTGACAGAATTACCAGCATACGGAGTGTGGGGTGGAACGAAGAGGAACGGTAGAAGAATTACGGTTCTCTGCAAAGACGTAATTTATTTAGCTGCAACTGGGAGAAAGACGGGTTATTTGAAGAGGAGACCAAACTCAAAGAAGGAATTAGATTTAGAAGATGCTGGAATTCATGCAGTCTACGTTGACAATCCTGCAATCATTGAGTTCTTGGAGAAGAATGGTGTTAAGGAAGTCAATCTGAGTAGGGAGAGAATTTTGAGAAGACTAAAAGTATATAGGATTGGCAATTTCGAAAGAGATGGGCCATACTACTACACTAAAGAAGAATTACTTAATGAAGTGCTGGAAGGAAAGCTGATCATATACGCTGAAAAGGTAACTGACGTACCAGAAGAAGGTTTCCCCTACGGATATCTCGTTGTCGGCTCAAAGAAAGTCTACAAAGAGCTGAGAGAAGTCGCTGGAGACCTAGTCATGACATACGAAGAGTGGCTGGACTTTGTTAAGGAAACGACGCTTGTAACAGACGGCTATACGGTTAAAACTCTCAAGCAAATAGAGAAGAATTACGTACTCGTAGAAGCTCCAAACGATCTCATCTCACTTCTTCCAGTAATAAGAAAGATTGTCGGGGAAGTTTATGCCCTTCTGGATGTTACAAATACTGCATACGCCAAAGAACTCTTTGCCGTCGAAGATTTCGTGAAGTGGTTCTTATCAAGATACAGCTCAAGCAGATTCAGAAGTGATCTGGAGTTGCTTCTATTCACAATCTTCAACGAATATGAGGTGCTTAGACACTCAAACCTGCTAAAAGATCTAACTAGCCTGGCGTGTAGGTATGCTGGGATTAAAAAAGGTAAAACGGTTGAAGAGCTGGAAGAAGATGCAAAGCCAATACTTAGAAGCATAGTTAAGAAATACGGCAGGCTAAGGCTAGGGAGGTACGAGGTGACTGTTGACGATTGCTGCATCTCTCTTGAAGATGTCACTTTTCCAAATCCGTGCATTCCAGAATCGACAATGGAAAAGGCGGGTGACGAGGAGCTTATAGGACTGATAAGGCTGAAGAACCTGTTTGGTGAGATGGGATTGCTAATCCACCACGCTGAGAAGGGTTATTCTGTGAGATCAGCAGATGGTTGCGAGATAACGAATGAGGAGCTAAGGGAGATTATTGAAAAATGGATTGAAGTTAGGAAGGACACGTTTAGAGACTGGGAGTGGAAAGCTCTTGTTAGCTATGCACCAAACGTGACTGGGCTTTTAACTCTTGCAGTACTTATTTGATTTTATTTCTTCTTTAAGATTTTAGAGGTGGTTTAGGATGGAAGAGATTTGTTTCTGTGCAAGATGTTTGCATTTTGGCTATGATGCTGTGGTTGAGGACGTATTTTACTATGATGCATTTGGAGAATACCTTAAGGATTACCCCGGAAACGAAAAAGAGAGACTCTGCCATAAAGAGGGTGAAGGAGGGATACTTGTCTACGCTGAATGCAACGAAGAAGTAGTAGAACTCCTTAAAGATGTTAAGAAGGAGTTTTGCGGCGAAGTCGCTTCAGCTGTAGCACTCCTGCTGAGCGTAGCTGGGAAGTTCTCGATAAACGGGGTTGAAGGAATAATCAGTGTGTATGATGTAGACGCTGGAAGAACAGACAAAAAGGACGGATATGAATTGGATAAACTTACAAGAGATTTCCTTAAGGAGCATTTCGCCAAGATAGTCAGTGAAGATAGATCTCGTGCAAAGTACATTGTAGAAGCGGTAGAAATGGTAAAATCTAAGGTTCAGGTTGATGAGAGTTTTAAGAAATACCTCGATGAGATTGAGCGGCTTATGCTGGCAGTGTTAGTCTGATCAAATCTTTTTTATGAGGTGTGCTATTATGGGAACAATTTGGTGCAAGAGCAAGGGTGACGTTTTGAAGGAGCTTGTTAAAAGGCTTGAGCATCTAGAAAAGCAGGGAGCAAAAATATCGAAAATGAAGGTTCTCAAGGAAATGAGAAAGATTGTTGGCATAGCTAAAAATAACAAAGAGATATTCTTCTTCGTAGCAAATTTTAACAGTAAATACGTTTTCACAGCAGCGTATAAAAGCTTAGAAGAGCTGAAAGATGCAGCAGTAGCCCCATATGTTCCCTATTTCGAATTTCCAGTAGATGTTATAGGATTTTTCTCAGCTTACGAAGAAGTTTCAGGATTGGAAGAGGCCTTGAACAAGCTGAACTTAGAAGCAGAACTTCTGGCTAACCTCATTTGATTGATTGTAAAATTAGGAGGTGTTTAGATGGCATTTATTCCATACTACGATCTTATCGCGTGCTTATTCTTTAAGGAGGTTAGCAGTGGGGGAGAAAAAGTCGTTTTTGAGGCCGATGGGACTGCAAAATATGTTTACTGGGGAGATAACGTTTTTGCTGAATTGACACCAGATAACATGCTAATACTTAGAGAAAGTGAAGATTATTTCAACGATTATTTTTACAGAAGTGCTCTCCTTAGATTGAACGAAATACTTGCTCAAGCGTCATACTATGCTAGAAAGAAGTTCGAAGTTGATTTTGAAGCGAAAGCTAGGCTGAGAAGATTTGGCAATGATAAAAAGCTCTTTCTGTGGTTCAACGGTGTAGCTTATCCTTTCAAGGATCGTGTCAGCATAAGCCTCAGCGATAGTTCCCTGATTCCTCCCAATGGTTACAAGGAGCTGTATGAAAGTGTTAAAAAGCTACAGGAAAAGTGCAAAGCTCCAAACTCTTCAGTAGAGAAGGCTGTATACATTCTAGAGAGTAAAGGTTTCGATGCTGCTGAGAAATACCTTAAGATGGCTATTAAGAAATCTAAAAGAGCTAAAAAGGCGTTGAAACCGATAGCAGTTTTCTATAATGAGCTTAAAAATAGTAAAGAGATCGTGGATGTTAATGGATTTAAACTGTTTACATTCACTTACAGAATCTCTAAATGGTCTGACAAGGAGAAAGAGGTAATAGTAATCATTTGCAAGAATGGTATAGCAGTTTTAGAAGTCCGAAATCTGTTCAGAGTGTATTCTATTCTAAGAAGGATTCAGCGTGGTAAGTTTGAAGAACCTGTAAACTGGACCGATGACGATGATAGAATGTTCTTTAAGTGGGACGATTCAGAACTTCTGGATTATTTGAAAGAGTATGTTCTCCCAAACATAGGAGATTTGAAGTTTGATTTGATCGAGTTGCTCCCTGATGAAGTTAGGCTTCAGCTACTCTGTGATATCCTTTAGGAGGTGAATATATGGTTCTATTCTGCGGAGAATGCTTTCATTTTGGCTATACAAAGTATTACTGTGAATACTACGATTACGACGGATTTGAGGGAAAAGTAGATGATTACGGAGACCTTGCGGAAGTTTATTGTCCATGTTGCCATAACGGTAGGCTTTTAGAGGTGGATCTCGATGAAGAGCTTGTTAAAGCTTTAAAAGAATTTGATGAACTCGTACCAAAGCTTAAAATTGAGTTAACAACAGCATGTGATTTTAGGGACGAATTTTCTATTGCCAAAGAGTTTTCGATAAGTGTTCTGATATTTGCAGCTGCTGGTTTGTGCAAGCTTAGGATCAAGTATTATTATGGTGGATCTTGGAGGAGTGAAGAGTTTAAGGAAGATGTATACAGAATACTTGAGAGAGCGATTAAAAATGACTTGAAAGCAGTCATAAATGCTGTAAATCTGCTTTTGAGAAGCGATGTTAAGGAAAAAGTTAAGAGTGTTTTAAACTGGATAGAGAATTACGTTAAGGGACACCCGAATTACTAGCGAATTGCATTTAATCCCAGCCCACGATCTCTACAGAGGGTTTACATGGCAGTCATTGAAGTTAATCCTGAAAACTTTGACGATGTTTTGAGAGAGAACGAGAGTGTGGTTGTTGAGTTTTGGGCTGATTGGTGTGCACCATGTAAGAAGCTAAAGCCGATCATGGACAAACTTGCTAACGAGTTCTCAGAGATAGTCTTCGTAAGATTCAACGTTGCTGAGGATTCAGAGATTCCCAATAGGTATGGTGTGTCCGCTGTACCAACGCTGATATTTTTCGGGAATGGTAAACCGGTTGATGTTATAATCGGAGCAATACCTGAGAATGAGATGAGAAGAAAAGTTAGAGAATTTCTGGAAATTTGGTGATGGAAAAGTTGCTGTGTAAACTATATTTTATTTATCTTTATAATGATTTAAAATCGAAATTAGTTAAAATAATTGTAAGTTAGGGTTTTAGTGTTAGTTTTCTATATTCTAATCCTCTCGGATTATTTCTAATACAATCAAATAACATCTTAGCAAAATCTCTCCTAGTCCCAGAATAGATTAAAAAAGAACATGAGCTTTGGAACTTAATAAATCCCAAATCTAAAGAGGCAACAGTCTACAGATTTTCTTTGCTTCTTCCCTTATCCTGCTTCCTAAAGGAGCAGATGAATATTATCTTACATTTTACTTACTTCTTGCATTTAATGATATGGAGCTAGTGATGACATCTCTCTCCTAAAGCTTGCGAGAAGATATTCTGATCTCTGAATTCGAAAAGTATACTTCAAGGATTTCGCATTCAAAACCGAGAAGCTTAAGTAAATCTATGAGTTCAGAATTCTTTCTGCTCTTAACATCATCTGGATACTCGTACTCAGACCATTTAGTCTTAACATCAACGAGTTTTCTTTTCAGTTTTGTAAGTTCTTGATCATGTTTTTCAATATCCTCCATGTATCGTTCTATTCTGTGCTCAAGTAGCTCTCGAGCACGAGAGAACTGTAAATGTCTAAATGTAATCGTTGTTCCAGTATATCCTTCGAGCATGGACTTTCCTCCTGCAACATTGTATCTGCGTTCTATAATGACCAACCCAAACTCTTCGAAGTCCTGCATAAATTCTTTAATTTTGCATTCTTCTATTCGTTTTAGGCACTTTACGAGACACTTATACCAGCAAGATTCTGCGAGACGTCTAATTGCCGGATGGGGAGGATTCAGATTTCTTAATTTGTGTTTAATGAACTCTTTCTTTGATTTAACTGGTTTATTGAGAAAATTAACAAGACCTTTTATCCCTTCGTCTTGCAGAACACTTGTAAAAATTCTTTGAAGAAGATCAAACTCGTGATATGTGTATACTTTTCTGATAGCTTTCGCTTTATTGACATCGTTTTTTGGAATTACGAGCAAATCGAAAGCGCGAGTTTTTTGTCAGTATAGCTTTTTCCAGTGGGGTTAAAACGAGCCTATCGTTTACGTGCTCTTTACCTGTCCCGCTGTAGAAGTTGTAGAAGTCACTTTCTGTGCTGTAATGTTCTAAAAACCAAACGATGTATCCCTTACTTCTGTAGTAGTCTCTAGCGATCCATTCTCCAATTTTTCCCTTTGTTATATTCTCTAAGTTCCAAGGTTCTATTACGTCGAACTCTGGCATAGTACCCTCCTGAATTTACTCCTTTCCGATACCAAAAAGTCGAAATAATTTTTTATATATTATATATTTACATTCTACTATCCATCACAGAATTTCCCACATTTTTCCCTTAAGTCTTCAATGAAGGCCTTTATACTATCTTTATGGAATGTAAAAACTCCTGCCCCACATTTCAAGAGCTCTCTAGCGTCACTCCATCGTGCAATCCATCCAACTCCATCCATTAAAACATAAATATGGATGTTTTTATGTTTATTTACTTCCTCCACGATCGCCTTTCTTTTGTTGGTCTGTCCACTGCTCGTAGTTAGCATGTACATCACTTCAATAACAGCACATGGATTTTCTTTATTTGGAATATAGATGTCCCATTTTCTCATGTCTTTTAAGTCCTCATCAACATCTTCTTCCTTTGTCCCTTCTAAATGTAAATGGAATCCCTCTTTTTCAAGAACTCTTTTTAGAACATCCTCGTAATTGTATCCCTCATATGCCTTTGTTCGTCCTTTTGAAGATAGAATATATAGTTCCTGAAATAAGGAATAAACCTTACTGGAAATTGTTTCATCATTGGGATTGTAAATCTTTAGTAATAATTTTAGTTTCTCGATACTCTCCTCATACCTTACTTTTATGGCTTGAGCGATGTAATCATGTTCATCCCCGTCTAGGATATTGTTTTTATAGAAATCATGAAAGTTGCCTAATATAATTTTAGAAAGCAAATAACTACAAAGCTTCAAAAAATTAGTGTCATTTAATAAGTTTTTTATACCTTTACTATCTCCTGGCAATTTTCTTCTTTTTATTAAACAATTTTTTAATAATGTATTTAATTCTTCATCCCGTATTTTTCCATTTCTAAATTTATATTCTAACAATATAAGGAGTCTACCAAAAAGTTCGTAAGAGCTTAATCCGACTGTTAAAGTTATATCTATATTGTCTTTATCATTCAAAAACTCTCTAAGGCGAGTCTCTTTAACTTTTACATCCTCAATTTCCATTATCTCTTTAAGCGTAGTTAAAAAGTCCTCAAAGACAGATCGATCTGATAGAGTTATTTCTTCTTCTGTTCTCTTACTACTAGCTAGGATGCCTACATTCTTCAAGTATTCTTCAACCAACTCAGGTGTCAAAATAAAGGTGTTAAGTGAAATATATTCGGATATCTCTACATCAGTTCCTCTCCACATCGAATTCACCTAAATTTCCCTTTAAATTTAATACAAGCTTAGCGTATTTTAAGGCTTTTCCCCACGAAGGAAACATTCTCAAAATTTCCTTACGTGAAATATTTAACCGTTCTTCAACTTCCTCAATAGTAGGTAACCTTCCGAGCTCTTTTGCTAGTTCACCTATTTTTATCTGTACATCCTTTTTAGTGAGTTTCGATGACCTTCTATTAGTCTTGGTACGAATTAAAGAATTACTATTACCGTTTAGCCGTTCTAAAGTTATTTTTATATACATCGGGTCAATATCTATTCCGAAATAATGTCTATTGAGTTTTTTAGCAACAACCAATGTTGTCCCGGTACCCATCATAGGATCAAGTACGATATCTCCTTCATTTGTTGAGAGCTTTATTAAGAACTCTAAAAGTTTTTCAGGGAGTTGGCATGGATGATAAAATCGTTTACCGCGATGTTTTACCCTGTGAATATCCCACCTCAGATCTCTTACCGGAACCTTATCCTGTACCATACCTTTACGTCTTCTTCTACATTTCAGTCTTAGACAAAAATCCATTGAATCTTGTTCTTTTAATAAAGGATTAACTTTAACATTTGGTGTCTTAGAAAACCACAAGATTGCATAGTGAGCAGGAATAAGTTTACCCCTAGGTTCGGCTGGTTCGTCCCAAACAATCCACCTCTGGAAGTAGTACTCACCTATGAGTTCAGATGCAATTTCATGTGCCCATTTTGGAATGTTTAAAAGGAAAAAACTGCCTCCAGGTTTTAAAACTCTAAGACATTCTTTGATCCATTTAAGGGACCACGTAACATAATCGTCCCTTTCATCCTTATAAGTGTTATATTCCTTACCCAAATTGTAAGGTGGATCAACGAAAATCATATCCACACAATTGGAGGGTAGTGTTTTTAATACATCTATAGAATCACCTTGAATTACTTTATCCAAGTAGTTTTCAGGGAACTTATTAGTAACTATGTTCTGTGGTACATCACTTTTACGTAATGGTCTTCTCTCTCCAAAAGTTACATCGAATTTATCGAACATCCTTTTGAATTCTTCTATAACAGGGTCTGGTGCAAAATTATTTACGATATCATTATAACTCAGGTCTAAATGTTTCCATACATCTGAAATCATCGTACCTTCTGGATGCATAAGATGCTTTTTTCCACCCCAGTCTTTGAGTGGTTCTCCACAGAATTTACAGAATTTATGGGGAATTCTTATTTTATTGACTTCTAAGTTATTTTTTGTAAATATCAGAGCTCCAACGTGCGAGATTGGTAACACGTTATTTGAAAAATTGGGCTCAAAGTGAATGGCGATGTGGTACTTGAAGTTAAAACCTATTTCAGTCAGTTTTCTAAACCAGAATGGTAAATATATAGGGGTGTCATAGACAACGACTTGCTTATATTTTTTTATTTCTGCTGGTAACTTAATCTCAACAATACCTTTAAATGGATATTTCAAATCATTTTCAGAGATAAAATTGTTTATCAAGATGTTTCTAGCACACATAGTAACCCCATTTCTATTTATTTAACTCTTTTATCTCAAATCCTAACTTAGTCAAGATTCTGTATGCATCCATAGCGGTAAAAGCAATTCGTGGTAGACCCGTAACTTCTGCTATTACTTGCTTTATAGGATATTTTTTGCCTTCGAACTCTATATAATACTTCGTTCTTCCCATAAGGTCTTCTGGCTCCATAGATTTCAGCTTCTCGATAACATCTACTCTTTCAATTTTATACTTTTTACCTTTCAATGTGAAGATCACTACCACCACCTACACTAACACCAACACCACCTATTATTTAAAATTTTCTTTAAAACCATTATACCCTCCAACAAATTTTGAATGCTTTCATTTTGAATGGAAAAGTTGAGCATTGAAAATCTTGCAAACCTCGTTGGCTTCAATTTTTTGCTCCAAATAAACTTTACTAACTCTTCTAGAGGGTTGGAATGCAGATGAATTTCTGCCAATATAATTGACCTGTGAAACGCAAGTCGAGGAGCTTGCATGTGATAAGTCCTTATACCTCCACAACACTCGAAACACAATCGATCTTTTCCACTCGATACACCGTATCGGCAACATCTTCAAGTTCTCTATGGTGTGTTATGACAATCATTTGGGGTATTGTTGCACCTTCTCTGAAGAAACTCTTCATGATCTCTACTAACTCCCTTCTTCTCTCCTCATCGAGATGTGTTGTAGGCTCATCCATGACTATCGTTGAAATTTTACCAGCGAGAGCTTTTGCTATGGCAAGTCGTAAGGCAATTGCGATAGCAACTTTTTCACCACCGCTTGTCGACTTAATCGAGATCTCTCCACCCTCTTTTATTACTGAGATGTCAAAGTCTTCACTGACGGGTACGTCTGTTATATCTAGGTTGAAACGTTCAAGGTAGTTCCTTGCAAATTCTGATATAAGTGGAGCAATCCTCTGTCTTAGCGTCTTTTGAACCCCATCTCTTGAAAATGCATCTCTAATATTGTTTAATTTCGTTATAAACTTCGCAACATCTTCAAACTTCGTTTTAAGCTTACTAAGTTCTTCTTCAAGTTGCGATATCTTTTCATTCTCCTTCTTTAGTTCTTCCTGCTTCTTCTTCAGCGAACTATTTTTCTCTTTTAGCTCAGCTTTAGTTCGTTCAAATGTTTTCAGCAACTCTTCTTCTTAACTTCCTCATGCCTTTTTTCATCATATCCGAGCTCTTCAATCTCTTTTTGAATTCCTTCCTTCTCAGTCTCCAACCCTTTTAATCTTTCCTGTTCTTCGCTAAGTTTTTGGGTTATCAGTCTGCAAGTCTTTGCCATAAAATCTCCTCAGAACGTCTCCTACAACTTCTGCTTCTTTTTCGTGACTGTTTTCATTCAAAACTTCCTGCTGCCTTCTCAAATACCTTACAACGACTTCGTCACTAAGATATCTGTAAAGTCCAGTCCCCCAGAAAATTGAACCATCTGTATTTCTGTAAAAATCCCAGAACTTCAGCCTAGAATCTTTTGGTATCTTGAGAGTATATTCTGGATGGCCGACAACTTTTGTAGCTCCATCGTTGTCTATGTAGTAGTCTTTGATAACAAAAAAGCCGAATATGTACCTCTCATCCTCGTCTCTCTCTGGATCCACAGTTGTAAAGATAGCAAGCTTACCTGGGATAACGTACTTTATTTTCCTTCCTTTACCTTTTCTAACACCTGTATGGTTTACACCTGCCCCATACTCTGATTTCGTGAATATCTCGCTCTCGTAACACGGAAAAGCTGGAATATCTTTCCTTAAACCCATTTCAAACTGGTAGCATGGATTTTCTGGTTGTGTGCACCACGGAGCGAGAGTTTACTACGTCTTTCCAGAGAGGTACGCGAGAGATGAGGAGAAGAGAGACTTTACGGTAGAAGTGTCTGCGAAAAGCCGGTTATATTTGAACTTTCTCGCGTTGAACTCGTCAGGCTAACGAAGGAAGAGAGGTTTGCAATTTCACTCGTCCACTCAAAAATTTGGAATGGTAAAGGTTACCTGAGCCTTGATGAGATAATTGAAGAATTTTCGAAGAAGTTCCCGCACATTTACTCAGTTGAGACGGATATACAAGGTAGAATGAGCAGACAGCAGAAGCAAAAGTTGATAACAAAAATTAACAGGAGAGTGCTGGAAAAACTCGAAGCGAAAGGATACATTGAGAGAGACAAAGTCGGCAGAAATACTATTCTAAGACTTACAGAGCTTGGCGAGTTCTTTGCATTGCTTGAAACTGGTTTAAACTGAGTTCGAGTTTTTTGAACTGAGGATTTCTTAATTGTCAAGCAAAAAACTGAACCTTGGAAAAAGCATAGGGTATTCCTTTTTGGATTAGAAAAATATAAATTAATCTGATATTTTTAAAATTTTTAAAATATCCCCAGGTCGCTTAGCCGTAAAATCGGCTTCCCCGCTTTTGCTTTCGAAGAAATTTCTGTCGCCATACGCTGCATAAATCGTGAGCATTCCGAGCTTTTTACCAGCTTCAATATCTCTGCGAATGCTATCTCCAACAACTGCTGCTTCAGCTACATCAACGCCGAGCATTTCAAGAGCAAGAAGGATCGAATCCGGCTCGGGTTTTCTTTTACCAGTTATGTCAGCAGAAACAACAACATCGAAATACTTCAGTAGACCAGTTTTTTGCAGCCTCGCCAATGCATGACCATTTTCTGCATCAGTGACAACTGCCAGCTTCACTCCAGCCTCCTTGAGCTTCTCTAAGACTTCAGTAATACCTGGATAGACTTCGATACTTTCAAGCTTGACTTCGTCGTAAATTCTGCAGCACTCCCTGTAGAGTTCCTCACTAAAAACTCCCTTATCTCTGAGATAGTCGGCTAAGTTCTCGTGACTCTCAAATCCATACTTCCAGCGAAGGAAGTACTGCAGCAGCTCGTTCTCATCTCCGCAGCCAATTCTTTCAACTACTGCTCTACAAGCCTTTATTTTGGCCTCAACGAAATCGACCAAGGTGTTGTCCAGGTCGAAGATTACAGCTTTTATCTTACGCTTCAATGCCAAGCTTCATCAGCCTCCTGCAGATCCGTAAATGCTTCTCAAATCTCTGCTTCAAGTCATCATCTAAAAATCTTAGTTTCAGCTCGTCAATTCCACTCTTGCCCTTGAATTCACCGAAGATGACAACGCTGTTCAGCCTTATCACGCCGAAGACCATTGAAAGGTTGTATATCAGGCGGAGCATCGACGATGAATCGCAGAAATCAGCAGTTACAGCATGGGGAAGTTTAAAATGGAAATACTCAACTCCTTCAGCCTCGCAGAGGTCTGCCATCTGTCTGTCTGCAGTCAATAAAATCGGCATCGCTGCTCGCTCTTTTTCAAACTTCCTGAGGGTTTTAACGATTATCAGATCGTTCGTTTCCTTGTCGCTCGTCAAAGTTTCGATCCCCTCAATTTCGACTGCGTACTTCCTGAGCTCCCTGTACTCTGAAAGGGCTATGTAAGCAAGCCTCGATCGCTTCATTCTCCTGTTCACGAACTCGTCGAGCAAGAACGGCTGGTATCTCACGCCTCTCTTCATCTCGGCTATCTGCTGCGGAGAGTACTTGAAGTTCAGCGCTGCCTCTATCTCATCTCTGACAGTATCGACGAGCAGAACGTCACGTAGATCAATATCAGAGTTCGTGAGAAACCGATGGTACAGAACGTTGGTGTCTGGGCTGTACAGCACGCTCTTCCTCAGGCCGGCATAGCTCTTCTTTGCATCTTCAAATTCCGCGATGTTCTCATAATTCAAAAACCCTGCAGCCATTAAGCATTCAATGAAATCTCCATAACTCGGCATTTCGTCGGCAAAGCTAAAGTAGCTCCGCTGCCCTTCGAAATCGATTTCTCCCTGCAAAATTCTTAGCCTGTAACCGTCCTCGCTCTGTTTGGACGTGAAAAGCTGGAAGTGTTTGTAAAACGGATACGTCACGCTGATTTCATCGTCGATTAGATTTAGAAGAATTTGTAGCTCTTCGACGTTTACAGTCATCTCTTTTAGCCCACCCATTGAAATCACTCCATCGCATCTTCAATGAAGTCTTTCAACTGCTGAACTGAAAGCGGGATCATCATGTAGGGCTTAGCTTCAAGTCTTTTCACGGCAAGGTAGAAAACGTGATCCATTCTATGCTTTACCGCCGGGATTAAAGCTGCTGCAACGAGGGCTTTTCTGCCAGGTGTTATGTCGATTGCGATGCTGCAACCCTCCTCCCTTAACTTTTTCACGAGACTGCTGATTTCTCTCCCAGCGTTTACGAAGTCTGCTTCTTTGATTACGTGAGTGTGGATCTCAGGTTTGAAGCCGAATTCCTCGCTTAGAATCTTAAGCCCTTTAACAACTTTGTCCAGCTCATTTGCATAGACATCTTCGGCGAAAACGTGGATTACGTCTGGATAGTAGGCTTTTTCCATGAGCACTGCGTAGTAAGTGTTGATTAGGGCCCAAGTTGAGCGTCCAAGGATCGTTATGTAGGCTTTCATTCTTCCACCATAGCGCTAAGCGCCCTGCAGAGGTCTCCTACGAACTTATTCCAATTAGAACCTAAATCTTCAGAAAGTGGTATTGTCCTAATGTACACGTCAATTTCATCCCTAAGTGTTAGTTTTCCTTCTATCTTCTCGTTTAGCTCTTCTGGATAGAGTAGTAGCACTTTTTTTACTTTTTTGACTTTTTTGGCTTCTTTGGCTTCTAACGCCTTACAGTAAACGTACATCTGGTAGAGGTCCTGCTGAGCGACTCCGAGTTTTCTATCGCTGGGATCGAGCAGCTTGTATTTCGTGTCAATTATATAGTGCTCATTTTCAGCTTTAATGACAATATCGGGCATCAATTTGAACATTTTTGGACTCGTTACGAGGTGTCCGATTTCGTGCTGTATAAGCAAATCGCAATCGCCAAAAATTACTCTGTGTAAACCCTCAGTCCTTATCACCTCCGCAATGAACTCCTCAAACAGCTTTTCCATCGGAAAGAGGATTGAGAAAAACTCTATTTCAGATCCTTGCAGCGATACCGAGCTATTGCTCAAGATCAGCTCGCAGAAGTATATATACGGCTTAAATTCCGAGTTAAGTCTGTTGAACGTTATGCGTCTTACGTAATCCACATTGACTGGGGATAAGCTCACGGGATCGAGTACTGCCAGAATCTGCTTTAAAAGCTTGTAGTTTTCGCGATTTTCAACTTTTCTGCTGAGAAGGTAAGAGACGTACTTCAGAGTTCTGTTTATTCGCGTGTCCATCGATCTCTCGTAGAATGTACATGGAATTAAATGCAGCCTCGCTGGATTTGAGCCGTACTTTCTGGCATCGATTTTTCCTTTGACGTACCTCAACTCGTCGTACTGTCTAACGTAATCTGCGTCTCTTTTGCGGTTGAGGAGTCTGAGCAGGTTACTGGCGAAGATGTAGACGAATATCTCGAAAAAGTCCTTCTCATATCCAAGAGGAGCCCAATTTACTTCTTTCACCCCGAGTCTGCGAGTGTACTTCAACATCTGAAGCAAGTTTGAAAGAATCGTTTTCCTTTCTTTAACTTCATCAGGCGTCAGAAGCTTCTTTTTGTAGCTTCTCTTTATGAATTTGGGTAGAATTTCTAGTTTGATGTCTCCAAAGCTGATAACGCCTGCATAATTGGATAGTTTGATTCTCCTCCTGCCTATGTTCGCAAATTTAAGTCTATCATTCAACCTTTCGAGTAGCTCGATGGATCTTTCCCGGACGTAGAGCGTACCGTCTTCGCATCCTTCCTCTTCTTCTTCGCCAATTAGTTTGTACTCGAACTCAGTATACTCGAAAGTTGTGACTGTTTTTACTTTCAACCCGACCCCTCTTTTGCGACTGCCTTAAGAGCCTCAATAAATTCCTTTTCTTCGACAAACTCAGAACAACCCTCTTCAACTTTCACGAACTTACTGTTTAAGACTCTCTCCAGCTTTTCTGGACTGTCGTAGAAGTACTCTTGAAGTAGCGGAATGATTTCGTGGTACCAGATGTATTTTAGAGTCTCTTCGGTTTTATTTTTATCCTCGCACTCTTTAAGCTTTAGAAGGTAGCTGTGTCCGATTTGATGATCTCTGTCGTACTCCTTTTTTATCCTCTCGTTAATTGAGTAAAGAACTTTAATAGCGAGCTTTTTAATGTCTTCTGGGCTATCTCTCAAATTTTCTATGTTCCAACTTTTTATTTTGTCAATGGCTTCTATTTCACTTTTGACATTTTCTACTTTAAGCTCAGTAAGGAGGGACATATAGGATGGCATCAGCTCTACAAACCCGAATCTCCTCCTCAAAGCCACATCTATTAAAGCTATACTTCTATCCGCTGTATTCATCGTACCTATAATGTAAAGGTTTGGGGGGACACCAAATTTTGTCTTTGAATACGGTAAAGTTACAAGAATTTCATTCTCAGCGAACAGCCTCTTATCGGCCTCAAGTAACGTTATGAGTTCGCCGAAGATCCTTGAAATGTCTCCTCTGTTTATCTCGTCAATGATTAGGTAGAACTTTGGATAGTCTCCTGCTTCAAGAATACTTTGAATTCGTCTTTTTTCGTCCTCTGTTAGTTCAGGCACTCCCTCTTTTTCCCATCTCTTGTTTCTGTCGATCTCTGCCCTATCGAGAAGCGCATTGTATGCTCTCCTACAGATTTGTTTTAATATTCCGTCCTCAACTTCATAGTAAATCTTGCCATCATTGTCCGTTTTGGGTCTTATCCCTTCAACAAATTCTTCGTAGGAATAGGATGGATGGAAAGTTACAAATTCATAGAAATTATTATCATCGTTCGTTTTTTCCTTCACGTAATTTCGTGCAACCCAAGTTTTGCCCGTTCCTGGTGGTCCATAAAGAATAACTTGTTTCCTCAATTCTAATAGACGCTGTAAACGATCAATTTTCTGTATTTTAACTTCTTGGTCACTATAAAATAAGTCGTCTGTGTATTTATTGAGATAATATGCCGCCTCAAACAAGTTTGATATACCTACCTTGTTTGCTGTAGCTCTTAGCTTCTGTAAGAGATCAAAGAATTCATTAGCACTAATTTCCCACCATCTCACAAATTTTTCCATTTCTTTAACTCTTTTTAGAAGTGCCTGCGGAAGTGTTCCATTTTCCTTCTCGTATCCCCAAATAGGCATAAACAGATCCGGCCTAAAAATTGCCATCCATGTACTTAAAGTGGAATACCTAACATTAAAAGTCGATTGTATGATTTTTTCAGCTATACTTTTTACGTCTTCAAGTTTTTCATTTTCTAACGCATCTATGAGTTTTGAAAAGTACTCGTTGTTCAGAAGATTTAATATGACACTTTTTGGGTCGTAGCCAACACTACCGATGTATCTAAGAAGAAATCTACAATTGGTATGTACATTTCTGGCAAGTTCCAGTACTCTCTCTGCATCTTCATCTGTAAAAGAGGAGCCCTGTCGGATTCTATTTTTTATGAGTTCTCTTATTTTAATAATTGTCTTCTCAAAGTCTCCTTTTACATTTTTCCAATCACCTTGGTGTTTTTCCTTTAATTTCGACAGTATATTTTCGAGGACGTTTGAACCGCCCTCTTCTAAAAATTGCGGAACTCTCACAATCTTATACGATGGCCACCGGGTAATTTTTTCCAAACCGAAAACGTTCGGATCCAATGGCTGAATGTCTTTCCAGTCTACTATTCTAATCCATGTTTTGTACCTGTAGTCGCGCTCATCTTCACAACCCCCTTGTTCCTTGTCATACCAGTCAAACTCTGGTGCAGTTCCATCAGGAGGAGGACGCCTTTCAGGTCCACTTTCAATTTTATCTATCCTGAAAACATAAAGGACTTTCCCTCTTCTCTCTCTCGGAATATCATTTGTTCGTGTAGAAGATTTTGAAATATATCCGAATCCAAGAACATAACCATTTGACTTTATTACACTCTCCAATTTTTTTCTATCATCGCTCTTTATCTCTGTATTTTGTTGCAGCCAAGTCCTACCATATTTTTCAAAGGACTTCTTTAAATTGAGAAACCAATCCCCAGGTCCAATAAAGAAAATTCCAATATTATTGTCAGTCATCTTTTATCCCCCCTCTACATTTGGAGCACAACATTTTTCTAACAATTAAATATTCCTCACTTGGATCATTTATTATAAATTCCCACATTTTCAACCCCCACTGTAATTTATGAGATTTACTTCTCTGATTACCTCAAAATTCTGTCACTCGTAACCAACAACTCTCCATTCAGCACACAAATTACTCTATACTTTGGAATTTCGATCCAGTTCTCATTCGTTAGCTTCTGCGTTGAAATCAGAATCGCTCCTCCGTAATCTTTCTCCCTCTTCAACATGTACATCCTCCGATGGTTGCAGAAGGCAAAGAGAGTATTCGAATCCGAAAGAAGGTAGTTCACCTTACCGCCGTAAGTTTCGAGCAATTTGCGAGTCGCATATTTCACCGCCGGATAAATTCCCCTAAACTCACTCCTCCTCAGGTATTCGTCGATCTTGTCCATCATGAAGGAGAAAGCCCTCGCTGAATCGTTATACCCATCGACGTAGCTCGGATAATCGATGTCTATCGTGCCGTTGTGGGCGAACAGCCAGTCCCTGTTGAGGTATCTGAACTTGAACGGATGACAGTTTTCAGGGCAGATATCTCCGCTCGTGGCGAGCCTTATGTGGGCTACGATGACGTTACTCTTAGCTTGCTGAATGGCTTGCCTGAAGCTCTCGCTGAAGTTCGGATCGTCTGTGTTTCTCACAACCCTCGCATGCGTCTCTTCGTAGTATCCGATGCCCCAGCCGTGCCAGTACGGTTCGTGGTATCTGGCGAAGAGCGGTAAGCTGAAAGTCGCCCTATCCTTCCTGTTGCAGCTTAAGGCGAAGAGTTCGCACATTCATCTAACCTCCTCAAAATCGAGGTCAACTCCACAAACTCCCTCCTGCCAATCTCTCCCCTGTTAAGCAGCTCTTCAATCTTGAAGTAAACCTGCTCTGGGCTTGCAATCTTCAAAGCTCTACCCAGCGATTCCTCGATGTCTACAAATCCTTTATCGAGGGCGATTGCCGATGCTTTGACGTAGAATTCGATCGCCTTGTCGTATTCTCCTAAATCCTGACAACAGAGTGCTACGTTGAAGTACGGAACCGCTCCGCCGCATGGCAGCGCATGTTTGTGCTTCAGAGCTTCAAACAGGTACTTCAGACCCTCATCCGACCTGTAAGTTTCGAAATAGAACGTTCCGAGATTTATTGCCGCTAAAGCGTAGTCGAATTCAAACTCTTTGGATTGTTCATAGAGTTCTTTCACTATCGTGTAAGCGTCTTCAAACATAATTTCCGCCTTTTCCGGCTTTCCATTCTGCACATAAAATATCCCGAGCTTGTTCATTGTGTTGGCAAGTAAGAACGCTCTTTCAGAACCATAAAGCCTGTTCCTCAGGTTGAAAGCTTCGAGCAAGAATTTTTCAGCTCCCTCGTATCCCAAATCTAAATAAAAAGCTCCGATTTCTGAACATACCGCGGCGAGCAACTCTTCATAGCTCGGATCCTCTGCGCATCTCCTCTTAACCTCTCTGTATATCTCAAGTAAGACCTCTTCAACCTTCGCATCCGAATAGCCCAGCTCTCTCACGTATTTTCTGAACGCATCGATCCCGTACTCTCCTTTCTCAAGAAATCCACGAGTGATCTCTGGATAAACCTCTATATCGGATGGTACTCCAAAAAGCAGCTCAGTTAAACTCGATACTTTCGCCATCCTTCAACACCTTCACGTTCTCGAAATTCTCCTCAAACCATCCCGGATTGTCGGTGTGAACGGGGATGATCACGTCTGGGTCCACGCTTTCGATGATCCACCTCAAATCTTCCTTCGACGCATGCCCAGAAGCGTGGTAGCCTTTGATAAACCTCGGCTTAGGTCTGTGTCTCCCAAATACAAGCTCAAAGCCCCTAATATCAAACCCGAATCTCACCAGCCAGTTGTAAAGTCGTAAAAAGTCAAACTCCTGTTCTTCTGTAAATGCTTCGCTCGACGAGTAAATGTAAACACCACCACTGGGCTTTATGTCTAAGAGGTGTTTCATGTCGTTGAAAGAAAAGCAGAGGATGTAACCGCTCTGATTCGTCGCAATCTCCTTAGGATCGATAAAATGCTCCTCCCATTCATTCCTGACGAACTTCTCCCACTTCTCCTTCCTGTCTTTCAGCTCGCAGTATATCGCCAAGCCGTGCATTCTGTCGATCCCATCTGCCTGCTCCAAGGCATGGAGCATGTAGGCATCTTTAGCAGTAATTACAAGCTGCCTGCCAGTCTTCTCGGCGATCTCCTTGAACGTTTCAAGTCTTTCAAAGTTCCTAGGCGAGAAGTCAGCTATTACTAAACCCTTAGCTTCCTCAACTGCCTTTAGGCAGTTCTCAAAAACGATTTTCTCCGATTCATTGTAATCCTCTCTACTAGCCCTCGTCCCCTCTATTATAAGCACACTTGCATCCTTAGCGTTTCTTACGAACTCCCTCGTCTTTTCGGCTTGCCTTCCGTGCGCCCTTATATCGCCAGTATATGCGATGGCAATATCGCCGTAAATTACGTAGGCTGCAGCTCCGTATATGGAGTGGTCGATTTCAAATGCCGCGACATCGTAGCCTAGCTCGGTTTCGTCGATGTGATAAATTGACCCGGGCTGAAACTTCTTCTTCGCCTTTTCATCTTCTCCAGGTCTGGTGGTTAAAAAGGCCATTAGTTCATCGTTTACCTCATCGGTGCAGATGAAGTCTCTTCCCGCATACACCTTGGACTTCTGACTCGTCAAAACCCGATCATCTTCTCCGGGTTTTCGGGGTGAGTAGTAAGCGATCTCCGAACCCAATAGCGAGTGCGACGTATCTCTCATAGCCTTGAGAACTGCTAAGGTCGTAGGAGTTGCAATCACTGGGATTCCCTCATGAAGCAGACCTATATTCCCGCAGTGATCTAAATGAGCGTGGCTTAGCAAAACCGCTTCAACGTTGAGCTTAGGAAATCTCGTGATGTCCACGTCAGATGGAATTAAATCGGTGCGGTACACGTTCAGTTTCGGAATCAGATCGAGGTGCAAAAGGTCGTGAATACCTCTAGTAGCCCTCTCCCTCAAGAACTCTTGAAAGTAGTCGCCGTACTTGGCGAAGTTCATGCCGAAGTCGAGGAAAAGCCCTTTACCACCCTCTTCGACGTAGATTTTATTGCCACCGATTGTCGTCGCCCCATCGTAGATCCTGATCTCCACACCAGAACCTCCCGATTACTCAGCTCCGAAGGATTCGACAAGTCTGACCCTCGAAACCCCATCGATCTTCTCAACCTCGTACACTGTCTGCGCAACCTCCTCAAGCTCTCTGTGGTGTGTGACGATTATCATCTGTGGAACGGCAGCTCCTTCCCCAAAGAAGCTCTTCATGATCTCCACAAGCTCCCTCCTCCTCTCCTCATCGAGGTGCGTAGTCGGCTCGTCCATGATGATCGTGGAGATCCTGCCTGCTAGAGCCTTCGCTATAGCAAGTCGCAGGGCAATGGCAACGGCGACTTTTTCACCGCCGCTTATAGACTTGATTGAAATCTCCCCGCCCTCCTTTATTATCGAGATGTCGAAGTCCTCGTCGACGGAAATGTCTGTTATGTCAAGGTTAAAGCGCTCGACATAGTTCCTCGCATATTCGGATATCATTGGGGCGATTTTCTGCCTCAGCAGCTTCTGAACCCCATCTCTCGAGAAGGCTTTTCTGATTCTTTCAAGATCCGAAACGAATTCCATTACCTTTTCGAGCTCCTTCAGCTTTTCTTTTAGCTCTTCGATTTTCTCTTCGATGGATCTCAGCTCTTCTTCTTTCTCTTTTCTTTGGCCGATCTTATCATCCAGCTTGGTTCTGATACCCGTTACAACACTGCTCGCTTCGTAGAACTTCTTCTCGACTTCCATGTACCTCTCATCGCTGTACTGGAGCTGCTCAATCTCCCTCAAAACGTCCTCTTTTATCGTCAACAGTTCTCTCAGATCTTGCTCAGCTTTTTCAATGTTCTCTCTGATTTCATTGATTGTGTCAGCTTTGAACTTGCAGCCCTCATACTTCTCTCTAAGTCCTTCGAGTTTATCCAAGTCTGCTCGGGGATCTTCTGGCACATAGCCGAGTTCCCTTGTTAGTTCATCCAAGCTGCTGTCCAGACTTTTAATAACTTCCTCGATCTTCAAGAGCTCGGATCTAATTTCCTCCTCCTTCCGCTCCTTTTCCAAAGCTTTCTGGGCTGCGATAAACTTCTCGTAGTCCTCTCTAAGTTCTCTGAGCCTACTCTGGAGTTCATTTAAGTTCTTCCTCAGTTCCTCCAGCTTGTTCAGCTCAGATTGTAGAGATTCTAATTCGTTCTGCAACTTTTCCTTTTCAATTGTTTTGATCTTCAGATTCTTTCTAAGTTCGTCGATTCTCTCAACGTTAATTTCCGATACTCTGCTAATTTCTTCCTCAACCTGTTTCTTCTTCGAATTTAGCTCTTCTAGCTCCTTTTTGACCAACTGTAACTTTTCGGTAAGCTCTCTCCTCTCCTCCTCGAAGTCCCTCCTAACTTTCTCCCTATGCTCGGGTGTGAGTTTGCTCTTACAGACCGGACAAACGTTGGATTCGCCCAGCAGGCTTAAGCACTCATCTATCTCTTTGATTCTTCCTTTTATCCTCCCCTCTTCTCCATCAAGCTCGGACTTTCTCCCTTCAATCTCTGCTTTCTCTTTACTCAGCTTCTTCAACAGCGCCTCCTTGGCCTCAATTGTCGCTTCAGGCAAAATATCTAGAGCTTTGCTTTCGAGCCTGTCGAGCTCGGATTTTGCCTCTTCTATTTCCCGAGAAAGAGATCTGACCGTAGCCTCGATTTCGGCTCTTCTCTTCTCCACATGCTGCAGCCCCTCGATGGTTTTCTTTATTTCTTCAACCCTTTTCTCGCTCTCTGTGTACTCTTCGTAGGCAGCCCTAGTTTCGTCTATTTCCCGCTTATACGCCAGTACTCTGTCGAGTTCATCTGTAAGCCGGGATCTCTCAGCTCCACACTTCTCCTTTTCATTGAGGGTGTCTACATACTTCTTCAGAAGAGGGATCTTTCTGATTTCCGGTTCGAGCTTTTCCATTTCCTCCCTCGCCCTCTCTGCATCCGACAGCTCCTGCTTGAGCCTCTCGATTTCCCTTTTCTTCGACTCTATTTCTTTTTCCGCAGCAGCAAGTCTCTCGTTCAGCTCGTGGTACTTTTCTTTCTTCCTTCTCCAATCGTTCAGTTCATCTTCGGCCTTTTTCAGATTTTCTTTAGCTCTTCTCAACTCTTCACCCAATTTTTTGATTTCTTCATTGAGCTCTTGCATTTTCCTAGCAATCTTCCTTCTTTCCTCCTCCGCGAGCTCTAGTTCCCGTTTTACGACCTTGTAGTCCTTTGCTTTTTCTTCGAAGTGCTGTATAACATCGTGCATGTTCTGCCAGGCCTTTTCTAACTTGTCCAGACCGATAAGCCTACCAATTAGATTCTTCCTTTCCCTTGGATCGGCGTCTATTAGGCTTGTTATCTCACCCTGCCTAATAAATATCGAGTTCATAGCTGTATCTTTGTCCATCCCGAGGATCTTCGAAATCTCCTGTAGGACTTCGTTCGGAGTCGTTGCAATCGGTCCGATGTCACTTCTGTAGAGGGTAGCTTCCGAACCTCTCTTCCTTCTAACACAATGAACTGCGTATTCCTTTCCGTCCGCCTCGAACGTCAGTTCGACTTCTGCTGAATTTGCACCGCTCCGTATGAGGTCCTCGAACCTCTCCCCCCTCGTCCTTTTTCCAAATAGGGCGTACACTATGGCATCGATTATGGATGTCTTTCCAGCGCCATTGGGGCCAACGAGAACCGTTACGCCCAGCGGAAACTCGACTTCGGTGTTGGCGTGCGAAATGAAATTTGTGAGCTTAACTCTCTTTATTATCACCTTCCACCACCTCCTCTAGAAACTCCTCTGCAACCTTCTTTGCCCCTTCAATGTCGTCCTGAGAGAGGCGCTCGAAAAGGTTCATCGCAAGCTCCGTGAACTCGTCGCTGCCGAGATATTCACGCATGATCGATTTGAGGTCTATCGACCCTTTCGGCAGCTCCGGCGGCGAAGGCTGGCTTAGGTCTCTGAAGGACGGCTTGAAGCTGAGAACTTTGTCCTTAAGAAGCTCGCTTAACCTCTCGATGGCATACTGCCTATTTACGTTCTCACCTTTAATCGTTATGTGGAGGATTGGGGGCTTAGGATAGTTCACGAAGTTCAGGACTTCCTCGAGGTTGTCCTCTTCAACCTCAACCTCCAGCTGAGGTCTGATGTCGAGATTAACTTCGTGGATCGTTACCTCATCTCCGTCGAGATCTACCAAGTAGAATCCCTTGCCTTTCTTGCTCCAAGAGCTTATCTCATCTTTCCTGATTATCTCGGTTGAGCCGGCATAGGCGAGATATCCGTCGCCGAATCTCGCCGCAATCCTTGAGTGCAAGTGCCCTAAAGCGTAATATGTGGCTTTTCTCGGCAAGTCGTCCTCCTTCAGCTCATAGGCCCCCTCAAATGGCAAGTATCTCTCTATTGCCTGATGAGCTATAAGCACGGACTTTTCGTATTTCTCCGCAATTGCATCAAACTTCTTGAACTCCTCCTTAAGAAGCTCCACACCTCTCCCCCTGAGGTTTGAGATGCCTGCAATCAGAACCCCATTAACCTCTTCCCACTCAAGCCTTCCAACCCCTAAAACCCTAATGTCGAAGAGCTTGTGGGGAGGCATACCCCTTCTTTTCGGCACGTCATGGTCGCCGAGAATCGTGTACATCTTCATCTTTCCGTCAATCTTTCTCAATGCGTTCTTAAACACGTAGAGGGCTTTAATTGGCGGAGTCGGCGAGTCGAAAAGGTCTCCCGAGTGTATGAGCACGTCCGCTCTCTCTTCTATAGCTTTCTCAATGGCTTCGTTGAAAGCTTCGTAGAAGTCGTTTTCCCTCTCATCGAGGTTGTACTGCCTGTACCCCAAATGAGTGTCGGATATGTGGGCTATCCTCATTCAAAACCCTCCACGATGCTTCTTACCTTCTCAATCTCCTCTCTAATAATCTCATTTCTCGATCTCTCTTCTTCCTCAGCCTTCCTCAGAGCTTCTCTGAGCTTTTCAACGACATTTATGTCGGCCCCGCCTTCTTCAGTTTCTCTCTGCCTGATCCTCACCATAACTGGGGCTCTGGTTACTTCACCAACAATGACGGCCTCACCGACATTCAGACCGGGCAAATCGCTCAGCAAACTCTCGCTCATCCTCTCAGAACTGTTTCTAACCGCCCTCTGGTCTTCAGGATTCGTCATGCGCATCACTATCTGGCTGTTGCACTGGCTCAAAGCGTCGGGATCTATCTTATAGGGTCTCTGAGTGATAAGCACGAGAAAGACTCCAAACTTCCTACCTTCGGCGGCGATCCTCTTTATTATTCTCTTTGCAAAAGTCTCCTCCTTATTGGGAACGAACCTGTGTGCCTCTTCGATAAACACGAAGACTGGGTAATCATACTCACCCTTTTCCCGTTTCCCGTAAATCTCGGATAGAATTCTGAACGCGACGTAATCCGAGACCCTGTCGTCAAGTCCAGATAAATCTACAACGGCGACGTGTTTGGGCTTTAGTAGCTTGCCGATGTCCGTCGTGACAGATCCGAAGACACGCATGCTTGAGAGTTTCTCGACGTAGTTGATGGCTCTAAGGGAATCTTTATCTCCTCTCTCCTCGAGCTTCTTCAGCAGGTCTTCGAGGTTGTAGCCCTCTCCGAGATCCTTTATGGCCTCTCTCAGACTCTTCAGTATGTTTGTGTAACTCTCTCTTATCCCGCAGATCGTGGCAATTTCTTCGACGCTTAGATCCGAGAACTTCACCTCGTACGTGTACACCCTGCTGACCTGCGAGACATCATATCTCCCTGTGCTTTCCGGCGTTCTAAAAACGCTGACCCTATCAGAAAACTTACTCCCATCCTTCTTGCGCGAGAGACGGACATAATCGGCGTGCGGATCGATAACTACTATCGTCGCCCCCTTCTTGAGTAGCTCTTCTATCAGCACCCCCGCCGCATAACTCTTCCCTGCCCCCGTCTGAGCTAGAATGGCCAGATGTCTCCTGAACCCTCTGACGCTTATTCTCACTGGCACGTCCTGCCTCGATATCAAATAGCCGATGAAGAGCCCCTCGTCCTCAGGGTACGAATAAAATTCTTTGAGGACGTCGGTGGGCGCCCTGTAAACGTCCTCTCCAGGATAGACTGCCCTTCTCGGCTGAAATACCTCACCTTCGTAAATGAAACCGAGAACTCTCGCCTTGGCCAGAACCCTCGGCTCAACAAGACCAGCTTCCCTTATCTTTTCAACAGCTTCCAAACTCATAACCCGGCTAAGAGCTAAGCTCGTGGACTGGATTGAGTCTATCTGGGCAACGACGTCTACCTCAACTTCTTCACCGCCGATGATTTCCTTAGATTTGACCATCACGTACTCCCATCTCGGCGGATACTCGTCCTCGTCAACTATGAAGAGAAATTCAGTCGGGTTAGCATCTCCAACAACAAAACCGATCCTCTCAAGGGAATCGGACACGCCTATACCCCCTCGATGTTATAAACACCCCAACAATTTCTTCGAACTTCTGGAGGTACACGTTCTCGAAGATCTCCCTACTCAGCCTAACTCCGTCATCGGCAGCTTTTAGCCAGATGTTGTAGTTCTCAGGACCGCAGTAGCCTGCAGATATCAATCTAAGAATATCGCTGACATCAACGCTCGCGTCTTCGGGCCACCCTACTTCGAACAGCGTTTTGTCTATCCCTAGCTGCCAAGCCGGAACGTCAATGCGCATAGGCGTATCGTTTAAAGATGGTAGAATGTGGAAGGAAACGATCGCCGGCATTCTCGGAATTCTCTGTACCACTTCCACCGCACGATCCACGAACTCTTCGCTGCGTGAGCACATGGGGAATTGAGCTCTCACATACGCTTCTGGATCTCTTAGGATCTGCTTTACGGCTCTCCTCCATCTCGCGGAAGCGCCGAGAAGGAGTGGGGTCGTGTATCCGGCGCATCCCGCAAATTCCAGAATGAGCTGAAAATCGGGCTTCTTTGATATCAGCTCTTCGACAATTCTTTCAAGGAACTCAATGTCTGAGTACTCGCTTTCTAGCTTACGCAGCGCAGCTCTTTTATTGTCGAGGGCTAAAGATAGCAGGTCTATGATCTCGGCCTCGTTCAGCCCGAGCTCGTCTTTAAGTCTGAGCGCCAGCTTCATGAGCAGAAATTCCCTAAAAAAGGACGTTCTGCTCTCCTTGCCTATGCCGATTATTTGAACTCCAACCCTTTTACACCAGTCGAGGAGCTCTAGTAGAGTCTCAAAGTAGTCGAGCATGAAGGCTCTATCCCTTGCGAAACCCGTTTCCAAAGGTAGATGCGCCACTCTGCCGTAGATCGACCCGTCGAAAAGTATGTAACCGGAGAACCCATCTTCCAAGGCTTTCATCGCCACCCTATGTTCCAGCCACTCCATCTTCCTGCTTACGACCGTCGACTCCTCCAGAGTGTCAGAAACGTAGTCGAAGTCTGCGATCAGCTCCCTGTACCTAACTCCTCTCGCAACTCCGAGAGCCCTGACAACGTAGAAGACTCCGCCGTTAGCAGTCGAAATTCGCCTTGAACTGCTGTCTATTGCGAGGACTGAGAAGTCAGAAGGTGATGATGCGAAAAGCTGCGCTTCCACCCAGTACTCTCTAAAGATATCTCTGAGATCGAGCTTCGAAGCTGAATAGTCGGCTGAAATTCTCTGCTCGTTAGATTTCACTCGTTGAATGTATATGTCTAGGAACTCTGGCATCCCATCGCCTCCGAGAAAATCCTCCCGAGAGGTGTCAATTCGATCCTGACGTTTCTGCCCCTCTTCATTCTCACGACAAAGCCAGCTTTTTCAAGCTTCGAAAGGTGGTGACTCAGCCTTGACCTCTCGCTGAAGAACTCTTTTGATTTCTTCTCCATATCGGGATTCAGCTTTAAGACGAGCTCGTCAAGAGAATTAACTCCGCTGTCAACTGCCGAGAGAATTTGAATCTGTTCCTCGCCTGGAAAATCTATCGGTAGCGTCGGAACCTCAATTATCTCTTCAATGCCAATTTCTTCCTCCTTCTCGTCGTACTTCGGTATGGATGTGACGATCCTTGAACCTGTAACGCAGGCTGCTATGTAAGCAGCTATTGCGACGCTCCTAAGGGAGCCTGAAGCGTTTAGCAGAACGTCTTTACCACGCTCTTTTTCCCTGTTTATCATCTCGACGAGCTGCTTCGCGGCTCTAATAACGTTCCTTTTATCGATTTTCGCTATTTCTACATCGTAAATGGTTTCTAGATCCTTTTTCAGCTCTTCAGCTGTTCTGCGAGCTTTGCTCTCTCCAGGAAGCTCCTCCTCGCCGACGAAGAGGATTATCTTTGAGATTGGTTGTTCTCTCAACGCCCGGATGGATTCAATGAGTTTTTCCTTCTTGTGTCCTACGAACACGAATTGCGTGATCACAATAATTGATTGATTTCATCATACTTAAATTTTTCTTTCAACTAACAGCGATTCGTGTATAGTCCTGAAATTTTTGACCTTATAAACCCTACTCATTCCCCCAACACCTCATCGAAAAGCTTTGAAGCAACACCCACCCTCACCTCTACCGGCAACCTGCTCCAGAAGGCATCTTCAGGAGT
>Ga0209426_1000712_pt1 | contig 28769 bp, 25 predicted proteins | sample Deesub1362B_J571_FD_187697 | JGI IMG/M metagenome (GOLD analysis project Ga0209426, IMG submission 187697) | Deep oceanic, basalt-hosted subsurface ecosystem from Juan de Fuca Ridge flank, Pacific Ocean, CORK Borehole 1362B_J2.571 (SPAdes)... ...
ATCGATTTATCGTCATGACGTCGCACCACGATTGCCGTGCCATCCAACGCCTCAAGGCGCCCGCCAGCGGCGGAAATATCGATACCGGTCAGGCCGTAATCCTGCAGGTACTGGGTACAACCCGCCACGTCGTCCACACCAAAGACGAGGGCTTCAAGTCCGAGAATGTTCATTGATATTGATTCACTTCATGCTGCTGTACACAGAATTTTCGCGCCTCAAGCCACACTGCCGCCAAGCGCCTCTGCCACCCAGTCTGCAATGAAGGCACCGGCATTGGCACTGTTGTCGAAGCTGCTGTGTTGAACGCCGCCTTCTCGGTCTGTGAAGATCTTCAGTTCTCGCCGCGGGCTATTGACCAGTTGCTCATACGTACGGTGAGCCCATTTCACTGGGATCTGCGAGTCCTTCTCACCATGCGTCACCAGGAAGGGCACCTTGATCCGATCCAGTACCCCGTCGAGACAGACGTTCTCGGCAATCTGCATGAACTCGTCCATGTCCTTGGCACCCCAGACCCATCGAACGTGATCCCAATAGTGTGGGACCGGAAAGCTACCTTCACGCTCCAGGCGACGCTTTTGGACGTCACGCCAATCGTGGTTGGCCCCCCAGACGACGCCACAGGCGAAGCGAGGTTCAAAAGCGACGGCACGCGGGCAGTAGTAGCCACCTAGCGACACGCCTTCGAGGCCGATTCGCTTCGCGTCGACATCACCGCGCTGCTCGAGCCAGTCAACGACCTTGCTGGCCCAAGTTTCGCTGTTGTAGACAGCGGTCAGTCCGTGCAGGCGAAGTGCTTCACCGGTGCCAGGCTGATCGATGACGAGAGACGAAATACCCCGTTGTGCCAGCAGCTTCGGCAGGCCGACGAAATATTTCATTTCCTTCATGCTGTCCAAACCATTCACCTGCACCAGCAGCGGAGCACGGCCTTGCACGCCCTCTGCCCTGACGAGCAGACCGGACAGATGAGCGTTCCCAAACGGGATCTCTACGCGTTCGCAATTGGCGTGCGACTGGACGATCCCTTTCTGGAATACCTCCTGAAAGCGCGCGTACAGCGCCGGACGTTCAGGATTGCCGTGACCCAGCATCCGCTCCGCAGTCATCAGGTAGATCGACGCACGCTGACGCTTGTCACCGGCGGAAATATGACGACCATGAGCGTCGTCTTCGTCTGCCAGTTCGCAGAGCTTTTCCCCCATGCCCACCCAGCTCTGACGAAATGCCTTGGTCCCCTCCGCATCGGGCTGCTTGGACGCCTCCAGGAGGGGGGCACACATTTCCTCGATTTCACCCATGCGTGCGCCCATCTCGATGGCAAGATCGACGGACAGATTCCAAACGTAGTTGGTCGGAAAATAACGGAACATCGAATGACTCCAGGGTGCGGAAAACAGAAAGAATTAAGACGAACGGGGATTGGCAACCGGTGACCGCATCGACAACGCTTGGGTCCCCGCACCAATCTCGTTTTGCAAGAGATCAGGCGGCCGACTCAGGGTGTCGCAAGGTAAGGCATGCAGGCCGCTCGGCCCAGGTCTAATGCGACGGAACCGCCGGGCTGATCGGGATGCACGGCTGCTGTAGGGGCACCGCCGCGACGCGTCGCGCACGGCGTTGAGATGAGGCCGACAGCCGCATGGTGTCTCCAGTTCGACTTGTTATGAGCCAGAGTTTATGGACCCGTGAGGCATCCGAGAAATGGATTTATCAGATGCCAAGTATCGATATCTGAAATACGTGAAGCATCAGGCATCAGTACAACCAAAGTCCTGGCGCGAGTCCGCGTGTTACGCGGAGGACTCCAGCGTATGCAACGTCGATGCGATGGTTGTAATGAGTTCTCGCAACCAAACATGTCCCGGGTCGCTCTCTTGGAAGGCATGCCACTGCAGGCATTCACGCAGCTTCGGGATTTCTATCGGCGGCGCGAGCACTCGCAATGGAAGATAGCGAGCATTGCGCAGCGCGAGTTGCGAGTGCATGGTGGCGACCAAATGCGTGCCGATCAGGAGCTGAGCCACCGAAGCGAAATCGCTTGTCACCACTTCGATCCTTCGGGTTGGCCCGAATTGCTTGAGAAACCACTCCTCGAAGCTTGGCTGACGGGCCCGGCCAAAGCGTGGTGTGATGTGGCCGAGCCCCATGTACTGGTCAAAACTCAAGGTATCGCCTACGAGGGTGTTCCCCTTCCAAACGACACAGACATGCGACTCCTCGAAGAGTGGCGAGGATGGCAGATCCGACTCGCAGAAGTTCTCCGGAATCACCATGAAGTCGATCTCCCCACGGCGCAACTGACTGCGGGTGTCCTCGTTGAGCGGGATAAGCTCGATTGTCATGCTGGGAAACGCAGAAACCTTCCGCTTCAGGACCTCGGCGAAGAGCACTGATACCACGTAATCGGAGGCGGCGATTCGAAAGGTGCGGGTGGAGGTCTTGGGATCGAAGTCGGTCTTCAACTCGAGCACCCGCTGAAGCTGCAATAGCAGCTCCCGCACGGGTTCCTGCATGCGCTGGGCCAGCAATGTTGGTTCCATTCTCCGGCCGACCTGTACGAGAAGGTCGTCGCCAAAGTATGTCCGCAAGCGGCCTAGGATACCGCTGGTTGCCGACTGGCTCATGTGCAAGCGCTCAGCCGCACGCGTGATGTTTCGCTCGCTCAGCAGCGCGTCGAGCGCAACCAGCAAGTTCAAGTCAAGGCGCTGAAATCGCATGGCTACCCATTACTGGCCTGCCGATGCCGACCATATAGCGGCGCCTGGCAGGCATCGGACAAGGGCCAATTGCGCGGGATCGATGCGGATCGCACCGGACAACGTGTGGAGGGCGGGCGCAATTAGGATTCGAGGATGGCCACCGCCCGGGTCCAGCCGGCCGAGGCTTTGCGGATCTTGTGGGGAAAGCAACTGATCGTGAAGCCATTTCCAGGAAGCGCTTCTAGGTTGTGCAGCTTCTCGAGATGGCAGTAGCCGATCTCTCTTCCAGCCTTGTGCCCTTCCCAGATCAGCGCCTTGTTGCCGGTCTCTGCAATGCGCTGCGCCGTATATACAAATGGCGCGTCCCAACTCCAAGCGTCTGTTCCCGTCAGGCGAACGCCTCGTTCGAGCAGATACATGGTCGCTTCGAGACCCATCCCACAGCCGGCGTTGACATAGTCGTTATAGCCGTATCGCGAGCCCGCGCGGGTATTGACCACCACGATATCCAGCGGCTGGAGGTCGTGGCCAATTCGGCTCAATTCCGCCTCCACATCAGCAGCAGTGGCGACATAGCCGTCCGGAAAATGTCGAAAATCGAGTTTTACCCCAGATTGGAAGCACCACTCCAGCGGCACTTCATCGATGGTGATTGACGGCTTTGCCTGACCAAAGTGCGCGTCCATGGTCGAATGAAAGTGCCAAGGGGCGTCCAGATGGGTGCCACTATGCGTGGTGAGGGTGACCCACTCGGCCGCAGCCGCTTCGCCATCGGGATAGTCCTCGGCCCGCGTGCCCGGCAGCATCGAGATGAATTCGCCCAATGTGTCGCCATGCGTCTGATAGGTAATCTTGGGCGCCAGCGGAGGCGGATCGGACAGAACGTCGTTCTCCAGGTAGATCGAGAGATCAATAAATCGGCGATTGGGCTTCATTTGCGGCTCCTACAGAAGCAGACATACGGGGAAGTCGGGAGAAACAGATGCAAGACACAACCGCGATCGCCACAGCCGCCGCTCCCAGGCTGCCATATCCGAAATGTTGGACGAGTGTTCCGCCAAGAATCGGGCCAATGGCGGCGCCCGTCATCAGCATGGCCGGCGTAGCGGCAACGGCGCGTCCCGACGGGTCCAGAGTTGCCAGGCGACCAAAAGCGAACGTATGCGTGAAGATCATGACGGCCGAGAGCATCGAGGTCGCGACCGCATAAGGCGCGTAAGCGGTGCTACATGTGATCGCCAGAGCGATCAGAGCCTGGGCCAATGGGCCAGCCAAGAGCACCGTGCGCGGATCAATGCGCCGCTGCAGACCGGCGGCAAGCGGCGCCGGTATCAAGTTGACAAAGCCGAGCGCAATGAGAACTACGGTCACCGCCTTTAGACCGAAGCCGTTGTCGATGCCGATCTGCGAGACAAAGCTGAAGAGCATGGCCTGGGTGAGCGCCATGCACCCAATGCCCACCATCCCAAACCAGGTCGCCGCGCTCAGTCGCCGCAGATGCGCGTGCTCAATCGTGGGGCGACTTTCCGGTTTTGGTGACGGGAACGCAGCGGCACTGACCACGGCTGCCACGGCCAGGACGCATGCGGTCGCTCGGAAAAACAACGCGCCACCAAACTTCTCTACCAACCCTGGGGTGATGCCCAAGTACGCGATGCCAAATATTGCGAGCGACAGTCCTGCCGCCGCAAACAGCCGATGCGGGTTACGACTGACACCAATCATCCGGTGCGTTGCGCTCAGCGCCCAGCCGGCTGCCGCGCCGGCAGCCAAATGTAAGGCAGCTTTTGCAGTGTATGCATCGAACAAACTGACCGCCCAGAATGCAATGGCGGCTACCGCGAAGCCGAGCGGCGCCGCCATACGAACGCGCTTGGTGGCATTACGCGCGGAAAAGATCAGGCTGCTAACTACAGCGCCGCCAAGAAAGAGGGTCGGGAGCGCACCTGCCTGTTGAGGCTCAAGATGATATGCACCAATAAGCGTCGCCACCCAGACCGGTAGGGCCACAAGGTCAATCATGCCTGCGCAATGGCCAACCATCAGCGCAAGCATCGCACCTCTTCCAAACTGAGCGCCAGCAGCTTCATGATCCGCTGAGGAGCCGCCCTGGATAGCATGTGGTTCCATTTGTGCACCTATTGAGCAGACGTTGCGGAATCGAGGCGTCGCGCGATCGGCAGGCCGGCCGCGCCGGCGGAGGGCGATCCGCCATTTGGGGTAGAAATCTCGACAAGCTTGTGCATGGGGGTCTCCGAATTTTCTGTAGTTATGCAAGGCGACATCGTCAGTCTTCGCCAGGAGGTGGGCCTGAAGACGAAATCAGGGAAATTTCGCCATCATCCGAGACAGCCACGGGTACAGGCGTAAGCGCTTGGCCAAGGCATGGACCAATCAAGCAATCGCCTGTCTCCGGGTCAAACTGCGCACCGTGGGCATGGCACACAATACGGGTGCCCTCCTTGTTCAAGTACGCATCCTTGCGCCAGGCCAATGGCGTATCCCCATAGTGCGGACAGGCATCTCGCCACGCCTTCACACCATGCACCGTCCGTACAATGATCACGGTGTCCCGCCCTTCCCCGAAAGGATCGACGCCACATGATCCGGGGCAATTCAGCGAGTCGATGTGAGCGAGAGTGGCATGCGCCTTCATATCGGTGCACGCGCCTTATGCAGGTTTTCCGGTGCCGTTTGGCCCCGGGGGCGGTCCGCCAGGCGCCCACTTTTCGCGGTACTGGAGCAGAAACAACTGGGATGCATCGGCACCCATTTCCGCTTCGCGCGGTGTCCATGCGTCATCATGGAGGTCCATATCCGCGTCGTATTCCACGTGGCAGCCAAGGGGGCTGTTGAAGTACCAGAACCAGTTGGAGCCAAAACGATGGCGCCCTGGCCCCCAGAACGATTGATACCCCTTCTCGACGAAGCGCGTACCGGCTTGCATAACCGCTGTCGGCCCACCCATGTGAAAGGTGAAGTGCTCACAGCCTTTCATGAATGGAGGTGTCTCAATGAGGAAAAGCGTGTGGTGATCCTGGGTGCCGGCAGGCTGCAGGAAAGGACCCACTCCCACAAATCGATCGGTACAACGAAAGCCAAGCCGCTCGACATAGAATGCTTCCGCCCGCGCGGCGTCTGGCACAAAGTAGACGACGTGCGAGAGGGAGCGCGGGGTAAGGTCGGCTGCGTCCGTCACTCCCAGTTCATTCGGGCCGCGCTTCGCCGAGGCACCAGGCGCATTGATCGCTTCGGGAGGAAGACTCAACGGCCTGCGCTTGCTCACCTGGAAGCCGAGTGCGAATCCCATATCGTCCATGCACTCGATCGATCCATCTTCGAGTTCCCGTACGTCACGGTCTTTCCGCAGTTCGTCGACTATTTGCTGAAGCGTGGCTTGATCGGCGACGCCATAGATCGTCTTGCGCAACATGCTTGCTGTGCCAAGCGAAGGCGGCAGAACGTCGGATGCGGCACCACGGACTTCGATTGCCGTACCGTCTAGCGCCTCAAATCGGCCGCCGTGCTCGCTCACCGTAACCGGCAGAAGCCCATAGTCGGCGAGGTAGGTACAGCAGCCATCAATATCGTTGACGCCAAACAGAAGGCATTCAGGACCGAGAATGTTCATGAGTAAGCGGAGAGTGGGTAGCGTTGGACATTGGGCTGAGCATCCACTGCGGTGAACGACCAACCAGGAAAAGGCGCGTTGAAGTCATGCGCGTGGGCGTTTGGATGCGCGCCCACGCCTGCATCGACGATGCAAGTTTCTCGCATTAGAAGATTGCCAACGGCAACGCGATGTTCAGCCAAACACTGCTGCTCTTGACAGTGTTCGCTGCGTAGACACCCTGCTGGAAGTTCAGGTTGATGTGGAAAGGGCCGCCATCGTAGACAACGGACGGACCGATGCCGAAGCTGCGAGCCCGATTACCGGATCCGACGGTGACACCATTGATCTTGTCGTCGGAGAACTGGTTCATGTATGCACCAACGACACCCACCTTCCAGCGCCCGAAGTTCCAACCAGCGGCAAACTCGCCGATGTACCCATCACCCGAGCTGTACTGGTTTTCGTGGTTCTTACTGTTGAGCAGGAAGCGGTTCGCTAGCCCGACATCAAGCCCGTCCGGCTTGTTGTACCGAAAGGCAATGACGGGCTGCAACGAGAAATAGCCCACGGCGACGCTCGGCTTATACGGGCTGTAGGAGCCCGTCGCAAATGCCAGATCAAGACCCGTCGTGACGTCAATCTCCGGCGCCACCTTCCAACTCAGAATCACGGGAGAAACCGTGATATTGGAGAGGCCATTCTGCGTCGAGCTCTGGCCTGCAACGGTCGTGTGCAACGAGACGACCGGCACCACAAGCTGCGAGAACACATGAGCGCCGAAGACTTCGCCAGGATATGCCGCGAGCAAGCGCGTGGTAGCGGAATAGACGGAGGACTTGAAGGGAACCGGCAGCTTCTCGCCGTTGTTTCCGTAAAGACCGTTCGCATAGCTGTAGTTGAACTGCTGCAGCATGAACAGTCCGGGAATCGGGGGCATCGAGGCGATATTGGTGCCAACCGCGCCAGCCGGGTAGGCCGACACTCCCCCTTCAAATGCGTGGGCGCCGTGAAAGTGGCAAGCCGCAGCGAGTGCGCAGCCGGACAGAAAAAGCTTTTTTGTGGACATCTTGTCTCCTGAGCGACCTAGGGGATCGCTTTTGTTTGGTGTTTTTGTTCAGCGCGCCTAGGTTAAGATTGCGTGACCCATCTGAAAAATGGATTCGATCCATTCTGAGAATCGATATCATCAATAAATAAAGGGTTAACCCTCAAAACCAGTGGGGAGACACACATGCGCTTCAACAAGCTCGATCTCAATCTGCTGGTCGCGCTCGACGCATTGCTCAGTGAGCGCAGCATCAGCCGCGCGGCTGAAAAAATTCATTTGAGCCAGTCGGCGATGAGCAACGCCCTGTCGCGACTGCGCGAGTACTTCGGTGATGAGTTGCTTGTTCAGATTGGTCGCAAGATGGAGCCGACGCCGCGTGCCGAAGGGCTGGCGGACGCGGTTCGCGACGTATTGGTGCGCGTCGAGGCGACGATTTCCACGCAGCCGGAATTTGCCCCCGAGACGTCAACACGTCTCTTTCGCTTGCTCGTCTCGGATTACACGCTGGCGACGCTTATGCCTCCGTTTCTGGCAAGCGTCTATGCTCGCGCCCCTGGGATACGGATCGACCTCCGACCTCAGGTGGCTGACCCGCGGAGGGCGCTGGAGCGCGCCGATGCGGACTTGCTGATCATTCCGAAGGACTATTGCTCTCCCGAGCATCCGTCCGAGCTTCTTTTTGAAGAGGACTTCTGCTGCGTGGTCTGGAACGACAGTCCGCTTGCGACCGGAAACCTCACGCGCGACCGCTACCTAGAAGCGGGACACGTAGTTGTCGTGCCTGGGCAGGGACAACCAGCAATTGAAGATTGGATCATCCAGAAGCTCGGCGTGACACGGCGCGTCGATGTCACCACTTTCAATTTCGCGGCGCCAGCCCAACTAGTTGTAGGCACCGACCGAGTAGCGACGATGCACAGGCGACTCGCAATACAGGCCCAGAAAAAAGATCCAGTTGTCCTTCGCGAAGTTCCGCTTCCTATGCCGTTGATGCAACAGTCCATGCAATGGCATACGCACCGTACTACTGACCTTGGATTGGCCTGGCTCAGGGGCATGCTCGGGGAAGCCGCTGCGTCGCTAGCCCTCTCATAAAGGTATCAGGCATATCGGCCATCGACATTCATCGCTCGATACAGAAGTGGGCTTACCGGGTATGCTTGACGCCATCAGCAAGCGGACAAGGGGACGTCTTTTGCGAGCGGGGACATGAAACAACTCGATACGGCTAAGGTGGGCAACGCCCTCATGAGCGAGGTCGCGAGAATGGGCCAGGAGCGGGTGTTGTGGCGCAATGCGCTGAACCAGAGCGTAAGTGCCGCGCGACAAATCAAGGAGCTTGCGCAGGTCGGCTCGGCATGGTCGCAAATCGCCAAGGACATGGAGAATTTTCGCTCTTTGACCGCGATAATTGGTCAGCAATCCAGAGAACTGATGGCCGCTACCCCGCCCGCGATTCAGGCGATCAAGACGTGGCACGAATCCCAACGCGCTCAGCAGGCACACGTCCGCAAGATGCTCGATTCCTTGCAGGATGTTCACCAGCGCTTTATGCTCGCTGACAGCACGAGACATGTCTTCCAGAATGCGGCCTTGGGCGCCACTGCAATCGGAGCACTGCTCAAGGCAGTGCCATCCGCACCGTCGAGTGTAGAGACCGCAGCCAAGTTGTGGGCCCAACAGATGGATGCGACACGGATCCAGAACAACAGCGTTCTCGACAATTTGAAGCTGGGTTCTGTCATTGATCGGCACCTTAAGAGCTTCGCGCAAATCAACAAGCAATGGCAGGTCTCACCTGAGTTGCTGAATGTTGTGGGCTCGCTCAAGGGGCTCCAAGAGCAGATCGGTAAGATCGCCATTCCGACCATCGACTGGAGCTCTGCTGCAGCGTTGGCAAGACTCCTGGGGCAAGAGGGATTAGAGGAGCAACTGGCTCATTTGGGCATTGAGCCAGATGGCTCGTTACGCGAACGCCCCGAAACTCCCGAAAAGGGAATTCTAAGCCAGAAGCAGTCGGACGCCTTGGCGTTGGCAGGCCTGCTTTTGGCCGTCATTGGCATTTGGATGACGATCCAGATTTTCTACTATCAAGAGAACGCCGGGGCAGCACAGCAAGCGAGAAACGAGGAGCAAGCCGCTCGGCAGTTACGTCAACTTGAGAGTCTCAATCGCCTCCTCGAGCAGACCTTGGAGCGCGCAGCCAAGACACGGGAAGAGTGCTTTGTCGTAGGAGATCGCATCGCCACTGTTCGCTCAAAGCCCGAGCACGGATCAGCCGTGGAAGGCAAACTCATGCCCAATGAAGTCGTGCGAGCCGTCCGCTCAGACGGCAAGTGGGTCGAGGTCGAGTACTACCATTGGCTACATGAAGAGTACCGCACGGGCTGGGTCATGAAGAAGTACTTAGAACGCGTGCCAGCCAACTACTCTAGGGCCACACCGTAGGTCTCGGCAAAAGCAGACTTACCATCATCCGCAAAGAATTCGATGGCCAATGGAACGGACCGGCGCCGTTTGGCTGCCGGTCGAAGCCTGCCGAGTGCAACACCCGACCATCCTTTCAGGGCGGTACGTTAGCGACTCGCTAGCCACTAACTCGCTGCCAGTCGCAGCATGCGCAGACGGCTGACTAAAGGGTGGCAACTCACTCGACTTTGATATTGTTGTCTTTGGCGACCTTCTCCCACTTCACGATGTCTGCCTTGATGTAGCTGTTGAATGCGTCGGACGTCGATCCGACCGGTGTCATGCCGAGGGCTGAGAGCTTGGCTGCCATATCCGGGGAGCGCACGATGTTGGCTGTGTCTTCCTGGATTTTCTGACGCAGATCTTTCGGCAGTCCTGCGGGCGCGATCAAGCCAAACATGCTGGTGAGTTCGAAGCCCGGTATCGTCTCGGCAATCACCGGGTACTGGCTGAAGACGCGATCGCGATGGGCAGACGTCAGGGCGATGACTTTTAGACGTCCCGACTGCACCATGGGCAGCACGGATTGCAGGACGTCGAACATCATCTCGACGCGTCCACCGATCACATCGGTTTGCGCCGGGACGCTACCTTTGTATGGCACATGCACGATGTCAATCCTTGCGGCATTCTTGAACATCTCGCCAGCAAGGTGGGTTCCAGTCCCGGCGCCTGGGGAGGCATAGCTAAGTTTTCCAGGCTTCGCTTTGGCAAGCGCTATGAGTTCCGGAATTGTGTTGAACGGCGCTGATGGCGCTGCCACGAGGACCATCTGAGCGGTGGCTAACTGCGTCACGCCAGTCAGATCCTTCAGCGTGTCGTACGGCATGGTTGCACGGATCGATGGATTGATCGTGTAGGCGGAGATCGCCATCCCCAAGGTAAGACCGTCCGCTGGAGCCTTTGCGACGATATCGGTGCCGATGAGCGTGCCGGCTCCGGGCTTATTGTCGACGATGACGTTCTGCTTCCATTTGGCTTGAAGCTGCTGTGCAAGCATCCGAGCCAAAGAGTCCGTCGGTCCGCCGGCGGGGAATGGCACGATAAGCCGAACAGGAGTGCTCGGGTAATTGGTTACTGTTGCGGCTGGTGCGGCAAATGCCGCTGTTGTGATCAGGGATGCGACGACCAGCAGCATCCCTTTGCAGTTGTCTCGAATATTCATCATCGTCTCCTAGCCAGATGTTTGCTTCAGGCGGCGGCAACTTGCGGGTCGGAGTTGTCGATGTCCAGTGTGGTGGTCCTCCGCAGTTCACGACGAACAGAAAGATCGTACCTTCTTCCGCGGTGCAGGGTACTCCGGTTGTCCCACATAACGAGGTCACCCACTTGCCATTCGTGGCTGTAAATCCGCTCGCGGCGTGTAGCGTGCTCTAGCAGATCTGCGAGCATCATCCGCCCTTCCGCGAGTGTCATGCTCGGGATACGACTGGCATGCGCGCCGATAAAGAGGAGTTTGCGACCGGAACTCCGGTGCGTGCGGACCAGCGGCCAGATCACGGGCGGAAGCGCGTTTCGCTGTTCTTCCGTGTACTGATCATCACCTAACATAAAGCGCGAATGGAGCGCGTAATGCTCGACCTCCAACTCTTCGACTTCCTGCTTTAGGTCTTCAGGAAGATCGTCATATGCCGCACGCAGGTCACAGAATTCCGTCTGTCCACCGGCCGACGGCAGGACAACGGCCGAAAGCATGGAATAGCGGGCCGCCGGGTATTGGAAGCTGCTATCGCTATGCCAGAGCTGGTTGGCAATGTTCCCTACGATTTTGCGGTGGTTTCTGTCTGCAACCTTGCCACTCTCGTCAACGTTCGAGATGTCGAGCAATTCGACGTGCTCGAGACGATTGGCCGACTTGGACACTTTTCGGAGACCGAGGTCCAACGGACCGAAGTTCTTGGCAAAGGCGAGCTGCTCTTCTGCTTGGAGCGGCTGATCTCGAAAGATCAGCACACCGAACCGGTCCATGGCCGCGTCAATCTCAGCGACTTCCTGGGCCGTCAGGGGCTTTGCGAGGTCAACGCCGCTGGCTACGGCGACGAAACCGGGATGGATGGGGCACAGGGTAAGCGACATCGTTGTCTCCTTTTTTTGAAATGTCGTTTCATTTTATTTTCAATGATTTCTTTTTCAAGAGGGATGAACCGGATGTTTACCCTATATTTCGGAACCTCATTCCATAAATTGCATATAATGAGATGAAGAAGCAACTTAACTTGATCGTAAGGGCAACATGAAAGACGTTCCTGACGGAGAGGTAAGCGCACTGGCACGAGGGCTGAGCATCCTGCGCTTTGTCAGTGAGACCGCTGACCCCGTTGCGCTGAGAGATCTTGCCGAGGGGACGGGCATTCCCAAGCCGACTGCATCCAGGTTGGTGACGACACTGCTGGGCGCTGGATTGCTAAAGAAAGCGCCGCATTCAGAGCGGTTTGAGCTCGGGCCAGGCGTCATGACCCTCGCGTCGAACTTCTTGCGCAATCTGGACTTCCGAGGGCTGGCAAAGCCGCACATGCTCCGCTTTGCCGAGCACGTCGGATTGAGCGTGCATGTTGGCGTTCGGGATCGCTTCGAAATCGTACTGGTCGAAAGCGTTCGCCCGGTCTCTGCGGCGATCGTGATGCGAATCGGCGTGGGAGCGCGCCTTGGATTGGCGCGGTCCGCGATAGGCCGAGCTTACTTGGCCGCACTGCCAGAGGAGGATCTCGAATCCGTTATTGCTGGATTGAAGATCGCGAGTGGCGACCGCTGGGTCGAAGATGGACGTAACCTTGCTCCGGCCCTAAAACACTTCCGCGCCCATGGCTTTACGATATCAATCGGCGAATGGCATCCCGACATCAACGCGATCGCATGTCCCATCGTGATGCCCGACGGCGAAGTCTTCGTTCTGAATTGTGGCGGACCATCTTTCAATCTTCCGGAGCAGCGGCTTCGAGAAACTATCGCGCCTGAACTCATAGCGTGCGTCAACGCTATTGCAGCGGAGTGCGGTGGGGCGACTACCGGCTTCAGGTCACCCGAATGATATGTCGGAGGCGGTAGAGCCCATCGACGTCGCCGACCAATACAAGCTGCTTTTACGATGGAAATGCGCCCGGTCCATTCAGGACCGGGCGCAACCGGATCACGCTGAAATATTAGGTGCAGGACTAGGCCAACCAGGTCTTGATGCTCTCTTTCATGGTGGCGCTTGAGATGCCGTAACGATCATGCAGCGTGGGCAGCGCCCCAGCATCCAGGAAGGCGTCCGGCAACGCCACCTGCCGGAATGGTACGTTGACTCCTGTGCGTAGCAACGTGCCAGCGACCGCTTCGCCGAGTCCCCCGATCGTCGTATGATTTTCCGCCACCACGACCAGACGCCCCGTCTTGCGCGCCTCGCGCAGAATGGTCTCCGTATCGAGCGGCTTGATGGTCGGTACGTGCAACACTTCCGACCACACAATCCTTGTCATAGGACGTCGTATGTATTATCGATACCGCACTTCGTGCCACGTACAGGAGAAATTTGCGCCTTAATGAGAATGTTCGTCCTCATCCTCGTCGTCATGCGGCGCGACACCCTCTCGGGATTTTTTGAGCCACATCTTGGCGAGATCGGGGTTTCGCGGCACGCCATGACCATCGCGATAGGCGCGACCCAGCGCCGCCTGCGCGATCGGATTGCCGGCGTCCGCAGACCGCTTGAGCCAGCGTACGGCTTCCGGCAGATTTTTTTTCACGCCGTGACCCGCCTCGTAACTTACGTACATCTCGTACTGCGACTTGGGCGCGCAACGGTCTTGCGCCGTCGCGGTCTGCTTGTACCAACGGAAGGCTTCGGCATAGTCCTGTTTCACACCGCCAAGGCCACCCTTATAGAAATCGCCCAGCATGCATTGGGACACAACTGAGCCGCCCTTTGCCGCCTTCTCAAACCATTGGAAGGACAAAGCGAGATCTTTCAATGCGACGCTGTTGCCATTGAGGTACAGAAATCCCAGCTCGGCTTGTGCCACCGTATGGCCATGCTCCGCCGACTGCGTCAGGTACTGGAACGACTTGCGCAAGTCGAATGCCTGTCCGGTGGTCCCTTTGTAGTACTGCGAAACTTCGTACTCTGCCTTTCCATTTCCCTGCGCGGCCGCAGCCGCGTACAGGTCCTGCGCTTTCTTCCGGTCCAGGGCAACGCCGGAACCGGTGAAGTATCTGCGCCCCAGTTCAAACTGAGCTTCTGCGTTACCACGTTGGGCCAGTTCCGATAGGGCCGTGACCGACATGGAGCCGGTCGGCGTGACACCGTCTTTCCGGGCAGCATCCGAGACGGTGCCATGCGCATACCCCGCGACCAGCAGGGAAGCCAGGAACAATGTGTGAAGTTTCATATGCACTCTGCTCTACCTTGTCCTCGGCTCAATGAAGCGAGCGACGAAGACTTCTAATGCTGACGGCACCCAGGGCGTTCCCGCCCTGGGTGCCGTGGTATTCCCAGCAGGGGCCAAGTCAGACGTGACCCCTTGCAAGGAACTTACTGGAACGTCTGCGTGACGTCGGTCGGGACAACGATCTGGCTGTCAGGCGTCAGGGAGATCGTCACCGTCTTGCCCTTGGCAATCGATGCGAGCACAGCTTGTGCATCGGCCAACGAACCCAGACGTTGAGTGCGCAGAACTTCAGGCGGGTGGAACGTACCCTTCGCAGCGTGGATCGATTCGACCGGACCGCCGTTATAGGTCACGTTTGTACCGAGCCCCGGACTGGCCTGGGTCAGCCCTTGTGGCAAGAAGCCCTTGTAGCCCGAATCTTGAACGTCGATGTAGACTTGCACATAGAACCCGGTCGGGTCATTGGTGAAGGTATCCGATGCGCTCGAGACACCGTTGGCCAGCAACGGGATGTTGGGGTTCTTGTTTTGCGCAGCCGTAAAGCCCTGGATGATGCGGCCGCCATCGAGGATGGTGGCCTTCACGCCGGCGAGCCCGCTTTCACGGCCCGGCTTGAACGGCCCCGACGTCTCAAGACTCCGGTACGACGTGTTGGCAGTGTCGCTAGCCTTGTACGACACGACCGAACGGCGCTTCTCCAGTTGGTTCTCGAACTCGCTCATCAGGCCAACACCATTCACCTTGGCGGAATCCGCGACGCGAGAGGTCAGCGCATCCATCATGGTCAACTGCTGACCGGCGTTCGACGGATTACGGTTGTAGGCCTTCAATCCCTGATACACCTCAACAATCGGATACTGATTGGTATGCTGAGGCGAAACAAAGTCGACATCAACCATGTTCTGGAGGTAGCTGAAGCCATGCTGGAAGCCCAGGCGCAGCCAGCCGTTGGTGGCAGTCGGCTTTTCGAGACCGTTGAAGCCATAGCCGCCGTGATAGCCGAACGTGTAGAACTTGCCGTCAGTGGGGTTCTTCACCTTGAACAGCATGTTGGTGGTGCCCGGTGTATGGCCTGGCGACCAGATCACCATCACCTGCACGTTGCCGAAGTCGTACCACTTGTCGTACTCATAGAAGTTCGTCGTGCGCGCCCGGATCACCGTCTCCGAGGCCGGCAACGCACCGGGGATATTCCAGGTATTGCCCTGGCCATCGGTGGTCACGCCCTGCACGTCTTCCCTGGAGCCCCACAGCTTGATCGGCTTGCCAGCGTTGTCCATCATCTTGAGCTGCTCGACGATGGTGCCGTAGTGGTCAATGTGGCCGTGGGTCAGCCAGATGTCGGTCACGGAACGGGGATCAATCCCCACCATTTCCATGTTCTTCCAGTACTGGTAGCCACTGTTGGGCCAGCCGGCGTCCACCTTGATGACCTTGTCGTCGGACGGGTCGTTGGGTGTGCCCATGTCGGCCTTCAGGACGTACGACGCCACTTCGTTATCGCCCACGAAGTACATCGTGTTCTTCACGATTTCGAAAGGCTCGGTGCTCCGCGTGTACGGAGCTGACGTCGGCGTCGTCGCATTGATACTGACATACGGCTGGCCCGACACCGGATCGTTGCCTTTGGTCGCCAGCAGCGGACTTTGGGTCGGCACTTCCCAGACCGGCTTGCCATCTGTCGTCGATTGGGGCGTGAAGTACCAGATTGCTACAACCTTAGCCCCCCCCGCGTTCTGGTAGTTATTGTCGAACAGCAGATAGGCCGCCTGGCGCGACGTCGTGCCGTAGAAATAGTCGGCAGTCACCGGGATCGACCCATAGTCCGAAACGGTGCTCTTCGAATAATCCGACGTGTTGATGTTGTACACCTTCACGTTGGAGGCAAGGTTGTACGTTTCTTCGTAGCGCTTGATCGGTGTCGAGTACGGACGTCCCGCCATGTCCGCAAGCACCATGTTGCCGTCGCCGACCGTGATCGTTCCTGGTGTCTTGCCATAGATCCAGCCCGCTGCCACCATTTGGCCCGGCTTATCCTGGTATCGAGACACGGAAGGGCCGTACTTGGCGAGATTGAACTGCGCTGCGGCAGAGTTGCCCTTCGACAGGATAACGTTGAACGCCTGGCCCGCGTCAGCAGGGACCGTCGCAGTATTGGCGGTTTTGCCCGGAATCCAGTCCACCAGGTTGCCGGGTACCAGATCAGCCTTGATAGCGGCAACAGCATCTGCGGAGGCGGCAGGCGCCGAGATGGTCTGCACGCCATTCTTGGTCATGATGCTGGCCTGAACGACCTGGCCGCCAGAACCATCGGTCGTGACAGCGGGCGCGCTGTAGACGAGACCAGCCAACCGGAACGAATCGCCGGATGGCGTGGGATTGGATGTCCCCGGCGGATTGGACGTGCCAGGGTTCGACGCGGTAGGCGAATTGTCATCGCCACCACCGCAGCCGAACAGGGTCATTGCGGCAGCTAATGCAGTTAAGGCCTGCCAGTGCCTTTTTTCGATCGCCATGAGGTCTCCTCGTTGGTTTAGCGGATCTGGTTATGCAAGCGAAAACTCACGGCGCGGCGTGCGGCTACCCGCCCCTTCAAAGCGCGCCTGTATTTGTAGTTATGAGTTGAGTTCTCCCGTCGCACCGGACATCGGGGAGAGCTAGAAGAAAAGACCCAGCACAGTCTCATCCACCACGGTGCATCTGCGCTGGGGACAGCCTGACGCTACGGCAGGCGAGTCAGAGAACCATCGGCCTGGCGCTGGTACTTCGAGAACATCTCGCTCCACAGCTTCTGGGCCTCACCCTCATGCCAGAAGTGAGGCTGGTACTCTGTGACCTGCCAGCGGTATTCGGCGACGCCGTTGTTCCAGATCTGCGTGATCTTCCGACCATCGAGCTGAAGCGTAGGGACGCCACTATTCTTGTTCACCGTTTCCCGCCAGAACACCTGAGCTGCGGCTTCGCCCGCGGTGCCACCAGGGAAGTCCGTCGGCACTTCGTCCGCCCCGCGGCATTGCCACGTCGGCAGCGGGACATCCGTACGCACGATTGGATTCGTGTAGTTGGCCGGGCTCAGGTGGCCGGAGTAGCACGGCGCAATCGCGGCGAAGAGCTGCGGATACTGCACGGCCATCCGGTTGGTAAATGCAGCGCCCATCGAGACGCCATTGAGATAGATACGCGTCGGGTCGACTGCGTACTTGCTCTCCAGTTCGGTGATGAGCGACAGCATGTAGGCCACGTCCGTGTTGGTAGTGGCGATGTCGTTTGTCCACGTTGCGCCTTGACCTTGCGGGTACACGACGATGAAGCCGTTCTGCTCGCCGATTTCGTGCCAGCGCGTCGTCACGGCCTGCCAGTGCGCCGAACCATTGCGGCCATGGAGGTTGAACACCAATGGGATCTTCTTCCCGCCGGCCGTCAGCGTTGCATAGTTACTCGGCAGATAGGTCAGCCAGCGCCGCGGCGTACCGGGGATGAACTCCTTGGTCGTGTCGATGAGCTTCATTTCGTCGCTCGTCATGTTCTGACGCACCGACCCGTTGACTCGCGTGTCGTCCAGAAAACGCAGGCTCTTCGAGAACAACCGCTTCCAGATTTCCTGCGACAGCGCCTTGCCAGTAAAGGTCTCGTACGGTAGCGTCGAAACGATGACTTGCTGCATCGGTCGATCAGCACTGGCGTACGTAGTCGACTTGAACACTGCATCTGCGGATGCGGTGCCAGCTCCGGACACACTGTTCTGCTTGTTCCAGTAGGCGACCTGGGTATCCTGATTCGGATCCTTCACGGTCGACTTGGATTGCATCATCCAGGACGCCATGGTGGTGGGCGGAAGCTGCGCGGCGGGCAACGAATACACCGAACTCTCGGCGGTGCCATCCACCGTCGCCACTGCAGCCAGATACTGCGGAGCCTGCATCGCCATGGCCTGCGCCATGCGCGCGCCCTGCCCATAACCGGTGTAGTAGACCTGGTTGTTGCTCGCCAGCGCGTACTTTGTCTTGATGGCCGGCACCAGCGCCTTGATGAACGCGACTTCATCCGCGGCCGAAGCGCTTGCGCTGGTGTTCCAGGCCCCATTGACCGCAGACGGGAAAATGGTCACGAAGCCGTTCTCTTGACCCACTTCGTTCCAGCAGGTCTTTCCTGCACCGCTTTGACCGTTCTGGCCAGCGTCGTGAAAATTCACCACAAGGCCAATGCCCTTCGCGTCGGCCTCGCGCAGGGTCGCGACGTTCGTCGGCGCTACCTCATAGTATTCGCGCGTGACACCATTCACCGCAATGGTCTGCTTGGTAAGCGTGGCCGCCGAGGTATCGCAGGTCACAGCCTGCGGATTCACCGGCGTGCTCGGATTCGACGGACTGGACGGGCTGGAAGGGCTCGACGCCGTCGTCGAGTTATCGTCACCGCCGCAGCCTGAAATCAACGTGCTGACTACCGCAGCGCACGCTACCACTTTGAACGCATGCCTCATGCTCTCTCCTCGTGTGAAGTCTTGTATTTTTTGCGCGTGGGATGGAGCCCCCACATGGACGTCTGCAGTACTTACACCGCAAGCGTCATATGCAATTTCTGCCCGCACTTTAACGTTAACTCTACGTAAACGAAAAACGGTTTTTAGTGCGTAGATACCCGTATGGCAGGCGTTCGAAGGGAGGACTGAGGACAAAAAAAAGCGGCTGCAATTGCAGCCGCTTTTTCTTACGTTTTTTACCTACGTGCTTGAGCGCTCGACTATCGTAAAACCGACGTCGACGATACGTTCGTCAATGGGCTCTCCCAACGCTCTGCTAACGATGCAGTGCGCTGCGAGTTCGCCAATACGCGGCCCATCGATGCGCACGGTGGTGAGCGCAGGCTCGAACGGGGCCGCAAAATTCAGATCACCGAAACCAACCACAGCAAGACGACCTGGTACGTCGATGCCCTGCGCATGCGCCTCTATCAGGACGCCCAATGCGAGGGCATCTGAACTGCAGAAGATCGCATCCACTTCGGGATGCTCTGACAGGAGCGCACGGAGCGTTTCTCTGCCGTCCGCCACCTTCGACGGTGGTGGGACAAGCTTCAAGACAGGAGAAGCAAGGCCCTTTGCGCGCGCCGCTCGTGCAAATGATGCGGCTCGACGTTTCGCGCGCACATCGTGAGCACCAATGACTGCCAGGTTCTTCCGGCCCTTTCCGATGAGAAACTTGGCTACCTCGCGGCCCGCGGCTTCATGGGAAAAACCAATCAGCACATCAAGCGGCTCAGCCGTGAGATCCCACGTCTCCACAATCGGAATGCCGGAGGCAATCAATCGTCGCCGGCTCTCTTCACTGTGTCCTACACCGACTAAAACAATGCCGTCTGGCCGACGAGAGATGATGTCGGTTAAAAGCTTGTCTTCCCGTTCAGTGTCGTAGTTACTTTGCCCAACGATGAGTTGATATCCCCGTCGAGCAAGGCCTGCGGTGAGCGCTTCGATCGTATCCAGGAAGATGGCGCCGGTTAGCGTCGGCAACACCGCTGCAATCAGACGACTGCGACTCGACCTCAGAGCCTGCGCCGCGCTGTTCGGAACATATCCCGTACTTTCGATTGCGGCACGAACTCTGGCCACGGTCGCCGCAGGAAGACTCTCCGGCGCATTCAATACACGCGAAACCGTCATCGCGGACACACCCGCAATACTGCCTACGTCTTTTAATGTCACATTAAGACGCGGTGAAAGGTTTTCGACAGGGAGTTTTGGTAGGCGGGCGCGGGGCATGCGCGCAATTGTACTGCAACGCCCACCCCACTTTTGCCGACCGCGTTACTGCGGGCCCAGCTTCTTGATCAATGCGTCCAGCATGGCCATTTCCTGTTCGGTCAGGTCGGTCAGCGGCGTGCGCACCGGGCCTGCGTCGTGGCCAACCAGCTTGGCACCGGCCTTCACGATCGACACGGCGTAACCATGCTTGCGGTTGCGGATGTCCAGGTACGGCAGGAAGAAATCGTCGATCAGGCGGCCGATGGTGGCCTGGTCGTCGGCGGCCACGGCACGGTAGAAGTCCATCGCCGTCTTCGGGATGAAGTTGAACACGGCCGACGAGTACACCGGCACGCCCAGTGCCTTGTAGGCAGCGGCGTAGACTTCGGCGGTGGGCAGGCCACCCAGGTAGGCTAGGCGGTCGCCGAGCTTGCGGCGCACGCGCACCATGGCCTCGATGTCACCCACGCCGTCCTTGAAGCCGATCAGGTTCGGGCACTTGTCCACGACCTTTTCCAGCAGGTCCGCGCCGATACGCGAATTCGCACGGTTGTAGACGATCACGCCGCACTTGGTGGCGCGGCAAACCTCTTCGATGTGGTTGGCAATGCCGTCTTCGCTGGCTTCGGTCAGGTAGTGGGGCATCAGCAGGATGCCGTGGGCGCCCAGGCGCTCGGCTTCCTTGGCGTATTCGATGGCCACGCGCGTCGGGCCGCCGGCACCGGCCAGGATGGGCACCTTGCCACGGCAGGTTTCCACCGCAGTGCGGATCACATTCGAATAGTCCTGCTGCGTCAGCGAGAAGAACTCACCGGTGCCGCCAGCGGCGAACAGGGCCGAAGCACCGTATGGCGCCAGCCATTCCAAGCGCTGGGCATACGTGTCGGGGCGGAAGTTGCCCTGCGAGTCGAAATCGGTAATCGGGAACGAGAGCAGGCCTTCCGAGATGATCTGCTTGAGTTCTTGCGGTGTAGTCATGACTTTCTTCAACTGATGAGTTCTGTTTTCAATTCGCAGTGCCTCGCGGCACTGCGGGAATCTGTGCGTTCCGGCTTACTCGATGGTGATGTGACCCTTCTCGATCACGTCCTTCCACCGCTTCAATTCCTGGTTCTCAAACTCGGCAAATTGCTCCGGCGTGTTTGCAACCACTTCGAAGCCCTGTTCGCTCAGCTTCTTCTGCATGCCCGGTTCCTTGAGCGAGGTCACAATGGCGCCGTGCAGACGGGTCTTCACATCGGCCGGCAATCCCTTCGGTGCGGCGATGGCTTGCCACGAGTAGACGTCCACATCCTTGACACCGCCTTCGGCCATGGTCGGCACGTTCGGCAGCACTGCCGAACGCTTGTCGGACGTTACAGCCAGTGCCTTCAGTTTGCCCGATCGGATGTGCTGGAGCACCGCGTTGATGTTCTGGAACGACACGTTCACTTGGCCAGCCAGCAGATCGGAGATCGCCGGTGCACCGCCCTTGTACGGCACATGCAGACCATCGGTGCCGCTCTTCTGCCAGTACAGCGCTGCGGTCAGGTGGTCAGACGAACCTGCACCCGAACTGGCGAACGTGACCTTGCCAGGATTCTTCTTCATGTATGCGACCAGCTCTTGCAGCGAATTTGCCGGGAAGCTCGGATTCGCGACCAGAACGTTCGGTGCCCGAACGGCGACAGTCAGCAGATCGAAATCCTTGGCCGGATCGTATTGCAGGTTCTTTTGCAGGAACGGGTTCACCGCGTACACGCCAATGGATGCCACCATCATGGTGTAGCCGTCGGCCGGTGCACGCTTCACATAGGTCGCACCAATCGCGCCCGTCGCTCCCGGCTTGTTATCGATCACGAAGGGCTGGCCCAATTTTTCGTTAAGCGGCTGTGCCAGATAGCGAGCGATCGTGTCTGTCGAGCCGCCAGCCGGGAAGGGAACGACGACAGACACGGGCTTTTGCGGCCATGCAGCACCTGCTGCGACGGCGGCGCCGGTCACGGTGACGCCAGCGGCAAATACCGCGGCAACCGCGGCAACGCGACGGATGATGGAAGAGATCCGCGATGCCTGATGCGCAACCGCGAATGTGCTGACCTGATTGGACTTGTCCATTTTTTGTCTCCAGCTAAAAACGAAAACTGTTATCGATGCGCAGCCACGGAGCGGATCAGCGCACCATGCAAGGCATCTTGTTGTTGAACTTCCAGTTCGGGATCAGAAACTGCATGGCGATCGCGTCGTCGCGCGCGCCCAGCCCCTTCTCCTGATAGAGGCGGTTGGCACGCGCCAGCGCGTCCATGTCCAGCTCCACGCCCAGGCCCGGCGTCTTCGGCACCTGCACCAGGCCGCCCTCGATCTTCAGCGGGTTGCGCGTCAGGTGTTCACCGTCCTGCCAGATCCAGTGCGTGTCGATGGCTGTGACACGGCCCGGTGCCGCTGCAGCCACGTGCGTGAACATCGCCAGCGAAATATCGAAATGGTTGTTCGAATGCGAGCCCCAGGTCAGGCCCCATTCCGAACACATCTGCGCCACGCGCACCGAGCCCTGCATGGTCCAGAAGTGCGGGTCGGCCAGCGGAATGTCCACCGATTGCAGGCGCACCGCATGGCCCATCTGGCGCCAGTCCGTGGCGACCATGTTGGTGGCGGTGGGCAGGCCGGTGGCGGCGCGGAACTCGGCCATGATCTCGCGGCCCGAATAGCCGTCCTCGGCGCCGCAAGGATCTTCGGCATAGGCCAGCACACCGTGCTTGTCGCGGCACAGGCGGATGGCGTCCTTCAGCAGCCAGCCACCGTTCGGGTCCAGCGTGACGCGCGCCTTCGGAAAGCGCTCGTGCAGGGCGATGATCGCTTCCATTTCCTCGTCGCCGCTCAGCACGCCGCCCTTGAGCTTGAAGTCGTTGAAGCCATAGCGCTCGTAGGCGGCTTCGGCCAGGCGCACCACGCCCTGGGCGTCCATTGCCACCTCGTTGCGGGCACGGAACCATGCGTTGTCGCCGTTGGGCTCGGTACGGTAGTCGAGCGTGGTCTTCTTGCGGTCGCCTACGTAGAACAGGTAGCCCAGCATTTCCACGGCATCGCGTTGCTGGCCTTCGCCCAGCAGGGCCGCCACTGGTACCTGCAGGTGCTTGCCCAGCAGGTCAAGCAATGCGGCTTCCAGCGCGGTGACGGCGTGAATGGTGATGCGCAGGTCGAACGTCTGCAGGCCACGGCCACCGGCATCGCGGCCGGCAAACTGTTCGCGCACCTTGTTCAGGATGGCCAGGTACTGGCCGATGCCCTGGCCGACCACCAGCGGGCGGGCATCTTCCAGCGTCTGGCGGATACTCTCGCCGCCGGGCACCTCGCCCACGCCCACGTTACCCGAGCTGTCCTTGATGATCACGATGTTGCGGGTGAAGTACGGCCCATGCGCCCCCGACAGGTTCATCAGCATGCTGTCGTGACCCGCTACAGGGACGACACTCAGCTCGGTTACTACAGGGGTGGCAAACAGCGCGGTGGCGTGAGGCACGAACAAATTCTCCAGTGAAACAAATGGCGAATCGCTGCGCGGCTTGCGAGGGCATTTCGCTATCGAAAAACGCTCTCCATTTCAATGGAAAAGAGCGTGCCCACCACACATACGATGACTGACATCATAGAGAGCAAAAGTGGGTTTCGTAACGGGGGTTAACGATAACGTAAGAAAAACCGTATGACTTCATACAGTAAATTGAATACTAGAAACCTGGCCTATATGGGTACAGGAAAAAGGGAAATACCAGATCCAAAAAACTTTAAAGATCTGCCTCATCCACCCCCGTGCCACGAGGTAATGCGCTGGCCATCGCGCCCATCTCCACCCGGTCAATCAGCGCGCGTGCAGGAGCGCTGAGATCTTTCCCTGCCGCCCACACAAGGTTCAGACTAAGGCTATCGGCTTCTGCCAAGGGCTTGGCCACCAAGCCCCCTCGCTCGGCATACACAGCACTCAAATTTTCGAGCACGGCAATCCCCGCACCGGCCTCAACGAGCGCGCATGCCACCGGCGATTGCGACACCTCGATCGTTGCTGCGAAGTCCAACCCGGCTTCTCTCATCAATCGGGACAGAACTACGCCAACGTGAAGGTGCTGGCTTAGGAGGATGAGCTTCTCGCTTACGATGTCTTTCAGGTCGAGGCACGTCTTCTGCGCAAGGGGATGGTCAGCCCGCATGACACAACAAAGACTGAGGCTTGCCAGCTTCCGCGTGAGAACCCGGGAATTCTCAGCGGAGCCAACGACGACACCAAAATCGATGCGTTGATCGCCCGCCATGGCGACGATTTCGAGCGTCGTGCCAGTCCGCAGTACGGTGCGCAGGCCTGGCGAGCGCGCTTGTACCCACTCAATCGCTTCTGGCAACAGGCTGATTGCTACCGTGGACACTGAGCCCACCACTACACGCGTTAGGACTCCCTCTCGCAAATCGGCGGACAGCTTTTCGACGCTGTCAAAGCCAGCCAACGCATTGAGTACCTCGGGGAGCAACGCACGGCCGCTCTCGCTCAGTTCGAGGCGTTTGCGCTCGCGGAGAAACAGCGTGAAGCCTAAACGATCTTCCATCTGGCGGAGCACGGAGCTTGCGGCCGGCTGCGAAATGCCCACCGCTTGGGCGGCGGCCGTGACGGTGCCGTGCTGGTGCAGCGCACGGAACAATCGGAGTTCACTGAGCCTAAGCATACGAATTTCCTGATGAAAGCATCACGACTATATATTTGACTGAATCTATCGTCGTTTGCAGAATGACGTCAAGCCACGAACAACAGGAGCGTCTGTGCCTTCCATCATCGCTTCGGTCACGTGCATTCCGATGCGCCTGCCGTTCCACCACTGGACAAATCCGCCCCTGTTCGCCGGGAGGCCACGAGACAAGCTCGATAGCGCCCTCGTTCGGGTGGAGACGGACGACGGCATCATCGGCTGGGGCGAATCGTATTGCGTGGAGCCTACGGCTTTACAGGCGATCTTCGGCACGCTCATCTCACCGCTGGTGGTGGGCAAGTCGGCGGAAGACATGGCGATGCTGCAACAGGTCCAGCGGACCTTGCACAATCTGGGACGATCGGGTCCCGTATTGCATGCCATCGCGGGAGTTGACATCGCCCTGTGGGACATCCGAGCCAAATCGGCCGGCGTGCCGCTGTACGAACTACTTGGAGGAAAGAAGCGCGACAAGGTGCGCGCCTACGCCTCCCTACTGCAGTACTACGCCGATCCCGGCCTCATCAGTGAAAACGTCACGCGTGCGTTGGAAGCCGGGTATCGGGAAGTGAAACTGCATGAGCGCACCGCCGTCGCTGTGAAGGCGGCAAGAGAAGCGATGGGTGCCGGTATGCCACTGATGGTGGACACCAATTGTGCGTGGAGCCCGGAGGAAGCGCCTTGTGCATTTGGCCAAATGGCCGACTATGATCCGCTTTGGATAGAAGAGCCGCTATGGCCCCCGGAGGACCACGACGCTCTCGCCGAACTGCATGGCAGTTCCGAACTCGCGATTGCTGTGGGCGAGAACGCGAGCAGCGCATTCGAGTTGTCGAAGGTTATCGACAACGCGTCGGCAGACTATGTCCAGCCGAGCGTGATAAAGCTCGGCCTCACGGCTGCGATACGCATTTCACGCAAATGCGAAGGTACCGCTGTACGTTGCGCACCGCAGGTCGCCTTCTTTGGGCCAGGTTACCTAGCCGCCCTGCATTTGCTCGCTGCGCAGGAAACCGAAGCGTCTCTGGAAAGACTCTTTGTGGAACTTCGCCACGTGCCCTATGGCGCGACGGTGCCGATCGAGGACGGCTGGGTGAACATTCCGACAGGCCCAGGCCTCGGTGCTAACCCGGAACAGGTGCTCGCCGAGGGTAAGTTCAGCCGGTAGCCGACACTGATCATTACAATAATCCAAGGAGACAGCATGAACCTCAGCAGACGAGCCTTTGTGTCGACAGGCGCGGCCTTGTTGGCCGCGTCCGCACTGAACCCGCTCCAAGCGCTGGCGAAATACCGCGACTATCCGACCAAGCCGGTACGGCTTATCGTCCCGTACCCCCCTGGCGCGGCAAGCGATACGCTGGGCCGCCTCGCCGCCGACGTGTTGGGCAAGGAACTTGGACAGACCTTTGTGGTGGACAACCGCGGCGGCGGCGGCACCGTCATCGGGACTCGGGCTGTCGCAACGGCTGCACCGGACGGCTATACCCTGGGCTTTATCGACACGGCCTTCGTCACCAATCCTGGACTGCTAGGCAAACAGCTTCCCTATGACCCGTCGAAGGACTTTGCGCCTATCACGCAAATCTGTACGGCACCGTTCGTGATGGTGGTCCATCCCTCTGTCAACGCCAAGACGCTTAAGGAATTTGTCGCGCTCGCAAAGGCGAAGCCCGGCTCTCTTGCCTATGGGTCCTCCGGCGTCGGCAGTGCACCGCATCTTGCGGGCCAGCAACTGCGTCAGGAGGCGGGCATCGAGATTGTTCATGTCCCGTATCGCGGTGGCTCGACGGTCTACACGGACCTGTTGGGAGGCCAGGTGCAGTTTTCGTTTGGAACAGTGCCGTCGCTCATCGAATACATCAAGGCCGGTCGCATGCGCGCGCTGGCCATCACTTCGGCGCACCGTATTCCGGAGCTACCCGATGTCCCGACCATGACGGAGCAGGGGTTTCCGGGGGTCAACACATCGCCAGTATTTGGACTGGTGGCGCCGGCTCGCACCTCCTCTGACATCGTTCACCAGGTCGCCAGCATCATCGCCGCGTCGACGCGAAACGGTTCGCTCAATGACCGGTTGAAGCACCTCGGGTTCATCCCAGTGGGAAGTACCTCGGAGCAGTTTTCATCGGTTTTGGCCAGGCAGATCAGCGAATGGAAGACGGTCATACAAAAGGCCGGAATCAAACCAGACTGATAGCTGGTTCGAAAGACGTTACCTCAATCCGACAACTCTCTGAACCCATATCATGGCCCACACATATCTCGGACTTCGTCGAGACATCAGCGACCAAACACGAAGCGGTGTGCGAGACGACGTCCCGGAAATCGAACTCATCCACGACATCGGCTTGCGCGACAAGGTCGTCGACGCATGGAGTTACGCGCTGTGCTGTTCGGAATTCGAACGGATATCTGACCTGCCACCTGAGGGCAATCCGGGCTCGCCAGCATTGCACAGAGGCTCGCAACTGGATCACCTTCGCGGGGTCGTTCGCCTTTCCCTAAAGATGGCCGAGGAATTCGAAACATGGTGGCCCGAAACCACCGTGGACCACGACGTCCTGGTGGCAGGCGCGATCTGTCACGACGTAGGGAAACCGTACGAATTTGATTCACACAATCGGCTACGTTGGTCCAGTGATCCCTCGGTGAGCGGCCAGCCTGCGTTCCGCCATTCCGTGTATGGCGTCCATGTCTGCCTTACCGCGGGCCTGCCAGAAGAAATTGCCCATATCGCACTCGGCCATTCCATGGAAGGACAGTTCATGGGGCTCAGCACAGAATGCGTCATCATCCGACACGCTGATCATGCGTGGTGGCAGGTGGCAGGCGCTCTTGGCCTCGCAGTCCCAGGAAGTTTGGGCAAGAACCACGCATTGAGCAGACCCCGACAACTCGCAGTTGCAGCATGACTGATCCGCGCGACGTGTCGTTGCCTACCGACGGTATCTTCAGTTCGCCGCCCACCAGTCCCGGCGCGCGAGCTCGATCAGGATTCCAAAGAAGCGACAAGCGAATATTGTCGAATCTCGTCGTGATGGGATATGCAGACGGTCAAACCTACAAAGTAAAGCGGCTCAAATTCGGTATAGTCGATCTCGAGAATCTGAGCGTTTTCTCCCCGATTACAAGCGTTTCTGCGCATTCATTTTGGGACAAATTCAAGACTATGTAGCATAGTCGTTGCCCTCGTCTATCGAGGACGATTGCTTGCACTTTTTGCGATGCGCCGAAAAAAGCCAGTCGCGCTCCGCGGCCTGAAGAACGACGATATCGTTTGGAGCCGCGAACGGGCGACGTACTTTTTCTTGGATTGTCTTCCTCGGTGGCGGTACCAGTGGTTTCGCAGAGTGGACGACCGCTTCTCGAATGTCTACGGCCATTGTGCTAACACCGCTTACTGGCTGAGATGGGTCGACAACAGTCCCCGGGCATAAGATCCATTCTGTCAAATCGGTGGCGAGGAACTAACCGGTGCCCCTGCGAAACGTCAGTGCCACAGAATAGGGATATCTGTGGACGATTTTTGAGCTAGAAGCAGTAAGCGTATGCATTGGCTCGCGCATCGTGCAGCGCATGGTGCTCGCCGCCATTCCTAACGAAATATGCCGCCCGGAGTGTCGCGTCGATTCGGCCGCTGATATTCTCGAACTGCCAATCGATTGGCAACTGACCGTTCAGCAGAGACCGCAGCATGTCCATGTCCAGGACGTGGTCGTAGCAGAGGACAGGCTTGGATGTCGCAGGAACGTCGGCGATCCAGCCACGCAGCTCCTCGCTCAGTTGCTCCAGAATCATCGCCCTCCCCTCGAGTCGACCAAACTGCGGTATCACCACCGCCCTGACGAAATCGCTACACCGCGTTTCGCTATAGTCTGTACGTTCGCCGTAGAACTCGAGACCATTCTCGCCAACAATTGCGACGCTCAGAACCTCAGGGGCCTGGAAGTTGCTGAACTCCGTGTCAATGAAGTAGCGGTTGCCCTGTTGATTTGCACCGAATCCTGACCCACGATTTGCATCGAAAATTGACCCACCCCAAAAGCTGTTAGGTGTCGCTTTGTGCGGGCTGTTTTGCGGTGCGTTTCTCCTTTTTTGGTTGGGTGGTGCTG
>Ga0209426_1000716_pt1 | contig 28559 bp, 29 predicted proteins | sample Deesub1362B_J571_FD_187697 | JGI IMG/M metagenome (GOLD analysis project Ga0209426, IMG submission 187697) | Deep oceanic, basalt-hosted subsurface ecosystem from Juan de Fuca Ridge flank, Pacific Ocean, CORK Borehole 1362B_J2.571 (SPAdes)... ...
GTTGTTTCTCATAGCGATGCAATGCTGATCCACGCTACAGCGTTGCGAAAGAATTATCTGGAACGCTGCCGGGTGGTGATTCTTGGCGGCGAGTAGCCGTCATTGTGGCTCTCCAGATGTAGAATATAAAAAAAAGGGAGAACGGTGATGATGAAAAGAGTGCTTTCAGCGTTTTTTCTGGTTCTTCTGACTGGATATGTGGCCGTTGCGCTGGCGCAAAAGCCACGAATTGCCGTATTTGATTTTGAGGACAAAACCGATCACAGTTTTTACTGGTGGCACGGAAAAGGTGTGGGGGCTGGAATGTCTGACATGCTGGTTACCGCGCTGGTAAAGTCGGGAAAATTCCGTGTGTTTGAGCGGGATAAAATTAATCAGATCCTCCGGGAACAGGATTTTGGCGCCAGCGGCGCGGTCACACAGGAAACGGCCGCCAAGATCGGTAAACTGCTGGGGGTTCAATATGCCCTGTTTGGAGCCGTCACGGAATTTGGTTATAAACAGGGAGGAGTTGGTGGGAGGATTAAGGGAATTGGCATTGGCGTGAAAAAATACGATGCTGTAGTGGCCGTGGATGTCCGCCTTGTGGATGTGAACACGGGGGAAATCATCTTTTCTGAGACCGTGCGCAAAGAAAAGAGCAAAAAGGGGCTACGGCTGGATACGCCGAAACTTTCTTTTCGGAATCAGAACGATTTTGATAACTCCCTGGTGGGAAAAGCGACCCGGGAAGCTATTGATGAAATTGTGGAAATGCTCGTAAAACATGCAAAGCCTGCTGAATTTCGGGCAAAAATTGTTAAAGTGGATGAAGACGGTACGGTCATCATCAATGCAGGCTCGGAAGCTGGGGTGAAAATTGGTGATGTGCTGTACGTTTACCGCGAAGGCGAAGAACTAATTGACCCGGATACGGGACTTTCACTGGGGAAGGAAGTTAAGAAGATCGGGACAATCAAAGTCACGGAGGATCTTTTTAACGGTAAGGCATCCAGGGCTGAAATCATCCAGGGAACCGGGTTTCAGCGCGGCGATCTTGTGAAAAGGAAATAGCCCGGCCCTGTTGTCATCCGGGGCTTTTGGTATTTTCTTTTCGGAACGCTCCCTGTATTCGCTACGATGCAGGGAGCGTTTTTTTTGGTCGGGGTCAATCCAGTTTGCGGAGCTGGGTTGCCGAATTAAACTGGAAGTGAATTTTCCTTGTTATAATTGTCTCAAAAACAATATATTGCTATTTGATCTTTTGATTCAGGTTCGTCGTGTAAATCGGTGCCGGATTAAGCAATAGATAAGGGAACATCTGTGGCAAAACTACCTGTAGTTGCCATCATCGGGCGGCCCAACGTAGGGAAATCAACCCTTTTCAACCGTTTGCTGAAACGGCGGGAAGCCATTGTTGATGACAGGCCGGGCGTAACTCGCGACCGCAAGGTGTCCACTGTAGAATGGCAGGGAGCATTTTTTGATCTGATGGACACGGGCGGATATTTGCCGCTCACATCCGATGTTTTTCTGGCAGCGATCCGGGAACAGGTGCATAGGGCCGTGAAAGAAGCCGATTTGCTGTTGTTTCTGGTTGATGCCAAAGAAGGAATTACACCCATTGACGAAGAGATTGCTAAGATTGTACGTGCCAGCGAAAAAAAGTGTTTGCTCGTTGTCAACAAAGCCGACAATAAAAAAATAGAGCAGTCGGTTTATGAGTTCTACTCTCTGGGGCTTGGGGATCCGGTTGCGGTCTCGGCAGAATCTGGGCGTAAAATAGGGGATCTGCTGGATCTTGTGGTCGAAAATTTGCCAGAGGCAGAGGCGGAGCCGGAAGAAACCGAGAAAATTCACCTGGCTGTCATCGGAAAACCAAATGTAGGCAAATCTTCTTTTGTGAATGCGGTGCTTGGGGAAGAAAAAGTTCTGGTGACGGAGATTCCGGGTACCACTCGTGATTCCGTGGATACCCGTTTCCGATACATGGATCGCGAATTTATTCTGATTGATACTGCCGGGCTGCGGAAGAAATCACGGATAAAAGACAGCATCGAGTATTACAGTGCAGTGCGTACCCGGCGAAGTATCGAACGATCGGATGTGACGGTGGTGATGATTGATGCTGCGGAAGGGCTTACCCACCAAGATAAAGCAGTCATAGCCCTGGCTATTGCTAGGAAAAAAGGGGTGGTACTGGCCGTCAATAAATGGGATCTGATCGATAGGGGCCCGAAAATGCTGGCCAGATACGAGGCTGAACTAAAGAACAAACTGAGAAATCTGGATTATATTCCGATTATCATGATTTCCTGCAAAACCGGGTTGCGCGTGCAGGAAGTACTGCAGGTGGCCCTTTCGGTGTATGAAGAACGGAAAAAGCGGATTCCTACTTCGGAGCTGAATCGCAAAATCGGAGACATTTTGCGGGAACAGCCACCGCTTGTAAAGGACGCCAGACCGATCAAAGTTCATTATCTGACGCAAGTGAAGGCAGCGCCGCCGGTTTTTGCTCTTTTTACTAACCGGCCAGAAGCCATCGCAGCCAATTACCGCCGATTTGTTGAGAAAAAAATTCGGGAACAGTTCGGATTTCTTGGGGTACCTATCACGCTTGCCGTCCGTAAAAAGTGAAATGGGTTATTCCATTGATCGGCCTGAAAAAAGGCCCGGTCCGAGAGAAGTGAAATGAACCTGGTTATTGGAGGAAAAGGCTGGAACCCATATTGGGGTGCACTCCTGCTTATGGGAATTCTTCTGGTCCAGAGGCCGTCGCTAGGCAGTGAACGGCGGCTTTTGCAGGACTATCAGCAGGGCCGGATTTCCAGAGTGCAGCTTATCACTTATCTGGGGTATCAGTTATTTGACCGAGAACGGCTTCCTTCTTCCTACCGGAAAGAAGCCGAAGTTCCGCTCAAATGCGGTACGGAAGTGGTCCGCCTTCTCCGGAGGTACTGGTCCGAGCTTGCGGAAGAGGATCGGCGATTTTTTGCCAAGGTTCTTCAACGGCCATCCCTTCCATACAGCTATGTTAGCCCCAATGGGCTCTTCCGTCTGCATTATTCACTGGATGGGGCCAATGGCGTGCCACCAGGAGACCTGAACGAAAACGGTGTTCCTGATTTTATTGAAAGAGCAGCGGATTTCCTGGAATACAGCTACCGTGTAGAAGTAGATACGCTGGGCTACAAAGCTCCGCCCTGGGATTTTGGGGTGCACGGCGATGAGATTGATGTGTATTTCCGGAATATTGGAGCCTATGGATACACCGATTTTGACCGCCAGATTCCCGATACGCCGGAAAACGACTGGACAAGCTATATCACGGTGGATAATGATTTTGTGGGGGCCGGCTTCTATTCCCAGGGGTTAGACGGCCTGAAAGTTACTTGCGCTCACGAATTCTTTCACGTTATTCAGCTCGGATACCACTACCGCGATGAGGATCTCTTCTTCTTCGAGATGTCATCTACCTGGATGGAAGACCGCGTGTTTACCGATGTGAATGACTATTACCACTATCTGCGCTATTATTTTGAGACAGCAGACCTGCCTCTCAGTTACACCAACGGCTTTCGTGAATACGGCTCCGCCGTTTTTCTCAAATTCATTCAAGAGCGGTTCGGGGAGGACCTGATTCGGCGGACGTGGGAGCTCATTCCACAGCAGCACAGCATGTTTTCCATGGCCCGGGCGTTTGAGGAAATTGGAACAGCGCTGCACGATGCTCTGGTTGAGTTTGGTGTGTGGAACTGCTTCACCGGTTCCCGAAAACTGGAGGGCCGCTTTTATAAAGAAGGCCAATTTTATCCCGAGATTCGCATTGACAAACGGCTGGAATTTCAGCAGGACACCACCTTTACGGATTCCACCTACTTTCTTTCGATGAAATATTTCGAAGTGGTACCTGAGTATTCCGGATTTTTTTCGATGGTGGTGAATTCAGAAGTAGGTCCTCTGTGGAGAACGGGCGTCATCACGGGCTGGTCTTCCGGACCTTTTGTCAATTACATCGAGGGAAACAGCCGTGGCAATCTGGGATATATTCCGGGGCTGGAGTCGGTTCTTCTTGTTGTGGTCAATCCCGAGGTTCCGGATGATATTGGCAAAATGCTGTACAAATACCGCGAGAAGCCTTTCACCTACTCAATTCTGCGGCAGAGAATGGGGAAGGAAAGCCTTGTTTTTCCAAATCCCGTGGTACTGGATGGTGGCGGCGAGGTTTTGATCACCCTGCAAATGAGCGTATCGCAGCCCGGAAATTACGATAGCTATCTGATTTCCAGCCAGGGCCGGATTGTACGGACATTTTCTCCACTTCGGCTTCCCAAAGGTGAAACGCGCGTTCAGTTTTCCTGGGACGGAAAGGATAACCGCGGACAAGATGTACCGAGTGGCGTGTATCTTTTTATTCTCTCCTCCGGCAAAGAACGGATTCGGGCCAAACTTGCGGTCATCCGCCGGTGACTTTTCAGAAAAATGGCATTCCGGGTACATCTCAGGGCGAAGGAATTTTCATAAAATTCTATCCGTGAAATTTTCTCCATCTCTTCACTTCATCCTTTAATCTGCCCCCCTTCCACAGGTCTGTGGCATTCTGTCCAGAGAACCGCTCTTTCTTCTTATCTCCCAAAGCTGGTTATGCCGGGGCAAAGGTTGCCCAAGCAAAGCGGTAAGTTTTTCCCTACCTGCTTATTGGGGGAAATGGGGCCGCAAATGGGGTATTTGTAATGCATTGTAAAATAAAGAGATAACATCTTTATCATCCTGTCCTTCTTGCTGGCACGGTGATTGCCCAAAATGGCTGCGGATTGCTGGCAAAGTGTACCGAGGCCAAAATGATTCTTGAGCGACTGTTTGCCAAGGCAGGTATCAATTTGCTGAAGCGGAGCCTCGACACCGCGGCGCTCCGCCATGAGGCAATTGCGAGCAATATTGCCAACGTGGAAACGCCTGGGTATCAGCGGCGGGTTGTTCGGTTTGAAGAAGAGCTCCGTGAGAGTTTGATGGGGCGCACAATCTCGGGGCGACGGACCGATCCGCGCCATTTGCCTATCGGGAGGAAACGGGCAGGAGAGGTAAAACCGAAAATCGAAATCGATTCCACAGGAGAGCTGAAAAGCGGCGTGAATAACGTGGATATCGACATGGAGATGGCTGAACTGGCCAAAAATCAGATTTACTTCTCAGCCAATGCAACGATCATCGCCAGAAAATTTCGCGGTTTGAAGGAAGCAATTCGCGGACGATTGTGAAGGAGCGATCCATGGCCATCCGCAAAATTCTGTCGGCTTTTGACATTAGCGCCTCTGGGATGAGGGCGCAGCGGCAGCGGATGAACACCATCGCGATGAATCTGGCCAATCTTGAAACCACACGGACGGAAAGTGGCGAACCGTACCGCCGCCGGGTTGTGGTAATGCAAACCGATGGAAAGGCGCGTACCTTTGCCCAGATATTTTCGCGGTTCCGCCACCGACTTTTTGGGACCCACCCGCGTCACATCCGGGAGGTGGAATCGGTTATTGCGCGCGATCAGATCGCTGCGCCGGTGGAGGCCAGCATTCAGGTGGTCCAGCAGAACGCCTTCCGCCTGGTGTACGATCCGGATCATCCGGATGCTGATGAAAATGGGTATGTCCGTCTGCCCAACATCAATGTGGTGACGGAAATGGTGGATATGATCGCTGCATCACGCAGCTATGAGGCCAATGCTACGGCTCTGGAAGCGAATAAATCCATGGCCAAAAAAGCCCTTGAGATCTGATAACGATTAAAGGGAGTTAAAATATGAAAATTCATTCCGCCTATCTTCAGAATCAGCTTGCATTTGAAACCGGCCGTGTTTCGCCGGGCAAACAAACCAGCAGCCCGCAAACGGTGAGAAAAGATACCCCCACCGGCAAAAATCCGTCGAAGGCGCAGGAAAGACATGGTGGAGTTCGATTCGAGCTAAGCAAGGAAAGCGAGCGGATCCTTTCTTTAAGCGAAAAGAAAGAAATTGAACGGCTTTTTGTGCGCGAATCTGCACTGGGCAGAACCTATACGCCACAGGGGAAAGTGACAAGTGTGGATGTATATGTGGGCCGAAGGATTGATCTGAGGGGGTGATTGACGATGCTGGAGCGGATAGGAACTGTTCCGGGCCGTTTGCCAGAAGCCACTGGAACACAAAAAAGAGACAGTGGCAAACCGCAGGAAAAGCCTGATTTTGTGGAGACGCTCAAGAAATTCATGTCCGAAGTGAACAGCCTTCAGAAAGAGGCGGGAGAAAGTATCCAGCGGCTGGCGAGCGGGGATATTAACAATATTCATGAAGTGATGGTGGCCATTGAAAAAGCCAGCGTGAGTTTTGAGCTGATGATGGAAATCCGTAACAAAGTGCTGGAAGCCTACCGGGAAGTTATGCGGATGCAGGTCTAACGTGAAGGGAGGGTAAGGAGGCCGATGGATTGGCGGCGGTTCTGGGAAGATCTAAAGCGGTTCTATTTTAACCTGACTCCCAGGAGGCGGGTTGTATTGCTTACAGCTGGAGGGGCCAGCTTTGCCGTGCTGGTTTTGCTGGTCTGGTGGGCCACACGCACGGAGTTTGGAGTACTGTATGCAGGAATGGAACCCGCCGATGCCGGAGTTGTTATAGAACAGCTCAAGGAGGAAAATATCCCTTACAAACTGGAAAACGGCGGGACTACCATTCTTGTGCCGAGGGACAAAGTGTACGACCTGCGCCTGCGGCTTGCCTCTCAGGGATTGCCACAATCCGGGCTGGTAGGCTACGAAATATTCGACCGCAACAACATCGGGACCACCGATTTTATTCAGAAGATTAATTACCGCAGAGCTTTAGAAGGGGAGCTGGCGCGAACCATCAGCACGATGAAAGAGATCAAAGCGGCCCGCGTGCATCTGGTGATACCTGAACCCCGGCTCTTTGAGGAGCAGCAGAAGGAAGCAACGGCATCGGTTACCGTCAAATTGGGGACCGGACATACACTAAGCCGAAAGCAGACGCTGGCCATCGCCAATCTGGTCGCCGCCAGCGTGGAAGGTTTACGGCCAGAGAATGTTACCATTGTGGACACAGATGGCAACATTCTGAACCAGCCACGCGAATCGGAAACATTCCTGTCTATGACGGCAGACCAGATCGAGCTAAAGCGGAAGGTGGAGGAGTATTACAACCAGAAGCTTACCCGTTTGCTGGAAAATGTGGTAGGGAAAGGCAAAGTTGCCGTTCAGGTAACGGCTGATCTGAATTTTGACCGTGTTGAACGCACCATCGAAAAATACGATCCGGACAACCTGGTGGTTATCAGCCAGGAACGGAGCGTGGAAGAAGGTACAGGGGAAAGCGGAGGCACATCCCAAAAAGTCGAACACACCATTACCAATTATGAAGTCAACAAGACCATTGAACGCATTGTACAGGATGTGGGCAACATCAAGCGCATTACAGTGGCCGTGATGGTAGATGGCAAATATCAGCTGCCTCCGAATGCCGGAAAAGATGCAACGCCTACTTACGTACCGCGGAGCGAAGAGGAGCTGCAGAATCTGCGAGAAGCCGTCAAGACAGCCATCGGATATGATGAAAAACGCGGCGATCAAATTCAGGTGGTCAACATGCCGTTTGATAGAACGCACCTGATCGCAGAAGAAAAGGCTATGCGGCGCATGGAACGCCAGATGTTCTGGCAGCAAATGCTCAAGCGATTTTTCCTCCTGCTTCTGGTGCTGGGTATTGGCTACGGACTCTGGAAGATCATTGGCTCTTTCAAGACATATTTTGTGCCGCATACGGCTCCCGTCCTGGCGCTGGAAACGGGAGAAGAAGGGCCAATGAATTTAGAACTACCGCCAGAAATAAAGAACAACGTGCGTTTGCAGCAAACCATTGCCACCTTGACGCGCGAAAAACCCGATGACGCTGCAAAACTGCTGAAAGCATGGCTGATTGAGGACGAGCATGAACGAGTTTAAAAACGAACTGATGACCTACGAAAATCTTTCCGGCACCCAGAAAGCCGCCATCCTTCTGGTGGCGATTGGTGCCGATGCGGCGTCTCAGATTCTCAAAAACATGAGCCAGGAGGATGTGGAAAAAATCACCAAAGAGATCTCCCGGCTGCGCAACATTCCCTCCAAAGTCATAAATGAAGTGGTCAATGAGTATTACCGGATGATTCTTGCGCAGAACTACATTTCGGAAGGGGGGACGCGTTACGCTCAGCAGCTGCTGGAAAAGGCCGTGGGCAAAGAACAGTCCTCCATGATCTTAAAAAAGCTGGAGAATATCGACAAAGAGCAGCCGAAAGGGTTCAAACGGCTTGCGGATGTAGGGGTGGAACAGATTGTCAATTTTCTGGTCAAAGAACATCCGCAAACCATTGCGGTGGTGCTGGCCCATATGGATTCGCAGAAGGCAGCCAAAATTTTCATGGAACTGCCACAGGAACTGCAGGTGGAGGTTGCCTACCGGATTGCCAAGCTGGACCAGATAGCGCCCGAGCTCATTGAGGAGGTGGAGAACTACATTGAATCGCACTTTAAAGGGCGCTTTACTCATGGGATTGGCCAGGTGGATGGCCAACGGGTGGTGGCAGATCTGCTGAACCTGGCGGGTAAAGTTACGGAAAAAGGCGTAATGGAGGGGTTGGTTCGCATCGACCCGGACCTGGCAACCAGCATCAAGAACCTGATGTTTACCTTTGACGACCTGATTTTTGTGGATGACCGCTCCATTCAAAAGATTCTGAAAGAGGTGGACAGCAAGGAGCTGGCCATTGCCCTGAAGGGAGCCAGCGATGAGGTCAAAGAGAAGATTTTCCGCAATATGTCCGAGCGCGCTGCCGGCATGTTGCGCGAGGAGATGGAGTACCTGGGTCCTGTCCGTGTGAAAGAGGTGGAAGAGGCCCAGCGCAGGATTCTGGCCATTGTATCCAGTCTGGAAGAAAGCGGCGATATCATTATTCACCGGGAAGGTGGAGAGCAAGATGTCATTTATTAATCTCAAAGTGCGCGGAAAAGTTAAGTCAGCACGGCTGCAGGCGGAAGATCCGGCGTGGCCAAATCTGGACGGAACCGCCATCGAAACGACGGACGGACCTTTCACGAAAGGCGCCGAGGAGATGGTCCAGGGGGAAACCGGGTTGGATGCCCAAATGGAAGCACGGCTACAGCAGGCAAAACAGGAGGGCTTTCAGGAGGGGTTTCAGATAGGATTGGAAGAAGGAAAGAAGCGGGGCCTGGAAGAGGCCCGCCGCGAATACAAACCACTTCTTTCGATGCTGGACCGCGCGGTTCAGGAGCTGAAGGCGGAAAAAGAAACCTTTTATGAAGAAAATGAAGTGTATATCGTGAAGCTGGCCATCGAAATTGCGCGAAAGATTATTCAGCGCGAACTGAACCAGAATGCCGACATTCTTCTTTATATCGTCCGGGAAGCGCTTCGCAAGGTGGCAGGCAACGGAAAAATTGTCATTCGTGTGCATCCGGAGGATCTGGAGCTTCTTCAAAAAAACAGGGATTTTCTGGAACAGCAGCTATCCACTTTTTCGTCGGTAGAATTTGTGCCATCGGAGGATGTGGAAAAAGGCGGCTGTGTTATTGAGTCGGAATCGGGCATTGTGGATGCACAGCTCAGTGTTCAGCTTGAACAGATCGAAGAGGCTTTGCTGGAGGGAGCCCGTGCAGAGTAATGTGAGTCCATCGCAGCGGCTGTTTGAATTTTTCCGGGAGCGCATTCATGCGATTGACCCCATTGTGCTCCGCGGCGAGGTGGAAAATATTGTGGGGATGATCATCGAGTCGCGCGGGCCTGCAGCTGCGCTGGGCGATCTGTGCTATGTGTTTCCCAGTAATGGCGGCCCACCCGGCAAGGCGGAAGTGGTGGGCTTTCGGAATCACCGGGTTTTGCTGATGCCGCTACAGGAAGTCACGGGTTATCATCCGGGAGCAAAGGTAGTCGGTAGCCGGAAGAAGTTAGGTGTTCCGGTGGGCGATGCCCTGCTTGGAAGGGTGCTCAATGGTCTGGCGGAGCCTATCGATGGGCGGGGCGTGCCACTGGTGAAGGAACGCCGTTCCATTTACCAGGAGTCACCGCATCCGCTGCGGCGAAAAAACATCAAAGAGCCGCTAATTACTGGGATCAAAGCGATCGATGCTTTCATCACCATCGGCAAAGGGCAGCGGATGGGGATTTTTGCGGGAAGCGGAGTGGGGAAAAGTGTTCTTCTTGGAATGATTGCCCGCAATACTCTGGCAGACATCAATGTGATCGGGTTGATTGGTGAACGCGGGCGCGAAGTGCGCGAATTTATCGAGCGGGATTTGGGTCCGGAAGGGCTCAAGCGTTCGGTGGTGATTGTGGCGACTTCTGATGAATCTCCGCTTTTGCGCGTTAAAGCTGCAATGGTGGCCACCACGGTGGCAGAGTATTTCCGGGATCGTGGTAAAGACGTCCTGCTGATGATCGATTCCATCACCCGGGTTGCAATGGCTCAGCGGGAAATCGGACTGGCAGTTGGTGAACCACCTACGACCAAAGGTTACACACCGTCTACCTACGCGCTGCTTCCCAAATTGCTGGAGCGGGCTGGCAATTCGGACCGCGGAAGCATTACGGGATTGTACACTGTTCTGGTAGAAGGTGACGATCTGAACGATCCAGTGGCGGATACGGCCCGGTCCATTTTGGACGGGCACATCATCCTCAGCCGCGAGCTGGCAAACCGTGGCCATTATCCCGCTATCGATCCGCTGCAAAGCGTGAGCCGCGTAATGCCCAACGTAGTTACCGATGAACATCTCAAACTTTCACAACAGATTCTCCGCCTGCTGGCTACCTACAAAGAGGCGGAAGATCTGATCAATATCGGAGCCTATGTGAAAGGCAGCAATCCGGAGATCGACCAGGCGATTCAGAAAATTGGCCGGATTAACCGGCTACTGCAGCAGGCTGTTCAGGAACGCAGCGATTTTCAGCAGATCCTTCAGGAAATGAAAAACATTGTCCAAATGAGTGAAGGTCCGTCATGAAAAAATTTAAATTCAGGTTGCAGAAAGTGGCCGATATCAAGGCCAAACAGGAAAAGCAGAAATCGCTGGAGCTGGCCAATCTGTTCCTTCAGCTGGAAAAGGAAAAACAGCAGCTTCAGAACCTGAATTTTGAACTGGATCATGTGCAGCAAGAAATTTTCCGCCGCACTCTGGAGGGATGTGCTGCCAAGGAGATTCTGGAATACCAGCGGTATGCGGAGAAATTGGGTCAGGATATCCGAACCCAGAAAAATAAAATACAGAGCCTGGAAGAGAAAATTGAGAAAGTTCAGATGGCACTTTTGAAGCTGAACAAAGAAAAAAAGATTCTGGAACGCATCCGCGAAAAGCGCTATTTGCAGTACTTGCAGGACTTAGCCCGGGAAGAGCAAAAGATGCTGGATGAAATGTATCAATTAACCCAGGCATTCAAGAAAAGGCTATGAGAGGCGAAAAAGGTCGAATTCCGGTGAGCTTTTTTCTGATTGCATTGCCGCTATCGTTTTTTGCTATGCTTGTAGCGGTTTATGTGGGGCTGTATGGGTGGAATCCGCCCTTTGAATTGCGCCTGAAGACGGAAATCGGCCCAGGAACCCTGGTATCTGATGAGGAGATGCTCCAGCGAAAGGCTGCCCTGTATGACAGCCTGAAAGCACTGGGACAGAGAATCGAAGATTTTGTAAGAAAACAGGAAGAGATTCAGCGGCAGGTAAGTGCTTGGCAGGATTCCCTGAAAACCCTGGAGAAAATAAAACGGGATTTGGAAAAACAGCTGGCCGAATTGCAAAGCGAGTTGGCGCGCTACCAGGCGCAAATTGATGCTGCAAAGCAGCAGCGGATGAACCGCCTGACGAAAATTTTGCAGTCGCTAACGCCAGAGCAGCTGGATTCGCTGTATGTGGCCAGTCTGGACGACCGGACGCTGATGGACATTATTGCCATGGCAAAGGCCCAGCAGGCCGCAGCAGTTTTAAGTAAAGTGGATCCGAGAAGAGCGGCGAGACTCACGGCAAAATATATCAACCCATGAATCCGATACCACTAACATCACTGGGAAGTGCGGATGCCCCTGTTTCGGCCGGGGGGGGCGGCCGAAAAACGGATTTTCCGACCGCTTTTGAGCATGTGCTGGAGACGTTCCTTGGCGTTTTTCGCCGGAGTGGAGCAACGGCATCCGGCGGCCCGTTGGAATTCTTCTTGCCGGTGGGTACGCGGATGTTTCCACCTCAAACACAGAGGCCCCTGGTTCCAGGAGGGAACTCCGGGGGAAAATGCTCCAATGCTGGGCCGGATGAAGTTAAAAGGTGGCGACTGTTACGAACGGAGCAGTCTCCGAATGCCGCAGGGGACACCGGTTTTGGGAAGGTTTCATCCGACGCTGCACAGAACCTGGGATTCCGGTACGATATTTCTACGCCTTGGGCGACCGGAAGCGAGGTGCCAGCTGCCGCGACGGTGAAGGTCTTTTCCGTTTCCTGGAAAAAATTGCAGCCATTTCTCACCATTTTGAAAAGGCTGGTTGCGGATCATGGATACCAGGTGTGGACCGGCACAACTCCCGAGCCACAGGAGCTGGAACCAGCAGGGGATGGGAAAGGAAAAAAACAAGAGGGCCATCCGGGCCGCGGGATAGTTCTGGAAACAGAAGATCCAGATGTACTGAGATGGCTTGAGGAACGGACGCGAAGCGAGGTGTCCTTTCAGGCCACAGCAACGCCGGGGGCCGCAACCGGCACTGTGACTGAGATATCGCCACATTTGTCTGGCGGAAGCCCTGTGGGACGGCGCATACCCGCTGATCCTGGTCTACCCGGAAATAGGAATGATGGGCAGTGGATCGGCGGAGGGGCTCAGAAAAATGAACAGATTGCCACAGATTCTTTTTCGGAGAGCGCTGAGGCGAAGAATAGGCTTTTCAGCTTAGCCTGGACCGACCCGGCGTGGGAGCCCCCGCAGGAATCAGACGAGTTAATGACGGCCGCGAGGGCAGCCAGCAAGCCGATCTCTATGATGGAATCAGATGCGGTGCCCGAAAATCCGCAAGGTGTGCGGCTGTGGATTCCAGCCGAATTGTTGGCAAAAGAATCCCGGCTGAACCGGGCGCCAACGGTTTCTGTGGCGGAGAACGGCACACACGTTCCGGTTTTAAATGGGCATCAGAAAGGTTCCTTGCCGGAAGAGCGATTCTCGCCTGAGCTTCTTGTTAGACCATCTATCCCGGTAGCGGATGACGTGATATCCCGGAAATCGGAAGCACCAGCGCTGGAATCATCAGTTTATCCGGGTTCAGCAGTATTAGACAGCGATAAGAATATCTCTTCTCCGGGCAGTTTTACCCGGATTACGGTAACTTCAGGGTCGGTAGGGCCGGACATGGCCACCCGCCTTCCGGATGTTCTGTTATGGTCGGAAGAAATCGGGGAGGCTTCCGAAGGAATTAAAGTGCTGATTAGCATCCGGGAGGGAGTTTTGCCTGAAAGAGGAAAAGAGGGGAAAACGGTTCTGTCGGAAACGATAGGCCGGGCTTTCGTTGAGGAACCCGGAAAGCAGATCAGCACGGGCTCTGTAAAGGCAGTGGGCGACGTCGAACAAGAGGGATTTTTGCCTTCCGGGCGGATGGCGGCGGGTGTGAAGAAGCCAATGAAGAGAGAGCGAGGGCTTTTTGGGACCGTTGCGATGGAAAAGGATATCCGTTTTCGGCTGGTGCAGGAAATGCCTCCGGTTGTGCAGAAGAGCGAACGGGAAATCCATGGAGATTTTTCCGGTGGGAAAAAAACGCTCTATCCGCCGAGCGGGAATCCCCTTTTGCCAGGGGACGGAAAGCGGACCGCCGTGGAAGAGGTAGGGGGTCTGCGACCGTCGCAGCCGTTCGTATCTGGAGGGGTCGAAAAAGAGGCGGATGGGGATGGGATGGGAAGGCGGTTGCCCGTTGGTCAGCAAACGGCGGCGTCCGGATCAGCACGCAAAACAAAAATAGAGCCCGTTGTGGGCGAAAAAGCGGCTGTACATGCTCTGCCTTTGGCTGGAAAAAGCGGAACAAATAGGGCCGAAACGCCGGGACCGACAATCGGGTTTGCGGGAGAGAGCGCTGCTTTCCGGGAAAGTGATATTTCGCCGTTTATCAGGGAAAAAGAGGTGTTTTCTCAAATTGTAGAGCGGATCCAGTGGAGTTTGGGCCGAAATGAAAGGCGGATCCGGGTGCAGCTCAAACCCGAATATCTGGGCGCCATCCTCATAGAGGTCAGAAAAGTAAAGGAGCAAATCCACGCGGAGATTTTTGTGGAACGTCCCGAAGTGCGGCAAATGCTGCAACATGCGGCGCCGCAATTGCAGCAGGCCCTAAAAGATGCGGGTACGGTGCTCCACAGTGTTAACATACAGGATTGGTCCGTGTCACTGGAGATGCAGTACCAGGCCGGTTCGCAAGCGCAAATGTCAGGTTACTTGAGAGAGCAGAGAAACGGGCGTCGACGGGCGGCGGGATTTGAAACGCCTGCAGCCGATGTGCCGGAAACACAGATGCGGACCGGACGGAGGTTCGGTTATAATACCCTTGAACTGGTCGTTTGATGGAAGGAGGTGGAACGATGGCTGCTATTCAGGCAGCAGGTTTTCTATCCAACCAGGCACCGGCAACGGACCAGACGGGCGGTATGCCGGGCGAGCTTGGCAAAGAGGAATTTCTTAAGCTGCTGATCACCAAATTAAAACATCAGGACCCACTGAACCCGATTCAGGATGAAGACTTCATTGCACAGCTCGCGCAGTTCCGCTCGCTGGAAAGTATGCAGAATATTTACGACGTGCTGGAAAAGAGCCTGAACTCCGATTTCCTGCTGGCACAGAGCATTAGCAATGCAATGGTCACAACCCTCATCGGAAAGGAGGTGAAAATTGCAACGGAGCAGTTCGAACTGAAAGAGGATGGCAGCATTCAGTTTGCTTTCCGTGCTGGACAAACGGCAAAATCGGCGCTGCTAACCGTTTACGATGCTAACGGCAGTGTGGTGTATACAAAAGATCTGGGACCAGTCACGGAAGGCGATCATACCTTCTCCTGGGATGGCACCACCGGTGAAGGCGGGAAAGCTGCCGCTGGGACTTACCGGATCGAAGTGCAGCTTTTGGGGGATGAAGGCGAAGAGCTGGAAAAGGCGGCTACGTTTATTCGGGGCGTAGTAACGGCCGTAAAATATGAAAACGGCAGTGCCGCACTGGTGGTTAATGGCCAGCTGTTCAATGTTGGCGATGTCGTTGAGGTGCGGCAGACAGGCTGAAAGGAGGAGATATGGCAGGTCCTGTTAAAAGGCCAGACATGATCATTTCTCCTCACGCGGTTCGGCCTTCTGGGCCTCAGCCGGGAAAGGCAGTGTCCAGGGGAGAGGACGCCGCGTTCCAGAAGCATCTGGAGCGGGCCCTTCATACCCAGGCGCTGCGGTTTTCGGCCCATGCGGCAAAGCGGCTCGAATCGCGGAATATTCACCTGACGCCTGAACAGGAACGGAAGCTCCAGGAGGCCGTGGATACGGCGGCATCCAAAGGAGCCAGAGATTCCCTGATCCTGATGAACCGGCTGGCTTTCATTGTAAATATTAAAAATCGCACGGTGATTACGGCGATGGATCAGAGCCAGTTGCAGGAGAAGGGGATCTTTACCAATATCGATTCGGCGTTAATAGTGACGGATGTATGAAAAACGGGCAGGCCTCCGGGCGGTGCCCGCCGGAAACGGCGCGGGGGCGGAACGCCGGAGATGCCCGAAGCTGCGGAACGACAGAAGCAGCTTGAACCAAAGAAAGGAGGGCAGTAGCCATGATGCGTGCATTGTTTTCCGGCGTTTCTGGCATGAAGAACCATCAGGTTAAAATGGACGTGATCGGCAACAACATTGCCAACATCAACACCGTTGGTTTTAAAGCCGGTCGCGTATCGTTTGCCGAAGCGCTGGCCCTGACGCTGCGTGGCGCCACGCGGCCATCTACCAATCTCGGCGGTATCAATCCAAGCCAGATTGGTCTTGGTATGACCATCGGATTCATCGATTCCGTTTTCAATCAGGGGAGCCTTGAAACCACCAACATCCAGACCGATCTGGCCATCAACGGCGACGGGTTCTTTATTCTTAGCGATGGACAAAAGCAGTATTTTACGCGCGCCGGGTCGTTCCGTTTCGATTCAGAAGGCCGGCTGGTGAACCCGATTAACGGATTTGTGGTACAGGGCAAAATGGCCAACGAAGCAGGCGAGATCGATTCGGGTACGGTACTGCAGGATATCGTCCTGCCCTTCGGCCAGCGTGTAGCGGCCCGGGCTACCACCAAAGTCTCCTTTGTGGGGAACCTGAATGCAGGCGAAAGCCCGGTCGGAACCATCCTGGATTCCGGTGTGATGCTGGCCGTTGAAGAAGCAGGCGATGGTTCTGATGTCAACGGTCTGTTTGCCCGCGGAAACGCCAATTCTACCATCCGTGGCCTGAAACCGGGGCTCTCCACGGTGACGGTCAGCGATGGCACCACCACAAAAGTGTACACGTATGTTGAAAAGGACACCGGCGTGGGCAACGCGGATTTCCATTCCCTGGATGACCTGATTGCCGAAATCAACAATGACTTCAACGGTTCGATGAAGGCCACGTTCGACAGCAACGGTGCCATCATCTTTGAGGATATGACCGGATCGGCCCACGAGGTGACTATCAAGAGCGACAATCCCACGCTCCAGGCGGCACTCAGCGCAGCGAACGGCACCATCGATAGTTCCCAGGGAATCACAACGCGCACCGATCAATTCTCCCATTATGCCACAGAAAACGAGGAGCTAACCAAACTGCGCAATGCGCAGGGGATCTCCCTGGGACTGGTACCTGGTGATACCATCAATATCAGCGCCAGCGTCGGCGGCGAGACTGTAACCGGAACGTTTGACGTTACGGCGAGCACCACTTTGAAAGATCTGGCAGAAGCCATTCGCAACACGCTGAAAATCCAGAATGAGAACGGCGTAATCATCGATGAGGATGGCTCTCTGAAGATCTTCGGGGATCCGGGTGAGGAAAATGCCATTACCAACGTGGCCATTCGCGAAACGGCCAATAACTCGTTTAACACGGTGATGACTTTCAACGAAATTCAGAAAGCCAAAGACGTAACCCATTCTACCAGCATTACGGTGTACGATGCTCTGGGTGAGGCGCACATCCTCACCATGACGTTCAAGAAAACCAGTATCAAAAATCAGTGGGAGTGGGAGGTTAGCCTTTCCGGCAATGAGGTAATTGCTGCCGGAAATCGCGGTATCATCACCTTTAATGCCGACGGTTCGCTGAACACCTTTACGTACGAAAATGGCGTAACGGCACTGGAGTTTGATCCTGGAACCGGTGCCGATACGGTCCGCATTCAGTTTGAAGTGGGCGAACCGAATAGCTTTGCCGGTATCACCCAGTTCTCCTCCAGCAGCACTACAGTAGCCAACTCCCAGGACGGTTACACCAACGGTGATCTGGTGAACATCAACATCGACCAGACCGGCAAAATTACCGGAATTTTTTCGAACGGGGTGAACAAAACGCTGGCTCAGATCGTGCTGGCCAAATTCACGAATCCTAACGGGTTGTACCGCGAAGGGAACAACATGTATTCTGTTTCTGCCAATTCCGGCTTGCCCATCTACGTGATTGCCGGAGAGACCATTCAGTCGGAAATCATCCCTGGCACACTGGAAATGTCCAATGTAAATCTGGCACAGGAATTTACTGACATGATTCTGGCACAGCGCGGATTTCAGGCTAACGCCAGGGTGATTACCACAAGCGATGACTTGCTAAACGAACTGGTGAATATCAAACGGTAATAGCAGGGAGGGCAGGGCGGTTCCTGCCAGGAACCGCCCTGTACATTTAATATGATCCGCGTAACACTGCTAAATGATCGGGAAATTGTTATCAATGCCGACCTCATCGAACTGGTGGAGGAAACACCCGACACCATCATCACCCTGAGCACCGATAAGAAGATCATTGTGAAAGAAAGTGTGGATGAAATAATCTCTCGAGTAATTGCCTACAAACGACGAATATATAATAGCGGAATTCTTGGGACGGAGTGGGAAGAGTATACGAACTGAGCGGGTTGTGATTTATGGATATTGCAACCATCGTTGGGATCCTCTCCGGGATGGGTCTCATCGTTGTAAGTATTGCGTCCAAGGGAAGTCTTGGGCTTTTCATTGATATCGCCTCCATTTTGATTGTTCTGGGTGGCACTATCGCTGCTACTCTGATTAACTATCCGCTGAAAGATGTTTTAAGTGTGATGGGCGTGGTGAAGAATGCGTTTTTGCATAAATCGCCGGAGCCTTCAGATACCATTCAAAGCCTGGTAAAATTTGCCGAGCTGGCCCGGAGAGAGGGGATTCTGGCGCTGGAAAACGAAATGCAGAATGTGGAGGATGAATTCTTAAAGCAGGGGCTCCAGCTGGCTGTAGACGGAACGGAACCGGAGCTGATGCGCACCATTCTGGGAACACAGATCGCTTATCTGCAAGAGCGGCACGAGCTGGGCCAGAGCATCTTCAAATCAATGGGAGCCTATTCGCCAGCCTTCGGGATGATCGGTACCCTGATTGGACTGGTTCTTATGCTGGCGCAGATGGAAGATCCGTCCCAGATCGGCCCAGCTATGGCCGTGGCCTTGATCACCACATTTTACGGAGCCGTACTGGCTAACCTGATTTTTCTACCCATTGCTGGCAAATTGGAAACACGCTCCAAACAGGAGGTAATGTTGAAGGAACTGGTGATGGAGGGCGTGCTTTCCATTCAATCCGGAGATAACCCAAGAATTGTAGAACAGAAACTGGTTTCTTTCATCCCGCCAAAATTCCGCAAGCAGGTGGAGGAAGCACTGGCTAAATAGTAGCATTGGTTATGAGATTAAATAAACGCAGAAGAGAGGACCGGAAAAAGAAGGGCGAAGAGGGCGGTGCTCCAGGGTGGATGGTCACATACGGTGACCTGATGTCCCTGCTCCTAACCTTTTTCGTGTTGCTGGTTTCTTTTTCGTCCATTCAGCTTGTGGAATTTCAGAAGGCGATGGGGTCCTTAAAGGGTGCACTTGGCGTCCTGAAGCACAAAGAGGCGCCTACTCCAAATATCAACCTGGATATGACGCCCATGGGGGGCAAAAAAAAGGCGGAATTCAATGCGGAGCTGAACGAGATGCTGGATTACATCGAAAAAGAAGGGCTGGAAGATTCCATCAGCGTGGAAGTGACGGAAAACGGCATTGCGATCCGCATGATGGAGCCGATTATGTTCGATCTGGGCAAAGCGGACCTGAAACCGCGGGTCTTTCCGTTGCTGAATAAGATTGCGGAGATGGCACGGGCATGGCCCAACATGATCCGCATCGAAGGACATACTGACGATTTGCCCATCCACACGCCGGAATTTCCGTCCAACTGGGAACTGTCTGCTATCCGGGCAATCAATGTGATTCATTACTTTGAAGATGTTTGCGGGATCGATCCGAAGAAACTTTACTACCTGGGATACGGGGAAAACAAACCACTGGTTCCCAATACGTCTCCGGAAAACCGGGCCAAGAACCGCCGGGTTGAGATCTATTTTGAAAAGGAGCCTAAAGAGTAAGCGGAGGAGGCCGAAATAAGAAACAGGGAAGAAGATGAGGGAAGATCATGGCCGAAGAAGCACAGGCTGCTCAGGAAGAAGCCGTTGAGAAAAAATCGGGATCGTCCTTTAAAAAAATTTTGATGATCTGGGTGCCCCTGTTTCTGCTCCAGACTGTGGTGGCATATTTTATTGTCAGCAAGGTATTCCGGCCCAAATTAGCACCGATCCCGGCCACCGTTCAGGCAGAAACAAAAAAGAAAAAAAGCTCCAAAACGGAAGGGGATATCGGTGAGATTTATCTGATTGAGGATGTCATTGTGAATCCGAAAGGTACAAAGGGGCGCCGCTTTTTGAATGTGAGTGTAGCACTTGCCTGTGAGAGCTCGGACGTCATCAAAGAGCTGGAAAAGCGGGATATACTGGTGCGGGATTTTCTGATTAACCTGTTTACCAGTCGCACGATCGAGCAGCTGGACGATGTGGCGGACAAAGACAGTCTGCGTGTGACCATTATGAACAGGGTCAATGAGATGCTTCCGGAGGGCGGCATCCTGGGGGTGTATTTCAGTAACTTCATTCTGCAATAGGCCCCTGCACACCGGAACCTGCAGCAGAACACCATATCTCAAAAGAGATCCAAACCATGCCGGATTTGCCGGTTCAAGTTGACTTCGCTCGTGCAGGCAATCCTTTCCTTCTTTCTGGGTAAGAATTTCCTCAGCACCGCGGGTTTCAGATCAACCCATTTAGCCGCTGTTGCCTAACACCTGCAAAATCAACAGGATACGGAAAATTCGTATTTCTTAATTCTTGGCACATGGGTTGCCATTAAAAGAGCGGTGCCAACAGGAGAAGGAGAAAGGGCGTGGAACAGTTCCTCACTCAGGAAGAGATCGACCGCCTACTGGAACAGCTGCAGAAGGAGATCGGGCAGGAAAAGGGCCAAGAGGAAAAGGGCGACCGGCCCAAAAATGTGCGGGTTTACGATTTCCGCCATCCCGACCGGCTGACCCGGGATATGCGCCGCATTTTGGGGCAGATTCACGATAGTTTCTCCCGAGAAGCAGCCGCTTATCTGAATGACCGGTTGCGTGCAGATGTGGCCATTCATGTGGTTTCGCTGGACCAGCTGGCACTGGCTGATTTTTTTGAGGGAATTCAGAGCCCCACTTGCCTCTATGTGCTGGAACTGAAGCCACATGCCCGCAGTATCGTTTTTGAGCTGCAGCCCGAATTTGCGTTTTTCACTGTGGACCGCATTCTGGGGGGGCCCGGCCGCGGAGATAACCTGAAGCGAGAACTCACAAAAATTGAACAAATCCTGATGGAAAAAATTGTCCGTGATATCTCCAGAATTCTCAAGTCTTCCTGGAATTCTGTTGCCAGTTTTGATGTGCAGATCCAGCACTTTTTCTCCAATGCGGCCTATCTGCAGTTTGCGGAATCGGGAGAAAGCGTAATTACTGTGGCGTTTGAATGTAACATCGACGAAAACCGCTATCTTTTTGGCCTGACTTATCCCTACTTCCTCATCGAAAAGCTTGTGCCCGTGTTTGAAAAGGAAAATGGTTCGGAAGTACGGCGGAAACCATCACCCAAAGAGCGAAAAATCCTGGAGCAGAACTTGAAAGAGGTTACTGCGCCGGTTAGCGTCTATCTGGGAAAAACCCGGTTGAGCATCCAGGAGATTCTCACCCTGAAAACGGGTGATGTTATCTTGCTGGACCGGCGGACAGATGAACCGCTTGAACTTGCGATCGGGAAACGGCCCCGATTTCTTGGCAGGGCCGGTTTGTACCGAAATCGGCTGGCATTCAAAATAACTGAACGGATGGAAGAGTGAGGAAAGGGCAATGGCAGAAGAAAAAGAAAAACAGCCGCAGGAAAATCAGCAAGAACAAATGGAACAACCCGAACAGCAAACGGCGGGGGCAACCGAAGAGCCGGCAGCTGCGCAACAGGAAACAGCGGCCGATTCGGCTGAGAAGGATACGCCAGAGGCGACTGCCAGCAGTCAGGATTTTTTTGACACGGAAGTTGGGGCGCTTCATGTAAAGGACGATTCCACCGCTCCGGCAGAAGTGGGGACACGTACGCTCGAACTGCTGTATGATCTGGAATTGCCCGTGTCGGTCGAACTGGCCCGAAAGGACCTGACCATCCGCGAAATCCTGACACTGACGGAAGGGGCCATACTAGAGTTCGACAAGATGGCCGGAGAGAGCGTGGATATTCTGGTAAACAACAAAAAAATTGCAGAGGGCGAAGTGGTGGTTGTGGACGACCGATTTGGGGTTCGCATCACCTCTCTGGTTGAACCCGGGGAGCGGATTCATCTAGGTGGGGCAGGAGAATGAAAAAATCCCGAACAAAAAGGTGGATTACCCTGCTTTTGAGTGGCCTGGCGGTGCTCTTTTTTGGCGCTCAGGTTATGCTGTTTAGCGGGGTGGTCTTTACAGAATCGGCCGATGCCAAGGAAAAAGTCAGCGTTGCACAGATGACGCTCAAACTGGCGTTTTTTCTGGGCCTGGTTCTTGTTCTGATTTACCTCACCGTCCTGTTTTTAAAGCGGTTCGCTTATCCAGGCCGTATGGCTGGGGGAGCGGGAGCCGCCGAGATTCTGCAGGTTGTCCCTTTGTTGGCCAAAAAGAATCTTTTTGTGGTGCGTTTGGTGGACCGGATTCTGGTGCTTGGGGTTTCGGAATCGGGCATTGCAGCTATCGCCGAAATTACCGATCCCGAAACCGTTGAGAGGTGGGAGAATAGCCTGAAGCCGCAAGCGGCAAAATCAAAATTTGCGCAGCAGCTGGAAAAAGTCTTCCGGACGGCAGGGGCCAGCTATGTACGGACATAAATGGATCAAATTAGCGTGTCTGGTAGGATTAATGCTCATTGTGCCGGTTTGGACAGCCCATGCCCAGCCGGTACCGAAGGTTTCCATCGGCTTCGAGAGTGCCAAGAGCCCGAAAGATGTGGCCGTTACCCTGGAGATTCTTCTTCTGATGACGGTGCTGACACTTGCACCGGCGATCCTCATTCTGATGACTTCCTTTACGCGAATTATTGTGGTTTTTCACTTCCTGCGGCAGGCACTGGGTCTGCAGCAGATGCCGCCCAACCAGGTGCTTATCGGTCTTGCTTTATTTCTAACCATGTTCATCATGAACCCAACATTCGACCAGATTTACAGGCAGGCAATCCGGCCGTATCTGGACGAAGAAATCTCCTTTCAGGAGGCCAGCAAGAAGGCAATAGAGCCCTTACGGACGTTTATGCTGAAGCAGACGCGTGAAAAGGACCTTCAGCTTCTGGTGAGCATTGCACGGATTGACCGTCCCAAAAATGCGGACGACATCCCTGTGCATATTCTGGTTCCGGCTTTTGTGATCAGTGAGTTACGCATTGCCTTCCAGATCGGTTTTTTGATTTACATTCCGTTTCTCGTGATCGATGTGGTGGTGGCCAGCGTGCTGATGTCCATGGGGATGCTGATGCTTCCACCCATTATGATTTCGCTGCCGTTTAAAGTGCTGCTTTTCATCCTAATTGACGGATGGAATTTGCTGGTAACATCAGTTCTGCAAAGTATCCGGATGTGAGGAAGCCATGACGCAAGAATTCGTTATTGCACTGGGGAAGGAGGCCATCATGACGGCGCTGCTAGTTTCGGCGCCCATGCTGGTTTCCGGTCTAATTATCGGTCTGATGATCGGTATTTTTCAAGCAGTTACCCAGATCCAGGAGATGACCCTTACGTTCATTCCAAAGATCCTGGTGGTGTTCCTTTCCCTTTTCTTTTTTCTGCCTTGGATGCTAAATGTGGTAATCACCTTTACGACGAATATTTTCCAGTCCATTGGATCCGTAGCACACTGAAGGGCGGATGATGTTTGGGATTTCACTGGCAGAGGCTGAAAAATTCCTGCTGATCTTTGTCCGGTTGAGTGCACTTCTGGTGGTTATGCCATTTTACGGCGACCGTGGAGCGCCTGTACAGCTTCGCCTGGCTCTGGCTTTTTTGCTGGCATTGCTCATTCATCCGCTGTTGCCGGATCTGCGGCTGGAGCCCTCTTACCGCAGCCTTTTTGGATTTTCCGTGCTGTTTCTGCAAAGCCTGCTTGCCGGAATGATTGTCGGATTTGTGCCGCTTTTCCTCTTTGTCGGAATTCAGCTGGGAGGAGAAATTGCCGGATTCCAGATGGGATTTGGCATCGTAAGCGTCATGGATCCGCAAAACCAGAACCGTATTTCTCTGATTGCTCAGCTCAAATACCTCCTGGCGTTTCTGCTATTTATTGCTCTGGATGGGCATCTGTATTTGCTTAAAGGAATTGTGGAAAGCTTCCGTGTTATTCCACTAACGGGGGCCCATTTTCCGGCAGATGTTGGACGTTCCTTGGTGCGTTTGGGCAGCGAGATGTTCTTTATCGGGATTAAAATTGCGGCGCCAATCATGGCCACCATTCTTCTCACAAATGTGGGATTGGGGATTATGGCCAGAACGCTGCCGCAAATGAACATTTTTCTGGTGGGGTTTCCGCTGCAGATCGGTCTCGGGCTCATTGCCCTGGCCATGTCCGTTCCGGTTTTCGCTTACGTGTTTGAGAAAACGTACCACGCCATTTTGCTGAACTGGTGGGAAATGCTGCGGGCATTTTAGGCGAATGTGAGGGAAGGAGATATGCCGGATTCCAGTGCGGAAAGGACTGAAAAGGCAACACCAAAACGAAGGGAAGAGGCCCGCCAGAAAGGGAATGTCGCAAGAAGCATAGAAGTCAATTCGGCCCTTGTGCTTTTCACCGGGACCATCCTCCTGGCACTGATGGCCCATTCGCTGTTTGGCAATCTGAGTGCCCTGATGCGTGATGTTTTTGTTCACATAGCCGAGTTTGAACTGAATCCTACAAACATCCCGCATTATGCGGCAATGGTCTTTCTGTTTCTGGTGCGGGTGATTGGGCCGCTGATTCTGGCAGTTCTTGTGGTTGGTGTGGCGGCGAACGTATTTCAGTTCGGCTTTTTGTTAACGGGTGAACCGCTCAAGCCAGATCTGAAAAAAATCAATCCCGTTAACGGTTTCAAAAGAATGTTTTCGCTGCGCTCCATCGTGGAGCTGGCGAAAGGGATTATCAAGGTCATCATTGTGGGGCTGGTTATTTATGTAACACTGCGCAACGCTGCAGAACAGTTTCTCCCTCTGATGGATCAAGAGATCGGGCAGATCATCGGCTTTTTGGGAAGTATTATGCTCAAAATTGCCCTGCGCGCTTCCATTGCGCTCATCATTCTGGCAGCACTGGATTACGGGTACCAGCGCTGGGATTACGAACGCAGTCTGCGAATGACAAAAGAGGAAGTCAAAGAGGAGCTGAGGGAGCACGAAGGGGATCCATTGGTTAAAGGCAGAATCCGCAGCATACAGCGTGAAATTGCTCGGCGGCGGATGATGAGCGAAGTTCCAAAGGCCGACGTGGTGATCACCAACCCCGTGCATTATGCGGTAGCGCTCAAATATGTGGCAGAGGAGATGAGTGCACCGACGGTGGTGGCGAAGGGGGCGCGGAAGCTGGCCGAAAAGATCAAAGAACTGGCCCGCGAAAATGATGTTCCCATTGTGGAAGATCCGCCGCTGGCCCGGATGCTGTACAAATCCTGCGAAGTTGGTGAAGAAATTCCTGTGGATCTCTACCAGAGCGTGGCGGAAATCCTAGCATATGTCTACCAGCTAAAACAGAAGGTTAGCTGATCATGTTGCAGGCCAGAGAGGCAAATCTGTTCCAGAAATTGACGGGGCAGAGCGATATTGTCATCGCGGTTGGGGTCATTGCCATTTTGACGGTAATGATCATCCCGCTGCCGCCTGTGGTACTGGACCTGCTTCTGGTTCTCGATATTTCTCTGGCCTTGGTGGTTTTGCTGGTAGCCATGTATCTGACCGAACCACTGGAGTTTTCCGTTTTTCCGGGGCTGTTGCTGGTGATGACCCTTTTCCGGCTATCGCTGAATGTGGCATCCACGCGGCTGATCCTCTCGGAGGCCTATGCTGGCAACGTTATTAAGGCATTTGGTGAATTTGTGGTGAAAGGAAATTACGTTGTTGGATTTGTGATCTTCCTCATTCTGGTGATAATCCAGTTTGTGGTAATTACGCGTGGGGCTGGCCGGATTGCCGAAGTGGCGGCAAGATTTACTCTGGATGCCATGCCGGGCAAACAGATGTCTATCGATGCGGACCTGAATGCCGGATTGATTGATGAGGCCGAAGCGCGCGAACGCCGCAGAAAAATTGCCCGGGAAGCAGATTTTTACGGTGCCATGGACGGTGCTTCCAAGTTTGTCCGCGGCGATGCAATTGCCGGACTGATCATCACTACAGTCAACATCATTGGCGGGTTCATCATCGGGGTGCTGGGGAAGGGAATGAGCTTCTCCGAGGCGCTGCAAACCTACACGCTCCTGACGGTGGGCGATGGTTTGGTTTCCCAGATTCCGGCGCTGATCCTTTCTACGGCGGCCGGTATTGTGGTTACCCGGGCCTCTTCGGAGTCTAACCTGGGCCGTGATCTTACGACGCAGATGCTCAGTCAGCCGCGCGCTCTCTATGTGGTGGTTGGAGCCCTGGTGATGTTTGGTCTGACGCCGGGCCTCCCTGCCGTACCCTTTTTCGTCCTGGCAGCCATCCTGACGGTACTGGCCCGTGGAGCCAAGCAGGCGAAAGAAATGCAGGAACAGCAGGAAGTTCAGGAAGCCCAAGTAGAGGAAGAGGAGGCTGAAGAGGAGAATATCGAACGTTACCTGCATGTAGATCCGCTCGAAATAGAAATCGGTTACGGTTTAATTCCGCTGGTGGATGAACAGCAGGGAGGCGACCTGCTGCACCGCATCACTATGATCCGGAAACAGTGCGCAATTGAGCTGGGGATCATTGTACCGCCTATCCGCATTCGAGATAACATGCGCCTCAATCCCGAGGAATACGTAATTAAGATCCGTGGCGCAGAGGTCGCCCGGGGCGAAATTTTCATGAACCGTTTTCTGGCACTGGCACCCGGGACCATGGAAACGCCCATCGAAGGGGTGCAAACGAAAGATCCAGCATTTGGATTGCCAGCGGTGTGGATTACAGCGGCCCAGAAGGCTGTGGCCGAGAAAAACGGTTACACGGTGGTAGAACCAGGAGCGGTACTGGCAACGCATCTGAAAGAAACGCTTAAACAGCACGCCCACGAACTCCTCAGCCGTCAGGATGTACACGAGCTGATTGAAACGGTGAAAAAAGAAAACAAAACCGTGGTAGAGGAATTGATTCCCAATCTGCTGACAGTGGGGCAGGTGCAGAAGGTTCTGCAGAATTTGCTTCGCGAAAGGGTACCAATCCGCGATATGGTTACCATTCTGGAAACCCTGGCGGACTATGCACCGCTGACTAAAGATACCGATACGCTGACGGAATATGTCCGAAATGCGCTGGCAAAAACCATTTACAAGATGTACGTATCCGATAATAATGTGGTTTACGCAGCCATACTGGATCCAAAGCTGGAAAACTACTTGAGCGAAAATCTTCAGCAAAATAAAGGCGTAGGCCTGAACCTTCCACCCGATATGCTGAAAGCCCTCTACCGGGCGGTTCAGGAACAGGTCGACCGGATGAACAGCCGCGGTTTGACACCGCTTATCCTCTGTTCACCGGTAATCCGCCTGCACCTGCGCCGACTGCTGGAGATCGCATTTCCGCAAATTGGCGTTCTGTCCTATAACGAGATTCCAAGCAATGTGGACATTCAATCGATAGGAGTGATTCGGATTGGCCATGAAAATTAAAAAGTTCGTGGCGGCGGACACGCAAAGTGCCCTGGAGCTTGTGAAAAAAGAGTTTGGTCCGGATGCAGTGGTGCTGCATGTGGGGGAACGCAAGGACCGCAAGTCCGGACAGGCGGTGGTTGAAGTGACCGCAGCCGTGGATGAGGAACGCACGGAGCCTGTGGCCGCCTTTCTTTCCGCCATTTCCAGCGCCGCAGCGAAACCTGATTTCGGTCGGCGTGCCAGACAGGAATATGCTGCCGGACAGAGAGGGGGCGGCCAACCGGAAGGTCGGCACCGGAATTTGTCCATAAACGGCGAAGGGAGTTCTGCGACCTGGAAAGAATTGGAGGAGGTCCGGGCCCAGCTGAAGGCGATGACCGAACTGCTGCGGCAAAACGGCCATCCGGACCTGGAACCGCATCTGCTGGAACCTTATGCCCGGCTGTTAAGCCGGGGGATCAGCAAAGAGACGGCGCTACGGCTATTAAAAGGCGTGCCAAATCAAAACGGCAGCACTTTGAAGAAAACTCTGGAGCAGGAGGTTGCCCGCTACCTGAGGGAGCTCTGGCAAACCCGCCGACGTTCTTTAGATCAGTCACCGGAGGTCCATGTAATGGTCGGGCCAACGGGTGTGGGGAAAACAACCTGTATTGCCAAACTATCGGCGCAGGACAAAGTGTTGCATGGCAGGAAAGTGGGGATCATCACGCTGGATACATATCGGCTTGCGGCGGCGGAGCAGCTGCGTACGTTCACGAACATCAGCAAAATTCCGCTGCAGGTGGTATATTCGCCGGATGAGCTGGTTGAAGCGGTGGAATCCTTTCGCGACTACGAACGCATTTATATCGATACGCCGGGACGAAGTCCGTATGATGAAGCTTCCCTTTCCGATTTGAAACGGTATTTGATCCGGATTCCGCGTTCTCAGGTACATCTGGTTCTCAGTCTGAACAGTCATCCGGAGGATTTGCTAGCTTCCATTGAGCGGTTTTCCCTGTTTTCTCCGGACCGGCTCTTGTTTACCAAACTGGACGAGACAGTGCGGTCCGGCATGTTGCTGGATATTGTATACCGGACCAGAAGGCCGGTCTCCTATGTG
>Ga0209426_1000717_pt1 | contig 28522 bp, 28 predicted proteins | sample Deesub1362B_J571_FD_187697 | JGI IMG/M metagenome (GOLD analysis project Ga0209426, IMG submission 187697) | Deep oceanic, basalt-hosted subsurface ecosystem from Juan de Fuca Ridge flank, Pacific Ocean, CORK Borehole 1362B_J2.571 (SPAdes)... ...
GAGGACTCTCTTTATTTCCGGCTTCAAGGCCATCCTCCATTCGGCGGGGATTATAACGTGGCCATTGCGGAGCATAAAGGATTTTCGCCACCTTCACGGAAAGAACACCTTCGGGGCAGCACAGATAATGCGTGTCCGCGCGGCGATCCCCGGACGTGGAGCCCGATGGCCCCCGTTCAAGACTCCAGCTCGCCGAGGGCCCGCCTTATGGCTGCAAGGAGCGCGTCCACCACGGAAAAGGCGGCGTTCGGCCCCATGTGCCCCACGCGGAACACCCGCCCCCGCCACTCCCCCAGGCTCCCCGCCAGGAGATAACCGTGCTCCTCGCGGAGGATCCGCAGGAGGCGGTCCACCTGCCCGCCGGGCACCTCCACCGCCGTCACCCCGTGGGAGGCAATCTCCTCCGGGATCACCGGCCGCAACCCCAATTCCCCGAGGCCCTGGCGCAAGTGCTGGGTCACCTCACGGTGCCGCCGAAACCGTGGCTCCAGGCCCTCCGCGGTAATCCTCTCCAATCCCCTCCACAGGGCCTTGACGTTGTTGACGGCGTGGGTCACGGGATGGGGGTGCCAATCGCCCCAGCGTTCCTCGTACCGATGCCATACCTTCAGGTTGAGATACCAACCGGGGGACCTCCGCCGGGAGATGAACTCCCACGCTTCCTGGCCCACCGCCACCGGGGCCAGGCCAGGCGGGGCTTCCAGGCCCTTCTGGGATGCGGCCACACATACGCCGATTCCCCAGCGATCCATCTCCAGGGGCTCGATCCCCAGCGTGGAGATGGCGTCCACCACCAACAGAGCCCCGTGGCGGGAGCACACCCAGCCCAGCTCCTCCACCGGGTTCAGCACCCCCGTGGAGGTCTCGCAGTGGACCACCGCCACTACATCGGCGGGACCACGCCGCAGGGCTTCATCCACCTTCTCGGGGCAAACTGCCTCCCCCCAGGGGAAGCGGAGGACCTCCACATGGGGGGTATAAGAGCGGGCGATCTCGGCGATCCGCTCGCCGAAGAAACCGTTCTGCAGCACAAGAATCCGCCCCCCGTCGCCCACGGTGCTGCATATGGCCGCATCGAGCCCGGCGCTCCCGCTTCCCACCAGCAGAAAGACCTTCCCGCGGGTCTTGAACACCCCGCGGAGGCCCTCGATCACCCGCCGGTAAAAGGACGTCCATTCCGCCCCGTAATGGGCCTCCAAGGGTGCGCTCATGGGTTCCAACACCTCGGGGGCCACCTCGATCGGCCCGGGGATCATCAGCTTCAGCCGCTTCATACCCTTCCTTCCTCCGGGGAGAAGTAATCCTCGTGGCGGTAAACCAAAGGGGTTCCCTTCCCCTGGATCCCCTCCTCCACCACTTCCCCCACGAACAGGGTGTGGTCTCCGAAGGCCTTTTCGAAGACCACCCTGCAATCCAGGTAGGCTAGGGCCTCCCTCAGTATGGGGGAACCGGTGGGGCCCAACCTGTACTCCACCCGGGAAAACTTGTCCACCTGGCGTCCCGAGCGGCGGCCGAACCACCGGGCCAACTCCTGCTGTCCTTCTCCCAGGATGTTCACCGCGAACGCCCCGCTCCCGTGGACGTACCGGTACGTGAGGTTCTCGTGCCAGATGGCCACGGCCACCAACACCGGTTCGGCGGATATACGGGTGACCCAAGCGGCCGCCATGCCGTTCAGGCGCCCGTTCCAGTTGGCGGTAATCACGTATACGCCGTTGGTTATGAGCCATCGGGCCTTCACGGCAGTTCCTCCTTGACGAAGGAGAGGCCCAACATGTCCAGGGTCTCCGGCAGAGGGACGCCGCTTCGTTCGTCCCAGCCGTGCAGGCGGTAATACTCCCGGAGCATGGTGCGCAGCTTCTCGGGGGTGATGACGGGGTCGGAAGAGAGGAGGTCGTTTTGCCTTTCGTGCATGATCCTCCAGGGGAGGCGGTCCTCCTCCCGCGGATCGAGGCCTTCCCTGAGGTTGAAGCATCGCTCCAGGGTGACGATGCGGCGGCCGGCCCGCATGATCTCCTCGGGCCCCATGGGGATGCCGGTGGCGGCGCGGAACAGGCCCGCCGCCAGCTCCTCGTCTATCCCGTAGGCCGCGGTGGTGGAGAAGGCGCATAGCCCTAAGGCATCGGAGACCGCGTAGATGTCCTCGTGCCACCGTACGATCTCCGCCCTCTTCTCCACCGTGTCGGGCACAGCGTAACGGCGGTCCCCGGTGATCTTCTCCACCACTTCCACCGCCTCCTTGGTGCCCCCGAACTCCGCCAGGCACTCGGTGTGGAGATGATCCGGTCCCCGGGGGTTGACGGCGAACGCGAGCGCGTAGGAATATGCTCCTCGCGTCTCCACGCCGCTGTGTTCCAGGCCACGGACCTGCATGGCCCATCTCTCCGAGCCTCTCCCCACCTTTTCGGCAGCCCGGGCGATCCCCTCGGCCAGGAGGTCGCCGATCCCCTCCCGGTGCCCTATCTTGCGCACGAGCTCCACCACTGCGTCCCCGTTTCCGAAGGCGAGCTCCAATCCATCGCAGTCTTCCCGGGACAGGAGCCCCCGCTGATAACACTCCATGGCCCACTGGATCACGATTCCGGTGGAGATGGTATCGAGGCCCAGGTCGTTGCAGAGTTCGTTGGCGGCTAAAACGGGTTCTATTTCTGTGACACCACAACCGCTTCCCAGCGCCGCCACCGTCTCGTATTCCGGACCTCCCGAGTACACTCCCGCATAGGGTCCTTCGTCCACCCGGGTGAACCGGTGGCAACAGTAGATACACCCCCCGCACCCCACGATCCGCTTGAGGTAGCCCAGCTCAGGCCAGGAGCGGCCGGAGAGTTCTCTCATCTCCCCGGGCAAATGGCTCCGCTGGAAGTTGTAAGCCGGAAGCAGCTTGAGTTCGTTGAGGAGGTCCACGTCCCGGGCGGTGCCGAACCGGTGGAGGTCGTAGGCCAACGAGTCGTTGTAGAGAGCCTCGCGAGCCTTCCTCACTAGCTTCCTGAACGTCGGAGGATCGGCCACACCTAACCTCCCGCCCCTGGGATCCACCACCACTGCCTTGAGGTTCTTGGCCCCCATCACCGCCCCTATCCCTCCCCGGGCGGCGGCGTTATAGACGCTGGTCATGATGGAGGCGAACCTCACGAGCTTTTCACCGGCCGGGCCGATACAGGCCACCTCCGCCTCGGCGCCGTGGCGGTCCTTTAGGACTCGGGTGCATTCCCTGACGGTGCGCCCCCAGAGGTCACGGGCGTCCTCGAGCCGGACAGTCCCCGGGGTGAGGTAGAGGTACCGGGGCTCCGGGGCCCTCCCCACGAAGATCAAACCGTCTACCCCTGCGAGTTTGAGGGAAATCCCCAGATGTCCCCCCACGCTCACCTTGAGGTAGTAACCGGTGGCAGGGCCCTTGGCCAATACCGTGGTACGCCCGGAACAGGGGGCGTCGGTGCCGGTGAGGGTTCCAGGAGCGAAGATGAGGACGTTCTCGTCACCGAACGGATCGGCCCCCTTCGGCACCCGCCGCCAAAGCTCCAGGGCACCGAGACCCCTGCCGCCCAAAAACAGGGCTATTTCTTCCCGGGGTACAGTGATCCACTCCCATGACCCCCGGGATAGATCCACCACCAGCCAACGGCCCGGATAACTGGTCATCCTCCCACCTCCTGGTAGCGGATCGCCTCGGGGAAACGACAGACTTCCACACATGCGGGTTCACCCCCACAGAGGTCGCAGATGAGGGGTTTTTCCCGCTCCTCATCGAAGGCCACCCCCCCGTACGGACACGCTTCCACACACTTGCGACACCCGATACACGCGCGCTCGTCCAAAACGATCGCTCCCGTGGCACCATCCCGGGAGAGCGCCCCCACTGGGCAGGCCGAGATACAGTGAGCCTCGGCACACTGGACGCACACCCGGGGACGGAAGTCCGCGAACTCCTGATCCCGCAATATCCTGATGCGGCTTCGGGAGAACGAGAAGAAACCCTCCTTGGCGAAAGAGCACGTGAGCACGCAGCTTGTGCACCCCGTGCACCTTTCCTCTTCCACCAGCAGCCGTCCCGGCATCACCCACCTCACAAGAACTTGATGCGCACCTTCTGGCCCAGGAGCACCGAAAGCATCACCGCGAAGATCACCACCATCCCCTTCGTGATGTACTGGACGTGATACGGCACGTTCAGCATGGTGAGGCCGTTGTTGAGCATGGTAATAATGAACGCACCCACGAAGGCGCCGGCCCCGGTGGGCTCCCCTTCTCCGAACATGGTGGTGCTCAAGAAACAGACCGATATCACATCCAAAAGGAAGTTTTCCCCTGCCTCCGGTTGGCCCGATCCCAGCCGGGAAGTGAGCACGATGGCCGTGATCCCCACCGAGAGCCCTGAGATGAGAAAGGTGTAGAAGCGCTTACGACGCACGTTGATCCCCGCGTAGAGGGCGGCCATGGGGTTTCCGCCGATAGCGTAGATATGACGTCCCAACTTCGTCCGATTGAGTACAACCAGCGAGACGATCAAGATCCCCAACATTATGAAGACGGGCACTGGGACCGGCCCCACCGTACCCTGTCCGATGGTGAAGAACGAACGGGGCGGGGAGACTAAAAACACCGGATACCCGCCGCTGTAAAGCATTTTGGCCCCGTAAGTCACGGAGCCCACGGCGAAAGTGGCGATGAAATCCGGGAGCCTGAGGAAGGCCACCAGCAAGCCGTTCAAGGCCCCCACTACGAGTCCCGTCCCCAGCGCGGTGAGGACGGCCAGGGCCAGGCTCCCGGTGGCGTTCAGTACGCTGGCCAAGAAGACGTTTGCCAGCCCCATGGCGAAGCCGATGGACATGTCGAATCCGCCGGCAGCCATGACGAAGGTGAACCCCAGTGACACGATGGTGAGGAGGCTCATCTGTTTGAGGATGAGGAGGAAGTTGTGGAACGTGAAGAAATAAGGAGTGGTGACGGCGAAGCCGATGAAGATCAACACCCCACCGATGACCGTACCGTAGCGCCGAATGAAGTGCTTCCAGAGATCGCGGTTCATATGGACGTGGTTCCTCCCGGAAAGGGGAGGGGGCCATACGGGCCCCCTCCCCGCCTCGTCTGGGCCTCAGCCCCCGAGCTTATCCCAGGGAATCTCGGGCCCGGTGTCCGTGCCGTAATCGGCATAGCGCTCGGGATAGGGCCACTCGCTCTCCGGCGGCAGGGCTTCCTTGATGACGAGCTTGGCGGGGATGTAGACGTGCCGCCGCGGCAGCTCTTCTCCCCGCAGGAGGGCGAACACCATCTTCACCACGGTCTCTGCCATCAACCAAGGCTGCTGGGCCACCGTGGCCACGAAGGGACTGTCGGGCTTGGCCATCTCCTCGTAAGCCATGGGATCGCCGTCGATTCCCACGATGATAAATTCATTTTGTCTTCCGGCTTCCCGAATGGCCGCTGCCGCCGCAACACCGGCCCCGTCGAAGGTGGCGAACACGGCGTTGATGGAACCAGGCTCGGGGTGAGCAGTGAGCACGGACTCCATCTTCGCCTTTATGTCGGGGAAGAAATCGGGCCAGGCGTAGACGAACTCCGCCACCACCTCGGAATCGGGATATTCCGTGAGCACGAGCTTCAGCTCCCCGGCGCGCATGCGGATCATCTGCCCCAGGGGGTTCCATATCAGCACGATCTTCGCCTTGCCTTGCAAGCGGTTTACTAATTCGCAGGCGGCCATGGCACCCATGACCCAGTTGTTAGACTCTACCACCACGTCCACGAAGGGAGCGGTGCCCGCGTCCATGGAGGCGATGATGATCCCCCGGCGCTTGGCCTCTTCCAGGGCCGGAGCGGCCATCTTGATATCTCCTTCTTGGATGATGATGGCGTCCACTCCCATGGAGATGAAGCTCTCGATGGCCGCGATGCGGTCGGGAACGTTGGCGGTCACCGTGGACACGGGAACTCCGCCCAAGGCTTCCACCACGTTGATCATCACCTGTCGGCCGATGCGGGCGAAGAAGTTCGCCTGTCCGAAGTTATTGATCCCAATCTTAAACGGCTCGTCGGCCAAAGCGCCCGCGGCCAAGGCCACCGCCGCCACAAACACCGCCATCCATCTCATGCGCATGAACCCCTCCTTTCGGAAATCTATGAAGACCAGGATTCTCTCAAATCACGTTCGGTACCGTTATCACCCCCCTTCCAATAGATCCGCGGCCTCGCTCAGCCAGGAGGTATCCGCCTCGGCGACGGAACGCAGGGACTCCCTCCCCGCGGCGAGGAGGGCGGCAGTCTTGGCCACCCTCCGTCCCACCAGGCGAGCGGCGGCGAGGCCTACCTTGTCCTTGCGCACCGCGTCCAGGCTCGGATCCATGTGGGTCCAGGCCGCCCCGCCGATGTAAAATCCCCCCACCGTCACGAATCCCAACACCAAGAACCAATGCAGTATCGAATCCAACGTCATCTCCACCCCGCCATGACGGTCGTACCCCACTGCCAGCGCTCCCGCGGCGGTGGCGGACCAATCCGGGGGATCGTGGGGAAACCCGGGATCCCACAGGCGTTTGAGCAGCGAGGTGAACCGCTCCATGTAGGCGCGGCCCAGTGAGTTCTGGTGGAAGAAATACACCGGTGAGCCGAATACGACGCCGTTGGGCACCGGATCGAAAAGGGGACGGGCGAGCTCCAGCCAGTCGTCCTTGAGCACGCAATAAGACCTTTGCTTTATGCACTGATCACAGTTGATACAGGGCAGGATGCGCTTACCACCCAAGGAAACTAGCTCCACTTCCGCGCTCAGGCCTACCTTGTTAGCGAAACGCTCGGCGGCGCGTAGCGCTTCCTCTACCAACAAGTGGGTGTTGGCCTCACGACGGGGACTGGACGAGATGCCCACGAACCGCAGCCGCCTTACCATTCCAGCCCCCAGGCGCGGCTGAGCTCCTCCACCGGTCGGTACTCCAGCTCGGGATGCCCGAACCTGGCGGGGCCCAAGGCTTCCCTGCCCACGGGGGACAACGCCGCCTCACGCAGCCGGGGAGCGCACGGGGCGACCACCACCCATACCCGCAGGCCGGGCCTGAGGTCCACGCTCATCACCGGGCCACCGTCCTCCCCCACCACCACAATGAGGTCTGGGAAGATACACCCCACCTCCCCATCCCGGACGGCCATCATGTATTCGTTCTTGATGGTGATCTCCAGCTCCGAGCCGCGGAAGTCGTCTTCCCCCTCTATGAGAGCCGTCTGAACGAAGAACCCCAGGGCCTCCTTTTCCTGGAGTTCTCGCACCGTCCCGTGGAACGCCGTCCTTCCCCCCAATTCGCGGGCCACAGCCTCCGCCACGGCTTGCCCGCCATCCAGGGCCACCACTTTCTTCCCCAACTCGAGGGCCAGGCTGATGGTCTCGGGCACCACCGCGCCGCGGAAGGTCCGGCCGTCCATGGGGTAGTGGGAGTTGGCCCCCATGCCCCCGGCCCGGGTGACCACGAACCTGCCCACCTCGTCGGGGAAGAAAGGCGTAGCGGCTTCCTTAACTACGATGAGGTTTCCCTCCGCGTCCACCAGGGGCATGGGCACGATGGACACCCCGTGGCCGGCGAAGCTGGTCATCTGGGTCTCGGGAGCTGCCCGCCCCAGCCCGTCCCCGTCCACTACCGGGATGCCCGCCCGGGCCCCCAGGGAGAGGATGACGGGGGTGTTGAGGCCGCCCAGCTCGAAGGGCACCAGGAAGTCCACCTTCCGGCCCAGGGTCTCCTCCATGGCCCGCAGGGCTAAAAGAGGTTCGAACCGTTTCTCCCAGCGGGCCACGATCTCGGGGATAGAGAAGCGCTCCAGGGCTTTCACCGAGCCCATGATGCCCCCGCTCACCACCAGGGCATCGTCCGGAACCTCCTCCGGGGAGACCACGTGATACCGGCGTCCTTGGGCAAGGTCGTTCCGCATGATCTCCCGGCCGAAGGCCAACGCTCCACCGCCGCCGGTGCCCATCAGCCCCAGTCCCAAAAGGAAAGGCTCGATCTCATCCGGGGCCAGCCATCCGAGCCCCTTATCCTCCATGGTTCACCTCCCCCGTGCCCACCATGAGCTTTACGATGAGATCTATGTCCGCCTCGGAGGTGGGGAGATCCCCCACCTTGATCCCCTTGCGGAGGACCACGATTCGGTCGGTAACTGCGAGCACCTCCTGCAACACGTGGCTGATGAATACCACCGCCACTCCCTCGTCCTTCAGACGTCGCATTAACTCCAGGACCTTGTGGACCTCTTTGACCGCCAGGGCGGCGGTGGGCTCGTCCATGATCACCACCTTCGGTTGGGTGGAGATAGCCCGGCCTACGGCCACCGCCTGCTGCTGGCCTCCCGAGAGGTTCATCACGGGTGCCCGCAAGGCGGCTATCTCCATCCCCAAGCGCTGCAAGGCCGCACGGGCCTCCCGTTCCATGGCCTTCAGGCGCAGGAGGCCGAACCGGGTGATCTCCCGGCCGAGGAAGATGTTGCTGGGGACGTCGAAGTTCCCCACCAATCCACGGTCTTGATGAACGGTTTCTATGCCAAGGGCCTTAGCATCGTGGGGGCTCTCGAAGTGTACCCGGCGCCCCTGGAAGTAAATCTCGCCCTTGTCCGGAAGGTAAACCCCCGAGAGGATCTTAATGAGCGTGGATTTACCCGCGCCATTGTCCCCCACCAACCCCACGATCTCGCCGGGATCGAGCCAGAAGTCCACGTCGAGAAGGGCCTGAATCCCCCCGAAGCGCTTGCAAATCCCCCGCATTTCCACCAGATGTTCATCGGCCACGGGCATGCTCCTTTCCCAATGAGCGGGAAATGGTTTCTGCTGTCCTCAATACCAGGTTGGCGTACCATTGTTCGCGTTTGCGGATCTTACGGGCCAAATCCGTGACGCTTATGGAGGCGATGGGCTCCCCGTACATATTGAAGATGGGGGCCGCCACGCAGTAAATCCCTTCTTCGTGTTCTCCCCGATCCAGGGCGTAACCCCGCTTGCGGGTGGCCTCCAATTCGGCCAGGAGATCGTCGCGATTGGTAATGGTATTAGGGGTAAACCTACGGAAGCGGATGCGCTCAAGCACCCGCTGGAGGCGTTCCGGAGGGAGGAAGGCGAGGATGGCCTTGCCCACGCCCGTGCAGTAAGCGGGGGCCCGGGCCCCGATCCGGGAATAAAGGGGGAGAGACCTGGAAGTCTCGATTTTGTCGAGATAAACGACTTCGGCCCCATCCAGTCGACAGAGGTGCACGGTGGCATCGGTTTTCTCGGAAAGCTCGATTAGAAGGGGTCTGGCTACATCGCGGATATCGAGGCGATCCAGGATGAGGGAAGCCAGCTCTAAGATCTTGGGCCCCAACCGGTACCGCTTATCCGGAGTGCGCTCAAGATAGTTGAGGGCGAGGAAGGCGTTCAAGTAGCGATACACGGTGCTTCGGTGCAACGACACTTGAGCCTCGAGTTCGTTGATGTTGAGACCATCGCGGGATTTAGCGATTAACTCCAACAGTTCCAGGCCCTTTTGCAAGATCCGGGATGTCGAGTAACGTCCCGCATCTTTCTCAAAATTTGCGATAGTCATACTTAAAAAATTATACCCTCGTGTCCGCGTCCTTGCCAAGCTTCACCCTCCGCCAAGGGGCGGAAATAGGTTCAAGACGTCCCCTTCCCGCAGCGGGGTCGAAAGGCCATCAAGGACCAAGATGTTCCTCCCGTTGAGAAAAATGTTCACCGACTTCGAGATCCTCTCGGGAGAAAGTTCCGAGGCCAGGTCCGGCCGCATATCCACGAGACGGGCCAAGGCTTCCCCCACCGTGGCTCCCTGGGGAAGGGAAATACATATCTCATCCACACCTGCCTTCGTCCTCAGCACCGCGAAAAGTTGGACCTTGATCTCCATTCGCCCCCCTCCCTCAAAGACAAAGATCAACGCACGATCCTGAGCCCACCTCCCCGCAAAAGCCGTTCCACCTCTTCCACCGTGGCCCAACAGAGGTCCCCGGGGTTCGTCTGCTTCAGAGCCGAGACCGCCACCCCGTAGCTCACCCCCGCCTCCGGGCCCCGGGTGAGATACCCGTACAAAAACCCCCCGGTGAAGGAGTCCCCCGCCCCTACCCGGTCCACGATCTCGACCTCGTACTTCGGCCCCCGGTAGACCTCGCCCCCTGCATAAACGATCGCCGTCCAGGTGTTCCTCCACACCGACGGTGTCTCCCGGATCGTTATCGCTACCGCCTCGAGCCCAAACCGCTCCGCCAACGTCCTCGCCACCTCCTCGTAGCTTTCCTTCTTTATCCCGAACACTCGTTCGGTGTCCTCCTCGGTGGTGAGGAGGATGTCGGCGGACTCGACCAACGGGGTCATCACCTCTCGGGCTTTCTCTCTGGACCAAAGGCGCGCCCGGTAGTTGAGGTCGATGGAGACCTTGACACCGGCCCGCTTTGCTTCCTTGACCGCTTCCTCCGTGGCGGCGGTGGCGGTTTCCGAGAGGGCGGGGGTTATTCCCGAGGTGTGGAAAAGTTTGGTTTCGGTAAAGATCGATTCCCAGTCGATTTCCCCAGGGCGAATTCGGGCCATGGCGGAGTCCCGGCGGTCGTAGATGACGGCGTTGGGTCGGGGAGACGCTCCGAACTCCACGAAATACACGCCCACCCGGTCTCCATCAGTCCAAACTATGTGGGATACATCCACCCCGTGTTCCCGGGCCTTGTTGGCGATCATCCGTCCCAGGGGGTTTCGGGTGAGCCGGGTAACGTACGCGGTCCGCAAGCCCAAACGTTGGGCGGTGACGGCCACGTTCAGCTCCGAGCCCCCCACGTTCACCTCAAGCACCGGAGTTTGCTCCAGGCGCCGGAAGTTCGGCGGCGAAAGCCGGATCATGGTCTCCCCGAAGGTCACCAGGTCGTATCCCATTACTCGACCTCCTTTCGCGCTGTTCGCACGGCCTCAAGAAGGCCTTTTGCTTTTTGGGTGAGAACCTCGTACCTGCCTTGGGCCAACGCAGCCTTGTCCACGAGCCACCCTCCAGCACAGACCAGGGCCGCCCCCGCTTTGATGAACTCCCCCGCGTTATCGGCGGTTATTCCCCCGGTGGGAACCAAGGGAATTTGGGGCAACGGTCCCCTCACCGCCTTTATGTACCCCGGCCCCAGGACACTCGCGGGGAACACCTTCACCATGTCCGCCCCCGCCTCCCAACAGGCCAAGATCTCCGTGGGGGTCATGGCCCCGGGGATCACGGGAACCCCGTAGCGATGTGCAACCTCGACCACGTCGAGCTTCACCGTGGGGGTGACGAGGAACTGGGCCCCCGCCAGGATCGCTTCCCGGGCAGTGACAGCATCCAACACCGTGCCGGCGCCCATTAAGACATCGGGGAGACGTTCCCGCGACTCCTCGATGGCCCGCAGGGCCCCGGGGGTGGTCATCGTGATTTCAAGGCACTGAAGCCCTCCCTCCCGCAAGGCCTGGGCGATCCGCACGAGGTCACTCGAGGTCTGTACCCGGATAATCCCCAGGGCACCGGATGAACGTAAGCGTTCAAGGATCTCGTGTTTGCGCATGTTCCCTCCTTATCCCCGTGTCATTTTTCCCGGGAGGCTATAAACCCCCCATCTACATAGATCACTTGGCCGGTCACGTAGCGGGACGCGTCCGAAGCGAGGAAGACCGCCGCCCCCGCAAGATCCTCCGGATATCCCTCTCGGCCTAAAGGGACCTGCCGTTTGAGCCGGGCGTACCAATCGGGGTCGCTGAAGAGGCCCTTGGTCATGTCGGTGCGGAAATATCCAGGGGCAATACAGTTCACCCGGATACCCAAAGGACCCCACTCGGCCGCGAGCACCCGGGTCAGTCCCACCACTCCTGCCTTGCTGGCCGCGTAGGGGGCCAAAGTGGGGATGCCCACCCCCGAAAGGAGTGAGGCGATGTTGATAATGCTTCCCCCGCCTTCCTCCCGCATCACCGCTGCCGCCGCCTGACAGACGAAGAAGGTCCCTTTGAGGTTCGTGTCCAGGATGAAATCCCAAAGCTCCTCCGTTACTTCCAGGGACGGACACCGTTGGTTCACCCCGGCGGCGTTGACCACTATGTCCAGTTTCCCCAGGGCCGAAGTCGTTTCCTCCACCATTCGTTTAGCCCCGTCCACCCGGGATACATCGGCCACCACGGCGACGGAGCGCCGCCCCAGTTCCCGGATTTCCCCCGCCACTTCCTCCAGAGCCGCGCGGTTTCGGCTGGCTACTGCCACATCGGCGCCGGCCCTTGCCAACGCCAGCGCGATTCCCCTTCCAAGCCCCCGGCTCCCTCCGGTCACCAAGGCGACTTTGCCGGCAAGCGAGAACATGGCCTCGCCCGCGCTATTCCGTCCTCCCTTACCCAAGGCCTCCTCACCACTCCAATAGGCTCCCATCGCGATCCCTCCAGATAGGGTTCTTCCAGTCCAGGGACGTGGACGATGCTGAACGCACCGCCCCCTCATCCACGTTTATCCCAAGTCCCGGCCCTTCGGGCAGAAGTACAAACCCCTCATGTAGGGCAAAGACCTCGGGGTTCGTGAGGTAATCGGTGAGCTCCACCCCCTCGTTGTAATGGATACCCAGGCTGGTTTCTTGAATCAAAAAATTCGGAACAGCCGCGGCCACCTGGATGCAGGCCGCCAGGGCGATGGGGCCCAAGGGACAGTGAAAGGCCACCACTGCCCCGTAAGTTTCGGCCAAGGTCGCGATACGGCGACACTCGCTGATCCCCCCGGCGTGGGAAAGGTCCGGCTGCGCCACGTCCAACACCCCCGCTTCCAGGAACGGGCGGAAATCCCACCGGCTGTAAAGCCTTTCCCCGAACGCCAACGGCACGGTGGTCAAGGCCTTCAGGCGTTCAAGGCGCGGAACGAGCGGGGGCAACAGGGGCTCTTCGTAGAACAGGGGCGATAAGGGCTCCAGGGCTCGCACAAGGCGGGGCGCCAGGGCCGCCGATACCCGGCCGTGGAAATCTATGGCGATGTCTACGTCGTCCCCCACAGCCTCCCGGACCTCGGCGATCCGTGACACTATCGCCTGGATGCGGGAGGCCTTCGGGAGGAGCTCCAGCTTTCCCGCCACGTTCATCTTCAGGGCGGTGAACCCGCGGCGCACCTGGGCTTCCGCTTCTTCCGCCACCTCTCCGGGCTCGTCCCCTCCTATCCACCGGTAGACCCGGACCCGTTCCCGGCACGGGCCGCCCAAGAGCTCGTAAACCGGCACCCCCAACGCCTTCCCCTTCAAGTCCCACAGGGCTTGGTCGATCCCCGCCAGGGCGCTCATCGAGATCGCCCCTCCGCGGTAAAACCCCCCACGATAGAGCACCTGCCACACGTCCTCGATCCGGGAAACGTCCAGCTTGAGGACGTACTTTTCCATGAGCTCGCGCACGGCGGCCACCATCGTTTCCACGCGGCCCTCCAGCACGGGCTCCCCCCACCCCACCAGCCCCTCCTGGGTCTCGACCCGGAGGAACAGCCACCGCGGCGGCACCGGAAAGAGCTCGTATTTTCGGATCCTCATCTTCCTCCCTTCACACCCTGGGGGCCCGGGCCTCGATGGCGAACTCCCGGTGTCCCCATTCTTCCGCCCGGGTAAGCTTCCCCCCGGCCACCGCGATGAGGAGCTCCAGGAGCTCTCCGGCGACACGGGTCACGGAGCTCCCCCGGAGTATCGGCCCGGCGTCGAAGTCGATGTCGTCCCGCATCCGCTCGAACAGGGGGGTGTTGCTCGAGATCTTTATCACCGGGGCGATGGGGTTCCCCAGGGGGGTGCCGCGTCCGGTGGTGAAAAGGACGAGCTGCGCCCCTCCGGCCACCATGCCCGTAACTGACTCCGGGTCGTTCCCCGAAGTATCCATAACCACCAATCCACGGGCAGTGGGGCTCTCTCCGTATGGGAGGAACTCCATCACCGGGGTCGTGCCCCCTTTGGCGATGGCGCCCAGGGACTTCTCCTCGATGGTGGTCAACCCTCCTTCCATATTTCCCGGGCTCGGCTGAGCTCCCCGCAGATCCACTCCCATTTCCTCGGCCACCGCCTCCCTGCGCGCCACGGCCCGCAATATCTCCTCCCCCACCTCTGGGGAAACGGCCCTGGCGGCCAGGATCCGCTCGGCCCCGATGAATTCCGTGACTTCCGAGAGGATCACCGTGCCACCGAGCCCTACCAAGGCATCCGCCACCGCCCCCACCACCGGGTTGGCCGTGATCCCGGACCAAGCGTCCGAGCCACCACACTCAACGCCCACCACCAGCTCCGACAACGGGATCGGTTCCCGCCTGGCTTCCCTCACTTTCCGGAGGAGCTCCGACGCCATGGCTTTCCCCCTCTCCACGGCCGCTCGGCTCCCACCCACCTCCTGCACGGTGAGCAGTTCTATCACGTACCCTTTACTTCTTAGCTCCTCCACGAGCTCTACCGTGGGCAGGGCCTCACAACCGAGCCCCACAAGAAGGGTCGCTCCCACGTTCGGATGCGAGGCGTACGCCCTGAGTACCCGCACGGTAAGCTCCAGGTCCTCGCCCAGCTGAGAACAACCGTATATGTGGGGGAGGGCCACGGTCCCCGGAACTTCTTGGCCGATGCGTTCCACCACCCCGTTGACGCAGTGGACCGCGGCCAATACCAATACGTGGTTACGCACCCCCGTTCGGCCGTCAGGTCGGCGGAAGCCGAGGAAGTGTGTGGCGGAGGGACGCGGGACTTTGGGCAAGTCCACCTTTTCCTCTGGCAGAGCCGTATCCCCGTAGGTCCTGCCGCTTCCCAAGTTGTGAACGTGGACGTGCTCCCCCGGCGAGATGTCGCGCGTGGCCCGGCCGATGGGGTGGCCGTATTTGATCACCCGATCTCCCCGCGGAATGGGCGAAAGCGCGAATTTGTGGCCGTACGGGATCCGATCGCGCGTGCGCACCGCGCTTTCCCCCACACAAACCGTAACTCCCGGGGGGAGGGACTCCAGGGCCAGGGCCACGTTGTCCCGCGGGTGCAGCCGCAGCGCCTTGTCCATCCCGTCACCCCCGGGATCTGGCGGCACGTCCCAGGGCGTCGGCACGGAGCAGGGCATCCATGAGCCCTTCCGGGGAAAGCTGCACGGGCTCGTTTTCAAGCTTGTTCGTTTCCCTCTCGAACACGTATTCCACCACTTGCACAAGCGCCTCTTCGCTCCGCTCTAGCCCGAGCTCCCCCAAGGTGACGGAGAGGCCGAGGTCCAGGAGGAGTGACAACACCTCCTCCACCTCTTCGGCCTCCTCGGCCACGCACTGTACAAGCAACCCGAACGCCACCTTCTCACCATGTAGGGCCTCATGGGTGGAAGGGATCTGGGTCAGCCCGTTGTGAATCGCGTGGGCCAGGGCCAAGCCCCCGTTTTCGAACCCGAGGCCGCTCAAGAGGATGTTGGTCTCTATCACCGTTTCCAGGGCTTCCCCCACTACACCGGCTTGGGCCTGGGAGAGGGCCTCCCGGGCGTGTCTCCTCAGGTTTTCCCAGCACTGGCGTGCCAACGATAGGCCCGCCCACGTGGGCGTGCCCCCGAACAGGGTCCTTCCCCCAGCGTGCCAACACGCCCGGGCCTCGAACCAAGTGGCCAGGGCATCTCCCATCCCCGCCACGAGGTAGCGGGACGGGGCCGCGGCAACAACCTGGCTATCCACCAATACCAACGCGGGCGAACGGCTCAGGAGGCGAATCTCCTCCACCGAGCCGTCGGCGCGGTTGAGGACCGCCACCCGGCTCACCGGTGCGTCGGTGGAGGCCAGGGTGGGACAGGAAACCACGGATATCCCCAAGCGGTTCCCCACCAATTTGGCAGCGTCCACTGCGCGTCCTCCCCCGGCACCCACCACGGCATCCACGCCCAAACACAGGGCGGCGAGCCTCTCCACCTCCCCGCGCTCACACTCCCCCCCGAATTGCAGAAAAATCATGTCCAGATCGTGCTCTTCTGCTGTCCGCTCGAGGGGCTCGCGGACGATCCCCTCCACCACGGCGTCAGCGATGACCGCGAGGCGCGCGCCCACTCGTCCGAGATACGCCCCACACCGGGCGAGCAGGTTTGGCCCCTGGACATAGAGGGGAGGCGACTCGAAGTGACGGATCATTCTCGCTCACATCTTTCCCATCCCGGCCGTGAGCCCCTTGACGATCCACCGTTGCGCCACGATGAAGAAGATGATGCCGGGGATTATGGCCAATACTCCAGCGGCGGCCAGGGTATTCCAGTAGGTGAGCTCATCGCCCACGAAGTAATAGATCCCCACCGTGATCGGCTTGAGCACATCGGAGTTGATGAAGATGAATGGGGCAAGGAACTCGTTCCACGTCCAAAGGAACGCGATGATGGCCACGGCGCTTATCCCGGTGGCCATGGTGGGGATCACCACCCGCAAGAGGGCGCCCAAGCGACTGGCCCCGTCCACCAATGCGGCATCGATGAGCTCACCGGGGAACGCCTCGAAGAAAGACTTAAGCATCCAGACTACCAGGGGGTAACAGAGGTAGATGGTGTAGAAGATCACCCCGGTCCGGGTGTTGATCAAGCCGAGGTACCTCAGGATGAGGTAGAACGGCAATAGCAATGCGATCGGAGGGATCAACCGGGTCAGAAGGAATAACACCAACGCGGCTTTGCTTCCCTTAAACGGGTAACGCACGAGCCCGTACGCGGTGAGGATCCCGGCGGCCGTGACCACAAAGGAGGTGGCGAGGGAGATGATGAGGGAGTTCATGAGGTAGATCGGCACCGGGGAGCCCGTGAGGATTCCCCGCCTTCCGCCGAAGTAGGCCTCGAACGTGAAGCGATGGGGGAAGTACGTGGGAGGCCAGTGGAACGTCTCCTCCAGAGATTTGAACGACGTGATGAACGTCCAGAAGATGGGGAAAAGGAGCACCGCCAAGATGATGCACAAGAGCACGTAGGCGGTGGCCTTGTGGTCCACAATGCGGGCTGCCCACCTCCTCAGGACCATCTCTCCTCCTTGAGCAGGAAGTACACATAGGCACTGGCGATGAGGGAGCAGAACAAAAGGAGCATGACGCTTATAGCTCCCGCCCGCCCGAAGTTGAGGAACCGGTAGATATTGTCCACGGTGTAAAGGCCCAGGACGTAGGTGGCCTTGGCCGGTCCCCCCTGCGTCATGGAAAAGATGGCGTCGATGGAACGGAAGGAAAAGACGGAGGTTATCAACAGGCCAGTGAGAAGGGGGCCTTTTACCATGGGAATGGAGATGTGACGGAGCTCGTGGAAGATGTCCGCGCCATCGATCCGGGCCGCTTCATAGAGCTCCGTGGGGATGCGTTCAAGGCCCGCCAAAACGAGGATGGTCAGGAACGGGATCCGGGTCCACGCATCGGCCAAGATCACGCTGAACATGGCCAGGGAGGGGTCGGCGGTGAAGTCGAGGGGGGCCTTTATGGCGCCCAGTTTGAGGAGGATATCGTTTATTACCCCGTAAGTAGGGTTGAACATCCACCCCCAGATGAACCCGGAGACGATCAGGGGAACGGCCCAAGGGAGCATCATCAGGGTCCTGAAGAAGGTGCCCCCGCGGTCGATTCGGGAAAGACACCATGCGCTGGTGAACCCGAAAAGAAAAGTGATGAACGTGGAACCCAGGCTGAAGATGAAGGTGTTCTTGACCGCGAGCCAAAACACCCGGTCGTGGAAAAGCTTGATGTAGTTGCCGAACCCGTAGAACTTCGTAGGACGGATGAAATCGTAGCGGTAAAAGCTTATTACCACCACGATTACCAGTGGAACCCCCACCCACAGCAGCAGGAGCAGGAGGCCCGGAAGGGACACCAGCGCCCCGAACTGGCTGTCGGAGAGCCTGAAGCGACGTGGGGGCCGCGACCCCGACGATCGCGGCCCCCCTTTCCGCCCGAGGATGTGTTCCAATCCGATCACCAGTAGATCTCGTCGATCTCCTTCTGCGCCGCGTCCAAGGCGGCCTGGGCGTCCATCTGGCCGGTCACGGCCTTCCCGAAGTACTCCACCAGGATGTCGATGGAGTGCTTGCTGCCCGGCGGGAACGCCTCCATGACGGCGTTTTGGGCCGAGAGCCTGAGTGCCTCGGGGAAGCGGATCTGGGCCAACACCTCTGGGTCATCGTACACTCCGGGGAAGAAGGCGTCGTTGCCCTCCACCAATACCTCGTTGCGGCACGCCTCTTTGCTCATGCGGAACTCCGCGAAGAGCATGACGGCAGCCTGGTGCTTGTCGTCGGCGAAGGGGTTGACGATGAAGCCGTCGAAGTCGATGAACGCGGCCCGGTGGGAATCGGGGTGGTTCGCGTCCCATTTAGGCGGTGCCACCACGGCGAAGTCGCCTCCCTCCACCGGGTTTCCGAACACATCGGTCTGGACGCCCGGAGCGAGCTCGGGATTGGAGCAGCGCACGATGTAGGTAGAGAAGCCGAGCATCATGGCCGCCTTGCCCTTGGCGAAGACCTCCTGGTAGTCGTTCCAAGTGTAGCCCAGGCAGGCCTCGGGGGCGGATTTGTCGGTGGCGATGAAGTCGTACCACAGCTGCCAGGAGTTCCGGCCCTCGGGGCTATTCCAGACCGGCTTCCCGTCCACGAGCACCCGGGCGCCCTGGGAGTAGATGCCAGCCTGGAGCATGTGGGCCAGGTTGTACTTGCCGGGGAAGACGATGCCCCAGTAGTCAGGGCCCAAGTTCTTCACTGCCCACTCCCGGCACTTCTTGGCGGCCTCGCGCACCTCCTGCCAGGTCTCGGGGACCTTGTCCACCCCGGCGGCCTTGAGCCAAGAGGGCCGATAGAAGAGCACGTATACCCGCATGGTATCACAGGTGGCGTACACCCGGCCGTCGGGGCCGCGCATGGCGTCCACCAAGGCCTTGGGGTAGATCTCCTGGACCTCCGGGGTCCAGAAGGGCAGGGGAGCGGCCCAGCCGGCGCCGATCACTTGCGAAAGCTCAAGGGGTGCGTCGGTGAGGGACATCCCGTGGATGGAAGGGTCGCGGGAGACAAGGACGCTCAGGGTCTTGTCGAAGAGGATGAGGGAGGAGACCTCGATGGCCTTGACCTTGATGCCGGTGAGCTCCTCGAACTTCTTGATGTTCACCACCGTGGCGGGATCATGGCGGAGGGCGCCGCTGTTGAAGTAGACGATGTACTCTACGCCTTCAACGGCTTTCTGCCAACCTTCGGGGAGGATATATTCGTCGGCGGAGAGCCGTTCGGCCGCGGAAACCGGGCCATCCCAGTTAATAAGCTGCCACGCCGGCGTCTTGTCGCCCCCTAAAGCAACGAGCGCGATTCCCAACACTACCCAAATCAAACTCGCGAGTTTCCTCATGGATTCCCCCTCCTATTTGTGAGAATTTTTCTGGTGGATCAGGTCTTCCCCTTATCACCCCCTTCCTGGGACGCTCTCCCCAAGGAGTTGGAGATGGCTTCAGCTACACGGAGGACCTCCTTGAAATACAACGTTTCGTTGGGGAGAATTTTTCGGCTCAAATCGGTGATACTGACCGCAGCAATGGGTTCATTGCAGAAATCGAAGAGCGGCGCTGCTATGCAAGAGATCCCTTCTTCGTGCCCCTCCCGGTCTACGGCGTAACCCTTTTTTCTTACGGCACAAAGTTCTTCTAATAGCTTTTTGCGGTCAGTAATGGTGTTGCGGGTGTAGGCTTTGAAACTGACCTGGTTGAGGGTAATTTGTACCCTTTCAGAATGCGTAAACGCGAGCAATGCTTTCCCCAAGCCGGTACAGTAAACGGGGGCTTTCCTTCCCACACAGGAATATAGGGAGAGTGACCGGTGGGTCTCGACTTTGTCAATATACAAAATTTCTGGGCCGGCCAATTGGGCCAAGTGTACGGTAACCTGAAGTTTTTCGGCTAACTCGATGAGAAATGGGTGTGCCACCTCGCGGACGTCGAGGCGTTCGAGGTACAAGCTCGCCAACTCCAAGACCTTGGGGCCCAATGTGCAGCTGCCGTTTTTATTTTCCACGTAGCCCTTGGAGACCAAGACGCCGAGGTACCGGTATACGGTGCTGCGGTGGGAGCACAATGAATCGCCAAGCTCCAAAGCGGTTACTCCTTCGGTCCTCGCCGCTATCAGTTCGAGAGTCTCCAGGCCTTTTTCAAAACCCAACGATCGGCTTCCACGCCCCATTGTCTCAAAAATCGCAACAATTTGTTGTAAATTATTATAGCGGGTATCCTTGTTCCAAGCAAACGCGCCAAAAGGAGGTCCCATGAAGCGCTTCAAGGTGGTGGTCACGGATTACAACTACGCCGACTTGGAAATAGAAGCCTCCACCCTCGCCGAATGGGGCGCTACGGTGGAGGGATTCCATTGTTCCTCCCCAGAGGAGGTGATCCAGGTCGCCCGGGAGGCCGATGCCCTGATTTCCCAATACGCCCCCGTCACCGCTCAGGTGATAGCCTCCCTCACCAAATGCAAGGCCATAGGCCGCTACGGGATCGGGGTCGACAATATCGATGTGCCCGCCGCCACGGAAAAGGGAATCGCGGTCATCAATGTGCCCTCTTACTGTGAGGAAGAAGTTTCCGACCATGCTTTGGCCATGCTCTTGGCTTGGGTCCGGAAGGTCCCTCACTATGCAGTCGAGGTTCGATATGGCGTTTGGGACTGGAAGACAGGAAGGCCAATATACCGCCTCCGCGGGAAGGTGTTAGGGCTGTTGGGCTTCGGGAAGATCGCGAGACACCTGGCGGCCAAGGCCAGGGCATTGGGCCTTGTGGTCCTGGCACATGATCCTTACCTCCCGGAAGAGGCCTTCAGCGGCTCGGGGGTAAAACGCGTCGGTTTTGAGGAACTCCTCGCCCAAAGCGATTTCCTCTCCATCCACGTGCCCCTGACCTCGGAGACCCACCACTTGATAAACGCCGACGCCCTCGCGCTGATGAAGCCCACTGCCTGCCTCATCAACACTTCCCGTGGCGCGGTGGTGGACGAGCAGGCGCTGGTGGAGGCGCTGAAGCGGGGGCAGTTGGCCGGGGCCTGTTTGGACGTAATGGAAAAAGAACCTCCGGATCCCGAGAACGAGCTCCTCAAGATGCCCCAGGTTTTGATTTCACCCCACGTGGCTTGGTACTCAGAGGAGTCCGAAGGGGAGCTCCGCCGGAAGGTAGCCAACGACATCGGGAGGGCCCTGAACGGACTTCTCCCGGAGGGCTTGGTAAACCGCGAGCTTGCGTCCCGGTTCAAAAAAGGCGGCTAGCGGCCGTATTTCTCCCGCAGGGCGCGCTCGACGCATTTGGGGACGAACTTGGATACATCGCCCCCGTAGCGGGCCACCTCCTTCACGATGGAAGAAGAAAGGAAAGAATACTTCCCCGCGGTCATCAAAAACACCGTCTCCACGTCCGAGTCCAGGTCCCGGTTGGTGAGCGCCAGCTGGAACTCGTAGTCGAAATCCGATGTAGCCCGGAGCCCCCGCACGATGACATCTACCCCCAACGCCTTGGCGCACTCCACCAGGAGCCCGGAGTAGGTGATCACCTCCACATCGGTGATCCCCACCTCCCGCAGGGACTCCTCCACCAGCCTCTTCCGTTCCGCCACCGAGAAGAGGGGGGTCTTGCGGGGATTCTCCACCACCGCCACTACCAAAGGGCAGAAAAGCTTCTTCGCCCGCACGAGGACGTCAATGTGGCCGTAGGTTATGGGATCGAAGCTCCCGGGATAAAGCGCTTTAGGCAACTTCCTTCACCTCCACGAATTCCTTCCCCAGGCGTTCCAGCCCGGTAGCATCTTGCCCCACCAGGGACAGGGCCGCTCGCCCGGGCACCAGGTAGGTGGCCGCGAGGTCCCGGACATCGTCCCGGGTCACCTGGGCCAGCTTCTCCAGGACCTCCGCCGGAGGAGTGAGGGGAAGCCCCAACGCCGCGAGCCACCCCAGCCGGCCCATCCTGCCGCCCGGGGTCTCGAGCCCGAGGAGGAAAAGGCCACGCACGCGCCTTTTGGCCCACCTGAGCTCCTCCTCCGTGGGGCCACGTCGCCCGAGATCCTCTAACTCCTCGAAGATAAGCTCCAAGATCTCCCCCGTGCGTTTGGGCTCGGCCGCGGCGTAAATCCCCAAATACCCGGCGTCGGTATAGTAACGGACGAAGGAGGTCACGGTGTACGCCCAGCCCCGCTCCTCCCGCACCCGCTGGAAGAGCCTCGAGCTCATCCCCCCGCCGACCACGGTATGCAATACCTCCAGCGCCATCCGCTCGGGAGCCCCGGCAGGACGGGTGGGGAATCCCAAGGCCAGGTGCACTTGTTGGATCGGCCGCTCGACCACCCGCAGCCCCACCGGGCTCCGCGGGGCGTGCCTAGGGGGGAACCCTTCCTTCCCGGGCCGGGGGAAAAGCTTCCGCGCCAACGCTTCCACCTCTTCAGGCTCGACCTTGCCGCACAAAACCACGGCCTTGCGGCCCTCCAGGTAAAACCGGTCGAAAAAACCCCACAGATCATCCCGTGCGATGGCTGCCACGGTATCCCTGCGTCCCAGGATCGGACGTCCCAAGGGGTGCCCGTCTCCCCAGAGGGCCTCCTCCAGGAGCCTCATCGCCACATCGTCGGGGCTGTCCTCGGCCTCGCGGATCTCCTCGAGGACTACCCCGCGTTCCCTCTCGATGTCGGCGGGAGCAAACCGGGGGCTGGTGACGAGCTCGGCCAAGATCCCCAGGGCCGTTTCCGTCCCCTCGGCGAGCACGGTGGAATGGTAGACCGTGTATTCCTCGGAGGTAGCGGCGTTTATTTGGCCTCCTAAGGAGTCGATGATCCGCGCTATATCCTTGGCGCTGTGTTTTTCAGTCCCTTTGAAGACCATATGCTCAGTGAAGTGGGCAAGGCCTTCCTTTCCCGCGGGGTCCTCCCGGCTCCCGGCCGAAAGCCATATTCCCATGGCCACGGAATTGGCGTGGGGGATGCTCTCCACGATCAGGTCCACACCCGGGGAAAGCTCCTCCCGTAGGCAGCCGGGATAAACCTCGTGCATGTACGCTTAAGAGGAGGGCGAGATCCGAAGAGGTGTCTTCGGGACCACCCGGCGGAGCTTGTAGCGGCCCTGTTCATCGATCTCCACGATCTCCACTAAGATGGTGTCGCCCTTTTTGGCCACCTGGCGGGGATCCTTGGCGCCCTCGCCCAGGCGGGTCTTGTGCACGAGCCCTCGGACGCCGGGGGCGAGCTCCACGAAGATCCCGTAGTCGACCACGTTGGTGACCTTGCCCTGGACGATGTCGCCCACCTTGAAGGTGGGGCGCTCCTCCACCCGCTTCAGCTCCGGGCGGCCCATCTCGTCGGAGCCGATGACCTCCACCAGGACCTCGTCCCCCGGCTTCACCACGTCCTCCACCTTCTGCACGAACCCTTCGGAGAGGTTGGAGATATGGATAAGTCCTTCCACCCCGGGGCGGATCTCCACGAAGGCCCCGAAGGGGGCGATGCGCTTCACCTTCACCTTGAGGATCTTCCCCACTTCCAGCTCCTGGGTCAGCTCCTCGATGGCCGCCCTAGCCTTCTCCACCGCCTCGCGGGAAGAGCCCACGATCCGCACGAGGCCGTCGTCCTCTATCTCGATCTCGGTGTCGGTGGTCTCCTGGATCTCGCGGATGGTGCGGCCCCCGGGGCCGATGACGAGGCCGATCTTCTCCACCGGGATCCGCATGAGCTCCAGGATCGGGGCGTAAGGCGAGATTTGAGTGCGGGGCTTAGGCAAGGCCTCGAGCATCACCCGCAGGATCTCCATCCGGGCCCTCCGGGCCTGTTCCAAGGCCTCCCTGAGGAGCGCCTCGCTTATCCCCCCGATCTTGACATCCATTTGGAACGCGGTGACGCCACGCTCGGTCCCCGCCACCTTGAAGTCCATGTCGCCGAAGTGGTCCTCCAGGCCCTGGATGTCGGTAAGGATCACGTAGCGGTCCCCTTCGGTAATGAGCCCCATGGCTACCCCGGCCACCGGGGCCTTTATGGGGACGCCGGCGTCCATGAGGGCGAGCGACCCCGAGCACACCGAGGCCATAGACGAAGAGCCGTTGGACTCGAGGATCTCCGATACCAACCGGATGATGTAGGGAAACTCGTCCTCCGGCGGGATCACCGCACGAAGCGCTCCCTCCGCCAGGTGCCCGTGGCCGATCTCCCGGCGCGAAGGCGCCCCCAGCCTCCCCGCCTCCCCCACGCAGAAGGGGGGGAAGTTGTAGTGGAACATGAACCGTTTGAGTCCCTCCTCGATCATGAGGTCGATGATCTGGGCGTCGCGGCGGGTGGCCCCCAGGGTGCAGGTCCCCAGGGACTGGGTCTCGCCCCGGGTGAAGAGCGCGGAGCCGTGTACCCGGGGGAGGAGCCCCACCTTGACGGACATGGGCCGGATCTCGTCGGGCTTCCTCCTGTCGATCCGCACCCCCTCCTCCAGGACCAGCTTCCGCACGTACTCCCGGTAGAGCTCCTGGAAGATCTCCCCGGCGAGCTTCTCGACCTCTCCCCGCTCTTCCTCGGGGTACTCGGCGAGGAGGGCCTCGATGGCCTCCTCCTCAAGCTCCTCGGCCAGCCTCTCCCGGTCCTTCTTGGAGGGGGCCTCCCGGAGGCGGGGGAGTTTATCCCACACCAGCTCCCGCATCCTCTCCCGAACTCTCTCCTCCTCTGGGGAGGGCTCGGGGACAGGGTGCTTTTCCACTGGAACCTTGGCTACGAACCGCTCCTGGAGCGAGATGAGCTCTTTGATCACCTCGTGGGCCTTGCGGATCGCCTCAAGGACCTTCTCCTCGGGGACCTCTCGCATGTGGCCCTCTACCATGGTGACCGTGTCCGCGGTCCCGGCCACGGTGATGTCCATGTCCCCTTCCTCCAGGACCGCCGCCGGGGGATTGACCACGATCTCCCCGTTTTCCATCCCCACCTTTACCCCAGCAATGGGTCCCTGGAAGGGAGCCGGGGAGATCATGAGGGCCGCGGAGGCCCCGAGCATTGCCGCCACCTCCGGCGCGCAGTCCTTCTCCGCCGAGAGCACCGTGGCGATGATCTGGATCTCTTCTTTGTAGCGCTTGGGGAAGAGGGGCCGGATGGGGCGGTCAATCAAGCGCGCCGCCAGGATCGCCTCATCGGAGGGCTTCCCCTCCCGCTTGAAGAACCCCCCAGGGATCTTCCCCCCGGCGTAGAACTTCTCCTCGAAGTCCACCCGGAGGGGGAAATACCCGGGGTCCTCCTCCAGGGGACGTACCACCGCGGTCACCAAGACCTTGGTATCTCCCCACGTCACCAACACGGCCCCATCGGCCTGTTTGGCCATGAGGCCCGTCTCCAGTACAAGGGTCCTTCCCGCCAGTTCTCCTTCTTCGATTACGTACGGACGTTGCACCTTTTATACACCTCTTATGCCTAAGCGTTCGATGAGCTCTTTGTAGCGCTGGGGATCGGTCCGCTGGAGGTATCGGAGAAGTCGGCGGCGCCGTCCCACCATCTTATACAGGCCCACCCGGGAATGGAAGTCCTTGCGGTGGACCTTCAGGTGCTCGGTGAGCTCCCTTATGCGCTCGGTGAGCAGGGCCACCTGTACCTCCACCGAACCGGTATCACCGGGATGCTGGGCGAACTGGTCAATGATCTCCTTCTTTTTCTCCTGGGTAAGCGCCATAAACACCTCCGAAAGCTCAGCGGAATTTCCGAGCCAGCTCCCGACAACGGGCCAAGATCTTCTCCTCATCTAGGGTTAAGAGGTTGCGGCCCTCCATCAGGATCTCGCCCCCGACCATCACCATCTCTACGTCGGCTCCAGAGGCAGTATACACGAGATCCGCCAGGGGATCATGTCCGGGCGTGAAGTGAACCGCATCGAGGTCGAAGAGGACACAGTCGGCAAGATACCCTTCCTCGATGGCCCCGAGGTCCTTGGCCCAGCCCAGAGCCGTTGCCCCCCGCTGGGTGGCGCTCTTCAGGGCCTCGGGCGCCGGCATAGCGCGGGAATCCCCTGCTTTCGCCTTGGCCAGGATGGCTGCCAGGCGCATCTCCCGGACCATGTCCAGGGTGTTATTGGACGCGGCCCCATCCGTGCCGATGGCCAGGTTCACCCCACCCTGAAGCATCGCCCATGCGGGGGCGATGCCGCTTGCGAGCTTCAGGTTGGAGCTGGGGCAGTGGGCCACGCTCACATTGTGGGCAGCGAGGATGTCGATGTCCTTTTCGCTTACCCACACACAATGGGCGGCGATGGTGGGGACGGCGAAGGCCCCCAACTCTTCGAGCCACTGTACCGGGCTTTTCCCGTGGCGCTCCCGGTGGGACTCCACCTCTTCCTTGGTCTCGGCGATGTGGGTGTGAAGGGGGATCTTCAGCTCCTTGGCCAGGTGCACCGCCTCCCTCCATACCTCCGGCCCGCAAGTGTAGGGCGCATGGGGAGAGAGGGCGGTGCGGATACGCCCCCCGGCGGCCCCGTTCCACTCCCGGGCAAACTTCTCGGCTGCCTTGAGCTCAGGTTCTACTCGCTCAGGGGTGGGAGCGATGACCCCGTAGGAAAGCAAGGCCCTGAGGCCCGCTTCCTCCACCGCCCGCCCCACCTCCTCCATGAAGAAGTACATATCGGCGAATGCGGTGGTCCCGGTGCGGATCATCTCCACAAGCCCCAAGAGGGAAAACCAGTACACGATCTCACCGGTCAATTTCCTTTCGGCAGGCCAGATCTTCTTTTCTAACCAATCTTTCAAGGCGAGGTCCTCGGCGAGGCCACGGAAGAGGGTCATAGCTAGATGAGTGTGGGCATTTACGAAGCCGGGGACGAGGAGTTTCCCCTCGGCCTCGATCACCTTATCGAACTCGCCTTGGGCTTCCCCCGGGGGGAACACACCGGAAAAGCGCGCTCCCTCCACCACCACATCCGCGGCGGGGGTGACTCCCTCCCCCGGTCGCCTCACCACCGCGGCCCCTTTGATCAAGATCCGCATAATCCCCAGAGTATAGCCGCGAGGTTCTCAAGAGGGAAATTTTTCGGGCCACCCTTCGGACGTGTTGTTGGCCGCGGTTCCCCGTGTTACCCTAGGATCGACGTGAAGCGGATCGGGATCTTGGGCGGCGTGAGCGCGGAGTCCACGGCGACCTACTACTTGACGATCACCCGGGAGTACATCCGCAGGTTCGGCGATACAGGCTACCCGGAGATTCTCATTTATTCGGTCTCTTTCGCCGAGTATGCGGCGCTTCAGCACGCGGGTCGCTGGGAGGAGCTCGCCGCCAAGATGGCGGAAGCGTTCCGGGCCCTGGCCCAAGCCGGGGCCGAGTTCGGCCTCATCGCCGCCAACACTCTGCACATCGTGTTCGATAAGGTACAAGCCCTTTCCCCCATTCCCCTGCTGAGCATCGTGGAGGCCACCGCCCGGGCAGTGCGGAAGGCGGGATTGAGCCGGGTGGGGCTTTTGGGCACCAGGTTCACCATGGAGCGGGAATTCTTCCGCCGCGGACTCTCGTCCTTCGGGATAGAGGTCTTGGTGCCACCTCCGGAAGAGCGGGAGCTGGTACACCGGGTGATCTACGGGGAACTCGTCCGCGGGGAAGTGCGGGATGGGTCCCGTGGCGAGCTCCTCCAGGCCATCGCGGGCCTTTCCCGGCGGGGCGCCCAGGGGGTGATCCTGGGGTGTACGGAGCTCCCCCTTCTCATTCGGCCCGAGGACGTGGAGCTCCCCCTGTTCGACACCGCGCGCATCCACGCCCTCGCCGCCCTGGAGGAGGCCTTAGGATAACCACGGCGGAGGAAAGCTATGGGGGAACTGACACTGGTGGTAATGGCAGCTGGGGTAGGGAGCCGCTTCGGTGGCCCAAAGCAGCTTGAGCCCATCGGACCCAACGGAGAAACCTTCAGCGATTACTCTGTCTACGATGCACTGCGGGCGGGCTTCAGGAAGGTGGTCTTCATCCTCAGCCGGGAGGTGGAGAGTGCCTTCCGGGCCCGGGTGGGAAGGAGGATCGAGCGGCACTGTCCGGTGGACTACGTGATCCAGCGCCTGGAGGACCTCCCTCCGGGGTTCTCGGTGCCCCCTGGAAGGAGGAAGCCATGGGGCACCGCCCACGCCATTCTCTCCTGTAAGGACGTGGTGGACTCCCACTTCGCGGTGATAAACGCCGACGATTTCTACGGCCAAACCTCCTTCCAAGCCCTGGCGGACTTCCTCGCGAGCCTGGATCCGAAAGAAGAAACCCTTGAGATGTGTCTCGTGGGGTACAAGGTGGAAAACACTTTGAGCTCCCACGGCCCGGTGACCCGGGGGGTATGTGATGTGGACGGAAATGGGTATCTTGTGCGGATTCGGGAACGGCGGGGGGTACAGCGGCGTGACGGGAGAATCGTGTACCCAGCCGATGGGGAAGGTTGGGCGGAACTTCCCCCTGGAACTGTAGTATCCATGAACATGTGGGGCTTCCCCCCGAGCATCTTTCGGGAGCTTGAGACACGGTTCCCCCGTTTCCTCCGGGAACACATCCACGAGATCGAGACGGCGGAGTTCCTCCTCCCGGAGGTGGTACGGGATTTGGTGGAAGAGAGGCGGGCGCGGGTACGGGTC